>TARA_B110000908_G_scaffold86311_1_pt1 | contig 24884 bp, 21 predicted proteins | sample TARA_B110000908 | Tara Oceans TARA_B110000908 (sample SAMEA4398067) | marine metagenome | biome: Polar Biome; feature: [DCM] deep chlorophyll maximum layer (ENVO:01000326); material: water (ENVO:00002006), including particulate matter (ENVO:01000060) such as... | depth 36 m
ACGCGTCTTCCCGGGTTATCGTAAATCACCTCGGGAACATTAAAGCCGCCGTCTTTGAGGAATTGAGAAACCGGTAAATAGTTGGCATTATCCTTCCGATCCATCGTGTAGTGGATACCGATGTAGGTGGGGAAACCTTCGGGTCTCAAACGAATGATTGTACGTCCGGATGCACCCTTGGTGATTGGCTCCATAATACACGAGTGTGTAGGGCCAAGCTCAAGGTAGTTGCGGACTGCTGTGAGAAGGGTATCTGCAGGCATGGGGTGGGTGTAGGACTTAAGATGGAAGATTCAAGAGCTAAGATTCAAGAATTAGGCACCTGTGATAATAGAGCCATCGTGAGAGGAGCCGGCATCGACGGTGGCGTTGGGCCAGACGATGGTGTTTTTTAGCGAGGTTCCCTTAGGAATCAACGCTCCTGGGCCGATAATACAAGTTGGCTCATCGACTATTGCCTCGGGGTGAATCGTGGCCTCGGGGTGAATGGCGTCGTTTCGCTCCTGACGAAAATGTTCATGTATGGCTCGATAGGCCTCGGGATTACCGATATCGAACCAATCCCCGTCATCGAGAATTACCGCACCCAGTTTTCCTTTCTGAATGAGCTCAATGAACGCAGGCACAATTGAAACAACTTCTTCGGCGGGCAGCATGCTGATGATTTCAGGGTTGATACAATAAATCCCCGTAAACTGATGGGTGCCTGGAGTATCCCCTAGAATATTGCGCATGTCGGAAATTTTGTCGCCCGAGATGTTGACGTTACAATTCTCTCCACTTGAGCGAAGTGCCAGTGTAGCCACATTACCCGACGCCTCATGATGGGAGATGAGTTCGCCGATATTGATATCTGTCAGGATATCACCATTGTAAACAAGCAGAGGGCCATCACCGATAAATGATGCGATGTTACGGATGCCTCCACCTGTTTCCAGAAGCACTTCCTCATGGAAAAAACTCAGGGGGGAGCCGTTACACTCTCCATTCGGATAGGTTTGTTGCCAGGCCTCGGGGATATGGTGGGTGTTGATTGCGAAGTCGGTGATGCCTACCGATTGACAATGCCTAAGAGCGTAGTTCGCCATCGGCTCATGGAAAATGGGAACCAGCGGTTTAGGTAAAACGTTAGTAAGCGGGCGAAGTCGGGTGCCGAGGCCTGCGCCGAGGATGAATGCCTTATTGATCACGGAGGAGAGAATGATGGGTTAAAACACAACAATCAAGAATTGCTTGAAAGCGGGCCCAGTTTTGAACGGTATTGAGCGGGATGAAACTCAACTGGATTATTCAATGTGTCGCTGCAGTCACCCTGCTAATGGGGGCTTCGCAGGCCGAAGGTGAAAACAAGCAATTTTATAAAGGTAAGCCCATCAAGGCCCTGCTGATCACAGGCGGTTGTTGCCATAACTACAAATTTCAGTCGAAGGCCCTGACCATGGCGTCCGAGGCGAAAGCTCCCATTCAGTGGACCGTTCATAACAAAGGCGGCAAGGGAACCCACGCTGAGATTGAGCTTTATAACGATCCCAATTGGGCAAAACCCTACGATGTTGTTGTTCATAACGAGTGTTTTGCCAAAACCTCAAACCCTGAATACATCCGCAAGATTACCGAGGCTCATAAAAAAGGCGTACCCGCTGTGGTGATCCACTGCGCCATGCACACTTATCGCGATACAAAGATTGACGATTGGCGACAGTTCCTCGGCGTGACCAGTCGTCATCACGAGCACCAGAGCCGTTATCCCGTGAAAGTGGTCAAAAAAGATCACCCTACTCTCAAAGGTTTCCCATTAGACTGGGTCACCCCGAAGGATGAGCTCTACATTGTGAAACATGTCGCCAAAACCACCACGCCACTCGTTACGGCCAAGAGTGAGAAAAACGGCGCTGTTCAACCCGTTATCTGGATTAATGATTTTCATGGCACACGCGTCTTTGGAACCACCTTTGGGCATACTGATGCTACCTTTAGCGATCCTGTGTTTCTTGACCTTCTGACCCGAGGCATTCTTTGGTCTGCGGGGAAACTGGATAAGTGAATTTATCCTAACAGTGATTCCAGTGCCCGCCTGTCTGGGCTGGGCATGGGGATCGACTCAAGCTCGTCGAGAGCATGCCACTCTTCCAGGGGTTGTAATTTGGTATGATCGGCATGACTGGAGTAAACCCGTAACGTCACGTGGTATCGCGTGATCGAATAGGTTGTCTTCAGCGATAAAGCTAAATCAAGCGTATCCTCATGTTCTCGCCTAGGTAGTGACCACATGCCTTCCCTACGTTTTCCCTGGTCCTGCTTCTGGAGTAAAATTCTCCCATGGCTATCGGTACAGAACAGGGAAAACTCATCAATTCGTGTAACCTTGACGGCTGATTTTTTAATGGGGAGTGAACTGGGATCACTGCAATGACAGAAATTGTTGACTGGGCAATTGATACAATCTGGTGACTTGTTAGAGCAATAAGATTGCCCGAGTTCCATCAAGGCAGAATTGTAAATTCTAGGTTCTTCGTTAGGGAGTAACTCCTCTGCCCATTTCCAGAGCTGTTTATTACCTGCTGTTGTGTCGACCCTTTCTTGAAAGTCAAAGAATCTCGAAAACACGCGTGCTACATTGGCATCAACGATTGGCTTAGGTTCATTGTAAGCGAAGGATGCAACGGCTCCTGCCGTGTACTGCCCAATACCCGGCAGGGCGCGGATTTCCTCAAAATTCTCCGGGAAACAACCTGCATGATCACGCGTGATTGCGCGTGCTGCTGCGTGGAGGTTTCTAGCCCGTCGATAGTACCCAAGTCCTTCCCAAGCTTTGAGTATCTCTTGCTCTGATGCCTCTGCCATGTCGCGTGGGGTGGGGTAGAGTGCCATGAATCGGACATAATGACCTTTGCCAAGAACGGTGGCAACTTGCGTTTGCTGCAGCATGATTTCGGAAACCAAGATCGCCCAAGGATCAGTAGTGTCGCGCCACGGATAGCTTTTCCCCTCATTTCCGAACCATTTCACCAAGGCGTTCTGAAACGCTCGTTTGTTGTCGAGCGGGTTTTTTTTAGGTTGAGGTTTCGAGGATGCAGGCGAGGGCATGCGGGGTTCTAGATGTTATTTCACCAATGATACATACTAAATTGAACCACAATAACATTACTGGGGAATAAATGAGTATGCCGGCGGCTCATACGCAACCTATGAGTAAACTCTTGATCCTTATTCTCTGTACCGGGAATTCCTGTCGGTCACAGATGGCAGAGTACTTTCTCCGTGACGTAGTTGGAGATGTTGCTGATGTGGCAAGTGCTGGATCAGATCCGGCCGGCTACGTTCATCCACTGGCGATTGAGGTGATGCAGGAAAAAGGGCATGATCTAAGCGATGCCGTCTCAAAGTCGTGTAGTGAGTTTCTGGATCGAGATATTGAAGTAGTTATCACCGTTTGTGGAAATGCCGATCAAGCCTGCCCCGAGTTTTCTGGTCAGAAAGCGCACTACTGCTGGCGGTTTGCCGATCCGGCAGATACGATGGGGAATGACGATGACAAACGGATCATCTTCCGTCGGGTCAGAGATGAAATTAACCTCGTCTTTACTGCTTACGGCTCTGGACTGGTTGACGGAAAAAGAATTTTAGTGTGACATTACAACGGGAGTGGAGTATCTGAATTAGCATATGACATGGATTGCTTGGATATTATTGGGGCTTGCAGCCGGTGCGTTAGCTAAATTCATCATGCCGGGTAAAGACCCCGGAGGCTTGATTGTAACGATGCTGATCGGAATTGCAGGCTCGTTTGCCGGAGGTTTTGTGTCCAAGTGGCTTCCGTTTTTGCCTGATCATAACCCCGGATCAGGGCTGCCCGATTCAGGCAGCATCATCACTGCTACTATTGGAGCTGTTTTACTGCTTTCCATTTACCGCAAGGTTTTTGGTTAGTAGAAATTGGTTAGTAACAAGCAATGGGAATAAGTTCTATCCGATGCTTTCCGCACGGAAATAGGGAACCAAAGCCTCAGGAATGCGGATTGATCCGTCGGGTTGCTGATACTGCTCGATGAGCGCCACATAGAGACGTGGCAGGGCAGTGCCCGAACCGTTGAGGGTGTGGCAGATCTGGTTTTTGCCATTCTCGTCCTTGAATCGGAGCTTCATCCGGCGGGCTTGGTAGTCGGCAAAGCTCGAGCATGAGGAAACTTCGAGAAACTTATCTTGTCCAGGCGACCACACTTCGATGTCGTAGGTCTTGGTGGAAGAGAATCCAATATCACCCGTGCAGAGTTCGATGACGCGATAGTGTAGTCCGAGCTTCTGTAAAATAGCCTCAGCATGTCCGGTGAGTTCTTCTAACAGTTCATCTGACTTGTCAGGGTGAGTTATCTGGACGAGTTCGACTTTATCAAACTGATGCGTGCGAATGATACCCCGGTTGTCGCGTCCTGCACTCCCGGCTTCTCTGCGGAAGCAGGGAGTATAAGCGGTGAGTTTGATCGGAAGCTGATCTTCGGTGAGCAAAGTATCACGGTAGAGATTGGTAACGGGAACCTCGGCAGTGGGGGCAAGGAAGAGGGTGTTGTTTTCGATGCCATACATATCGTCCTCAAACTTGGGGAGCTGACCAGTGCCTTCCATACATTCACGTTTGATGATGTGGGGCACGTTAACTTCCTCGTAGCCGTGTTCTACGGTTTGGGTATCTAGCAGGAGTTGAATGAGGGCACGCTCGAGCCGGGCTCCTTGACCACGATAGACGGCGTAACCAGCACCCGTGATGCGGGCTCCGTCTTCGAAGTTGATCATGCCATGTTTTTCAGCAAGAGCGAGATGGTCGAGAGGCTCGTCGATGACTGGCTTTTTACCCCAAACGCGGAGTTCGGGGTTGGCGTCTTCATCTGCACCTACGGGGCAATCCGCATAGGGGAGGTTAGGGATACTCATCAGGAGTTCGGTCTGGCGATTGCCTGCGGTTTCGGAAATTTCGTCGATGGCACTGATTTGGTCACCGAGGCTACGGACTTCTTCTTTGATGCTTTCGGCTTCGTCGCTTTTGCCTTGCCCCATTAGGGCGCCGATTTGTTTGGAGAGCTGCTTACGCTGCGACTGGAGCGATTGCTTATCTGTCTCGGCTTTTCGACGTGATTCATCGCAGGTGAGGACTTCATCGATGAGCAAATGAGCATCGCCACCTCGGGTACTAAGGCGGGTTTTGATGCTGTCGGCATCTTCACGAATGGCTTTGATATCAAGCATGGCGGGGGAGTGATAGCGGATTACCGCGATTTTTAAACCACGAATCGCACGAATCTTACGAATTTCTACTCTCCCAAATACGCTAAATCCGCGAAAGATTCTCCTGCTTGCTACTTGCTACCTGCTACTGGCTACATAAAGTCCCCCCGATGTCAGGAAAGAGAGCAAGTTGGGCAACCGTCTGTGCGGGATTAGCGCGGATGATTTTACAGACACGGGAAATGCGGCGCAAGGTGCTGTTTCAGCTCGTGCTGGTGCTGCTGGTGCTCGTTTGTCTGGGTGCCTGGCCACTGGCCAACTGGTTAGACGACAACGTTTGGCTTTTTCTGACCTGGTGGGTAGCCTCGATGATTTACGGGCTGATGGTTATCCTGCTCGCGATCTACGACATGCTCGCCGTGGTGAAGGAGGAGCGGGAGAAGATGGACTGATGGGGTTACCCTGACTCCTGTCCCCCGATACCCGGAACCTGAGTATCACGCCTCCCGGCCGCAGCACTTTTTGTACTTCTTACCAGATCCACAGGGGCAATCTTCGTTGCGATTGACTTTAATGGTCGGGCGACGTTTTGGTAGATTGATTTTGATCTTCTGACCGTCTTCGGCGGGAGTCATGGCAAGGTTGCCGGTATTGCCGGTCTGGGCAATGTTGGCTTGTGCTATACCTCCTGCAGCCTGAGCGGTGGCGTCACTGGAAAGCTGTTGAGGGAGCCCTCGCATGAAGTTTTCAAACTGCTCGAGGTTGGTGGTGGATCGGAACAGGTTGTTGAGTGATTCGCTTTCGATGTTGCCCATGAGGGTTTCGAAGAGTGAGTAGGCCTCGTTTTTGTATTCTACCAGTGGATCCTTCTGCCCCTGAGCGCGGAGATGAACTCCTTCGCGTAGAGCGTCCATGTTATAGAGATGTTCCTGCCAGAGCTTATCAATTCCTGTGAGGATGATGTGGCGCTCAAGCATGTCGAGCATCTCTGGATTTTCGTGCTCCATCTTGAGTTCGTAGGCTTGTTTGACCTTGCTAACGAGGAACTCGGAGTTGCCCTTGGCGTCACGATCGTGAAAGCCACTGTCGTCTAGGCCGAGCTGGATAGGGAAGGTGGTGTTGACCCAGTTGAGTAGCTCTGCGTAGTCGGGTGCTCCTTCATCACGATCTTCCATGTATCCGTGAACGGCGTCAGGAATGGCTTTTTCAATGACCTCGTAAATCAGTTCGCGTGGGTTCTCGGAGCTGATGACTTCGTTGCGGTAGCCGTAGACGACTTCACGCTGCTTGTTCATCACATCATCAAAGTCGAGGACTCGTTTACGCCATGTGTAGTTACGCTGTTCAACGCGCTTCTGAGCTGTTTCAACGGACTTGTTGAGCCACTTGTGCTCGAGAGCTTCACCGTCTTCCATGCCGAAGCGTTCCATCATGTTGGTCATGCGCTCGGCGGCGGCGAAGTTGCGCATCAAGTCGTCTTCGAACGAAATGAAGAATTGGCTCATTCCGGGGTCGCCCTGACGGGAACAACGACCACGTAGCTGGCGGTCGACTCGGCGTGATTCGTAACGCTCGGTAGCGATGACAAAGAGTCCACCCGCTTCAGGAACTCCATCGGCAAGTTTGATATCGGTTCCACGACCCGCCATGTTAGTAGAGACGGTGACGGCTCCTTTTTGTCCGGCGTTGGCGATGATTTCAGCTTCTTGGCGGTGATACTTGGCGTTCAGGATGTTGCAAGGGATTTTGGCTCGTTTGAGCATTTTCCCTAACAGTTCAGATGCATCCACCGAGGCTGTTCCGACAAGAACGGGCTGGCCGCGGTCATAGGCTTCTTGGATTTTGGTAACTACGGCGTTGTATTTCTCGCGGCGAGTTTTGAAGACCTGATCGTTGTGGTCGATACGGATGTTAGGGACGTTGGTTGGGATAGGGAGAACGTCGAGTTTGTAAATGTCGTGGAATTCCGCGGCTTCGGTTTCAGCGGTTCCGGTCATGCCAGCCAATTTCTGATAGAGTCGGAAGTAGTTCTGAATGGTGATGGTGGCGTAGGTCTGAGTTTCCTCTTCGACTTCAACTCCTTCTTTGGCTTCCACGGCTTGGTGGAGTCCATCTGACCAACGTCGACCAGGCATTTCGCGACCTGTGTTTTCATCGACAATGATGACCTTGTTGTCGGCTAGGACGTATTCAACGTCCTTTTCGTAGAGGCAGTAGGCTTTTAATAACTGGGAAATGGAGTGCATTTTCTCGCCTTGGGTATCGAGGCGTTTTTGCAGTGTTTCCTTCTTCTCAGCACGATCTTCATCAGACATGGAGAGATCGGCATCAATTTCACCATACTCTGTGCCTAGGTCGGGAAGTACGAAGGCTTGTGCATCGTCGGGTGAGAGGAATTCGCGACCCATGTCCATGAGGTCGGCATCGTGAGCTTTTTCATCGATGGTGTAGTAAAGCTCTTCTTTGATTTCGAAGAGGTCACGCTTCTGAGCATCCTGATACATGGACAGTTCAGTTTTTTCAATGAGGCGCCGACTGTCTGGATCCTCCATGAAGCGCATGAGTTGACGGTTGCGTGGGTTACCAAGTTTAATCTTAAACATGGCACGGCCAGCGGCGATTTCGTCTTTAGACTCTTGCGCTGCTTTAGCTTCATCAGCAAGCTCGTTACAGAGTGTATTCTGGCGTTTGACCAGTTGCTCGATGAGTGGGCGGTAGCGACCGTATTGCTCAGTGTTAGAAATAGTGGACGGTCCGGAAATGATGAGAGGTGTCCGAGCTTCATCGATGAGGATGGAGTCGACCTCGTCAATAATGGCGAAGTAGTGCCCGCGTTGCACCTGTTCCTCTTTTGAGGATGACATGCCATTGTCGCGGAGGTAATCAAAGCCGAATTCAGCGTTGGTGCCGTAGGTGATGTCACACTCATACTGCTCACGGCGGAGTTGTGACTGCTGCTGGTTTTGAATACAACCGATGGTGAGGCCGAGGTATTTAAAGACAGCTCCCATCCACTCGGAGTCACGGCGGGCGAGGTAGTCGTTAACGGTGACGACGTGTACGCCCATTCCAGTGAGGCCGTTAAGGAAGACGGGGAGTGTTGCGACGAGGGTTTTTCCTTCACCGGTCTGCATTTCTGCAATCATTCCACGGTGGAGAGCAATTCCTCCGACGAGCTGGACGTCAAAGTGAACCATTTCCCAGGGGATGGGTTGGTCGCAGACTTGAATCGTTTGACCACAGAGGCGGCGAGATGCGTTTTTGACCGCGGCGAATGCCTCGGGCATGATTTGGTCGAGATACTTGGCACGCACTCCATCGAAATGGTTTTCAGCGATTTCCCGGAACTCTGCTTTGGCTTCCTCGATAGAGTCAACGTTGGCCTCTACCTTGGGGAGTGATGGGAACTCCTCGCGGAGGGTTTCGAGGCGGATGTTTAAGTCTCCAGCGGCTGCGCTAAGCTGGTCTGCGTCCATAAGCTCGTGCTCGCGGATAGTGGCTGTTTTCAGCGGAAGGTAGCGGTGCAGGTGCTTTTGCCATGCGACGACTTTTTCGCGGATTTGCTCCTCAGACTCGCGCTGGTATGCTTCCTCGATTTCGTTGATTTTTGCGACGACAGGTCCGAGTCGTTTGACCTCGCGTTGGTTCTTATTACCGACGATTTTTTGAAGAGTCCACTTGAGCATTGTAAAAATTGCGCGGGATTGTTACTCGCGCGGGGGTTCCATACACTTGCACGGGGCCTATGGCAAGGGATTAGGCGCGGGATTACACGCAATTACGCCTTCTTGATGGCGGAAAGAGTATCTGGGTTCTCTTGGAGGTGGTCGGTGACCGATCGAATCGCTTCTAGTGTGGCCTGTGAGACGTGGTGCTCCATACCCTCAACATCGCGGTAGATGGTGTCCTCATCGATGTCGAATAGCTTCAGAAATCGGGTCAGTGTTTCATGTCGGTCGATGATGGCGCGGGCAATGCGTAGGCCTTCCTCGGTAAGGGTGGTGCCACGGTATTTGACGTGAGTAACAAGACCTTCGGTATCTAGCCGTTGGAGCATGTTGGTGACGCTGGCCTGTGAGATCTCGAGCTTTTTTGAAATGTCAATGGGGCGTGCGTATCCCTTTTCCTCGATCAGGTGGAGAATTTGCTCGAGGTAATCATCACGAGCGGTGGAACCGCTGGTCCGGTGGGAAACAGGCATGGGGGAGAGTTAAGAATTAATGTCCAAGAATCAAGAATTAAGAGCGAGTTACGGCTACTTGCTTGATGACTTGATGATGATGTTGGGACGGTAGAGATCGCGGTTCGATGCTTGAAACTCGGCTTTGAGTCGAACCTGAAACAGGGAGAGGTCACAGATTTTCCAACTGGTGAACGTCCAGGCTCCATCATTTCCATCGTGGCTGATACCGAGAAGGAGATGCATAGCCTCGTGTTGGATTTTGTTGGTGCGTGCGCGTGGCTCGAAATAAAAGGTTCGAAACGAGGATGCCTGAGATTTTTTCTCGAAGAGCTTAGGGTCAAGGTAGGCTCGCGTGGTGGCTCCATCCGTCGCTGTGTAAGTGATCAGGAGGTCTGGGTAGCCTGAGCGCTGCTCCTTGCCTTGGGTGTTTTTAGGCACCGAGCAAACCAAGGATGGATGTTTGTTGATGCTTTGGCGGAGCCAATCTTCGAAAAAGCGTGAGGCTTCATTGATACGTCTGAGCTTCCGTACAGGCGAATCGATGGCACTCAGTGCAGCAATTGCTTCATTGGCGCCTTTCGATATGGAGTCGAGAATAAGCTGGTGAACGAGATTCGTGGAGTCAGATGGGATGACCTTTTTCCCGCTGCTGGCCATTACGACGTCGGGGAATGAAAACTTCCGTGTTCCCAGATCTTGGTCAAGTAGGTGGCGGATGAGATCGTGAGTAGAGGTTTTTTTACTCGTTTCGGCCACGGATGGATTTCCCGTCGTTTCGGCATACACAGGAGTAGATGAGCCATATGCCAGAAAAAAGAAGCAGGGAAGCAGGGGACCGATTTTCATGATGCGCTAATTATCGGTGAGGAGGCAATTTCGTCAATCATCATCCTTTTATTGTAAGGGATAGAGGGAGTTTCGTAATATTTAAGAAATACAGAATACACGCTAATCCTATCCAGTTTCGTAAAGAAAAACCAAGTTTGATGTTAACTTTACCCTTTCGCAGGACATCTACTGTATAAGTAAGCTTGCCAGACCCTGCGATTAATTTTGTATGTGTAAAGTAAATACTTAAGCCTTGTTTCCGGGTGAGGTTTGGCTAAGCTGTACGTTAACACACAAAAACTACATGCATAAATCTATTGTTTCTAATATGCTTCAGTCGATAGATTCTCACCCTCAAAGGGGGGAACGAACGAGACAGGAGCGTGGCTTTGCCCTGATCGCCACGATTTCAGTGATGGTCCTATTGGTAATGGTTGCGCTGGCTATGTTGAGCTTGAGTTCGATTGAAATGCGGGCAGCTCGTAATGGTGATGCCCAAGAGTTAGCTAAGGCTAACGCAAGGTTGGCAATGATGTTTGCGCTGGGAGAATTACAGAAACAGGTGGGGCCTGACCAGAGGGTAACCGCGACAGGCGGGATTATTGATGAGGATGCTAATCACAAACACGTAGCGGGAGTTTGGAAATCCTGGCGACCTGATCCGTTTTTACCTCCTTCAAATTACGATTCGATCAAGGAGGCGCAGTTTGAAAACTGGCTTGTTTCCCATCTTGATCGCGACGCCATCGGGCAAACCTCATTTGCTGACAATGGGAGTTTTTCAAATCCTGTAGAAATGCTTGGTGATGGAACACTGGGACCCACAGCAAACTCCCGTGATTTTGTGACAGCAGGAAAGATACCCCTCACTCCTACAATGCCTAATAGAGGTGGTAACATGGCTTGGGTGATTATGGACGAAGGTGTCAAGGCGAGGGTGAATCTTCCGTTAGTAAAAAATTCAGGATCGCTTGCTGAGAGTAGTTGTAACCTAGGTGCGGCAACTCGGGCGGCCTTGGAAAAGGTGGAACCTAAATTTAACCCTGACACTGGGGGAGAGGAAAAGTTTATCACTCTGGCTGAATCCGAGCTCGGTATGGACACGGATATGGGGAAATACGCCCATGATCTTACTGTATGGTCACAGGGACCCATGACCAATGTTGTGGATGGCGGACTACGCGAGGATCTTAACTTGATGACCGATGGCGCTACCTTGCCCGCTGAGTTTGCAGGGAAACGTGTCTATTCAGGAGGAGTAAATGGGATTGCTGGGGCAGACCCACACTGGCAGCAAGTTTTTGATTATGCCTCCTCATACAAACGCGTCACCAATGTTGGTGGTGTGCCTCAAATTGATGCTACAGTTCCAGCCGGGTATGCTCCTGTGAAATGGGATACATCGAAGGGTGGGTACACGGCGGTTAAGGATCCACCCAAGGGACAGATTCTTATGCCAGTAGTCGCGAAGGTCCAGGTGGTTTTCAGTCTTGTAGCACGACGCGCCCACGGTGGTTGGGGAGGTAATATTCGCAATACTACTGGCGACAGCCAGCGTGCCTTCATGCTGCACATGATCTACTCTCCGGTGGTGACGCTGCATAACCCCTACAATGTGGCGATGAAATTCGATAAGATGCGACTTGAGTTTCAGAACGTTCCGGTCGCGTTTAAATTCTACAGAAACAATCAGCCGCAAACAACCCGGTTGATGCCGTTGAGCCAACTTTATGTTTGGACTCAAAACAACTCAAATGCCAGCAAGGCGTTTACCATGACCCTTCAGGGTAAGGGTGCAAGTGGAAGTCCAGGGGGGTCGGTTACATTAAGGCCTGGTGAGGTTCGTGTGTTTTCTCCCTATTTGCCTCCAAATCATAGCTGGGCTACTGACCGGCCTGGTGACGGAAACACCTATTTTGACTGGCGTAATGATAAAACCCGCAACATCACAGCTATCCCTGGATGGCAGGGTGAGGGGGTTGGTTTTGATATCGACTGGTTGACCCCCACAGGCAGCTTAACCTCATTTGATGATCGAATGGGTGTTCTTTCCCTCCGCTGGGCCGATACCGTGAAGGTGGACTATGCGCCGTATGCCCCCACTGCGGCTAAGAACCGGATGGCTATTATATCAACGCTCTACAGAGGCAGTAGCCTCGTGCGTTCTGGAGTGATTGAAATGGATTATGGTAGCACAGCTGATTTGCAAAAAATGTTACCCGCTCCCTCCGGAAAGCGTTACACCTACCCTCAAGCAGGAGAGGCCGCTATTAGCTGTGGCCAGATTTACGAGCCCGATGGAAGGCTCATCCGAGATTATGAAAAGGTGAAATCCTTCTGTATGTTCAGTGCCTATGGAAAGACCGCGTTTGGAGGAACTGCTGGAAATGCGGACGGACGTCACGCGACTAAAGCGTGGAGTTTTTCCAATCCTGTTAGCAGTGTCAGTTCATCTGATTTAAAAAATGAACATGGTTCCCATCACTCCCATGAGTTGAACTTTGAAACAATGCCTGGGCACGCAGAAAATCAGGTCCAGGTCGATGCTGATGATAGGGGCAACTATATCACCGGACATACAGCACTTAACGGTTTAAAGTTCGGCACCCACAATGAGGTTCCCATCGCGCCTATTCAATCGCTGGCCAGCCTGCAGAACGCCAACCTATGCTCATCAGGATACTTGCCGAAGTTCGATTATCCAGTGGCCAACTCCTTCGCTCACCCACTGATGCCTCCGGGGGTGGTTCGAGATGGTGATAAGCTGGATCACTCCTACTTGCTGAACCATTATCTCTATGATCGATTCTACTGTTCGACCGTTAGTGCATACACTGGGGCTATGTTTGGACCCAAAACCCGCTCAACACAGACCGTGTTAGAGGAATTTCTCAATGGAACCAAGCCACTGCTCGATCACCGTTTCACATCATGGAAGCCATCTGGGAAAACTACGGCTCAGATACTTACTGAAGTCGTGGGAACCGGAGCAGGAAAAGAAGGTTATCGTAAGGTGGCTGCCTACCAAATGCTCCGTGGAGAATGGAATGTGAACTCAGTCTCGAAAGAAGCATGGAAGGCTGTTCTTGGCGGACTACACAGCACGGATTTCCCGTTGTATGATGCTCTGGTAAATACGATTTCCACGAGGACCTATGCAGAGAATCCCATGAGCCGGTATAGATTGCCAAATGGTGTCGCACAGAACGGCTCATCAAGTAATCCAGCAGAGGCTCGTCGTAATCGTTGGACAGGATACCGTGAGCTTGAGGATGATGAGCTTGACGAGTTGGCCGAGTTTATTGTCGAGGAAGTCCGCACGCGTGGGCCATTCTTGTCACTGACAGAGTTTGTAAACCGGAGGCTGTCAGGTAACTCGGATATGACCCTCGTCGGAGCGCTTCAAGCGGCGATTAATCGCACCAAGATCAACGATGTGCTCGCGGCCGACGGGCGGGTCATTACCAGAGCAGAGGTGGCAACTTATAAGTATCAAAATGTTGATGCCGCTATCGGTCACTCCTCTCAAGGTGCTCCGGGGAGTGTAACTCAGGGGCATATCATGAATGCCTTAGGAAATGCTGCGACTGTGAGATCAAACACCTTCACGATCCGGTCCTACGGTGAATCGGTTGATAATAAGGGCCGAGTTCAAGCTCGTGCCTGGTGTGAGGCCGTTGTGCAGAGGATTCCCGAGTACCTCGACAAGGCGGATGAACCACATATAAACACGGTTGATCTTGGCAGTGAGGCCAACAAGAATTTTGGTCGACGCATCCGGGTCATATCATTCCGTTGGCTTGGTTCTGAAGAGATCTAATCATATCAGACCATGATCAAACACAATATTACATCAGCCGTTCTTATAATGGCATCCATCGGTATTCTGGCTCTCCCAGCCAACGCTCAGGAAAAGAGAGTTGTTAAGGCTCGTGCCATTTGTTTTGAGCGGACTGCTGAAACTCCAGATATCTTTATTTCCGGGCCCAAGGAGCCTTACAAAATCCTGATGCCAGTGGAAGGATTTAGCATGACCTTTAAATGTGCTCTTGATCAGGGTAAGGCCATTTTTTACAAAGAAGATGGTGTCAAACCCGATGGAACTCCACGACGTAAAATCGTGGCGCAGACCAAGGTCAACGGATCAATGAGCAAGGTGTTGTTCTACTTTGTGCCCAATAAAGAAGGGGCCAAGCGTCTCTACCAAGTTATCGCTATGGAAGACGGCTTGAAGCGCTTTCCTCTTGGTCATACGCGTTTGCTTAACCTGAGCGATTCCGAGGTCGTATTCCAGCTTGGTGAACACGTAAAACGTTTGTCCTCGGGGAAGTCGGCACATGTGGCCGAAGTCACAAAACGCAACGATTTCAACATGGCTCTAGTCGTCTGTAAAATGAAAACCAAAGACGGACAGTGGCGCACGATCAGTGAGTCGAGGACACGGTTCACCAATCGTAAACGATTACTGGTGGTTAGTTATGTCAATCCCGCAACACGACAGCCCCAGCTCAAGTTCTATAAGGATATTCCTATAGGGCCACCTCCGCCGCTACCGAATGAATAGCTGCTCTAATGAGCCTCATGCCGTATACATAGTCTGAGTCCAATACCGCCAAATAGGCTTGCAGTCTCGGAGACTTCGGGGTAATTGCCACCCCCGCTTGCGCGATTTCCTCTGGAATGAGCTGCGAGAAGTCTTATAGATACTAGCATGAAACTGGCCAGCTTACTGACTCCCAAACAAGTCATTCTCGATTTGAAGGGCGAGGTGTGTTCCGAGGCGATTGGCAACATTGTTGAACATCTAATCACTCAGAAACTTCTCAAGAACAACCTGCGTGAGGAAATTCTTGAGTCGCTTAAAGAGCGTGAGCGCCAAATCAGTACTGGAATAGGATCTGGCGTTGCCATTCCACACGCATTTTCTGATAAGATCGATCAAGTAGTGGCAGCATTCGCTCGCTCCAAAGAAGGGGTGGATTTTGAAGCTCTTGATAATGCGCCTGTGAACTTTGTCATTCTCTTTATCGTTCCTAAAAAGGATTATAACATGCACTTGCAGACACTCGCTGCGATTGCTAGAATGTTTAACAACTGCGCGGTTCGTCAGGGTCTTCAAGAGGCGGAAACGGTTGAGAGTGTTCTCGATATTTTTGCTTCATGCCCGTCCCGTATCCACACTGAAAAGTAAGGGCGGATTTAAAAGCGCGTAGACTAAAAGCTACACGCATTCTATTATACTATTTTCTAACAATGATAATTCAAAAACTGGAAAAGGCATTGGCTGCAGCATTAGATACTGCAGGTGTTGAACTACCGGAAGGCTTTCAAGTGAACGTGGAATCCTCTGCTGATTTGCGTTTTGGAGATTACCAAAGCAATGCCGCGATGATTCTCGCAAAAGTAGCTCGCACCAATCCACGTGAGCTTGCCGCCAAGGTAATCGAAGCGCTCGAACTTGAGGAGCTGGCGGAAGCCGATATCGCAGGTCCTGGATTTATTAATTTCCGGATTAAAAAAGAGGCATGGAGCCTGCGTGTGTCAGACCTCATGAACGATGCTCGTCTCGGGGTACCTCTTGCGCAACTTGCTCAGACGATCGTGGTCGATTTCTCGGCTCCCAACGTCGCCAAGCCCATGCACGTCGGACACATTCGCTCGACGATTATCGGTGACAGCCTTTCCCGTATCGCCCGTTTTCTCGGTCACAAAGTTATCACCGATAACCACATCGGCGACTGGGGGACTCAATTTGGTATGATCATCCATGGTTGGAAAACCGTACTCAACGAAGCCGATCTGCAAACCGATCCTGTGACCGAATTACTCCGTGTCTACCGCACGGTGAATTCCCTCTGTGGTGAGGATGAATCGATCCGAGATATCTGCAAACAAGAGCTTGTAAAACTCCAGGGTGGTGACGCTGAAAATCTCGTAATCTGGGAAAAATGTGTTGAGCTTTCCAAACAAGGACTCCAGGGGATTTATGATCGCCTGGATGTTGATTTCGACTACTGGTATGGTGAAAGTTTTTACAACGATCGCTTGGCTCCACTCGTTGATGATATGCTCGAGTCGGGTGTCGCCCGTATCAGTGAAGGAGCTGTGTGTGTCTTTTTTGATGGAGATAAAAAGCTGGAAGATAAACCAACTGTCGTGCGAAAGGCCGACGGTGGATTCCTCTACGCGACTACTGATCTAGCAACAATTGATTTTCGGGTAGAAGAGTGGGCAGCAGATCAGATCTGGTATGTGGTGGGAGCGCCCCAACAACTTCACTTTCAACAAATTTTCGAAGCCACTCGCAAACGTGGGTTGGCACCCAGTATGCATCATGTTTCCTTCGGGTCGATTCTCGGTGAGGATCGCAAACTGATGAAAACCCGCAGTGGTGATAATGTGCAGCTTGTTGATGTGCTTGATGAAGCCGTTGAGCGTGCTGCGAAGGCTATTGAGGAGAAAAATCCAACGATGGGTGCTGACGAGAAGAAGCAGGTTGCTGCTATCGTTGGTATTGGATCCGTAAAATTTGCTGAACTTTCTCAGCACCGCATGACCGATTACGTGTTCAGCTGGGACCGGATGCTGGCGCTGACCGGCGACACTGCTCCCTATCTTCAATACAGCTATGTCCGTGTGCGGTCCATTTTCCGCAAACTTGATGATGGTGTGCAGCTTGATGGAGCCAACCTTCAGATCGACGCTGACGCCGAAGTGCATCTTGCCCGTATGCTGACCCGTTTTGGTGAGACCTTACCATCCCTACTTGACGATTTTCGCCCGAACTTACTCGCCAATTACCTCCTGGAGCTGGCGAAGGCATTTCACTCGTTTTTCGAAGCCTGCCCTGTGCTGAAATCGGAAGGTGAAACGCAAAACACCCGACTCGTGCTCTGTGAGCTAACAAGTCAGGTGTTGAAAAAAGGACTCGGTCTCTTAGGCATCGATGTGCCCGAGAGAATGTAATCTCTTAGAACGGTTCTTAGAATGTTTTAGGTAGGCGGGGTAAGCCTGGGGGACGTGGTGGGGAGATACGAGGCGAGCTTGAAGAGCGACTCGATCTGGTATGTGCCCCCCTGTTGGAGTGGTTACGACTCGATCCATTTGATCGATAGTTGCTATTAGACTGATGCCTTGAACTAGGAGTGTTGTAGTTGTGGCCGTAGTTTCCGCGGCTGTTACTACTGCGGTAAGAGCTTCCAGGGTATCCACTGTATCCGCTTGGACGTGCGCAGGTCACATAACTACTACCGCTTCTGCGATACCAGGCGCTATCATGGTTGTAGTAATTGCTGCTGCCAACGGAGACACTCCGGTGTCCGGAGGGGAGGCGTGTGATTCCGCGACCATATTGAGAGGAGTATGATGAATACCCGATAGAACCGCTGTATCCATGAGGACGGACACAGCTGATGTAGCGGCCACTACTTCTACGATACCAGCTGTTTCCATAATAGTAATAAGGGACGCCGCTGACTTGGACGGTATTGTAGCCGTGTGGCATCGTTGTGTAGCTGGAACTGCCGTAAGATGACGAGCCAGCATAGTAACTGGGATCCACACAAGAAGGGAGAAACAGAAGAGTGAGGAGGCTTAATGCTCCAAGGAGGAATGATGCTTTCATAACTAGATAGACGCGAGTCGGGGGTAAAACTTCATATTTCTTTTCGCTTTTATTCTTTTGGCTTTTATTAGGTAGAAAGAAAAACACCCCGGAATCGCATTGAATTCCGAGGTGGATGATACATTTAGAATCACAATCTGATGTGAGGGGGTCTTGGTAAGCCATGAAGTCTGGGCGGCCTTGGAATGTGTCGACTCGGAACGTAGCCACGTGGTCGTGAACAACCGATGTAGCGTCCATGGCTGCGCCGATACCAACGGCTTCCATTGTAATAATATGGGACACCGCCAACATGGACGGTACGATATCCGTAAGGCAATACGGAGAGTCCCACACCTGGAGGGCGGGGGATGGGTGGGGCAATCACTGCTGGTGCGCAGGCTGGCATCAGCATCATTGTCAGTGCTGAGAGCGAAATAATAGGGATAATAACTTTCATGACACTTTATTGACGGTCGAAACGCGGTCGAATGCAAATATAATTTTCATCCACTTGAATAGGACCGGGCTTGTCATCGCCGGTTGAGTATGGCCAGATAGTGGCGTGAACACGGAGCAATGGATAGCGGCGGATAAAGCACATTGCTGGCACCCGTTTACCCGACAGGATGAGTGGGTGGCAGGGGAGCCGGCCGAGCCATTGGTGTTGGTCGATGGCGAGGGTGTCTGGTTGACCGATTCAGAAGGCCGGCGCTACATCGATGGTAATGCCTCGATCTGGACCAACGTGCACGGACACAAACATCCGGTGATCAATGCTGCGATTACGGCCCAATTAGAAAAGGTAGCCCACACCAGTTATCTCGGATTTGCCAACCCACGTGCCAGTGAACTTGCTGAGCGCCTTTGTGGTTTCTTTCCTGCCCATACTCTAGAACGGGTCTTTTTTTCCGATGATGGATCAACGGCAGTCGAGTGTGCCATCAAGATGGCGATTCAATACCGTCTTCAGACGGGGCAGGAGGAACGAACTGAATTTATCGCATTCGATCAAGCCTACCATGGTGATACCATGGGTGCCGCATCGCTCGGTGGAGTGGGAGCATTTTTCGATCGATTTAGAAAATTTGGCTTCCCGGTGAATCATGTCAGCAGTATGGACAACCTTCATGCCCTCGATCAGGATGTGATCAACCGCACCGCCGCAGTGATCATCGAGCCTCTAGTGCAGGGAGTGAACCAGATTAACCCATGGCCCGAGGGGATGCTGGATCAACTTAGGAAATGGTGTGATCAACATAAGATTCATTTAATTCTGGATGAGGTAATGACTGGCTTTGGTAAAACGGGCACGATGTTTGCCTGTCAACGTGAGCAGGTGATTCCAGATTTCCTCTGCCTTGCAAAAGGACTAACAGGTGGGTATCTCCCGATGGCTGCCACCATGGTGCGTGGCGAGATCTATGATGCATTTTTAGAAGGGGCGGAGAGGGTGTTTTATTACGGCCATAGCTACACCGCAAATCAGCTGGGCTGTGCAGCAGCTCTGGCTAGTTTGGATGTATTCGACCAGGAACAAACATTGGCGAGGCTGCCAGCTAAAATAGAGTTATTAGGCGGCTTGCTGGCTGAAATATCATCCGGGCGTTCAAACGTTCACGAAGTGCGCCAGTGCGGTCTGGTGGCTGGTGTCGAGTTGAGGCAAGAAGATGGTGGCAAATTTGAGACTGCCGAAAGAGTGGGTGAAAAAGTTGCACTGCTCGCCCGCAACCACCAGCTTCTTACTAGGCCTATTCTAGACACTTTGGTGTTGATGCCTCCTTTGAGTATTTCGCAGGAAGAAATCCATCTCATGTGTGCGGGCCTCGCCAGTGCCATCGACGATTTTTTTAACAACAAAGCTCCTGCCAAGCTGGATGCACTTTAAACTCAACGGATCTTAACAAGATGGTGAACACTTACTTTATCCATGCCTATCTAAGCAGTAGGCTTAAAAGCGATCTGCCCTCCAATGGGGGAGGGCAGATCTGGGGGAGGATATGTGTGTGTGTGTCGCGCGCATCCCGATCCCCCTTGCGCACGAACAGAAATTAACAGAATAACAGGTTCAGTAAAGTTTAAATTCTGTAAAAACATTGTTTTAACGTATATTTTATATAATTAATGGCAATTTCAAGTGATTATATTCTATAATGAAGCAGGTAAATAGAGTGGCAATTGTGGGTTCCGGAGCTGTAGGAGGCTATTATGGGGCCCGACTAGTAGAAGCGAAAAAGGACGTAACCTTTCTGCTGAGGAGCGATTTTGATCAGATTAAGGAACACGGACTGACGGTGGACAGCGTGGCAGGTGATATCCGATTATCATCGGTACAGTGTACTCGAAGCAGCGCAGAAATCGGCCCAGTGGATCTTGTAATTATCGCTTGGAAAACAACCTCAAACTCAAACTACGAAGAAGTGGTTCGACCTTTGTTAAACCATCAAACAATGATCCTCACCTTGCAAAACGGCTTAGGTAATGTTGAAGAACTCGCGAGGCTTTTTGGGGGAGAGCGTATTTTTGGTGGACTTTGTTTTGTATGCATTAATCGGTTGGGGGCGGGCAGACTGTATCACAGCGCTTCGGGCCTGATCCGTGTGGGTGAGTATGTATCGTCGGAAAAGGGAGTTTCCAATAGGCTGTCGGATTTGGTTGATTGGCTCAAGGATGGTGGCATCAACTGTCAAGCGGTGCCCCATTTAGAAAAGGCCCAGTGGATGAAGCTCGTTTGGAATATTCCATTCAACGGATTAGCCATCGCCGAGGGTGGGGTGGATACAGGTGTGTTGTTAGCGATGCCGGGCATGGAGGATCGCATTAGGAGGATTATGGGGGAGATACAGGCTGTGGCGAAGGCTTTGGCTCACGAGATTGCAGATGACTTTATCGAAAAGCAGATCGCCCTGACGCGACCCATGAAGGCGTATCGGCCATCCAGCATGATCGATTACGCCGAAGGCTTAGATGTCGAGGTAGATGCAATCTGGCGGCAACCTCTACTTCGTGCTCGTTCTTTGGGGGTGGAAGTGCCCGAAATCGAGCAATTGTTGTCCCAAATTGAGGTGAGACTGGATGACCGGAATAATTAGGCACATTTTGTACGGGACAATTCCATCGTACTATGGTTTTCCAAAACACGCAAAGCCGCTGTTTTTCTTCAGGCTGAACCACTGATTCTCTCACAAATATGGAAACGATAACGAAACGCGATCTAGTCACCAAGCTTAGTAATAAAACCGGCCTCGGACAGGCAGATGTTCTTAATGTGCTGGAGACTATGCTGGACACCGTGACAGGTGAACTTGCCAAAGGAAATGCCGTGGTGATCCGCAATTTTGGATCGTTCCAAGTGCGTGAGATGAAAGGCAAGGTTGGGCGTAACCCGAAGAACCCAAGCCAAGACATGAAAATTCCACCGCGTGCTGTGGTGAAGTTCAAACCAGGTAAGGAAATGAAGGAAAGAGTCGCCCGTATTCTCCCTCTCATCCAGCAAGGGTAAATTTTTAATGAGCATCGAGGCAAAAAAACAAGAGCTTCTCGAAGAACTGGAATTTTTCCAGGACTGGACTGAGCGCTACGAATATGTCATCGGTCTCGGTAAGAACCTCAAGCCGATGCCTGCGGAACAGCAGACGGCGGACCGACTGATCAAAGGTTGCCAATCGCAAGTCTGGCTCGACGCCAGCTTCGAGGATGGCGTGATGCACTTTCAAGCCGATTCAGATTCCCTCATCACTAAGGGCATGATTGCCCTATTTGTGCGAGTTCTTGATGGGGAGACTCCCGACGTCGTGCTGCAAGCCGATATGGGCTTTATCGATAAAACCGGCCTCAAGGAGCATCTTGCACCCACGCGTGCCAATGCCCTCAACCTGATGGCCACCCAGATGAAACAGCGCGCACTTGAGCACGCGGCTGGGTAAAGTAGGGTGAGTTTCCAACTTGCCGGCAACCTTAGTCTGGTTTCCGGTCCAAGCTAAAATCAATTTTTAACTTTCAGAGATGCTTGGTAGACGTCGATTCCTCGTGTTATTGAGTCAGCCAATGCTTTTTGGTGAGCTTCGGTGCTAATTATAGCAGCCTCGCTTTATTAGATAGAAACCCAGCCTCGATGAGGATTGCCGGATGCTTGCTATCCTTGAGAAGCCTGAACCTAGCTCGTCGGATACCTCGGTCATTGATTTTAAAATCATTTCCGTATTTGGCGTTGTTGAGAAACATCAGACTGCGACCATGCACGGCCGTGGCTAACGCCAGACTCGCATTGTTTGCTGGATGAAGCTGGCGTGCGCTCCTGACATAAGTTTCATAACCAGAAGCCTCTTTTTTTCCGGAGTTGAAGTGCAACGAAATGACAAACGCATCTTTAATTCCGTTGAATAGTTTAACTCGATCCGCCAAAGGAACGGTGATCTCTTGCTCTCGTGTCAGTACGTCTTTGAACCCCTTTTGTTCCAATTGATTTTTAGCCAATTTGGCTACAGCGAGGGTGATTCTTATTGAGGTTATAGAATGTCTTGAGCTGATCAACTGACAGATAAGGCTTACCATTGATTTAAACCGGTTCCCAGTTGAACTGCCCTGCATATGTTAGAGGGCTGGAGATTAAGATGAATAGAGTAAAAAGGTATTTGTTCATTATCTTAAGTATCTGGTGTTTACGGGTGCAGTTTATTTCTTAGGTTGCAACCACTGGAAAATATCCTCCGCGGTTTTTTTGCCGATACCAGGAACGGACTCGAGTTCTTTGGTGCTAGCCTTACGGATGCGTTTGATTGAGCCAAATCTGCGAAGCAGGACTTCTTTGCGTTTGGGCGACATACCTGGGCAATCGTCTAACAAGCTTTCTGTGACTCGGCGTCTTAGAAGTAGCTCGTTGTAGTTGTTGGCAAAACGGTGGGCCTCGTCACGGATACGCTGCATCAGTTTGAGAGCTCCGGTATCGTGCGGAAGTAGGAGTGGCTCACTGATGCTGGGGCGGAAAATTTCTTCACGCTGTTTAGCGAGGCCCACGACGGGTAGGTCGTGCAGTCCAAGTCTCTGGAGTTCTTTTACAGCCATGCTGAGCTGGCCTTTGCCGCCATCAACAATAACGAGGTTGGGAAGGTGGAGCGGTGATTTCCCTTCACGGGCGAGTCGACGTAGAGCTTCGAGAGGGGATTCCTGAGTCTCCTCGGAACCTGTCACATTGTTCTCGGATAGGATGCGAGAGTAGCGTCGCCTAACAACTTCAGCCATGCTGGCGAAATCGTCTTGGCCTTTCACTGTTTTAATTCGATAGCGTCGGTAGCCTTGGTTATCCGGTACGCCATCTACAAATCTAACCATCGATGCTACAATGTGGTTACTCGACACGTTTGAAATATCAAAACACTCCATGATGTGCAGCGGGTCCGGTAAACCAAGAGCATCCTGTAGCTCTATCAAATCTTCGGTCGGTTTGACTGTGCTGGGCACACCTCCTCGCCCCCTAGAAAAACTTCGTGCTGGGCTGAGAGTTTTTTCCAAGTTGGCGATGATATCGCGGAGTCGTCCTGCTTTTTCAAACTGAAGTTTCTCGGCAGCCTTCGCCATCTGATCGCGTAGTCCTTGGAGTCGGTCACGTTTTCCTTTCCCTTCTAGAAGACTAACAACTTCATCAATCCGAGCACGGTAGTCGATCTCTGAAATTTTGCCGATGCAGGGTGCACTGCACTTTCTGATGATATCGGCGTGGCAGTGACGGTATTCTTTTTCGCCGGGGGATTTAGGCCGACAGGTACGCAGACCGAACTCACGGTTGATCCACTCAAGTGTTGCTTTGAGAGCTGTGGAATGGACGAAAGGGCCGAAGTAGCGTGCTCCGTCGTCCTTTTTCAGTCGGGTCAGCATGAAACGAGGAAGCGGGGCATCGAGCTGCACCTTGACCATGTAGAAGCGTTTGTCATCGCGCAGACTGATATTATAGCGAGGTCGGTATTCCTTGATGAGCTTACTCTCGAGAATGAGAGCTTCCTGCTCGTTGCGAACGATCTGGATGTCGAAATCGTGGATGCTATCGATGAGCGCGCGGGTTTTGATATCGGCGCGCATTTTACGAGAGGGCATGAAGTAGTTACCGACCCGCTTGCGTAAATCGCGAGCCTTGCCCACGTAGATGATGCCGCCGAGTCGGTCCTTCATCAGATAAACTCCCGGCTTGTGCGGGGTTTCTCTGAGTTTCTGTTGGATCTCGGGATTGCTCATCGGGCGATTGAAGAAAGAATCGGGGCGAATGTACAGTAAAGCAAGAGATATGCGCATTCACTACCTCTTCAGCCTTCGGAGTTTGCCAACACTAATATTGACAGTCGGTATGCTGTTGCCTGCTAGTCGATGTATGGCAGCGGATAAAAAGCCGCTCAAGGTATTTGTATTGGTCGGGCAGTCCAACATGCAGGGGCATGCCAAGATAACGACTTTTGAGCATATTGGCATGGACCCGAAAACGGATCCACTACTCCGCGAAATGCAGAATGCCGATGGCACTCCGCGAGTATGTAAAGATGTCTGGATCTCATATCTTTCGACCAAAGTTATGAAGGAAGGGGCCCTGACAGCTGGCTTTGGGGCGGATGATAATAAAATTGGTCCTGAACTCACATTTGGCATCACGATGCAAAAACAATTAGGAGAGCCAATCCTGATCATTAAGGCGGCTTGGGGTGGCAAAAGTTTGCACACAGATTTTCGGACGCCGAGTGCCGGGCCCTATAAGTTTAGTGAAGCGGACCTCGGAAATTTTAAGAAAAGGGGCCAGGATCTTAAAGCGATCAAGGCTGATAAAGAGAAAGCGACAGGTCATTACTATCGGCTGACTCTAGCTCATGTGAAATCGGTTTTGTCGAATATCGAGAAGGTGTATCCTGAGTATGATCCCAAACAAGGCCATGAGTTGAGTGGTCTTGTCTGGTTCCAGGGCTGGAATGATATGGTTGCTAGCGGAACCTATCCGGATCGAAGTCGCCCAGGAGGATATGATGACTACAGCGAAGTGATGGGGCATTTTATTCGCGACATACGCAAGGA
>TARA_B110000908_G_scaffold113440_1_pt1 | contig 24784 bp, 26 predicted proteins | sample TARA_B110000908 | Tara Oceans TARA_B110000908 (sample SAMEA4398067) | marine metagenome | biome: Polar Biome; feature: [DCM] deep chlorophyll maximum layer (ENVO:01000326); material: water (ENVO:00002006), including particulate matter (ENVO:01000060) such as... | depth 36 m
GGATCGTCCTGATTACGTAAATACCTTAACTCCTAGATCTACTCTCTCCGGATGTACTCATTTTGATTACCTACCTAACTGTGAACAATCCGATCGTATTAATGTAGAATATATGACAAGCCAACGACAGCCCCCTAATAGAAGTGAAGAAGAGACTGATTTTAAATTAAATGTTGTTCTACGTCCCGATACTTATGAAATGCCTGGATTAAGTTATGACCCACCTGGTTACGATGATTGCCAACTTAATTATAAGCAATCAGATTTTCAATACGCTTGACGAATGCTCTCTAGATATTAACGCTAATCTAATCATTTCTATATATTTTTTTTTAAAAAAAAATAGTTATCCTAATATTTCTCGTATATTAAATTACCATTACTATCCGACCAGTAAACTTTGCGTATACCAACTGACTTAATTCGGGCTTTACAATTTACGCATGGTCTTGACATTTCTACAGAGTTTTGCTTTGAATTTACTTGGATAATAATTAGGTAACACATGGGTAATAGGTGTTTTTGGTCGGTGGGAATTCTTGTGATAGCGTCTACTTCTGCGTGTAATGTTCTTTCCAAACGAAATTGTTTGTCTATAACGTCTCCTTCTTTCAGTCGCCGATTTTCTTCCATTAAAGCCTGATAAAAGGCACGACTTATGGTTATATCCCCAACTCAAACAACGACCGTTCAAATAAACACCAGCAACATGGTGATGTCTAAGGTCACAATGAGTATCATCACGCAATGACTGACCTTTATTGTATAGTGTATTCATATGCTGCTTTAATTTAGTTGGCATTGTTGTTATATATAGTTATTTCTATTTAATACAATTCAATTCTACCAAGCATAAAATATTTGTTATCATATATGATCAAGAAACCCCGGAGACGAATACCCAAAGCTAAAAGAAGAGCAATCTGGGTTAAATATGTAGGAGAGTATATATTTACAACCAATTGTTTGTGTTGTAATTCTAACCATATTGATCCTTTTACATTTGAGAGTGGTCATATAAAAGCACATTCTATGGGTGGAAGTGATGATATATCAAACTTAGTACCAATCTGTTCTATTTGCAATAGAGACATGGGTAATCAAAATATGAAAGTTTTTATGAAAAGTCAATTTAATCTTACGTTATCCGATGTAATCACAAGACTTAATATGATAAATAAGAAAGTAAAAAAATTATTGATATTTAATATATAGATATGAAACCTACAACAATTTTATTAATTTGTATGTTGATATTAGCTATTGCTGGTTTATTCTGTGGTAAATGTATAGAGAAGGTACATAAGGGTGGTTCTGCTATTGGTTACAATATGTCAGGAATAAACATCAATGATAGGAGAAGTTTACGTAATGATAGTTCATTTAGTAACGAAGAACGGGATTATGTTATGAATGAAATAGTGGATCCTATAACAGGTGGTAGCAAAAAAGTAACATTTGGGGGGGATAATCCTGCGTTATATGCCAAAGGGGAATTAGATTACAAAGGTTCATATTTCCCACACCAACGTTTCCCGAAAGCAAATATAGGACAGGTACTAGCTACTGATGAGTAGATCGGTAACAGGATAGTGATAATCTGCAGCCATTGCTACTAATGCTTTATACTGAGACTTATTCTTCTCCATGTTAAAATAATTAGGATCTATTACTAATATCCATAAGTAATCCAGATTAGCAGTTCCAATCATAGCATAATTAATGTTATCTGTAGATAGTACATAATAGTCTCCTGTAAATAAATTAATATCTCCAAATATCTGTAAGAATTTATCAACGTTTGTTAATATTTTAGGTACAAATGATACCTTTAATTTACTTGGTGTGTATAGATAAGCTTCCCCAGTTACTGTTATTAATTTACCATTTTTATCTCTACATGTATTTTTGACAGATATATTACCGTTTAATTTTTGTGTATAAACCGCACTAGTATCGGTTGAGCATTTCTTTTGAAACTTATTCGGTATGAATGCATATTGGTGCCATGATTTTTCTAGAAATAGCTTAGATTTAAAATTTTTAGCCAACATATGACTATCTATTCTCCATCTACCATAATTAACATAAAACAGAATAAGTAGTAACAATCCTATAAAAACTAAAGGAACTATTAACCAAACTTCCATCATAATATATTAAGTATTTAAATATAACGACAAGTAGATGGTACGGTTGGTCTATATTTTCCGTCTAACTGTGGTACTATATTACAAATATCGCACCATTCTACATCATTAGAACTAAGAGTACTTTCTTTATGTAAATGAATATAATGTAGTATTTTTCTTTGTTCTTTATCTACTAGAATTAAATCGAGTATCTTTGCAATGTAATATGGATAATATATCCTGTTACATTTATTAATGTTATCAATCTTATCTCTTGCTTCCATTACTAGAACAAATAAGCTATGTACTTGCATGTACTGATCATCTGTTAAGTTTGGAGGACTTCTTCCTGTAATTTTTTTAGCAATAAGAGAAGTATTTTTATTTAATAATGTTATCTTTAATTCTTTAAGTATTAATCGAATATCATCTATTGTTATATGCTCTATTGATTTTGATCTAGATACCAAACCGTCCTTAATTTTTTCTATAACAACTTCACCACTTGCTATACCCGTAACACGTAACTCGTCTTCAGATTCCTTTGCTAAGATTCTGTCTATCCATGTTTTAAAATGCCTTTCTGGGTTGAAATTTCCTATTTTACTCCTTGGTATGCTTCTTGATGTATTAAGTAGTGTATTAAACGTTTCTCTTGTTAGGTTACAACTTGAACATTCATACACTCCTTTATCATATGACTGTATCATTGGTTCGGAGCAATAATCACATATATTACTTTGTATATATTTGATAGTCATGGGAATGTCAATACTCTTAAACTGAAATAAAGCATCAGTATCTTTGACAGTTTCTAGAATTTTATCCATTCTATCTAATATATTTTCGTTTACTATCCGTTCTAAAAGTTCACTTTTATCTTTGATATTGATATTTATCATTACATCAGTGTATAGCATCTGAAAATCTTTCATTATTTCATTTACTTCCTTTTTGTCTTTACCGTATTCAGATAATAAGTTTAACTTATACTCTATTTGCTTATAAACACCATCCATTTAGTATATTATTTTTATTTAAGCTCATAATATATTATCTATATCCAAAAATGGCAAACTCACAAGATATTGATGCTCTATGGAAGGATCTTATCAACGATCCTGATAAGATATACCAGGATAAAACTATAGATAATGAGACACTTATCAAATTACAAAAGAAAATCAATCCTTACAGTTATCAGAAGGAAATTGAAGAAGTTACGGAAGAAGATCCTATCCAAAAAGTGGCTCTAGTGTCTTATACTAATTTAGACGAGGACTACCAACGTAGATTTTTAATGACTAGTTTAATTGGGTTCATTTATCGTATGTACAATGAATACAATCTTGAACCTGACGCACTTAAATATGATACATTGGCTTACACTAATGATAAGTTCAAGGATGTAGAGATTCATGGTATGTACACATTAGAGAAGTTAGAGGGTTATATTGTAAATATTGAGAAGTATGTTAGAGAAAATAGGATCAAGACTGACGAACATGACGAGCAAGCTGCCCTAATCAAGAGGATGCAAGATGCTGGTAAGGACTTTCCTGAGGAACAGCTAGAAGAATTTAGGAATAATCATGAGAAGAAGATGATGACTATTGATTATATCCTTAACCACATCTTAAATGAAATGGGAGAGGACGCTAAGCGAAGGATGGATACCATCACTAATAACTGTAACTCACATGATATATTACATTTGACTATTGAAGATGCCAAGGAAGTATCAACTAAGGCACGTCAGTTAGTTTCGGATTATCGTAGTGTTCAGCATGATGCCGAGTTACTAAAGAATAAAATTCTATCTATAGAACTTAGTGAAGGTGATGATAAGGTAACTTCTGAAGATAGAGTTCTTATTAAGAAATACGAGCAAGATCTTCTGTTACTTAACTACAAGCTAACATTGTTCTTTACCAATGTAGGTGAAGATGCTAAGTACAGAAAGGCTGGTACTGTCAAATATTGTTCTAAATATAATGATATTTTAGATACCATTAGGGAGAGTGGTTATAATCCAAAGGAAGTAGACACTCTTCAGGCAATCCCTGAGCCATTCATTAAAAGTCATATTGGAAAGTTCTTAGATAAGTACTTTGAATACAACCCAGATGAGCATGTCCGTTCATCATTTGATGATGAGAAGCTAAGCAAAGATGCTAGGTATGACCAACATGATCCAAGTCGTCCAACAATGAAATTGTTAAAGGCAAGATCTGAGATCGAAGATGGTGACATTAAGGATGTTCTCGCTGACCGTGAGACATACAATGCTGCTATGTTCTTACTCAACAAGAACCCTGAATTACTTAAGAAGTTAGCAGCTGATCCCGATGGCTTTAAGGAGAAGCTAACACCAATCCGTGAGGCTCATGAATTAATAGAAAAGATCCCTCCTGCTGATACATTCCATCGTTGGAACTACTACGCAGAAGTTAATATGGAAGAAATCCGTAATGTAGTCAGCACAGTCTACCATGAGAAGCCCCTATTAGACTTTGCATTGATTGTCTACGACACAATTGAAGGAACAGAGAGTGAGGTTAAGGAGAAGAAACGTAAATGGATCTCTAAGTACAACGAAGAATTATGTTCAGACCTAAAGGTTGTCAAGCTTGACAACTGGACTCTCTTAGGAAACTTTAAGGAGAATAGAAAGGAAATCGACTTCTATAATAGACATACTGAAGTTCTTAAGAGGATCATGGACAAGCACGAAGAAGATAAGAAGCTAGGTGGTGATCTCATGAAAAAGCGTGTTCGTAAGACAAAGGAGAAGAACATCAAGGAACAAGGTCGGGACGCAGACATTATGAAGCAATACGTATCCCAAGTTCAGAGTTTGACTGATCTTGGTGCTAAGAGGGTTTTATCTTATGAAGAACAAAGACAAATCGTGGACGCTAAGAAGATCATCAATGATCTAAAGGATGTAGAAGATGTCCCAGATAATGCTATTCAGGTTGATGTATTTACACATAATACTGGTAATGAGAAGTTTGTTAAGTCTAGTTTCTATACAGAGTCTGAGCTCCCTATGGATCACGATGAAGTAGAGAAGCATATAGCTTTATCCAAGGGTTTAGACCCTAATAAGTAAACAAAAATATAAACTATTATTAAAATATAAAATATTATTATTTTTTTGTTATCATAGAACACTTGATTGGCTACCATCTTTACTTAAATAAGCTTTGTGATTAATAGGATACTCCTGGGCCACTTTAGCTTCAAGGGCTTTGAGTTCTTTCAACATATCCTCTCTTGGGTGATTTATCTGAGGATAGTAAGGAACCTTTTGTGGTGATGATGATGGTGGTGGTGGTGTACCAGCTACAGGATTTGTTGCCATACCTATCATGCGTGAATCATTCATAACTTGTTGAATATTACTAGCACTATCACCATAACCCATCATACCCATACTATGTGCCCATTTAGCAGCCTGGGGTTGCGCCCCTGCGAATTTAGACCTAAAACTATCTGAAGTACAGCAATAGCAGATAAATATAATAGTAAAAGCCAATGCCCCAATCATTAAACAACATGTATTATTCATATTATTTAGATATATAAAGAGACTTATTTTTATTAGAATCAATTTAAATATTATGAGAAAACTCCTTTTTGTATATAAATATTTTATAATATATGGCTAATTCTTCGACAGTAGTCACAAAAGATGGTAAAAGTATACCAGAATTTTCAATGAATGCATCTAAACTGCTAGATAAAACGATAGTTATCTATGGGAAATCAAATTCAGGTAAGACTGTAATTGTTAAAAATATTCTTAAAGCTCTACAGGATTACATACCTGTACCAATTGTTATATCACCAACTGAACCTTCTAATAGATCATATGAAAAATTTATTGATAAAACATTAATACATTATGGACTAACTGTTGAGAAAGGGGAGGAAGGATTACTAGAAAAAATTTGGGAATGGCAAAGTATGAGAGCTTCTATCTATAACAAAAGTAATAGATCTGATGTTATACGATCATTATATAATAGAGTTAAAACCGACGAAGATGACAAAAAGATCAGACAAATAGAAACCAAAAAGAAGGAAAAGATAACAACGACCGCACTTGCTAAACATGAAGAAGTTGGTAAAATTTTTGATGAATTTATTGTTAAGTTTTTAAAAAAATGTATATGCAACAGAAAGCATCTTCTGGATAAATATAAAGCAACTCTTAATGAGGATGAGTTGTATTCCTTGATGTATATTGATCTCAATCCTAGAATCATATTAATCTTCGACGACTGCGCTGCTGATCTAAGACAATACTTTAATAAGCCTATTTTTAGAAGAATCTTTTATCAGAGTAGGCATTCATATATTACATCTATATTCTGTAATCAAGATGATACGGATCTTCCTGCTAATTTAAGACAGAATGTAGCAATCAATATTTTTACCCAACCAGCAATCGCTAAGGGTAATTTTGAAAGAGGATCAAATAGATATTCAAAGGAAATGATTACTAGAGCTAATAATTTATATCAAGAAGTATTTGTTGGTCATCGAAAATTAATCTTTATAGACAATGATCCAAATGATAACTGTTTCTATCATATGACTGCCAAAATAATAGAGCCATTTAAATTCGGATCATCATCTTTACAAAATTTATGCTCAGCTGTAACCACCCAAGATGGAGCTATTGACAAACAAAATAAGTATTACAATGTTTTCTGTATTCCTAAGAAAAAGAAAGAGAAAGATAATTAAACCCAATACTTTTAATTAATATTAAGTTTATTTTATATAATAAATATGAGTAGTGAAGTTGTAATTGCAGAATTGAAAAAAAAGATACGTTTACTAGAAAGGCGTGCTCTTTTTTTAGAAAATCAACTACATAAACATAGTATAACTATACCAAATACTGATATACTAATAACAAATCCACCATCACCACATCTTATGGCATGTGGTGATGGTGCTTGTTTGGATTATTGACTAAATTAGACTTATAGGAATATCGTATATACATAAAAATGTCAGGCATGCAAGGTTATTTATTCAAAGCTATTAGCGGATATTTCGTTAATTTTTACTTTAAAACTCTATATAATTCAGCAAAAACAGCATCTATAAATAGTAGAGATGGATTAAGTATAACTGATACATATAGATCGAAGGTATCTTGCTACATACAAGCGATCAAAAGTGTTGAGGAAGCGTATAAGCAATTAGTTACCGGATTACATAAGTATTGTAAAAAGATATCAACTAGATTCAATAGTATAACATTTTCTCAATTTGTTGACACATTAGTAGATGGTTTCGTACCAGTTGATTACAATGAAATTTTATCAACAACAAATAAAGATGAAATCTTTAGTGTAGTTATTCTAGACTTAGCTGCTACATTAGGGACTGTATGTACCAGACCTGAATATCTTCGTAAGATTATAGATCAACATGAAGAAGCCAAAAGTGTTACTCAAGAAATGATGTTCAAAGAAGCCATACGTTGCTTAGATAATCAAAGAGGTATGCTTATGCATAAATTCATTCGTGGAATATCCCAGTCAAAGGACTATATATCAGCCGATGCTGCTAATAGTCTTCGTGAAATGTTGGATGAGAAAGAAGAGATAATTGAGGCGCGTAATGAAGAAATTGCTAGCATTAGATATGAAATGGAAGACTTAAAGGAAAGAGAATCCAAACTCAGACGTATGGTACAATTACTACAACAAAACAGAGTTGTCATCCAACGTACCCCCGAACCAGTACATGTTGAAGTACCAGTTCCATTAACTGCGAGTAATTTAGTTAGCCATACTATCAAACAGAAGCATGACAAACGTAGCAAGTATAGCGAAAATATAATGGGTAGTATAGTTTCAACCAAAAAAGTCGAACCTAGACCAGTAACACCAGAACCTGTACCAGAACTCGATTCTCCTGAACATAAAAAGAAAAAGAGTGAGAGCATTTCAGAATCAGAAGAAAGTAAAAGTGAATCTGAGAGTGAAAGTAGATCATTAAGTTCTGGAAAAAAAAGTGTAATGGATAATATAGATGGGCTCTTATTCACTCAGTAGATCGATAAATAATTTGACAGGTGGTATATGCAATTCGTACATCGCAAGTGGGTTTGTAAGAAACCCCATTATTGCGGGTATGGTGGTTACTATCATTGCTTTAATGATAGTTTATTATTCAAAAAGTAGAAACATGACTAGATTATTTGTATTGGCTTCTTTGGTAAATATCACATATCTCTTTTTCCATACATATGCTCTGCGAACATATCTAAAAACAAAAGACACAAACTCTAACCTGCTATCTGAGTTTACTGGGATTTATGCAGCGGAAAATGTTGATGAGGAAGTTGATTTTCTACCAGATTCTATGTAAGACTATATAAATATCTCTAAAGATAACAAGTTCATAGGATAGTGATCTATTAGTTATTATTAATCTTTATTATACTATTTTTTGTGTTAGATATAGTATAATTATGGGTGAAATCAAAGAGTATCCACATGGGGACGACTGGCCCAAAACATTACCTAGTTGTAAAGCACAGTTCCATGAGGGGCTTCCTACTGAATATCTGCTTTATAAGAATGAAGAAACTGATATGGGATATCAACATTATGATGATTACTTAACTAAAGTTGAATGCGATGTCAATGCCTTTATGAGAAATGCTGTTACAGATAGAAATCTTGAGCAACCTTTTGATGATCAAGATATACCAAACTATAATGCTACAAAGAATAGTGGTGCTCTTAACATACGTTACAACGAAGGTCGGGGGACTACTGATTACAAACCCGCTCACCCTGAGATGTTTATCGGAGATTTACAAGCAAGTAAAGAAACTTGGGATATTAAGTTCGCAAAAGCCAAACGACACACTGCCGCTAGAGCAGACCTCGCCCAAGTTGCAATGGGTAATGACACTGATTTCCAAATCGCCGAGCAGGCTTGGGCTGATCCTGAGATCTCCTACGCTAAGAAGGATATGCTTAAGTGGGTTAGTAATAACCTGGATTGGTGGCAGTGGCCTTCCTTTGTCAATAATTCATACACATCTGCCGAGGGTATTATTCGTGATGATAAGAATAGGAAGAATAGGCATGAATGTGCCTTTAAAGACTATAGTGACAGCGTATATCATGGGAAGAACGTACAGAATGAATTGGGTAAAGTGAAGAAGCAAAATATTGGATATAATGTAACACTAAATAGGGAGCAGGACCAGAAAGGTATTAACTTTAGTGAAGGGTTTACTGCACAAAATGTATCAAATCAAGAACCAAAAGATCACCAGCAAGCTAGAGAAGCTGTCAAGTCTGAGAGTGTTAACTTAGTTGATAATAGTATCCAATCAAAGGTATTTAAGACTAAACTGGCTGAAGCTATGAAGAGCGCGATAGGAGATCAAGAGATGACACAAGATATGTACAATTCTGTATTGGGAACTGTTCGTAAAGGTGATATGTTGTTTGATAAGAAAGCTGTAGTTAAAGATACGTTAAAAACACAAAAAGAGCAGAACGAAATTATGACACGGACTAAAAAAGGAGTTCATCCAGCTAAAGATCATGGTATACTTACTCGTCAGACAGAAGGTACTCTCCCTTACTATCTAGAACTTAACAAAGTGAATATGATTAAAGCAGCAAGAGGTGAGATGGATGCAACCAAGGCTCAAAGAGAGATAATACAGTCCTATGTAATGTCTAAAGAAGTTGCTAATAGAATGAAAGCTGGTTCTTGTTTGAGGGATAATGCTGATAGAACTTCTATCCTCAGAGACATCGCTCATCAACATAGAACTGGTAACAGTAACTACAACCATTGTAGAAAAGATGGTATGGCTGGTAGAGGACAAGAAGAGTCCAGGAAGAATAAGAGCGAGGTGGGTCATGAATTCCAAGATGATTATCACACAAAAGTAAGATCTAGTCAGAAAATTGTTGAACAACCTAAAGCAAGAGTAGCCGGGGCTGACTTTGATGATAATACCTTTACAGATTTTCAAGTAAGAGATTTACGCAATAGTTGGCATTAGTCTTGTATTATTTTCAGAAGTATTTCTTAACTTTGGGATCATCTTTCGATGCGAAAGTGGTAACTTTATTATGAGGGGCTAGAGGACTAGTTCCTTGGATCATTGCTCTAACACCCTTACCTTTAGTGAGCTTGATAAGACGAGGGTCTTTTATAGTAACTTTCTTTTTGTTCTTAACGTCATAGGCAGTAAATGTACCATCGATCTTGATGGGTGCACTCTTGTGAGTGGTAGCTCCAGAGCCACTACGCTTTCTACGTGTAGTCTTACGTCTACGAGTTGGTACCCGTTTGCGTGACACGGATCGGCGTTTACGACGACCTCCTGATACTGATCTACGTACTGGCATGATTGTATATACTAGCTTAATTTAATTAAAACTCAATATTTAATTATGGATACCCAATTAAATATATAGCAACTTATAAAATGACTTCCGAAATCAAAAGCTTTGAAGATATGAATATTTCTACTAATATATTAAGAGGTATATTCTCACATGGATGGGAATTCCCATCACCTATTCAACAAAAAATTATAGTTCCTATTATAAAAGGGAAAGATACTATAGCCCAAGCTCAATCCGGTACAGGTAAGACTGGGGCTTTTAGTATTGCAGGACTCCAAAGAATTGATTGGTCAATTAAAAAACCACAAATTATTGTCATCTCTCCTACTAGAGAGTTGGCGTTACAAACATATAATACAGCATTAGCTATTGGTGGACGTCAATTCACTCAATCTAATACTAGATGTTCTTATTCTATCGGTGGTACATCTGTTACTAATGATATCCAAGCTCTAAAGAATAATAATATAGTCTTTATTAGCGCCACACCTGGTAGGATCTATGATATTATTAGCAGAAAAGTTGTATCCTTTGATAACATTAAGACGGTTATTCTAGACGAAGCAGATGAAATGTTAAGTCAAGGTTTTACCGAACAAGTACATAATATTTTAGGGGTCTTACCCAAGACCGTCCAGATCGCACTTTTTAGCGCAACTATGGCACCCGATGTTCTAGAGATCGCTGAAACTTTTATGAAAGATCCATTTAAATTACTTGTGGATATAGAAGATGTACCAGTTCAGAGTATCAAACAATTTGTTATAAATATGGAAGAGGATGATAAGTTAGGAGTATTAATGGATTTGTATGAGCAGGTATCCATTAACCAAAGTATCATCTTCGTGAACAGTAAACGTAAAGTTGAGTGGTTGTCAAAGAAAATGACACTGAATAATTTCACAGTTTCATCCATTCATTCTGCTATGGAGAAAGATCAACGAGAAGGTATCATGGCTAACTTCAGAAATGGTAAGACTAGGGTATTAATTTCGACAGATTTACTAGCACGAGGCATTGATGTTCATCATATCAGTATAGTAGTGAACTATGATATACCAAGTAATTATGAAAATTACATACACAGGATCGGTAGAGCTGGTAGGTATGGAAGGAAAGGTTTAACTATCAACTTTGTGACACCCACTGATGGGGAGAACTTAAAAGGAATAGAGACACTTTACAAAATCAAAATAGAAGAATTACCCGAAGACTTTGAAAAGTTTTTACACTAGATATATATAAATAATATGTTTACAATATCAGAAGGGTTTACTACTGGTATATCAAGATATACACCTAATAAATATCAATTGCTTAATAATACGGTTGTTGATGCTACTATTGCAGAGTATGCAGGGAAGAGTACAACAAATAATACTCAAGATGCGTCACTAGAATGTACCAGAAAGGAATGTGATGTCTTTGTTAGAAAAGAACAAGATGGCGCAACGACATTTTATAAGACCACTAATCTACCATATGAAATAGATACATATCAAGATCAAAATGTTAGCAAGGAAAAGATAGACGTTATTTTTAAGAAAAATAAGGAATCAGTTGCTTCAAAATCTAATGAATATGAATTAGTACCCGCAGTTAATACACACAAATCTCAAGATGATACTCGTAATATTATTATAATAATAGTATTCATAGGACTTATAGTTATCATTATACACTTGAGTGCAAGTAATAAAGGATCTGTTTTATATGAACATCGACCAATGATGGCAGATGAATCAGGTGTATTAGTTTAGAAAAGATATAGATATTACTTTTTGTGTTATATATACTAATGCCACTCCCGACATTATACCACAAAGGTAAAGCTGTACCTCCAAAAGGTGCGTCTAATGCTATTATTAAATACTATAAAGAAACCGAACCTATTGAAATTATTACCAGATGGATAAAAAATAAAATGCCTGAGTATGGTGCACCTAAAGCTAAGACTCTGAATGATAGAATCTTATTGGTGGAAGCAAAGACTGGAAGTGGTAAATCCACAGCAATGCCAGTTGAGCTCTATCGTATACTTAGACCTCAGACAGCTAAAGATTACACCGGACCTGGTGTTATATGTACAGAACCAACAATTCTAACGACAATGACAATCCCTCATGATATAACGACTTGGGCACCTGATATGAAAATGGGAGAGACTATTGGATATTCGACAGGATCTGCCAAACAAAAAGTGTATAGTGGATTACTTTTTGCCACTACAGGAACATTACTTGCTCAGCTACGAACACAATCATATAATGTGATTATGGGGAAATATAGATTTATTGTGTTAGATGAGGTACACAATCGTTCGTTAGAATTAGATATGACAATCATGTTATTAAAGAAAATGTTATTAGAAATAATTGATGATCCAGGATGCCCATTTGTGATACTAACGTCAGCAACATTTGATGCTCCGAAGTTTGCTAAGTATTTCGGAATTAATCCTGAAACTAATATTATTTCTGTAATAGGTCAGTCGCAACCTATTAGTGAGACTTTTTTAAAACAGGATAGTACAAATGTTCTTACATCAATAGGAGAGACTGTACAGGAAATTCATGACGGGAAGATTAATAAAATGAAGCAAGGCGAGGGTGATATTCTTATCTTTGTTCCCGGTATGGGAGAGATTAAAAATGTATATAAACAGTTACTTCCTATCAATGTCAAATATATCAAAAATAAACAGAAGTGTTTCGTATTACTAAAGATAGACGGTAGGGCTGTTGCCACTAATTCTAAGGATATAGATCTAACATTTGCTCCGTATGATAAACTAACACTTAATGAGGAAGGTGAGTATGATTGGAAAGGTACGTATGTTGCTTCTCGTCGTGTTATAATTGCGACGGCTGTTGCCGAAACAGGTATTACTATTCCGACTCTTGGTCATGTAATAGATATAGGTGTTTATAGGAGCATGGAACATTATTCTCCTATAAATATGACGGGATTACTAACAAAGACTGCACCTAAAACTATGATCACACAACGCCGTGGGCGTTGTGGTCGGTTATTTCCTGGGCATTTCTATGGAATGTACACAGAAGAGACATATAGTAATCTATATCCAACTCAGTTGCCAAATATAGTCTTAGATAATATTAACTCCGTTGTTCTTGATATTTTATTACAACAAAATGATTGCTTTGATGTCAATAAGATTGATATGCTTGATATTCCAGCAGTCGATTCCTTAAAAGAATCTATCGAGCTCAATATAGTCTTAGGATATATTGAGAGTGACTATGGTGAATGCTTTAAAGCTACTAAGTTTGGTGAGATGATTAGATCGTTACGGTATTCCACACCACAAGAGTTTAGAATGATTCTTTCCTCTTATGTTTATGATGTATCGACTTTAGATATAATATCTATGATTGCGATGAGTAAAGGAATGTTACGACTTAGGAAAGTAAATATGAATAAGGTTTTAAAAGAGAGCTTACCTACATTTTTCTTTGAGAATGATGATTATGTTAATATATTTACCCTATTAACTTTGGATGACTTTATAAGAGATTTATTTATATTAGAAGCCTTTAGTAATAAGTTAATGAAAGGCGTTGAGACAACAGAAAAATGGTGTGAGAATGTAGGTCTTGATTTTAATAGTATGATGATTATTCTAAACAGTAAATATGAAATAATGAATGATATAATCAACGCATCTCTTGATCCGTTCTATATGTCTGATAATAGCTTAGTTACTAGCACAAAAACTAATTATTTAAAACGAGTATGTGCGATTAAAAGGTGTATCTATGATGGATATATTCTTAATCTTATACATAATGATAAAGAAACTATGTCATACAAGAACCGTTTTGGAATTGCTATTAAAGCTAGATTTAATAGAGATCAAGGGCATCCAAAATATATTGTTACTGATAAGATTAAGATAGAGGATAATAATCAGAACCCTAAATATAACTTAACTATAAATACAGACAGAGTATCAGTATTGGATGGATATATATGTATAGACGATGATTACTTACTACCAGCTAATCCAAGTAAATATAGTATCAAGGCTAAAGAAATGACTCCTGAATTAAGTATGACTAATTATTTATCTATTCTAAAGATAGTAAGTACTACAAAATTATTACAAGCTAGTAATCCCAAATTACTCAAGTATATAACTCAATGAAATATCTCCTAATATAATACGTTTATCTTGACCATTAATAGTTATTGTATTATCGACTCTATTGATATATACTTCCACATTATCATCATCTAAAGTAAAAAGAACACTATTAAATTTAAATCCTATCATATCTATCAATTTTTGTAATGTATGTATCTTATTACATAAGTAAAAATTTTCTAATGTAGTTCTGTATATAACCTCATCAACACCATTGATATAAACTCTCTTAGTTAATAAAGATCTTTTAAAGCAATTTATAGACATATAGTTCCACAAATAACTACAAGAATTACTGATCATATAAGCGGCTACTCTACAAGACTGACCCATAATAAAATTGAATTATATATAATAAGAATAATATATAATAGAACATGGCAGATGATGATGAGAATGACAATGACCTATTCGATCTAGATCTAGATGAGGAAGAAGATCTAGATGAGGATGAAGATAAAGATGAAGATAAAGATGATGATGACGATGATGATGACGAAGAAGAAGATATAGAAGATTTATACTACGAGAAAGATAAATATGCGACTGATATGATAGTAAAAATAGTCCCTCCTGATAAACGTAGAACCTCTGATAGAATATCATTATTCGAGTTTGTTAATGTAGTTGGAACAAGAGCTGAGCAGATTTCAAACGGAGATGAGTTTTACGTACCCATCGGAAATCTAACTAGTGCAATGGAGATAGCTGAGGAAGAGATTCGCATGCGTCGTTGTCCTATTATTGTAGAACGAAAGCTAGCTACTGTAGGTTTCATCCAATATTGCGAAATGTGGACCGTAAACGAGATGATTCTGCCAGAAGTTTAGATAAACAAAAAATAAAATAATAATAGTTATTAATTTTTTGTCTTACTCAAGTTCTTCTACTTGTTTTTTAATATGAGCTATTACATCGTCAACCGTCACGTCAACATTTCCAGCTTCTTCTAACTCTGCCATTATTTTCTCACAACGTTTTGTAAACTGCGAGAAAAGTGGTAGATTATTGAATACGGAACGATTAACATTTCTGACTGTGTCTACGTTTACTGAGGAAGTAGAGCATAATTCTTTTATGTCAGGACTAAACCCATTAACTTTTAATGCAACATAAACTGCTCCCAGTGTTTTACCATCAAAGTTACTACTGATAAGCATATTTGCTGCAATAACATCTGTAACATAGATTACGTCCGAACAGATTCTATCTATAAGTCTATCTGGAATTCCGATCTTGGCACATATACTCTTAGTGAATGAAGTTCTAATATCTTTCAGACCTTCAATTTCTATGTTACCTTTGTTCATCTCTACATATATTTCACTAATTGTTGTTGTAATATTACGATCCGATAAACCGCAAAAGAGTTGTATCTCCTTCTTGGATCTTAGGAGATTATGTATCCGACTAGCAACATATAAACAAGAAGCTATATATTGTCTTCTCTTTTTGTTCCGAGTTTCATCAATACACTTCTTGAGGTCTGAAAATATATTAACAGCTGTAGCAATTATTATTCGGGGTAGGGGTCTGACACTGACTAACTCACAGTCTTTGTTCATAATATCTATTTCTCTTGTTAATTGCTTACATTGATCAGTGGATAACGCCTTAATGGTAGTCATTTGATTTGTATGTTCGACATATTCATCAACTGAACTCTTACTTATCATATGGCATGAAGTACATACCATCTCATCATTTTGTACCTGGATAAGTCCATCGCAGTACGTGCATTTGTTATTAAACTGTGTTCTAAAATGCGAAAAATCGCATTCATCGTTTTCAGATTCATTCCACCATTCATCCATCATCCCTATATCTAAAAAAATAATTATATTCAATTATTTCTATAGCTATATTAGTCATAAAGGGGTATTATTTCTTTTGGTCACCTCGTAATATAACGTCGCAATTATCACAAGTATATGACGTGGTACTATCAATTACGACTTGTGTCATGTACTTACGCCCGCAACTACATTCCATCTTTTCAATTTTGTTGACTCGATCATGAGGCGCTAGTGCCAAAACCATCGATGTATCAATATCTGAAGTTGGATTAAAGTTAGATATAATGAGACTATCTTCGGGATCTCCATCATAATTTTTACTACACCTATGACAAATCATTACGACATAATTACTTGAAGTATCTTTAGTTAGTACAGATTTACAAGCTTCACAAAATTTTGGCATTGTTCTATATATATTAGTTATATAAATTCAAATATTTTAGATAGGAGGGACGGATAATTGAGATGATCCATCCTTCCTATTCTTATACATCTTATAGCCATATTGTGGTACACCCATAACTAATAATAAAGCTAGTACTATTATTAAAAACATAATGAGATACATATTACTATCATCCGGGGGTGGTGTTAGTGGTGATGTATTACAGAACTTCTTACATTCAACAAGTGACTGCCCAGTTCCATCAGCTGTCTTTATACAACCACTCATTGTATCGCAAAAATATCCTGGTGATGCCGGTGGTGGCGGTGGTACTCGTGATGATGGTGGTGGCGGTGGTACTCGTGATGATGGTGGTACGTTACAGAACTTCTTACAGTCAATAAGTGACTGCCCAGTTCCATCAGCTGTCTTTATACAACCTCTCATTGTATCGCAAAAATATCCAGGATGTTGTTTATCTAAGACACTTTTTAATATATCCTTACCAGCAGTATGGATGTTAGTTGAATTGCTAGCCTGGGTAACAGTAAGAGCCTCTCCAATGGTTGATATTTTAAGTTTAATATATAACATTTGCCAATCATTGGTACCTTTCTGATTAGCTCTAGGTTGTACATCACTACTTACAATTGTATTAAGGTCTAGATCAGTTTTTAGATCATTAATAATAATATTTACAGTCTTACTCCAATTTGCGGGTTGATATAATTTAGCTATCTCACTATCAGTTAGCCCTTTTATATTTGGTGGTACTAATGGAATTGCTAATACAAATAAATCACTTCCTGGATATTTTTGTGTTCCCGCTAATATCTTAAAGTCGTATGGACCTTTATTACAACCAGCTTGAAATGTTCGATCTATTGCTATCTTAGAACAATCTTTAGTTTTATAAGTATATCCTGTATTAACACCATCCCAATTTGTACCACTTATATTCATACCAGTTGTATTATCCAAAGGATTAGCTACACAACCATTCACATCAGCAGGTGTATAATTACCACCATATGCATTAGTTAAAGTACCACAACTACCATCATTAGTATCATATACCATTACACCATAATCCATAGTACTCATAATCTATTTATATATATGAATAAAAATAATATTATTTTTATTCATATTCTTTACCCGACGATAGTTGCTTTATATCTAAGTCATATTTAGATGATAGATTTTCAATAAGGAAAGCGAGATGTACATCTCGCTCCATATTAACTGGAACTGAGTGCGTATCAAATAATTCTTCAGCTACACGTTTACCTAATTTTTCTTCTACTTTTTCTCTCTTAGCCCAGATAGGAAAATCTTCATAGAGAGCAACAGAGTACTTCCAATCCCCATTATATCTATAAACTTCATAGACATCATTTCTTTTTTGTTGTTGGTCATAGAGATATTTCTTAAAGAATTTACGTAGAAGTATGTCACCAACAAAGTGGGTCTCTTTACCTTCATCATCAACTACGTTTTGTACAGATTCAAGTAAGAATTCTAAGCACTTTTCTTCCATATACTGTGCTCGGTCGAGTATTTCTTTATTTATATAAAAATTTCTTTCATCTGATGTAGACATAGGTTTATCTAATTCTCTCTCACACATTAATCTAAAATTGCGAGTGATTGATACATAATCAAGAGCGGTAATAGCTTTAAACATCTGATCATACTTAGCAACTATAGCTGCTCTAACTTTATCTTTATACCTTTTAACATAAGATAGACTATTAGATAACTTATTAAAGATTGTATCCTTTTCATTCTCTATAATATCACTCATATTAATATGAGTGATATATTTACTAGTATAGTTAGTAAAATCGCGACTAACTAAACTGTCACTGAAGTCAATAATGGATGCATAGTATCCATCAAATGGAAAGAGGTATGTTTCTTGTTGTTGATCTACAATAAAGGCAGTGACATATTTTTTATCCTTTTGATATTTATACTTATTATTTTCCAATTTGTAGAAGCTTGAATCTGTATTCATAATAGTCATATTATTTAGATGTAAGTCTAAATGAATGGCACCCACTCGTTTATGTAATACATGAGTAGCATACATTAGATCAAACATAAACTTATCAAAATATGCTATGTTAGTTAATATTTGATGATAATGAGGTGGTACCACTTTAGCCTTTCTGATAGTATACGGTATAGCAGTTAACGTTAAACCAGCAAACTCATCTATACGAGCAATAGCTATATTTGATAGTAGTTTGTATGAAGTAATATAGTTTATATTATCATATATCTTACCCCTCGAATCTTCCATATTCACCGTATTCTCTGAATTTTTATATACATCTTTCATACCATTCAGTAAAGAAATCACTTCCTTATTGTGTACATATTTCTCTCTAATTAAAGTATTATCAAATGTATTTTCAGCTACACCTTCAATATATGTCCAATTGGCTGATATTGGAAAGTTTGGAGAGATACCATTGAGTACCATATCAGATGTTGCATATGCTAAGAATAACTCTCGCCAAGTAGGATATGATATATCATTAATGTGTATGGCTTCTCCAACCGACAATGGGGTTAGTTTTTGTCCATAAGGTCTTTCAAATCCGGAATTAAATAAGTAGTGGTATATCTTGTCATTCTTGATAATATAATCATCAATATTGATGATTGAACTAATAGAATCAATATAAACCTTATGGATATGCTGCTGGATTTGACTGAAAGTTTTTTTATAAATAATTAAATAAGTAGCTGCTGTCATCAATCGAATACCCATCATATTTAAATCCTTGCTTATAGGTTTAGATCCTGGGAAAAATGTATAGTCTATATTAATCTTGTCGTTGTTCAATGCCTTAAGTATAGTTTCTTCTAGAGGTTCAAGTTCTTTACCCAAATGCTTGAATACATACTCTAAAGCTGAATATTCTATAAAAGAATCCCTAAATTCCCCTTTACTAGACTCGTAGCTAGGTGAAAGTGATATGAATTTTGGTTCATCATCTTTAAAATAAACAACAGCATAGATTACACTCTTATCTTTGATCACTGATCTAAAGGTTGTATAGACATAGCCCGAAGTATACATACCCATCGAATATTTTAAGTTTATAAATCCTAACTGTCTAGAAAATGGGAAAGAAACGGCTTCATTAATATAATTCTTATAAGTTTTAGATCCATCGATAATGTTTGTATCTATTTGTTTAGCATATAAATCACTCATCCATTTAATTATATGGCTCATGGTCTTATATATATAGTATAAGATGAAAGGTTTGGAAGAATATGACCTAAGTAGTAAGAAAGATGATGCATCATTACCCAATAAAGCATATAAATCAAAGGTTTACAGTGAGGAGGAGATAACAAGAATTTTAGCTGATTATATTGAAGTACCAATAAGTAAATGGAAAACATTAAGATATGGACAAAAAATATCGTATTATATGAAAGAAGATAATTTCTTTAAATTCGGAGGATATATCAATACCATAGCAGAAAATAAGGAACAGACTGATAACTACTATATATTACGTGGTAACTTAAGAAAGACATCTAAAAGTAACTGGCAATGGACGGTGCCTATGTCAAAACTTGCAAAGGTATTTATATGTGTAGGTCCTGAATATGACTTTATTACAAAAAAAACCAAAGACAGCGAACGTAAATTGAGACGTGAACTAATTGAAACAATAGATAGTTTAGTTGAGCATATAAATAAATTAAGAGCCAGAGTAAAGATACTCGAAAGGGTTAATAAAGCTAACGATGATACTAGAACCGTAACTAGTCGTGGGAGTGGACTAAGAAATATTAAAGATGATGTGTCTAGTTTATGATTCAAAGAATAAAATTTATATAATATAATGTCTGAAGTAAAAGATCATGTGTATATACAAGTAGATAGCATAAATTCACCAGAGTCAGGTAGTTGTACCAGTACTTCCTGTAGAGGCTTTAATCAGATGCTAAAACCGTCTGATTGTTCCAGTGATCAATGTAAATATACTAAAACAAAAATATATGACCAAAAACCATTTAGCAATCTTTATCGATCATGTAAAGTAAGTGATAAATGGGTAGGAATGTCTGATGAATGCCCTAATCTTGGTTCATCTAGTGGTAGAAACCTGGGATTTTTATATGACGATGTATCTAATTACGCTATGTATTACTCCAATACACCAAAAATTTTATGTCAATACCCGACTGATAACATAGTTACGAATTTTGAAGATTTTAAAGAATTTTATACAAAAACATTTAATAATGTACTATTTCCTGGCGATAAAAACAATAATACAATTAACGATGTTATAGCCTCTTATTGTATAAATGATAAAGTCCCACTCCTTAACTCAGAAGATCCGGCTTATAGTATGTGCCAAGATTGGTATTTAAATCTACGAACTGATACTAACGCACCAGTTAATACATTCAATGATTATGCTATTAAACACTGCAGTCTAGCAGAAAATGTAGACAGCCTGGAATGTGCATGTATTAATGCTAGACGCAGCGACTATCCTAATAAATATTATGACCTTTATCAAGCAATGAATGGCCTTCAACAGCTTAATGAGACTGAATGTTGGCTCAAACCATGTCGTCCAACTGGAACAATTAGTCAAAATTCCCTTATTGATCCCAAGTCATGGGATAGAGTACAAGATTGTAAAATGAGTGATTGTAATAACATAGTTATCAATGATGAAGGTGGTACTATAACAAATAGTACTATAAATCAAGCATCATGTAGTGGACTACCCAATAATATAAAAGTAAGACGTTATGTATGTAAACCAGGTAATTACTGTGAAAGTGGCGTTCCCATACTAATGGAAGTAACTAACGATGTTTATAAGAATAAAGAAGATTGTATGAAAGAATGCTCTCCTCCAGCTCCTTCAGCTCCTTCAGCTCCTTCAGCTCCTTCAGCTTCCTCATCTCCCTCATCTCCTCCTATAGGAGGAGATAATAGTATTATATATATAATACTCATTGTATTAATATTTCTTGTTATAATGGCAGCATTCTTTATAGCAATAGAAATGTATAGATATAAAGAACATACTAAGGGTGGTAATTTTTTCAATACAATTAATATTTAATTACAGTACTTACTATCACCTGTACATTTATTAATATCTTTTCGCCACGCGCAAAATGAATTATCACAATCGGTTTTATTGTCTTGAAGATAGCATTGATTAAGACAATTACTTTTGTCTATTGATGAGCATATACATGTATTATTTTCCCATGTACATAATGCACCTTCGCATGAGTTTTTGTTATTATAAATACTACAGTCAGAGCATCTTTGAGCGAATATCAATGGATTCTTTATATTTTTGTTCCACACAAATAGAGCAATTGCTAAACATATTACTAGAAAGATAACCGAGATAATAGCTCTCTTATAGCTTTCCATTTTGGTTACTTTTCCTAAAATGTAGTAAAAAATTATACTACCAAAGATACCGATCAAGGTAGGAATTAATACTTCTATAATATTAGATATAGGTGGTGTAGATTTTATTTCTTTATTTATAATATCGGACATACTGTTAGCAATATTAGTTACGTCAATATCATGAGTAGTACATTTTACTTGACTATCAGCTTCTAGTCCCTGTGTTATATAAACATTATCCATTTCTGAATCTTTACATATGATTGAATTACTAAGTTTAATAGAACCACCACATTTACTTACATTATCATTGATATTAGTAATCATATCTGATGATACAGATGTTAATTTTTTACTCATAGAATTACCTGAAAGAATAGGTATATCCGCAACTGTTGATACTTCATGTATTATATCTGAACTATTGCGAGCTTTATTTTCTGCCAATTCTTCTATTATTTTAGTTAATGGTTCACGGTAAGTTAGTGGACATGCTGTAATAGTTTGATCAATAATACCACTTTGTATAGTACAACCTCGTTTTAGATATAAAGTATTAAAAAGTATACAATCTTGATCATGTACAAAACTAGAGCTAACGATATTTTTACTTACATTATCTAGAGCATTTTGGACTTCATTTTCAGTTATAAACATACTATATTTAATAAGTAAAAATACTGTATTTTTACTTATTAAATATAGTATGTTGTCTATGATCTACAATCATTTTTATCACCAGTGCATACAGGTCCAGATCCTTTGTCGACCCATTCACATTTAGCATCATGACAAGAATTTTTATCTGTAAAATTAGGACATTGCTTACTACAATCCTTGTTAGTCGGACATATACATGCATTACCATCCCATTGACAGAATGCACCTTCGCATTTCATTTCATCTGTAAATATACTACAATCGGCACATCCAGCACCATTGTTTTTCTCGCTATTATGCTTATGTACATAATACCATACTACTCCAGCAATTAATGCAATAACAGCCAAGGCGATAACAATAAGAACAATGGTGGAACCACCTACCGTAAATAAAAATGCTATAGCTGCTACTAAAATAGCAGCTGCTATTAAAATGGCAGCAATGGCATTTTTACTTACAGCTGTAGCTGACTGATCTATAGTGGCAGACATTTTATCCTTAGTAGCATCTAATGACGTTGAGTCCATTGCACATTTAGAAAAGGCAGTGCTAGCTTGGGTTTGATTAATATATACACTTTTTACGTCAGAATCTTCACATGTAAAATTATTAATCCCCTCCATACTACTCATACATTTACTCGTGATGTTAGAATTAATATCAGTAATAGCAGTTTGAGATAGATTTGAGATAGTATCTGCGGCAGTGGAGCCGGGGTTAAGATTAAAATTCTGACTTATAGACTTAGCAACTTGTTTCACTTGAGAAGTCATATCATTACTTACACTACTGCTAATACTAGCTTTGGTTGCATCATCTAAATTTAGTTTACACTGTCCTGATTGAGAAATAACTAGTGTACCAGCTTTACAACCAACAAGATCAATTGTGTTTGAATCATTACAATCCATAGCAGCATCTTGATAAATACTAGTATTATCTCGCGATATTGTTTCAAATGCACTATTTACCACATCTTTAGACTTAGTAGAACCCATGATTATTGTATATAATATAATCAGAATATCTTAATAATATTATATTATATACAATAATGGATAACGCAACAGATACTTCGGATTATGTATATCTATCCTATTCTCAACCATGGAACTCTAAAGATATACAAGGACATGAATTTTACTTATGTAGTACATCTCCGTGCTCTACTATGTCTTTTCCATTAGAAGATTGTGACAATATACAGTGTAAATACTTTGAAGATACAAGAGGTGTTAATCAGGAGATTACTCAGAGGTTTGCATTTACAAAAGTTGGTCAGGGGTGTAGTAGTTATCTCTCTTCACGATGTAGCGGTGCCGCACCAGATGCGTGTCCTACAATTGCTGGTGTCGCAGGTGTAAATGTAGGATTTCCTCGTAACAATTTTTATGACCCTCCGAACCTTGACGAGCGCTTTCCTAAGATAATTTGTCAGTATCCATCGAAAGGTCTCATAAAAAACGTAGATGATCTAGGAGATTTTTATAATAAATTCTATATTATGGAGAAGCAAGAGGGGGATGATATGGGGTCTATGACGGTCAATGGTATAATAGCTGATTATTGTATTTTAGGTAGTTCCTCTGGACCATGTATAGATAATACAGCAACCTCATGCCCACCGATATTTAGTACTGAGGATAGCGCAAGGAATTGTCAGCAATGGTATAAGAATTTACAAACCATTAACAATCCTGATCTTAATAATATTTATAATACAAAAACACAAATGTATTGTAATAAAGAAGAGAATATAAATAAGTTAGAATGTTCTTGTATTAATGCCACTAATGAT
>TARA_B110000908_G_scaffold42653_1_pt1 | contig 24591 bp, 17 predicted proteins | sample TARA_B110000908 | Tara Oceans TARA_B110000908 (sample SAMEA4398067) | marine metagenome | biome: Polar Biome; feature: [DCM] deep chlorophyll maximum layer (ENVO:01000326); material: water (ENVO:00002006), including particulate matter (ENVO:01000060) such as... | depth 36 m
CGTTATAAGATATACAAGTTGCGTGACGCATTGGTCGAACTCAACAAAACCTTCGATCATATTTATATCGATACCGCGCCAATATTTAATTTCTACAGTAAGTCTGCACTGATAGCGGCAGACAGTGTACTGATCCCGTTTGACTGTAGTACCTTTTCAAGGCAAGCCCTTTACGGATTGATGCAGAATGTTATTGAACTGCAGGAGGATCATAATCCCGATTTACGAATTGGGGGTATTATCGTCAATCAGTTTAGCAAGCAAGCGCGGTTTCCACGGTCATTGGTTGCTGAGCTAATCGAAGAAAAATTCCCCATTATTGGCAGTTATATTTCCTCATCGGTAAAAATGAAAGAGTCACATGCTAAGCAAGTGCCGCTGGTCTATTTGTACCCAAAGCACAAACTTTCGGTGGAGTTTGAACGCCTTTACAGCGAGCTCGCTGGAGAATCTTTACAGGAAGAAGCGGCGGCAGACATCGTTGCGGAGGATGTCGCTATGGATGCTCTGAAAGAAAAGAAGCTTGACGATAATCGCTTGATTCCTGAGGAATCTTCCAAACCTTCTGCTCCGGGCAACCAGATCTCATCCCTGTTTATACAATAGACTTCTGTCTGATTGCTAAATTACGGGCAACGGGTACTCAATGGTCCGTTTGATGGGCTAGCGTCTCAATATGTCTAAAGGCGATAACGACGGCGGCAACAGCAAATATCATCCCACCAACAGCGACGCCGATTAAAACGCCTGCAGCCCCGCCTAACTGTCCGCCTAGGGCGACAAATGGTAGCGTTCCTAAGGTCGACTTAGCCACATTGAAGCCGGTCGCATACATAGGCTTGCCGAGGTTGTTAAACGTCGTATTAGCAATAAACTGTGCGCCGTTAAATATGAAGGTAATGGCTACCCACGTGCAGAAAATTGACATTAACTCTGCCGCTTCTCCTTCCAGTTTGAATAGGCGGATAATGGGGTTTTGCAGTAACCACAACAGCATCGATACCAGCGAAACATAGAGTGCACTGAAGACCAATGAGTTTTTCAGTGTTTGCCGGATCCGGTCAAACTTAAGGGCACCATAGTTTTGACCAATAATAGGTGCTATCGCTCCTGATAGAGCAAATACCAGCGCAAAGGCGACAGGGGAGATTCGTCCTATGATGGCAAAGCCTGCGACGTAGGATCCACCAAAGACAGCAATTGAGCTGATGACAATCGCATTGCCGACAGGGGTAGCGACATTGGTCAGCATTGCCGGTCCGGCAATTTTGAAAATAATTGTAAAATCTTCCAAGAACTCTTTGAATACAAATTGTTTTAGCAATTTGTGTTTCTTTGAAACACCATAAATCGCAAGTGACAGGAGAAAGCATCTGGCGAGTACTGAAGCAATTGCTGCCCCTTCGATACCTAAATCAAGTACGAAAATAAAAATGGGGTCGAGTATTGCGTTAACTGCTCCTCCTAGTAACGTTACAAGCATTGCCAGCCTCGCATCGCCAACCGCTCGGATAGCTGCAGACATAACCATGCCCGCAGAAAACAGCGGCAGGGAGGGAATCAGTATCTGTAAATAACTCACACCTTCGTTGAGGGCGTCGCCTTCAGCGCCTAATAGACGGAACAAAAAAGGTAGATTGAACCAAATGAGGGCAGACGTTAGAGAGGTGACAACGAGGGCAAGTGCGACAATATTAACGACGTAGCGCCGCGCTTGGTCGGTGTTGCGCTGACCGATCATTCTCGATACTAGCGCTGCCATTGAAATAGAAATCCCGATGCTCATCGATACGGTAAAGAATGAAATGCTCGCGGCGAACCCAACGCCGGCGATGATGGCATCGTTATCCAGCATACTGAGGAATAGCATGTCGATGAGGTCGACAACAAAAATTCCGACCAGACCGATAGCCCCAGTGGTGGTCATCATCCAGATATGGCGCATAATGGACCCGCTAATAAACGTAGCGGGCAGGTGCGCAGTACCTGGTTTTTCACTCATTATCTATACTCAAAAGGTGGTCGGGGGGCAGGGGCGCGATAATAGCACGGTACTACTAAAGCAACTTATGTTGGAGGTTCACTCCGGTGATTTCTTTACCCCGGAGTGACGCGGTTGCAATTCAATTAGATTACATCGAGATTAAAATCAAATTCCCAGAGCGTCTATGACGTCTTTTTCAAGATCTCCCCCCATCGGTAACTCGCTAGAGGAAAAGTACTTAATGGCTTTCCCATCTTTACCGACAATAAATTTGTTAAAGTTCCATCGTGGAGCCACTCCGGTTTGTTTAGCAAGTTGGGCGAAAACAGGGTTGGCATTCTTACCCGTTACGTGTGACGTTGCCAGCATTTGGAATGTGACACCATAATTGACATAGCATACATCGGCGGTTTTAGATTCATCCTTGTGTTCCTGCTTAAAATCATCGGAAGGAAAGCCTAGAACAACCAACCCCTGCTCTTTGTAGCGCTGATGTAATTGTTCAAGTGATTTGAATTGCGGTGTAAAGCCACATTGGCTAGCGGTATTCACCATCACAATCACTTTTCCTTCATAAGCTTCGCAGAGGTTAATCGTGTCATCTGATCGAAGCTTGCGCGTTTCATAATCCAGCAAAGTGTTGCATTTAGCGGCACTGACAGTACTCGCGAATATTGACAGTAAAAGAAGAGAGATCTTGTGTAGTTTCATAATGGTGGGATTCATCGTTGCAGTTTAAATGAATAAAGCGTGATGATAACAAGTACAGCGTATGGCAGCCACTGCTTAGCTGGCAGGTGACTAGTCTCCCCGAAACGACTGCGGGAGTAAAGAGGGGTCCTATTAGTCTTGGATTAACAGCCAGAGGTATTTTCTCAACATTTCGGGAATCGATGCAGGACAAAGGGGCGGTTGTTGAATTCCCTTGTACCGTTTATGATAAAAAGCCATTGTCGGTGCCTGCAGCAGCGAAATCTACTGTCGATGATGATTAATCGGTCGAAGCTCAATAACTGTCCATTGCCCAGAGAGATACTATGCGAATTACCTTATCACTGCTCGTTCTGACGATGATGAATTCAGTTTTTGCTGACACTATGCTAGATACAGCGAAGCAACTGCGTGAGGACGCTCTGCAGTCGAATCTTGCCTGGGATATTGTTGAGTCGTTAACAACCGAAGTGGGTCCAAGATTGGCGGGTACCGTTGCAGATGAGCAGGCGGTAGCCTGGGCACAGGCGATGTTAAAAGATGCCGGTTTTGATCGAGTTTGGTTGGAGCCAGTAAAATTCCCAGTGTGGCTCCGACACCATGAAAAAGCACGTGTGGTGTCACCATATCCGCAACCGCTACACATCAGTGCGCTAGGGTATAGCGGTTCTACTGATGGCGAGTTAACCGCAGAGATTGTAGCGTTTGCCGGTTTAGCAGAACTTAAAAGTGCCAGTGCTACCGAAGTTGAGGGAAAAATTGTTTTTATTAATCAATCTACTGATCGTAGTATTGATGGCAGCGGTTATGGCAAGGCCGTACCGGTGCGCTATGCGGGTGGTAAGTTGGCAAAAGAGAAAGGTGCAGTTGCTGTTTTGATTCGTTCAGTGGGTACCGATAGTCATCGATTTCCGCATACCGGCTCATCTTTGCGTCAAGATATGCCGCTGCCTGCGGCCGCGCTATCGGCTCCAGATGCCGATCAGTTGGTACGCATGTTAGCCAGAAAAACGCCGATCACCATTGCCCTTGATATCGATGTTGAAACCAATGCCGGTGGTCAGTCCTATAACGTTATTGGCCAGCTTGATGGAAGAGAGAAGCCTAGTGAAGTCATCCTTGTTAGCGGGCACTTGGACTCATGGGATTTAGGCACTGGCGCTATCGATGATGGTGCTGGCGTTGCAATAACAACGGCAGCTGCACAGCTGATTGGTGCTTTACCACAGCGACCTCGTCGCAGCGTTCGGGTCGTCTTGTTTGCCAATGAGGAGCAGGGCATCTGGGGAGGAAAAGCCTATGCTAAAGCACATCATGAGGAGCTCGGTCAGCACTATTACGCCTCTGAGTCTGATTTTGGTGCAGGGCTGGTATGGCAATTTGACGTCGCCGATGAGGTCTTTTTGGACTTGGCTATGCCGTTGTTGAAGCCGTTAGGTGTAAAGCGAGGGGTGGCGGCCAGTGGCGGCGGGCCGGATATAAAGCCGCTGATGGATATGGGTGTATCGGTCTTTCGACTTAAACAAAATGGACTTGATTATTTCGACTATCACCATACCGCCGATGATACATTGGACAAAATTAATCCTGAATCGTTAAGGCAAAATGTGGCTGCATGGGCCGTTGTCACCTACCTTTTAGCGGAGCGCAAGTAGCGTGGTACGAAAACCGGCTGACTATGACCCGCGGCTAAAAAAGCAATGCAAATACTGTATTCGTGCTCGTTGGATGCTGACGGGACTGACATTAGCTACCATGTCACTCATTCTCTACTTCGATCAATTTGCACGATGATTGACTATCCATCGTTCTAACCCTCATTGGCTTTCTTTCATCAATAAATAGCCTCAATTATCTTTAAGCAGAGTTGTGATCATTGAATCATCTCAGTCAAGCGGTAGAAATCATCGAAGCGCAGAAAGCGGCGGCACTGAATACCCGCCAGCGTCGCTTGGTGGTTTTGTCTGGAGTGCAGAGCTGGTCGGCGTCGATTGTAGACAATTTACTGGTACGGCATAAGTTTCAATACCCCGCCTGGATCACTGAATCTTCTGAAGCTAACACCATTAAAATTAATCATCAGCAGGCGAAGCGATTGTTGGGTCAGGAAATTGACCTACTAGTCTTTGATGCGTGGTCGGGGTTCGAGCCCAATGTCTTTGCAGCAGCAGCCGGTTCGTTAATTGGCGGTGGCTTATTGGTGCTGCTTGTGCCAGCGCTGGACGACTGGTCTTCCTTCGTAGATCCCGACTATGAGCGGATGTTAACGTATCCGTTTTTGGCGGAGCACATTGAGGGCCGATTTCTTGCTCATGTGAAGCAAAGCTTACAGCGCGCTGATAAAGCGTTGATTCTTGAGGAGGGTAAGCCCTTGCCCGCGCTCCCTAAGCCGGAGCAGCGGGATGCCCAATTAGTAGCGACGGCTGATCACTGTCTTACTCGCGATCAGTCATTGGCTGTAGCGGCAATTATCCGGGTCTCCCGCGGCCATGCGAAAAGACCACTAGTGATAACCTCCGACCGCGGTCGGGGCAAGTCCTCAGCCCTAGGGATCGCCTGTGCCCAGCTGATGGCTGAGGGTAATAAAACAGTGATAGTAACGGCATCTAGAATAGATGCGGTTCGTCCAGTTTTCGAACATGCCGTGACAGTGCTGGGCGAGCAAGCGGTTTTGTCAGGTAGTGATAATTCAAAAATCAGTTTTGGTCACTCTTCGTTGCAGTTTGTGGCTGCGGACGAGTTGCGGAGTAGCCCTATTGATGCCCATTTATTACTGGTTGATGAAGCGGCTTCAATCCCTGCTGCGGTATTGGAAGATTTGCTGAGGAGCTATAGTCGAATCGTCTATGCTACTACGGTCCATGGTTATGAGGGATCGGGGCGCGGTTTTGATATTCGATTTCGGGCAACTCTTGACGCCATCAGGCCGCAATGGAAATCTTTGGTTCTGCAGCAGCCCATTCGCTGGCACCAACATGATCCGGTTGAGCATTGGCTTTTCGAGGCGATGTTGCTAAAAGCGACTGCAATTGACCGCGAACATATCGAAGGTTGTGAAGTGGGCCTGTGTGTTATCGAAAAAATAGATAAGGACGAATTGTTGAATGATCGCTGTTTATTGCAACAGTTATTTGGATTATTGGTCACGGCGCACTATCAGACTACGCCTAATGACCTGAGAGCGATACTGGACGCACCTAACATAGTTGTTTGGATTGGTCGTTATAAAGGCGGTGTTGTGGCTGCTGCTCTGGTGTCACTGGAAGGTGAGTTTTCGGGGGATATACTGCAGTCAATATGGGAGGGAAAGCGCCGACCCAAAGGGCATTTACTGCCACAAACGTTATCGGCTCACGAGGGTTTGCGATCATCGCCGGCGTTATCTTATCGACGGATTATGCGTGTTGCCGTGCATCCAGCGGCGCAGCGAAGGCATCTGGGGTCTCGTTTGGTGAAAGTTATAACGGACGATGCGAGGAACGAGAATTGTGATTTTGTCGGGTCTAGTTTTGCTGCAACGCACGATGTGCTGGCATTCTGGCAAAGTTTACAGTGTGTCCCCGTGCGTCTGGGTGTTCGTCGTGATGCGAGTAGTGGCTGTTATTCTGCTATGGTACTTTCAGCCTTATCTGCTGAGGCTGACCAACTTTTTTATATCGCCCGACAACGGTTTACTCAGCAGTTCCCTTGGCACTTAAGTCGACGCTATCGGCACTTGCAGCCGAAGTTGGTGGTTGAGTTACTGGCCGGCAATAGTGGCGATTTTTCGGGTTTAAGTCAGCAGGAATGGTTGGATGTGGCGGCCTTTTCTCAGGGATTTAGGCAGTATGAAATGTGTTGCTATGCGCTGTGGAGTTTGCTCCAGCTGGCATTGGCAAAAAAAATCGGTTTTGCCTTGTTAACTACCCAGCAGGTTGATGTGCTGGTGATGAAAGTATTACAAGGGCAGGACGACAAGGTTGTAATCAGGCAACTGGCTTATTTGGGGAAAAAGCAATTGGAAACAGAACTTCGCGCGGCGGTAAGTCTGCTTTATCGTGCACTCTGCAACGAGGGATATTCTAGCAATGAGTATTGAACCGATTTTTGCGCCGCCGCATCCCATCATAGCCCGCGACCTTTTGAAAGCTGGCATCCCATTTTTAGATGTAAGAGCTGAGATAGAATTTGCGAAAGGAGCAATGCCTAATGCATTTAATCTTCCTATTCTCAATACCGATGAACGCCATCAAGTAGGTATTTGCTACAAAGAGCAAGGGCAGGAAGAGGCGATTAAATTGGGGCATTTGCTGCTTTCCGGACAAACCAGGCAGCGCCGACTCGATCACTGGTGTCAATTTCTAGCGGCCAATCCATCGGCCAATGTGTATTGCTGGCGCGGAGGTATGCGTTCCAATTTGACTCAACAATGGATGCGCGCAGAAGGTTTTGATATAGCGTTAGTCCCCGGTGGCTATAAAGCATTACGCAAAGTAATTCTGGCCGAGTTGGAAAATATATCTCAGTCTTCGATCGTTATTATTGGCGGTAAAACGGGTACGGCTAAAACTCCTTTAATCAATGCATTAGACACGGGTATTGATTTAGAAGGTTTTGCGCATCATCGGGGATCTAGTTTTGGGCGGCGAGTTCAGGAGCCGCCATGCCAGTCAGATTTCGAGAACGCTTTAGCGGTTGATATCATGAGAAAGGTTGACCGGTCGCCTGAACAATACCTCTTTTTTGAAGATGAAAGCCGGAATGTGGGACCTCTCTCGATACCTCATCAGATGTGGCAGTCGATGAGCGAAGCAAAAGTTGCCGTTGTCGACATGCCCCTAGAATTTAGAGTGCAAAGAGTTTTGCAGGAGTATGTCATTGAAATGTTGCAAGAACACATTGCTGTCGATGCAGAGAGTGGGCCAGAAAATTATCGGCAGCAGTTACTCGCCAGTCTCTTTAGAATAAGGAAACGACTTGGGTCTGAACGGTATGTTAAGCTCGAAGCGATCATGGGCGCGGCCATTGAAGAGCAGCTGGCGAGCGGTGATACTTCAATGCATGACGGTTGGATAGAGGCACTGTTAACAGACTATTACGACCCTATGTATGAGTATCAATTATCGGCAAAGAAGGATCGAGTTGTTTTCGCAGGCGATTATCAGCAGGTCCTAGAGTGGGCTGCACAGCTCCAATACTAATCCTAATCAAAATGACTTGTGATTTCAGATGATAGCGTAGAGTCGGATTATTGAGGGTCTAGCAATACGCTAAATTCTTTATAGAGCTCACCTTCTGGCCAAAGAAATTGCACAATGAAGCTTAGATAAGGCTCTTTTATAGCATCCGCCGTGGTGATCTTGACGAGATCTTCCCCCGTTAGATTGAACCTGACAGTAAGAGCGAGTGGAGGGGCGTCTGCGCCCATTTTCCGATATATTTCGGGCGGTGCAAGCTTAATAATTAAATTTTCCCCGTTAATACCGTCATGAGTTTTCAGCTCCAACTCTGCGTTTAGGGGCTCGCCCAAATGGGATAGTAACCTCAGTTCGCCCACTTCCAAAGCTGACAATTGCCCGGATAATAGTGCTATTGATGCAGCAATCGTAAAGGCGCGCAACCGGTAGCGTATTCTGGTCGTAATATTCATGTTGATAATCCTGAGTCGGAAACACAATATTTCAATTATAGTGTAAATAAAAAATAAGAGCGTTTTCTGTCGTTAAAATTTGAAATTGAATGAATTTTTTTTGTAACTGGCCTAGTTAACTTTTTATGGCGAGAAGATGATCTTTGTAGAACCTCGAATCGGCTTAATGAGTCGAAAGGGTTAGCAGTCATAATACTAGGCTGGGCAGTGAAAGCATAAATGTGGTGAGCCCCAATGACTTTTGATGTCAATCGCTTGCTGGTTCGTCGTGTTTGTAGCACACTCATTAGTAAACGCTGAGCACGGTGAGGAAGTAATGATGGGTGAGATTAAACGAGCGGTTCAACCAATTGAAATCAATTATATCTGTGATAACTGCCAGCATGGCATGATGAAAAAATCGGGAGAGATGAACGAAGACACGGGAGATATTCTGCATAGTTGTGTTATATGCGGCCATCAGCAAACCTTCCAATGGATTGAGTATCCTAGGATTGATTATGTGGGCGAAGGTGAAAAATTTTAGTCACGCCAGTGTTATCAACAGAAAATTTGGTTAAGTGTGCTGTCTGGCTAAATTTTAATGATGGTTTGTTGCGTTTTCAGGGTTGCAATAAGACCGCCTATAAAAAACCCCGGGCCAGCCGAGGTTTGAAGTTGCTGCTAAGGAAAGGCTTAGCAGCATGCCTAGAGATCTGAGACGATTTATTTAGCGACTTTCCAAGTCTAGAAAATCTCGTTTCTGTGGGCCTGTATACAATTGGCGAGGACGCCCAATTTTGTAAGGGTTGCTAATCATCTCGTTCCAATGCGCAATCCAGCCAGGCGTGCGACCCAGGGCAAATATTACAGTAAACATACTGGTTGGTATGCCCATTGCCTTGAGGATGATGCCAGAGTAAAAGTCGACATTCGGGTAGAGTTTCTTCTCGATGAAGTACTCGTCTTCTAATGCTATTTGTTCCAAGCGTTTCGCAATGGCCAACATGGGATCGTTGTCCAGCCCTAGTTCGGCTAACACTTCATCAGCAGTTTTCTTCATAACTTTGGCGCGGGGGTCGAAGTTTTTGTAAACCCGATGACCGAAGCCCATCAGTCTAAAGGGATCATTTTTATCTTTGGCCTTGGCAACAAATTCGTCAATGCGTGACACATCACCAATCTCAGCAAGCATATCCAAAACGGCCTCATTGGCACCACCATGCGATGGCCCCCAAAGAGCAGCTATACCAGAGGAGATGCAGGCAAAAGGATTGGCGCCGGTAGAGCCTGCGAGCCGCACGGTAGACGTTGATGCATTTTGTTCATGATCAGCATGAAGGAGGAATATTTTATCCATTGCTTTGGCGAGAATAGGGCTGACCGGCTCGTCGTCACAAGGTGTGCTGAACATCATATGTAGGAAGTTTTCTGCATAGTCAAGATCATTACGTGGGTAGACAAAAGGCTGGCCAATAGAATATTTGTAAGCCATGGCCGCTAACGTTGGCATTTTAGCAATGAGGCGAATTGCAGAAATCTGGCGATGCTTCTCATTGGTGATATCGAGAGAGTCGTGATAAAAAGCTGATAATGCTCCCACAACACCGCACATGATTGCCATCGGGTGGGCATCGCGACGGAAGCCGCGAAAAAAGTTATTCATTTGGTCGTGAACCATTGTGTGGTTGGTAACATTCGCTACAAACGCCTTTTTCTCCTCTGCTGTTGGAAGTTCTCCGTTCCACAACAGCCAGCAGGTCTCGAGAAAATCAGAGTTCTCAGCCAGCTGATCAATAGGGTAGCCGCCGTGCAGTAATATGCCCTTGCCGCCATCGATGTAGGTGATTTTAGACTCGCAGGCTGCGGTAGAAACAAACCCAGGGTCATAGGTAAACATGCCTTGTGCGGTCAATGCACCCACATCAACGACGTCTGGGCCGATGGTTCCAGAATATATGGGTAGATCAATGGCGTCTTTGCCGTCTACGGCTAGAGTCGCTTTCTTGTCAGACATGTAAAACTCCTAACTAAATATAATATTCGTTTTGGGTGGCTGTATATGATTAGCTTTTATAACTGCTTGTATTGTATCCCAACACTCATTTTTATCGACATCAAGATGAATAGACCCATCGAGGCATCGTCACAATCTGGACAAGGTGTTCAGTGGTGTGATGCTAGGCCCCGCCGCGTCGTCGACAAACAGTTCAATGGGACGACAACTATAGGGTTTTGGTGGTCTTTGTCAATATTGATTTTTAGCGAGGCTGCAGTTGCTTGCTATAGAAGTATGTTCTATCCCTGCCGTTTTTACGTGGTTTTTTGATGGGCTCTACCCGTGAAGCTGAGGTTAGTTGCCAAGTCGTTGCTGCTAACCGTTAAATTAAACGTGCTTCGATTGTATTTCCAAGCTGATGTGCCTATAATTCGCGGCGAAATTCGGTGGCGCTAAGTCTGTTGATTTAATGGATTTTTTCACCGTTTGAATTCTGAACCTAAGATTTCCTAACCTTTAACTGCCCTCTTTCGATGTTGAATAATGGGCCCGACGAGTGTGATAAAACCGTGGCTGATAAACGACCTGTAAACCTAGATCTCGGTGCTATGAAATGGCCGTTACCCGCTATTACATCTATTACCCATAGGATTTCTGGTGTCATCCTAGTGGCAGGCACCGCTGTGCTGCTGTGGTTGCTGGATGAATCTTTGACCAGTGAAGAGGCTTTTAACACCCTTCGAGACGTTCTGACCAGTTCGCTAATTTTAAAGCTTATTGTCTGGGGTGTGATGTCGGCATTGATCTATCACAGCGTCGCCGGCGTAAAACATCTATGTATGGACCTTGGTTACGGAGAAAGTCTTGAAGGGGGCATAACAGCCGCCAAATTGGTAATAGCTATTGCGGCCGTGTTGATCGTTCTGGCAGGAGTAATGATATGGTAACTTCAGTAACTAATTTAGGTCGTAGTGGCCTGTCAGACTGGATGATACAGCGAATAACTGGTGTCATTTTGTTGGCCTATACGCTATTCATTGCGGCGGTATTGTTTATTGTTGCGCCAGAGTTTATTGAGTGGAAGGCTCTGTTCGGCCAGACTTGGGTGAAGGTGTTCAGTCTCGCAGCGGTATTATCGGTTGCAGCTCACGCATGGATAGGGCTGTGGTGCGTATCAACGGACTATCTCGTGCCGCACGTTTTAACGATCAAGCTGGGGCCTGCAGCAGGCGCTCAAGCAAACCTCCTGCGTTGGTGTTTTCAAGCTGCTAGCGCAATTGTTCTGTTTACGTATGTAGTCTGGGGCATCCAGATTCTTTGGAGTTAAGCAAGCATGACATCTATTAGAACTATTTCATTTGACGGCGTAATTGTTGGTGGCGGTGGGGCAGGTATGCGTGCCGCGTTACAGTTGTCCCAATCGGGTTATAAAACAGCGGTAATTACCAAAGTATTTCCGACCCGGTCTCACACGGTTTCAGCACAGGGTGGAATCACCTGCGCGATTGCATCTAACGACCCCAATGACGATTGGCGGTGGCATATGTACGACACCGTAAAAGGTTCTGATTACATCGGCGATCAAGACGCGGTTGAGTATATGTGTAGCGTTGGTCCAGAGGCTGTTTATGAGCTGGAGCACATGGGAATGCCTTTTTCCCGGACCGAGGAAGGGCGTATCTATCAACGTCCTTTTGGCGGCCAGTCAAAAAATTATGGTGAGGGCGGCCAAGCTGCGCGAACCTGTGCTGCTGCAGATCGTACCGGTCACGCGCTATTGCACACGCTCTATCAGGGCAACATGAAGAATGAGACGGTATTCTTCAACGAGTGGTACGCGACCGATTTAGTGAAAAACGAAGATGGTGACGTCACGGGTGTTATTGCAATTTGCATCGAGACCGGTGAAGTTGTTCATATCAAATCCAAGGCTACGGTGTTGGCGACTGGCGGTGCTGGTCGAATCTACGCGTCGACGACTAATGCGCATATTAACACCGGCGACGGTATCGGTATGGCATTGCGCGCAGGTGTGCCGGTGCAGGATATCGAAATGTGGCAGTTTCATCCGACCGGTATAGCGGGCGCAGGTACTCTGGTCACAGAGGGTTGTCGTGGTGAGGGTGGATATCTAATTAATAAGGACGGCGAGCGTTTCATGGAACGCTATGCTCCCAATGCGAAAGATTTAGCAGGGCGCGATGTTGTTGCTCGATCTATGACACTAGAAATATTAGAGGGTCGAGGCTGTGGTCCCGACGGCGACCACGTCTTCCTAAAGCTCGACCACCTAGGAGAAGAAGTGCTCGAGAGTCGCTTGCCGGGTGTTTGTGAGCTTTCTCGTACATTCGCGCATGCGGATCCGGTTAAAGAACCGATTCCAGTGGTACCGACTTGTCACTACATGATGGGCGGTATTCCTACAAACGTTGATGGTCAGGCACTGACTATTGATGCCGACGGTAATGATCAGGTCATTCCCGGTCTCTATGCCTGCGGTGAAGTGGCCTGCGTATCGGTGCATGGTGCCAATCGCCTCGGTGGTAATTCGCTGCTTGATTTAGTGGTATTTGGTCGCGCATCTGGACTGCATATTGAGAAGTCGCTGCGCGAAGGCATCAGCATGAAGGACGCTACCGATGCTGAAATCGAAAAAGTTGCTTCGCGACTGGACACGCTGAACAGCACCAGTGGCGGTGAAAGCGTTGCCGTTTTGCGTAAGGAATTACAATCAATTATGCAGAATTATTTCGGCGTATTTCGTCGCGGTGATTTTATGCAGGACGGTATCAAGATGCTGGCTGAGCTTCGCCCTCGGATTGAAAACGCCCGTCTCGAAGACAAGAGCAGCGTTTATAACACCGCTCGTATTGAAGTGCTGGAACTGCACAATTTGTTTGAAGTCGCTGAGGCGACAGCAATCGCAGCTGAAGAGCGTAAGGAAAGCCGCGGTGCCCATGCACGTGAAGATTTTGAAACTCGTGACGATGAGAATTGGCTCTGCCACTCGATTTACTTCCCTGGCGACAAAAGCGTTGGTAAGCGTTCGGTGAATTTCTCTCCGAAAACTGTCGATACCTTTGAACCCATGGCGCGTAGCTACTAAGAGGAAGGGGATAAAGAATAATGTTGAATGTAAGTATCTATCGTTACAACCCTGAGACCGATTCTGAGCCTTATATGCAGGATGTAGAAGTCGACACCGGGGGCAAAGATTTGATGGTGTTGGATGTATTGGAACTGATGAAAGCAGCTGACACATCGACGGTCTATCGTCGGTCCTGTCGAGAAGGCGTATGTGGTTCCGATGGCATGAATATCAATGGTAAGAATGGTTTGGCCTGTATTACGCCTTTATCTGAAACTCTCGACGGTGGTAATAAGTTGGTGCTACGGCCGTTGCCTGGACTGCCTGTTGTTCGCGATTTGGTCGTCGATATGGGGTTGTTTTATAAGCAGTATGAAAAGGTGACGCCATTTCTAATAAACAATACGCCGGCGCCGGCTATCGAGCGTTTGCAGTCTCCTGAAGAGAGAGCGAAGCTGGATGGATTATACGAGTGCATTTTATGCGCTTGCTGTTCCACTGCTTGCCCATCTTTTTGGTGGAATCCGGATCGTTTTATTGGTCCGTCCGGTTTATTGCAGGCCTATCGTTTTCTGGCGGACAGTCGCGATACGGGTACTGATAAACGGCTTGCTGATCTGGATGATCCGTTTAGCGTGTTTCGTTGTCATGGCATCCAAAACTGCGTCAGCGTCTGCCCTAAAGGCTTGAATCCGACAAAAGCGATTGGTCATATTCGTAATATGTTGCTGACCAGCGCAACGTAAATCGTATTGATATTTTGTGAATCAGAGCAAAAATTTGCCAAAAGCTAAGTTTTTGTGACTGGAATCCAGCGTAAGTGTCAGATTCGTCTACACTTATCCTGAATTTCGGGTGTTGTGTACTGACGTCGTCCTTGGAGTCACTCTAATGACGGTATATTTCGTTAAACGATTTAGCGTCTGTTGTGCACAGTACCTGGGTATGGCACTGGCGCTTACCGGTGTTTTTTTTACGCTATATCCAACAAGGAAAAGTCTGCTCGCTACCTCGAGCTGCACAGTAAATGGTTACAATGCACTCTCAAAGCCCCGTTAACGGCTGAGTAAAGTGTGTATATAGATTCACCCGCAGCAACCGTCCGCAGGACGTCTGGGTGGCAAATACACAGGCATTAACTAGTACTGGTTTTCTTGTTACGGAGGTTAAAACTATGCAAGAAAGCTCTATGGAGTTACTGTGGGGTAGCTCTCATATTTCGGGTGGCAACGCTGCCTACGTAGAAGAATTATACGAAGTTTACCTTCAAGATCCTAATGATGTGCCTGAAGAGTGGCGCACCTACTTCGAAAAGCTGCCGCAAGTTAATGGTAGCGGTCATCAAGATGTCCCTCACTCGGCAGTTCGTGAACATTTTGCCAAGATAGCAAAAGTCAGGACTAAGCCACTGTCGGTTCAAAACGATTTGGGCGTCAGTGAACATGAGCGCAAGCAGGTTCGTGTTATTCAGCTGATCGGTGCCTTCCGCCAGCGCGGCCATCAGCGGGCGGATCTCGATCCTCTAAAATTGCATATTCGGCCACCGGTCCCCGACCTCGATCTTCATTACCACAAGCTCTCTGGTGCAGACTTTGACACGCTGTTTCAGACAGGCAGTTTATTTATCGGCAAAGACCGAGTCACGTTGCGGGAGATTGTCGATACACTGGAGCAAACCTATAGCGCCTCAATAGGTGCAGAATTTATGCACATTGTCGCGACTGAAGAGCGACAGTGGATTCAGCAACGCTTGGAAAGTGTGCGATCAAAGCCTGTTTACGGTGATGATGTAAAGAAACACTTACTAGAGCGTCTCACAGCTGCCGAGGGCCTCGGTAAAGTATTGGCATCCAAATATCCTGGGGTTAAGCGTTTCGGTCTGGAGGGGGGTGAGAGTTTGATTCCAATGATGGATTCGATGATCCAGCGCATTGGTTCCTATGAGGCGAAAGAAATAGTTATCAGCATGGCCCACCGTGGCCGACTCAATGTGCTCGTTAACGTGTTGGGCAAGAATCCGGCAGAGTTGTTTGCGGAATTTGAGGGGCGTGCTGAATATCATGGCTCAGCGGATGTTAAATATCACCAGGGGTTTTCCTCTACGGTTGAAACACCGGGTGGCGAAGTCCATTTAGCGCTGGCTTTTAATCCGTCTCACTTGGAAATCGGTGCACCTGTCGTTGAAGGCTCGGTGAGAGCTCGGCAAGATCGGCGTAAAGACTCTGACGGCAAGAGAGTGGTGCCTATTATACTACATGGTGATGCAGCCTTTGCCGGTCAAGGCGTAGTGATGGAAACATTCCAAATGTCGCAAACTCGGGCCTATAAGACCGGAGGTACTATCCATGTTGTGATTAACAATCAGGTGGGTTTTACCACCAGCGAGCGAGAGGATGCACGTTCCACGGAGTACTGTACTGACGTTGCGAAAATGGTTCAGGCACCAATATTTCACGTCAACGGGGATGACCCCGAGGCTGTACTCTTGGTCAGTCAGATGGCTGTCGATTATCGCCAGCAATTCAATAAAGACGTTGTCATCGATTTGATTTGTTACCGACGCCGAGGGCACAATGAGGCGGACGAACCTTTTGGTACCCAGCCATTGATGTATCAGAAAATTAAAGTCCAACGAACCACGCGAGATTTGTACGCTGACAAGCTTATCGCCGAAGGTGTGGTGAATAAAGCTGATGACGATGAGCTGATAGAAAGTTATAGAAGCGCTCTGGAGAGCGGGGAACATGTCGCTAAAAGTTTAGTTCACGAGCCGAATGAGAAACTGTTTGTCGATTGGTCTCCCTATCTTGGCCATGATTGGGATTGTTCCTGCGATACTAGTATTGACCTTAAAAAAATGCAGGAACTAGCGGCGAAGACTAATGAAGTTCCGGAAGGGTTTCCAATTCAGCGGCAAGTGGCAAAGATTTACGAAGATCGGCATAAAATGACAGCGGGTGCTACGCCAATCAATTGGGGTTATGCGGAAACTTTGGCCTATGCAAGCCTGCTTGATGCCGGGTATCCAATACGTCTTACTGGTCAAGACGTGGGCCGTGGTACGTTTTCTCATCGTCACGCGGTGTTGCATAATCAGAGCGATGGCAGTGTCCATGTGCCATTACAAAACATGTCTGAAGACCAACCGGTTTTTACCATCCACGACTCGCTGTTGTCAGAAGAAGCTGTTTTGGCATTTGAATATGGGTATTCGACCACATTACCGAACGTGCTGGTTGTGTGGGAGGCGCAGTTCGGCGATTTTGCCAATGGAGCGCAAGTCGTTATTGACCAATTTATTGCTAGTGGCGAGCATAAATGGCAGCGTTTGTGTGGTTTGACAATGTTACTACCTCATGGCTATGAAGGTCAGGGGCCTGAACATTCGTCCGCTAGGCTCGAGCGATATTTACAATTATGTGCGGAACACAATATGCAAGTATGTGTGCCGACAACTCCGGCGCAAGTGTTTCATATGTTGCGACGGCAGGCGCTTCGACCTTTGCGTAAGCCGTTAATTGTTATGTCTCCGAAGAGTTTGTTACGTCATAAAGAAGCAATTTCAACCCTTGAGGAATTGGCGGATAACCAATTTCACAATGTGCTGGGAGAGACTGATGATCTAGATCCCGAAAAGATAACGCGAGTTGTGCTATGCAGTGGGAAAGTTTATTACGATCTTCGTGAGCGTCGCCGTGATCGAGAAATGTCCCATGTGGCGATTGTTCGATTGGAGCAGTTATACCCGTTTCCCGAAACGGAACTGCAAGAGACTCTGGCGGCATATAATGGAATAACGGAAGTAGTCTGGTGTCAGGAAGAACCGATGAATCAGGGAGCCTGGTATGCCAGTCAGCATCACATGCGACGGGTAATTAATAGACATAACCCAGTGCTTTACCTCGACTACGCGGGGCGTGATGCCTCGGCATCTCCTGCAGCCGGTTACATGGCGCTGCATGTTGCGCAACAACAACAAGTGATTGCTAGTGCATTGGGCTTTAGCGACGGCGAATAACAACTGGATAAGTTGAATCGTTAAACGATTTGAGTTTAGTTAAAGGACATATCATGACTACCGACATTAAAGCACCAATATTTCCGGAATCTGTAGCCGATGGAACTATTGCAACATGGCATAAACAGCCGGGCGAGGCGGTTTCGCGCGATGAGCTGATTGTCGATATCGAAACGGATAAAGTTGTACTGGAGATCGTCGCGCCGTCAGATGGAACGATTAGCGAGATTGTAAGAGGAGAAGGAGAGACGGTTCTTAGTGATGAGCTAATTGGACGATTTGAAGCTGGCGCGATAGCGGCAACTGCTGTCGCTGATGCTTCTCCTGCGGTTGTTGAAGCGGTTGCCGCCATTGGCGATATTAAAATAAGCCCTGCGGCGAGAAAGCTAATCGACGAAAACAAACTGATTGCCGATAATATTAAAGCATCTGGAAAGGGCGGGTTAATTACTAAAGAGGATGTTGTGAGTCATATTAGCAACGTCCCTGTCGAGGTGCCTTCCGCTCCGGCGGCCGAAGCCGTGGCTATTGTGGAAGTCGACGCTGGCGAAAGAATCGAGAAGCGAGTCCCGATGACACGCTTGCGGAAAAGGATAGCAGAGCGTTTGTTGGAAGCAACGCAATCAACAGCGATGTTAACGACGTTTAACGAAGTTGATATGGGGCCGATCATGGAGCTTCGCAAGCAATACAAAGACTTGTTTGAGAAAACTCATAATGGTGTGCGTCTGGGCTTTATGGGCTTTTTTGTTAAGGCTGCTTGTGAGGCATTAAAGCGTTTTCCTGCCGTAAATGCATCGCTCGATGGAAGCGACGTTGTCTATCATGGCTACCAAGATATAGGTGTGGCAGTTTCGTCAGACAAGGGGCTTGTTGTGCCCGTGTTGCGAGATGCCGACACTATGGGATTGGCGACGGTAGAAGATACTATCCGCGATTATGGAACACGGGCGCGAGCAGGTAAGTTAACACTAGAAGAAATGCAAGGCGGCACATTTACCATCACGAACGGGGGTGTCTTTGGTTCTTTGCTATCAACGCCGATACTGAATCCGCCGCAGACCGCAATTTTGGGTATGCATAAGATACAGGAGCGTCCGATGGCGGTTAACGGCGAAGTCAAAATATTGCCCATGATGTACTTGGCGCTATCCTACGATCATCGCTTGATTGATGGCAAAGAGGCCGTGCAGTTTTTAGTCACGATTAAAGATCTGCTGGAAGATCCGGCTCGCATCTTATTGGAAATCTAAATTCGTTTTACTGCTAAATTTTTTGCAGTATTTCCCGGGGTGGTGCTGTTGTGTCAATATACAGCTCACTCCAACGATTGTTATTAATAGTTAGGAAAATACCATGTCAAAATTCGACGTTGTCGTCATTGGTTCCGGCCCTGCCGGTTATGTTGCCGCGATAAGGGCGACGCAGTTGGGTTTAACCGTTGCTTGTCTGGAAAAAGAAATCAATAAAATGGGTAAACCCAATTATGGTGGTACCTGTTTAAATGTCGGCTGTATTCCTTCAAAAGCGCTGCTGGATAGCTCACACAAATATGTTGAAGCGATAGAAAACTTTGGTGTTCACGGCATTACGGCAAAAGAGTTGTCGATAGACATTCCGCAAATGATAGCGCGTAAAGACAGTATTGTTGATCAGCTAACCGGTGGCGTGGGGCAGTTATTCAAGGCCAACGGGGTTACTGCTATTGAAGGTTCGGGCAGAGTTCTTGCCGGGAAACAAGTAGAAGTCACTAAGCGCGACGGCAGTGTTGAAATACTCGATGCGGGTAACATTATTATTGCTGCTGGATCTGTACCTATAACAATTCCTCCGACGCCTATCGACGATGATGTCATTGTTGATTCAACGGGGGCGCTTGAATTTCTCGAGGTGCCCAAGCGTGTCGGCGTCATTGGCGCTGGTGTAATTGGCTTAGAGCTGGGAAGCGTATGGGGACGGTTGGGGGCTAAGGTTGTTGTGCTGGAGGCACTCGAAGACTTTTTACCCGCTATAGATCAACAGATCGCTAAGGAAGCGAAGAAATTGTTCGTTAAGAAGCAGGGTTTGGACATCCGCTTAGGGGCAAGAGTGACGGCCTCGGAGGTGAAAGACGGGCAGGTGACGGTTACTTATATCGATAAGGATGGCGAAAAGCAGGAAGTGTTCGACAAGTTGATTGTTGCCGTCGGTAGACGTCCACAAAGTCAAAACTTACTCGCTGGTGATTGTAATGTAACGATGGATGAACGCGGTTTCATTTCTGTGAATGACTACTGTGAAACCGAAGCTCCCGGAATCTACGCTGTTGGAGATATTGTTCGTGGTCCGATGTTAGCCCATAAAGGTTCTGAAGAAGGGGTTATGGTCGCAGAGAGGATCGCCGGTCAAAAAGCGGCAATGAATTACGATTGTATTCCCAATGTTATCTATACACACCCCGAAATTGCAGCCGTGGGTCAAACTGAGGAGCAGCTGAAGGCAGATGGTATTGAGTACAAAGTCGGCGTATTTCCCTTTGCCGCTAGCGGCAGGGCTCTGGCTGCGAATGACACCGCAGGGATGGTGAAGATGATTGCACATGCCGAAACAGACCGTATTTTGGGCTGTCATATTATTGGGCCAAGTGCTGCAGATCTGGTGCAACAAATCGTGATTGCAATGGAATTTGGATCCAGTGCTGAAGATATCGCTCTGACCGTATTTAGTCATCCTGCCTTATCTGAGGCTGTTCACGAGGCCGCACTGGCGGTTGATGGACATGCCATCCATATCGCAAATAAACGTAAACGCAAGTAATTTACAGTATCTGGTGCCATGTGGCGGGTATCAGAGGCTTAAAACCCCCGAGTTTTAATCGAATCCTGCAATTATATTTGCGATCGAGCGAGAAATTCGGGAGAATGCGCCACCGAAATCCAACTGACCAAGACGGTAGACCATCATGAACCTTCACGAGTATCAAGGTAAACAATTGTTTGCTGAATACGGGTTACCCGTGTCGAAAGGCTACGCCTGCGACACTCCCGAAGAAGCAGCGCAGGCTGCCGATAAAATTGGCGGCAATAAATGGGTTGTTAAAGCACAAGTGCATGCCGGTGGCCGAGGCAAGGCTGGTGGTGTAAAACTGGTAGACAGCAAAGAAGAAATCAAAAGTTTTGCCCAAAATTGGTTGGGTAAAAACCTGGTGACTTACCAAACGGATGAAAACGGTCAGCCGGTTTCGAAAATTTTGGTTGAAGCTTGCACTGACATAGATCAAGAGTTATATCTCGGCGCGGTTGTAGACCGTTCATCCCGTCGTATTGTTTTCATGGCATCCACCGAAGGTGGTGTAGAAATTGAGAAAGTTGCTGACGAAACACCAGAGAAAATCCTCCGGGCAGAGATTGACCCCTTGGTCGGAGCGCAGCCCTATCAGGGTCGTGAGCTAGCGTTTAAGCTTGGGCTCAAAGGCATACAAATTAAGCAGTTCGTCAACATTTTCCTTGGATTGGCAAAATTGTTTCAGGACAAAGACTTGGCGTTAATAGAAGTTAATCCGTTAGTGATTACCGATGAAGGTAATTTGCATTGCCTAGATGCCAAGCTGGGTGTCGATAGTAACGCTATGTACCGGCAACCAGCGTTGAAGGAAATGCATGATCCTTCACAGGAAGATGCGCGCGAAGCACAAGCTGCCCAATGGGAGCTGAATTATGTAGCGTTGGACGGCAATATCGGCTGTATGGTTAACGGCGCTGGTCTGGCGATGGGAACCATGGATATTGTTAAGTTACATGGCGGTTCACCGGCCAATTTCCTCGATGTTGGCGGCGGTGCGACAAAAGAGCGTGTATCTGAAGCGTTCAAGATTATTTTATCAGACGACACAGTCAAAGCGGTTTTGGTGAATATCTTCGGTGGTATCGTTCGTTGCGATCTCATTGCCGAAGGTATTATCGGTGCAGTAGAAGAAGTTGGTGTTGAAGTTCCAGTGGTAGTTCGTCTCGAGGGGAACAATGCTGAGCTTGGATCAAAACTACTCGCTGAAAGCGGCTTGAACATTATTGCAGCTAACAGCTTAAAAGAAGCTGCCGATGCAGTGGTTAAAGCAGCGGAGGGCAAATAATGAGTATTCTAATTGATAAAAACACGAAGGTAATCTGTCAGGGTTTTACCGGTTCCCAAGGTACCTTTCACTCTGAACAAGCTATTGCCTACGGTACGAAGATGGTTGGAGGTGTTACTCCGGGTAAAGGTGGTCAGGAACATTTAGGACTGCCGGTATTTAACACTGTCAGTGAAGCTGTAGAAGCTACCGGTGCCGATGCATCAGTGATTTATGTTCCAGCTCCATTTTGTAAAGATTCAATTCTTGAGGCGGCAAACAGTGGTATTAAACTGATAGTTTGTATTACTGAGGGTATTCCAACGCTGGATATGCTCGACTGCAAGGTTCGCTGTGATCAATTGGGTGTGCGCTTGATTGGGCCTAACTGTCCTGGTGTCATTACACCAGGAGAATGCAAGATTGGCATTATGCCGGGCCATATTCACCTTCCCGGGCGAGTTGGTATTGTGTCGCGTTCAGGTACCTTAACTTATGAGGCGGTAAAACAGACGACTGACGCCGGCTTTGGGCAGTCAACCTGTGTGGGTATTGGTGGCGATCCTATACCGGGTTCCAATTTTATCGATATTTTGGAGATGTTCCAGAATGATCCCGCGACAGAAGCGATTGTGATGATCGGTGAGATTGGTGGAACTGCAGAAGAAGAAGCTGCAGCCTACATAAAAGCTAATGTGACTAAGCCTGTTGTATCCTATATAGCCGGTGTCACTGCGCCTGCGGGTAAGCGTATGGGCCATGCGGGTGCTATCATCTCTGGCGGTAAAGGTACTGCCGATGAAAAGTTTGCAGCACTGCAGGATGCGGGTGTTAAAACCGTGCGTAGCTTGGCTGAAATCGGTGATGCATTGGCAGAACTGACAGGCTGGAAATAAGATAGTTTTTAGTGGGTATCTGCGCAACAGCAAGGGGTAAATAGACACAAAGCTACTGGCTTATACTCCGATTGTGTAAAATCCACCATTAATAATGACAAGGCCCTTATCTAGACGTAAAAGTTGAGATAAGGGCCTTTTTTATTGCCGGAAAAATGTCGGTTAGTGTTTATTGTGCACCTCACTCCGATGACTGAAGCAGCGTCCGCCACTCCAAGGTCTTGTGCGTTCATAGGCCCTCTGCGAATTGACTGTGCCTTCAAATGCTTGCTAGCTCCGAAGACTGGCTGAACACAGAAATTGAAAAATAAGCGTATTCCCTTTGTCTTAGAGCTACCCTTGAAATTGTTACTACACGCCCCCATATCGGCTATGTCTCGAGAGTGATAATACCAATACAAGCAGTGATTACTCTCATATATTGAACATCAGATGGCAGGAGATCATAAGTAATGACGACAGCAACGAATAAAGAAACGCTAGGCTTCCAGACTGAAGCAAAGCAATTACTGCAGTTAATGATTCACTCTCTTTATAGTAATAAAGAAATATTCTTGCGAGAGCTGATATCTAATGCCTCCGATGCCGCGGACAAGTTGCGCTTCGAAGCCTTGGCTGACGGTACGTTATATGAAAATGATCCTGAGTTGAAGATAACCATTACGTTCGATCAAGAAGCCAAGACACTTAGTATCTCGGACAACGGTATTGGGATGTCGAAGGACGATGTTATTTCGCATTTGGGAACGATAGCCAAATCGGGAACTGCCGAGTTCTTGGGCCGCTTAAGTGGCGACGAGAAGAAAGACTCACAGTTGATTGGTCAATTCGGAGTCGGCTTCTACTCCGCCTTTATTGTTGCCGACAGAGTAGAGGTGCTGACTCGTCGCGCCGGGCTGGAGCCCTCAGAAGGTATTCATTGGGAGTCTGAAGGAGAGGCTGATTTTAGTGTTGAGAGTATAGAGAAAGCAGACCGCGGAACAACTGTGATCCTTCACTTAAGAGAAGACAGCGCTGATTTTGCGGACAACTGGCGTATTCGGTCGGTTGTTAAGAAGTATTCGGATCACATTGCCATACCGGTATTAATGGAAAAGCAAGCAACACCGGACTACGACGACGAAGGCAAAGAAAAGCCCGTTGAGGAAAATACGACGCCTGAGTTTGAAGCTGTCAACGATGCGACGGCATTGTGGACGCGGTCGAGAAGTGAAGTTACCGATGAAGAATACATAGAATTTTATAAGCATGTTTCCCATGACTTCGAAGACCCTCTGAGCTGGACTCACAACAAGGTAGAAGGCAAGCTGGAATACAATAGTTTGTTGTATGTGCCGAAGAAAGCACCGTTTGATATGTGGAATCGAGAGGCAAATCGCGGACTTAAGCTTTATGTTCAACGCACCTTTATCATGGATGATGCGGAGCAGTTTTTGCCATTATATCTGCGTTTTATTAAGGGTGTGATTGATTCGAATGATCTGTCTTTGAATGTCTCGCGAGAGATTCTTCAGCAAGATCCTGCTGTGGATTCAATGAAAAGTGCGGTGACTAAAAGGGTATTAGATACGCTGTCAAAAATCGCGAAAAATGATGGCGAAAAGTATCAGCTATTTTGGGACCAATTTGGGCAGGTTTTAAAAGAAGGGCCGGCAGAGGACTTTTCTAATAAGGAAAAGATCGCCAAATTGCTGCGATTTGCTTCAACCCATACAAACTCGGATGTTCAAAGCAATTCTTTGGAAGATTATGTTGGTCGAATGAAAGAAGGGCAGGATAAAATTTATTATGTTGCTGCTGAAAACTTCACTACCGGGAGTAATAGTCCCCATCTGGAAGTTTTCCGTAAGAAAGATATAGAGGTTCTGGTTTTTTATGATCGAATTGACGAGTGGTTGATGGGTCATATGATGGACTTCGACGGTAAGCAATTTCAGGATGTCGGCAAAGGCGAATTAAACCTGGGTGATTTGGAAGGTGAGGACGATAAAAAAGAGAAAGAAAAACTCGAGACGGAAAACAAAGATCTTATTGAACGCGTAAAAAAGGTTTTGGGAGAAAAAATTGATTCTGTTCGAGTAACCAATCGGCTAACAGATTCACCCGCTTGTTTAGTGGTTGGTGAAGATGACATGGGCGCTCAGATGCGACGTATTATGGAGCAGGCTGGGCAGGCAATGCCTGAGAGTAAGCCTATTCT
>TARA_B110000908_G_scaffold27207_1_pt1 | contig 24311 bp, 23 predicted proteins | sample TARA_B110000908 | Tara Oceans TARA_B110000908 (sample SAMEA4398067) | marine metagenome | biome: Polar Biome; feature: [DCM] deep chlorophyll maximum layer (ENVO:01000326); material: water (ENVO:00002006), including particulate matter (ENVO:01000060) such as... | depth 36 m
GCGAGCAGCTTCACGCCAAGATTGGACAGCAGGCGGTCGAGATCGACCAACAGATTGGCCGCATTTTTACCCGCCTTGAATACCCTAACAACGATGGGAATACGTCCGACAGTGTCATGGACAACACCTACCACCACGGCCTCTACTCCGGTGGTAAAAAACCCAGTATGCGGTCGATTACATATGGCCGGTTTAAAATCATTAAATATGACGTCGCCGGCAACGAATCTCAAGTCACCCAACTCTTCGATCTCCAGGAAAACCCCTTCGAACTCCTACCCGAACACGGCACACCCAACCTGGCTACCCAGACAGCGTACGCTTCGGTTAGACAACGACTCGAAGAGGAACTCACTCGGCAACGGATTGAAAATTCTGACCCGTATGCCATGCTGGGCGACCGCACTCTGCTGCGCTTTGAAAACAACCTCGATGACAGCCTACCCTACGGCAACGATGGCACAGCCCACAGCGGTAATACCGGAGCTATACCTGCCTATTCCGCAACCGTGCCCACCCCCCCCGATTACCTGTTAGACGAAAACAACGCCGGCTCACTGGACTTCGAACAGGACAATCAAAACTACGTACAAGTTTCCGACAATCGAGCACTAGACTTTGGCAACAACCCCTTCACCATCGAGGCTTGGGTTAAACTCGAAACCATGCCCACAGGAGACAACGCAGCAAGCATCATACCCGTTGTTATGAAAAAGCTGACCAACACGAGCGATACAGCCCTCGACTACATGTTCCTTGCCGCAGCAGGTACTTATGGCACAGCTATAAGCTACAATAAACTCGCCCTGCACCTTGGCTCCAGCGTCATCACATCCACACTTGCTATTCCTGACACCAATTGGCACCACATCAGCGTCGCTCTAGACCCCGCCAACAACACCGTCCGATTCACCCTCGATAACCAAACCGACACACAGACTACAAGTGCCACCGGCACCGCCAATAACGGCCCACTTATTATTGGAGTCCATTTCAACTCCTCTGGAGTGATCGACTCCGCATTCGACGGCCTCATCGACGAACTCAGCATCACCGATGGTTTTCTAGCACCGAGCGAGTTACAACCTTTGGCCGTTGTGACCACTCCAACCGAGTTCGAGATCAAACAAACCGCTCTTAGCAACGACGGCAGCCAACTCAATATCACCTTCGATTCCACAGACACCCGCCTCTTCGCCGTGCAGCGGTCCTACACACTCGAGCCCAACAGCTGGGTGAATGTAAGCAGCTTCATCCCCGGCGCAAGCGGATCCAGTGAAACCACCGCCACAGAAATCCCTGTCGATACCAACCAACCCAAGGCATTTTATCGGGTGATCATGGAATAGCTAAGGCTGGTCAAAACTGGTTAGGACACTTCGCGGATTGACGATCACCAGAATGGGTCACAGATTACCCGAGTGGAAACAACCTCCGTCACCTGCCCCTCATGTTTTGAGGCCTTTCAAGTCGCCCTGCCAGCAGCTGAGGAGTGCCCGTGTGAAGTGGATTACGATTGCGAAGTATGCTGTCGGCCAATGATCATCAGTTTCTCTGAAAACATGGCGGACGCTCGTAGCCTAGACGATTAATATTATGGCAAATCACCAACATATTGAAGGACGCGAGAGTTGCCCGTTTCTTCCTCCTTCACCACAGGTTATACGCCCTGCGGAAACACGCCCCATTCGGGAAAGTGGTAATCAGGGTACTTATTACATCGCCGCTCTCACTTGTGCGCAGTCGTTGTGGCTGGAGGGGTTACCCGCGCAATCCATTCTCCAGCTGAATCATGCGCTTTCTGTTGATCTTGATGCTGACGACCCCGCAGTCATCCAATGGCCACTTCCTTATCAGGCGAAGGTGTGGATCTTTACCCGACGGCATGAGGAAGGGTTTTTAGGCAATCCCACCCGGCATTACCAGCATTTGGCTAGCCGCATGAGCGGTCCTAACAGCGAACTCCGCACCTGGCGGGGCTGGGCGTGTTTTCATCTCTCTGAACGCGTTCTCCCAGCTGATGAATTCCCCCGTGATGAACCGCAGATCGAAAAGGAGCAACTTGTGATTCCAACTTGGGAACAAACTCTCACCGAAATTAGAAAACTCGGCCTCACTGGAGAAGCCGAAACATTGTCCCAGCTTCTGCTGGGATAAAGTAGGACAACTTTGTAAGTTGTCGACAGGATGTGTGCACTTGGGTTGCCGACAACTTACAAAGTTGTCCTACTTTCCACCCCTCCACTCAGCCTTAAGCTCGGGAATGAGTAGCACGGAGGAAACCAAAATCAACGAAGCTCCTCCGATGGCTACTGCCCCAGGCCCTATCCAGCCAGCCACGCTGAAAGCGATCACTGGAGCAAGCACACCACGTACTCCGGTAAGGCTGCTGTGGACACTCATGTATTCACCGACATTGTCTTCGGTAGAAAATCGGGTCACCCACAGGCTCCACAGGATGTTTCCTCCCGATCGTCCTATGCCGTGGAATACCATGCCTAGGCATAAGGCGAAGTAAGATCCTCCTAGGTAGAAAACCAAAATTCCTATAAAGAAAAAGACGTTCACCATCACCCTAACCCGGTAGAATGGCAGCCGGTCAAACACCATACCCCACGGGATCGCACAGACGATGAATACCAACATTGGGATGGTGCTAGTAATCAACCCCGCCTTATCAGCGGTCAGTTCGAAACCGTAGATCGGATTACTGATATACTCCACAAACAGAGCGAAGCTCAACAAGTTCCCCATACCTAACAGCATCCAGCAAAACAACAGTTTTCTAAATGCTCTATCTTGTGCGACGTGTTGAAACGCATCAAACAATTTGAGCCGTTGGGTTTTTCGTAGCTTAACACGCCCCATCGAAAAAACACAACCCGCCATCACTAGACAGCAGCCGGAGTAGAACCAGAACAGGTTGTGATAATCACCATCTTGCTTTGCCAACCATAAGCCGACGCCTATACCTGCTGCCGCACCCGTCATCGCCTTCACCACTCCTGCGTAGGAGAACAGCTTACCGCGAACCTTGTTCGAGTAATGTTTCCTATAAATTTGAGATATCAACGGTGATCCCACAGTCAGCATCACAGCCGCTAGGCAGATACCTGCTAAATACAGTTCGATCGATTCTCCCGCCATCGCTGACAGCGCAAATCCAATCGCCGACATACACCAGATAAAGACGGATGCCATATTCACCGAGCAGCCGAGTCGGCGGACAATTTGCACCGTGAACAGGCTCAACAGCAGACCAAAGCTAGCCGCGCCAGCGATCACCATCTTCATCCACACGGGCGCGCCAAACACGGTGATGGCGACATACATGGCAAAGGTCGATCCAGCAGTCTCAATAAAGCCTTGAGGTACAGCTCGGATCAATTCCAGACCAAAGGTCCGCTTCTGTTGTCCAATGTCCTCGCTTTCGTTCATAGCCGCGAGCGAGAGAGAACCTTAGGTGGCTCAGAACAGCAAGTGTATTGATGAAAGACTCTCTCTAGCTAATTCATCAACTTCCATGCAGGTAAACAACCAACAAAAAAGATCACTAAGTGCAGAAAGGCCTGCACGAAGGTAAACATAAATAGGCCACCAGCGAGTGCGCCCCATTCGACGGATCGCCTCATCCCTTTTGTTGCCGACAAGACTGAACAAAAAACCACACTCACTGCCACCCAGAATAGGTGACTTGCTATCAAACTTCCCAATGCCGAGCAATCTTCTCAAACACAAAGCTGTAGGAAAAGAACAGCAACGCCGGACTAAACAGTGCCAGGTTAAACAACCACGACTGATGATCTCGCTACCAGCAGCTAGGAATGCTCCTACACCGTAGACTTCTGATTTATCAGCAAACGAATCGCCGGGTGCCGCTCCTACAGGCTGAACATATCCTAACAAGCCATCGGCTCTCACGCATTTCGTAAGAGCGCTCCAGCTTTTCTCGATGACGGGAGTGTATTCTTTTTTATCAAGAAACCCATTGTTCATGCCCCATGTGAGGCCAAAGGTATAAAACGAGGTTCCACTGGTTTCTTTGATTGGGTATCCTTTTTCGCCACCTAACAGACCCATCGATCATGTTCCATCCGTGCGTTGGATGCTTTTCAGTTTCACCGCCATTTGTTTGTAGAGCTGGACGTAAAAATCGCGGTGTTCCCAGTCCTTCGGCAGGTCGGAGATCATCAATGCCAAGCCATCAAAGACCCAACCATTGCCGCGGGCCCAGAAGATTTTCTTGCCGTTCTTCTCCCGTTTTTCAAAGAAACTGCTATCGCGCCAGAAGAGGTGTTCTTCCTTATCCCATAGAAGATTGTAAGTGGCCATTTACTCCTGGTGCATAAAATCGAGATACTTCTTTTCCCCCGTGACTTCCGCAAGGCGTGCCAAGACGGGTGGAGCCATAAAGAGGGCATCACACCAGCCCCAACGATTATGAGAATCAGTGTCTTTCCCCCACACAAGAGATCCTGTTTTTGGGTTTTCCATGATCCAATCAAAATGCTTCTGCGTTGGCTCGAGCATTGCCTTGTCCTTGGTATCTTCATAGAGTGAGAGGTAGAACTGCCCGACAGCGTGGTCGCCTGCATGATAGGGGCGCTTGTGCAGTTTCCACTCGTTACGCTTACCTATCATCTTTAGCCAATCCATGTATTTGGGTTCACCGGCGATCTTTCTCCACTGGTTCATACCCGCGTAGAGCGCTCCGTTGTGCCAATCCAGATCATGCCAATTTTTCGTAAAACGCTTATGATATTCCTTCATCTTGAAGGTTGGGTCTTCCTTCTTTTTGGTGAGTTGATTTTGTATCTCGGTAGCTACCGCCCGATACTTGACGTGCTCAGGAAATGTTTTGATCTGCCAGTCGGCGACGCGCTTCGTGATCTCTAGCACCGTATTAGCTTCAATGGTGGCTTCGGCAGCAGAAAGCTGGCCGGCTAACAAAGTAGCTACCGCTACAGCAGATGTGATATATCGCATAGGTTTCTTCATGGTTTCTGAAATAGACTAGAACCTGTTATTTTCTCGATCAACTGTTAAAACATCCCCCCTCCAGATATGGACAACTTCCTTCTCGACTCTGGCCGCTCAATCTTGGAATCTATCCCCACCATGTCCTACGAATCCGATCAACTCCTCAGCGAGTATCTCCTCATGCACTATGGCACCGATGAGCAACTCATGCCCTGGGGGTTTGGGCCAAAGGACGCCATCGGCTTTCCTGTAAGAACCGTTACGCACTTTCCTGAAGATCATGTTGAGCGAGCACTGGACCTCGGTTGTGCTGTGGGGCGATCCACTTTTGAACTGAGCAAATCGGCTTCTGAAACCATCGGCATCGATTTCTCCGCCAACTTCATTGCGGCTGCCGAGCATCTTCGCAGCCATGGATCGATCGATTACCCACTACGCGAAACAGGCAGCCAGACAACACCTGCCACGGCTGTAATCCCCGATGGCTCGAAACCAGAAACCTGCCGTTTTCTGGAGGGCGACGCGATGAATCTCCCGGACGATCTCGGTAGCTTCGACCGTGTCCATGCCGCCAACCTTATTTGCCGACTCCCCGATCCGGAAAAACTCCTCCAGCGGCTCCCCGATCTGGTCCGACCCGGCGGTTACCTCGTTCTTGCCACCCCATGCACCTGGCTTGATGAGTTTACTCCAGCTGATCACCAACCTGATGGCGATACCTTCGAATGGCTCAAAAACCAGCTAAGTTCCTCATTTAAGCTCGAAAACCGGGCAGATGAGCCATTTTTGATCCGGGAAACTGCCAGGAAATTCCAGTGGACGGTTTCGCTCGTGACCCTATGGAAACGGGCTGATTAAGGCCAATCACGCCACTAATTTGCCCGTTTTTGGCCCTGTGAAGCGTGGCCTGAGCTTGACTTTCATAATCATCTAGAGTAGAGACCCTCACTTCCCCAAGGAAAAGCCCCCTGCCTCTATCCATCAGAATCACAGTCACTTAGCACAATCTATTGTGCACATTTTTTAATCTACCATGTTTAGCAAAATTCCTTTTAGCCGCATCAACTGGATCACCACGATCTTCCTGATCTTCACGGCACTTGCCTCCCTCATCGCAGTGCCCATCTACCTCTACCACTTCGGTATCGATTGGTTCCAGTTCGGTATGTTCTTCTTCTTTGCGACAGCCACCACCATGAGTATCACACTCGGCTACCACCGCCTCTTTTCCCACCTCGCCTTCAAGGCCAAGTTGCCAGTAAAGCTCACAACGCTCCTGTTCGGTGCCTGTGCTTTTGAAAACTCCTGCCTCGATTGGTCGTCAGACCACCGCACGCACCACAAACACGTCGACCACGACGACGACCCGTATGATATCTCCAAAGGCTTCATGTGGGCTCACATCGGCTGGTTGATTTTCAAAATCAGACCTGAACAACCTGTCCAGAACGTCAACGACCTGCTTAAGGACAAGCTCGTCATGTGGCAGAACAAGTACGTGCACGGGATCGGATTTATCCTTGGACTCGTGGTTCCTACCGCGATCGCCTACATGGTAAACCCCGTCTGGCACTATGCGCTCGGTGGCTTCCTGCTCTCTGGCATCCTCCGCATCGTGGTTGTTCAGCACTGCACCTTCTTTATCAACTCGCTCTGCCACACCATTGGTAAGCGCCCCTACAACACAGAAAACACCGCACGCGATAGCGCCATCATGGCCGTCTTTACTTGCGGTGAGGGTTACCACAACTACCACCATGCGTTCCAGCACGACTACCGTAATGGAGTGAAGCCATGGCAGTTCGACCCCACCAAGTGGATGATCTGGACGCTTTCCAAGCTCGGTCTCACCAGTGGACTACGTCGTGTTTCCGATGAAAAAATCCTACTCGCCGAGATGCGCGAAGCACGTCGTCAGGCTGAGCGTATGGCCGCCATTGCCCCAGAAATGCCGCTCAGTGAAAAAGCCAGTGAGATGTTCCATAACTTCTCCCATCGTCTCAGCGAAAGCTACAATGAGCTCGAGCAAGCCATTTCTGACAAGGTGGAAGTCTCCCGCAAGGCCATGTCCCAGTGGCAAAAAGAGACCCGTGAGCTCGTTCGCCACATTTCCATCATGAACCGCAAGGCTAAAAGCCCAGCCTAGATGCGTGGGTAAGTAAATTTGTAAGTAGGTCAGTACGTGGTGAACTCACCGCCTACTGGCCTTTTTACTTTCCCCATTATTCATTATCCATTTTCAATTATCCATTGTTTCCTGATTGCCAGCTGGCCTCAAGATGCTTATCAGTGAAGAGCACCTTTTGCCAACCCACGCGCCTGATCCTACCTGTTTTATACGATGAAAAAATTTACCACCACTCTGTTACTCGTCGGTTTTGCCCCCGTCTTCGTTTCATGTGCCCTGGAAGACGACCCGGCACCCGAGCCAGTGAAGCAACCTGTCAGGCAAAAAGCCGTGCCAGCACCCGTTGTCGTTGGTAATCCCACCAATCCGTTTCGCACTCCGGAAGACGACCTTAGCCTTCCCACCGCAGCTCAGACCGCTGAGGGTAAGGACTCATCCATCGGCACCGGTGGACAGCCTGTCAGCAATCCCAATAACGCACCAAGCATCGCGGTATCACCACCATCGGCCCCTTCGGCTCCAGTCGCACCGACCACGCCAAAGACGCCAACTCCTAAGAAGCCTTTGAAAAAAGAGGCCCAGCTGGACCCTCAGTAACTTGGAGTTCTGTGGTTTGACCTGTCCTTCCAGCCCCAACAGGGGCAATTGAAAAGCTGGCGAACATAGAACGAATCGGCTTAAAAACTCACCCGCACCGACCAGCCGCTTTTCTGGTAGCTGCCTTGAAAACGGAATGCGCTATTTGAGCGCCCATAGCTGTGAGGGCGATGATGACTATAATACGAAGGGCTGCAGCTCCAGCCGTGACTATAGCTAGATCGATAACCTGAGTAGCCTGAATAATAAGCAGCATCCGGGTCCCAGCTGCTCGTCCTTGAGCTCCGCGATCTGGTCGATTGATCAAGCCGCTGAGCCTCCATCCGTGCGAGGCGCTCGTGTTCACGCTTTTTCCAAACAGGTATATACTGCTCCTTCTCCTTCACCACGCGGGTTACTTTGACCACTTTTCCATTAGCATCATACCAGATGTCCTTCTCAGCAGCTGATACAGCCATCAAGGAAATCAGCAACGTACTTAGGGAAATTATCGTTTTCATAGCATTATTACTCTACCCTCATCTGACGCCTCTGCAAACCCTCCATGCAAAAAAAGCACGTCTGTGCACATTTGGTATTTGGTTTTTGGTTTTTGGAACTTAAACGAAGTGCATGCGCCAGTCCAAGAAGTTCAAAGCCTACCCGTTCGATTACCATCAGGAAATCGAGGTAGAGATCGATGCCTTGAGTAACCTCGGAGTCGGAATTGCCCGTGTGCAGATTGACGTCGAGGACCCAGGCTTTCAATCCACCATCCCTGGGCTTGCCAGCAAGAAATCCGAAAGTGTCGGCTGGGTCGTCTTTGTCCCACACACCCTACCCGGCGAAAAAGTGCTCGCACGTATTTTTAGAAACGACAAAAGCCATAGCCAGGGTGATCTCGTCAAAGTCATCGAGCCCTCCCCCGACCGACTCGAGCCCAACTGCGAACTATTCGGAAAATGCGGTGGCTGCCAATACCAACACCTCTCCTACGAAAAACAACTCACCTGGAAGACGCGCCAGGTCGAGGAACTACTCCAGCACATGGCTGGTGTCGAAACCACAGTCTCCCCCGCCATCCCATCACCCAAACAATGGGGCTACCGATCCAAGATCACACCGCACTTCAAACGTCCACGCGACGGCAAGATCGGCGACATCGGATTTCTGTTAGCCGGGCAACGCAGCCACCTTGTCGACGTGCCACAGTGCCCGATCGCCATGGACGAGATCAACGAGGCCATGCCACGCATCCGTGAGGAGACCCGCGCCAATGCCAAGGCTTACAAAAAGGACGCCACCCTGCTGCTGCGCGCCACCGAGGGCCGAGTCGAAACGAATCATAAAAATGTCATCAGCGAAACCGTTAGCACAGAAAATGGTGATGTTAAATTCAACTTCCTTGCCGGCGACTTTTTTCAAAACAACCCGTTCATCCTCCCAGCCTTCACAGGCTACGTCGGCGAGCAAGCCTCATCAGGTGGCGCGAAGTATCTCGTCGACGCCTACTGCGGTTCAGGCCTCTTCTCCCTCTGTCTCGCGCATAAGTTTGAAAAGGTCTCGGGCGTAGAAGTCAGTGAAACCGCTGCCGAGTGGGCTCAGAAGAATGCCGCCATGAATGGCATCACTAACACAACCTTCCTCGCCTCCAGCGCTGAAGCTATCTTCGGTGACATCAGCTTCCCTGCCGATGAAACCGCCGTCGTTATTGACCCACCTCGCAAAGGCTGCAACCAGGAATTCCTCGATCAACTCTTCGCCTTCGGCCCTAGCAAAGTCGTCTATGTCTCTTGCAACCCCGCCACCCAGATGCGCGACCTCAATGAATTTCTAACTGCAGGCTATCAACTCAGAGAAGTCCAGCCCTTTGACCTCTTCCCGCAGACAAGGCATCTGGAGTGTGTGATTGTATTGGAGAAGTAGTCGGGTTTCCTCTATTCAAAGATCATCAAACGGATTCCTTACCCCGCGTATAAATGCTGGTGCAATTGCTTACACAGGAAAGCCTGGCCTGCACCGCTTTTTAGAAACCTCTCTCTATCTAGTGTCTCCAATTTTCCCAAGTATGCTTCGTGATAAATCAATTGCCAAGGCCGACGGCCTTTTGTCGATCTGGATTGCCTGTCTTCATGATCATTGAAACGCTTCCGAAAATCACTCGTAAAACCTATTAAACCATGCCCACTACCACAACAATCAACGCCTACGCCGCCAGTGAACCTGGTGCATCACTAGAAGCTTTTACCTACGAAGTTGGAGAACTTCAGCCCAATGAGGTTGAGATCGATGTGCTCTACTGCGGTATCTGTCACAGCGACTTGAGTATGGTCGACAATGAATGGGGGATGTCCCAATACCCACTCGTCGGTGGCCACGAGGTGATTGGTAAAATTTCGAGTGTTGGCGCAAATATCGAGCATCTCGAAGTCGGCACCACCGTCGGGCTGGGCTGGCACTCGGGCTACTGTGGCCACTGTGAGTCATGCCATACTGGCGATGAAAACCTCTGCGCTAAGGCTCAGGGCACCATCGTCGAGCGCCATGGCGGCTTTGCCGACAAAGTCCGTGCGGACGCAGCCAGCGTGATCGTCGTGCCAGACGGCATTGACCTCAAATCCGCCGGCCCACTTCTCTGCGGCGGGATTACGGTATTTAATCCCCTTATCCAGTTCGATGTAAAATCGACCGACAAGGTGGCGGTCATCGGCATTGGTGGTCTGGGTCACATTGCGCTAAAATTTCTCAACGCCTGGGGATGCGAAGTCACAGCCTTCACCTCGACTGAATCTAAACGCGAAGAAGCCCTCTCACTCGGAGCCCACAAGACGCTGAACTCGAGAGATGCTGCCGAGATCGAAGCCGCAGCTTACAGTTTCGATTACATTATCTCGACGGTAAACGTAAAGCTTGATTGGAATCTCTACATCAACACCCTGAAACCGAAGGGTCGCCTTCACTTCGTCGGTGCCGCCCTTGAGCCCTTGGATATCGGTGCGATGTCCTTGATCATGAAACAACGGTCTATATCCGGCTCACCTGTCGGCAGCCCAGCCACCATCGAGAAGATGCTCGATTTTGCCAATCGCCATCAGATCCAACCACAAGTGGAGATGTTTCCCATGAGTAAAATCAACGACGCCTTTGATCGCCTTAAGTCTGGCGAAGCGAGGTATCGGATTGTGTTATCGAATGTGTAACGAAACCGATACGACGAATAAAACGTTATGCTCAATGAAATGACCGTCTTTGTAGTTGGGGCCAGCGGAGCAACCGGAAGACTTCTTGTCGAGCAATTGCTTTCTCGGGGACACAAGGTCAAGGCTGTTGTTCGGTCGCCTGAGAGCTTGCCAAGCACCCTTACCGACAACCCGAAACTCTCCGTGATTCATGCCAGCTTACTCGAGCTTAGCGATGCTGAAATAGCTGATTATATCAGTGGGTGCGACGCGGTAGCTTCCTGCCTTGGGCACAATATGACGATCAAGGGGATTTACGGGCAACCGCGGAGGCTTGTCACCGATGCGACACGTCGATTATGTGACGCCATCAAGGCTAACAATTCAGCAGAGGCGACTAAGTTCTTACTTATGAACACGACTGGAAATAGTAATCGGGATCTCAATGAAACTATTTCATTCGCTCAACGATGCGTCATTGGACTGCTTCGTTTACTCCTTCCTCCACACGTAGATAACGAACAAGCAGCGGACTATCTACGAACTGAGATCGGACAGGACAGCAGCGCCGTCGAGTGGGTAGCGGTTCGCCCTGACGGATTGATTGATGCGGATGCTGTTACCGAGTACGAGCTGCATGCTTCGCCTACTAGAAGCGCGATATTCGATGCTGGAAAAATAAGCCGCATCAATGTTGGTCACTTCATGGCTGACCTGATCACAGATCCCCAGATTTGGGGGGAATGGCAGGGCCAGATGCCTGTCATTTACAATCGGCTCGAAGTATAATCCTACTTATTTCGTTTCTTCTCAGCTTCTTTAAGCTGATGAGCTTTGTAAGCTTTCTCCTCCGCCTTCGTCCATGCAAAGGTCGGCAGTTTAGCCCGATCCAAACCTGCTAGGTGACCTCGATCAGGTCGGGTAAGATCATCGCTGCGTCGATAGTGCCAATTATTCTCACCATAAACCTCTTTGCATAATGCCGCTACGGCAGGATCATAGGCAACCAACTCTTCGCGGGTATTGACATGGTTATGGTCATGATCATTTTCTCGGTTATTCCAAAACCAGCTTTGGGTGGCTTCGGCCCAATATTCATGATGATTTTGCATTGCATACTTCCCTTTCCAGAGCCCCTTTTTCTTGGCGGCTTGGTAGACCTTGAGTAAACGACCATTAAAGGTTGGATCCACGGTTTTCAAACCCATATCATGAATGGCGTGTGCGAACTCGTGGACGAGGATGTTCTCCGTATTGTAAGGATCTTTAGGAAAGTTCAGGATATTTTCCTCGGCACAACTCACACATGGCCGATGGACCGTGGGGCCCAGTCCACGGGCTCTTCGATTCCAGAAAGCATGTGGGTGCAGGTCTGCATGTTCGGGCACATCTGAGGTGCGTTCGTTCCATGCCATGATGGCTAGCCTGACTTTGTTTTTAGCAAGTGCCCGGAGAATATCAGGTCTGTTTTTCAACATTGAGTTAATGATCCATCGAGATTCCAACAAGGCTTCGTCCCGAACTTTTGAAGAACTCACAATGGGGAAGTTCTCAACCACGAGTGCCTTTTGATAAAAAGCCCCCAAGTTAAACTCCTTACGTAGCTCATCACTTACTGAACCCACTTTACTTGGATCTGCGTAGAGATTTCCAAGTGTTCCCAAACATAAAATAACCGATGCTCGTATGAGTCCTGCTTCCATATGCACACTATCATACCTTTTATTACAACTTGCTCCAGTGCGTTTCTCCTAATAGTCTTAGGGATACAGAGACAAAAATTCTATTGTTGGCCGTTATAACGACCGAACACACAACTTTCTATGCCACTATCTCCACCCGCAAAAAAATGCATCTACACGGCTCTTTGCCTCCTCCTTATTTTAGTGGGCGCGATCTGGATGAAATCAGCTAATCAAGACCCATCAGTAGAGAAATCGAAGCGATCAAACAGCACATCCGATGAGGCTCAGAACACCTCTCCGGATCAATCAAATGATATCACTAAGCGCGCCACCAAACGACAGCCAAGAAAAAATGGTAATCAAGCTTACAAAAGACCCAAGGTTTCAGCCAGCTACGATAAGGAAGCTCTCGCAACCAGTCTACATACTAGGATTCCCAAGGATTCTTCAATCATGACCGGCGGCTATAAGATGAAAAATGGCAGATTTGAGTTTACCTTGATCACTCCCACCAAAGTGATTTTATCCGACGGCACTGAGGCGATTCAAATGAAAGTCCTGTCTTTCCAACTCGAAGCTGATGCGACAGATCAACTGGGCCTGAGCGACCTTGTTACCGACAAACAAGACTCCAGCCAACATGCTGAAATATGGTCTAAAGACGATGTAGCCAAAACCATGTCCGATCTGCCCAACCATAAAAGCACTATATCATCAGCTCCAACAATAATAGCTGGGTCCTCAAAAAAATTCCAAATTTCAAACGGCAGCAATAATGGCGAATCCTACGAGCTCACGGGAACCGCCTACAACGTCGAAAACGAAGAAACCGAGATCAAAATCAGGATCGAACGTGTTGAAGCCAAATAAGGCCGTCAGAGCTATTAAGGAATTATTTTTCTTTAATTATCCTCGAACGGTCTTATGCTACACTCACGTTCATGAGTAAGACTTCAGACAGCCTAAAGATGGTGGCCAACGAGCCCTATCGGATCTTTTTTCCCATTGCCCTGTTGGCTGGAGTGATCGGCGTGATGTTGTGGCCGTTGTTCTACTGGCAGCAGCTTTCCTACTATCCGAATTACTCACATGCACGATTGATGATTGAGGGATTTGTGGGTGGCTTTGCTATTGGGTTTCTTACTACAGCGCTACCAAAGATGCTCAATGCGAAGCCTCTTCGTGTTTGGCAAGTTCTGTTGTTACTAGCTCTGTTTCTCAGCTATTGCTCGGTACATATTCTGGGTCATGTGCGGACGGGTGATGGTTTGTTCGCTGTGACAATGGCCTTGACCGTTTTTCTAATCTTGGTGCGTTTATTTAAAGGCAATGCAGTCCCTCCTCCTGGCATGGCGCTCGCGGGTTTAGGTTTACTTTGTGGAATCTTGGGCTCTGCGTGGTCGGCTCTATTCGGCTTTACTGGCGACCTGCAATGGGCGCTCTTTATGCAACGACTTCTTTACCAAGCCTTTATCCTGTTACCATTGTTAGGTGTTGGTGGCTTTATTTTTCCAATGATACTTGGAACCACTAACAAGCATGCCCGACTCAGTGGTCCGAAGATGAGTAAGCAGTGGCAAGCCAAGGCAGTTGAAAGTGGATTACTCGGAGTTTTGCTAATTTTCACCTACTGGGTCGAGGTGCATGGTCAGCTGAAAATGATGTCATGGGTCCGAGCAGCACTCTGTGGCGTCTGGATCACCAAGGAAAGTGGTTGGCTTTCGAGGAAGAAAGCCAAGGGCATCATGCCCTTCTCACTACGTGCGGGTATCATCTGTCTTCTTGGAGGCATGATTGCGACAGGTATTCTGGACAAAAACAAGATAGCCCTGGATCACATGCTCTACATGGGAGGGTTCGGACTCATCACCATGATGGTGGCAACGCGGGTCATCTACGGACATAGTGGTCAGGGTGCTAAATTTCAAAAATGGGGGAAACCGATTATTTGGTGTGTTGGGCTACTGCTATTTGGAATGGCCACACGGGTCTCAGCGGACTTCATGGATCATATCAATAACACCATCAAGATGTCTCATCACATCTATGCCGCAGGCTGCTGGGTGATTGTGAGTATTATCTGGGGAATTGCTGTACTGCCATCAGTGAGTAAAACACCATTTCCAAATATGCCCAAACCCATGCCCAAACCCAAAGCGACACCTAAAAAAACATCGGTGATGGATATGAACTTTAGGAAGTGATCACGATATCAGATCGTGCTGTGTTTAGAGTAACCAGCTGAGGCCATAGACCGAGTAGGCTGCCCACAGGAGCAGTAGAAATAAGCCTACAAACATGATTGTGCTGACCCAAAAGCTCGTCTTGCCTCCGCACATGGTGCAAAATCCGTGGCCCATTACAAAAATAACGGGACCGAGTATCATTCCAAAGAAGATAAAGGAAAACACGGCATTTTCTACAGATTCGTGCCCACCAAGAATGGTGATCATTGAGGTAAAACACAATGCACTCAGGAGGTTGATCCACTGGACGACGTCCGGCATTGCCTCAACCCCTGAGGCTAGGCTTCGCCTTGTCAGGCTAGGTCTCATTAGATCTTCAAATTTCTCACTCATGATGCCTGAAGCGTAGTTTCAGTGAGAAAAACCCGCTATTACAAGAATTGCATATGGTTGTAATGTATCGACGCTTAGCTTTCGACATTGCCACCTCTCTCTAATCTGGTTAGATTCTAAAAATAATGAGCCAAGATACGCACAATCCTTATACAACCCCGCAGGCGGAAACCATTCTAAGTCCGTCAGCTCAAGTTGATCCTAGGACATTTTATGTTGAGGGCAAACTACTCGTAGTAAGTCATGGCGCGGAACTACCCAACTTATGCATCAAAACCGGAGTAGAACTGCCCGACGCAAAGAGAAAAAAGAAAACACTCTACTGGGCGCACCCAGCATGGGCATTCCTCCTTCTAACTGGATTAATCATCTATTTAATCGTCTATCTTTGTATCAGAAAGAAGGTGACATTTACCTATAGTCTATCCAAACAAGCCAAGAGAAAGACCCTCGGCATGGTACTTGCTTGCCTTTTTCTTACCTTCGGTAGTTTAGCAGCCTCGATTTTCTTTTTCTCAGCCAACGATCCAACAGGAAACTATGACATGTTCGGCGCCGCTGGGATCGTTTTATTTATAATCGGACTTATTGTCACCGCTATGGTGTCCGGTCCTTTCCGAGTCAAAAAACACAAAGATGGCTGGTTCTACATTGTCGGTGCTGGAAAGGAATTCCTGAAAGCTCTCGAAAGCAATCAGGCAGCCTCACATGCAACTCCTATTCCTATGCAAGGGCATCAGTAGTCCTTGCCCTCTGCGCTTTGATCAACGGATTTTTTCCATGTCTCAAAGGTTTTAATCATCTTGGTAAGGACTTCAGGTTTTTTCCCGGCAAGGTCATTCTTTTCTGATGGATCTTTGGTGAGATCATATAGTTCCCATGACTTACCTTTTTTGCCTTTGTAAATCTTGTATTGGTTGTCGGTAAGGACAGATTGACCAGCATAGAGAAAACCAATCGGAGATGGTCGTTTTTTCATCGACCCATCCATCAGCGGTAGAAGGTTGATGCCGTCGAGAGGTCGGTCGTCGGGCATCTTGAATCCGGTCATTGCCATGATGGTTGGAAAGTAGTCCATGGTTCCAGCAGGGACTTGTGTACGAGTTGAGCCCTTCATTCTAGCTGGCCATTCGATCAGACCGGGGACACGAATACCTCCCTCGTGGAGGCTGCGTTTGCGGCCTGTATAATTGGCTGCTGAGCCGGGGGATTTAGCGCTCCCTTCGGGGCCGTTGTCGCTGGTAAATGCAAGTAAGGTGTTATCGGCTATACCCAGATCACGCAGTGTTTTTCGAATCCTGCCAATTTGATCGTCGATAGCGGATACGCAGCCGTAGTAGTTCGCGTGGAATCCATCAGCGTCTGGATAGAGGTCGGTATGGGCTTTACCTGCCACGACGGGAAGGTGTGGTGCGTGAAGCCAAACGACAGCGATGAAGGGCTTTTTATTTTTTGCGCTTTCCGTAATGAATGGGATCGCGTGATCGACGATGAGTTTTGAGTCGTCACCTTTGAGCGTTTTAGGATCAACCATCTTTTCAGGCCCCGTCCAGTAGTGGGTGCCATAGGGAGCTATTTTTCCGCCCTTCTCGATTGGCCACCATCCATTTTTTCCTGCTTTTCTAAAGTCACCCTCGGCTTTCCCTGTGGGTTTATCCATCGGGTCATAGGTCGGAACTTTTGCTTCGGTCGCAAAGGTAACATCAACACCATTGTCCCATGGTGGAGAGTAATCCTTTACGCCTTTTGGTCCACCTCGGTTGGACTCTTTAACAGTTTTGGAAAGTGTTCCGAGATGCCATTTCCCAAAGTGCCCTGTACGGTAGCCCACTGATTTAAGCGCCTCATAGATGGTAAACTCCTCAGGCTTCATGTGGCCTTTGTTGGCGTTGCCTATGCCATAGCGAAATGGATTTCTCCCGGTGACTACGCTGCCACGTGTGGGCGAACAAACAGCGCTCGCGGAGTAAAATCGATCGAAGACCAACGACTGCTTGGCCATGGTATCCAGGTGCGGCGTCTTAATCTTTTTCCCACCATTGAATCCGACATCTCCCCAGCCCATATCATCACACATGACTAGGACAATGTTAGGCTGATCAGCAGCTATGGCAGAGTGTGCTAGGATACAAGATGCAATTAATGTTAGTGTGTGTTTCATCGAGTTATTGATTGGTTTTTGGAGTTTGTGACTTGGAGTTTTTCTCCACGGGGTATTTTTTGGCCAGGTTGGATAACAGCGCAAGAATGTCAATTTTGTCCTGCTTACTACTGATGTAGCTTACTGCTTCTCTCATTTTAACACCGCTTTCGTCGTGCTTGTGATAGCCGCGGATGCCTTTTTCAAACTTCGTTAACTGCTCGAGTAGATACCAATCTTGCAGACCATTGAGAGAGGAGCTCTTAAATACAACCTCTCCATGGCCGTTAAACCGATGACAGGCCATGCAATTATCGTAGTAGAGTTGGTAGCCTCTCTCTGCGTCGCCTTGAAGAGTCGAAGCATGGCTGAGTGCGGGTAGGGTTTCGATAAAATCGAGAGCTTCGCTAATCTGAACCTCAGAAAGCTCACCGATAGCGGCACGCATTTTCTGCCCATTGAGGTCCTTCGGATGATTCCCTCGTTGCCCATTTCTAAATTTTTGGATTTGCTCTTCGATATACCAACGTGGCAGTGATGCGATCGACGGGGTCATTAATTCCTTTCTCCCCTCCCCTTGCTCGCCATGGCAGGTCGCGCAAGTCGTTTGATACACACCCGTCGATACCGATACGTCGGTATCCTTCGATCGATTCTCATCCGACTGCGGAGGCAGCAGCCATGCGAGAATGCCCAGAAGGACAAAGCCTGCAGCGACGGTGTATTTCATCTTAGTTCCTAACTACAATAGTCGTTGTTTCTGCCTTAGCTTTGGGAGAGGCCTTGATAACCTTGTTATCAATTTTCACAGTGTGCACGCCTTTGGCGTAACCATAGACGATGAAGTTGTTTGAGTTCATCCGCTGAGCCGACTGTAAGCTACCATCGGGATTATAAACTTTAACAACAGGTCGGACTACGTCCTCGCCTTTGATGACAACACGTGCCAACTCACCGGTGGGTTTTCTACCGTCATTATCGGATGCTTTAATTGTGACTGGCCAGCCGGGGTATTCACCGCCTTTCAAGCGGGATGCGACCACCTCAGAGCGAGGCAGCGAGTGGAAGGTGATGGTGTGTTTGGCGGTATTGAAATCGATGATTCCGAAACCTGGCACCTGTTGGTTCAAGCGCGGTTGTTGCTTGGTGGTGTAGGTGCCATCAGGGCGGATGTCTGGGTTGGCGACAGCGAGGAAGGTCACTTTATTTTGAAAACCATCGAGTCGATTGCCAAGGTATTGCTCAGGCTTGGGTGGTGTTGTTGTGTAATAACTCCCTTTAAAACCAGGATAGTAAGCTCGGGCGTAAGCATTAGAAACAGCAGGAGCTGTGAAGCTGAAGATCGCATCTCCATGGTTCTGGATTCCATGCTGCACCATCGTGGAGAGGTGCTGGTCACCTGCGATGTGGACGGCGCGTGCTGCGCGCATGATCTCAAGTGCGCGTTTACGACCGCTCTGCGGCCAACCATTGCCATCGAGATCAGCAATCAGGAAAGTTCCAGAGTGGTGGGTGGCGAGGTTACCAAAGGGTGACTGGCTAAGGACAGCTTTCATCTGAGCTCCATGCGACCAATCGGCAGCCCACTCGGCGAGAAAACGTTCTTGTGGCTCACCTAACAGATGAAGCCCTGGTAGATCGAGATCCTTGGTGTCAAATTCTGGATTGTTATAGTGGTCGGGGCGGTTGGTGCCACTTTTAGGCAGGCCATGACCTGCAGGGCCGCTTTTAAAATAACGATCACCAAGGACGGCGAAGCTCATGCCGCCGTAATTCCAATCGCAGTGATAGGCGGGGACATTCTGCTCTAGGCAGTCGGGTTCATAAGCATCAGGAAGATGGCTCGTTTGCGTGCGATGCACTTGGGCGATGAATTCTCCAGAATATTTATAACCTCCATTATTCCAATCTCCTTTAGGTGCTTTGCGCGCTCCCTCACCCCAGTGGTTTCCTTGGTAAACATCATGGTCGTCTGGGATGGTGATGCTTGGAAGATTACGAATGGTTTCCTTAAAAGCGACGCAGTGGAACAGCCATTTGTAGAGGTAGTCTTCGTGGATATTTTTGGCATCAACATAGGATGGAGTGCCTTCATACATCTGATCACCATAGAAGAAAACGAGATCAGGTTTTTGTGCTGCGACGCGCTTCTGCAAATCGTGATGTGGAAAATAGAGTATATCATCCCAGTTCATCGGCTTACCCCATGGGCGGTGAATGATGCAACCAAGAGCGGCGAGGCGTAAGTTGTCCTTCTTGGGCTCAGCAGCAATCATACCTGTGTAACTACTGACACCAATACCGGGTAAACGCACAGAAACACGGTATGGCACAGCTTTACTCGTGTCCCAGTTTTCCAAGCGGAACACAGCATTTCTATCGATCTCATGAATGACTTTCTTACCTCCAGAGACCCACTTCGAATTCTCAGGGCGGTAATCGAGAATCACCTCTGTCCCCTTCGGCAATGGCATGCACTGGGCGGATAGTTTTAATACTCCTCGATCCGTGGTGTATTGGGCGCAAACGATCGGTCCGACCGATTGCTGGGAAACACGCTGATGGCCTCCTTTGACGGTGTAGTTCGAAAAATGGGTATCCAGTGTGTAGTGACTTTTGGCCTTTGTTCCAGAGTGACTGATCAAGCCAAGACCACCGCGGAAGCGTTGGGCCGGAATGGTTGCTGATACGTGGTTTCCGCCAGAGACTGCTGTTAGTTTGACGGAGCTTCCGTTTTTATCGGCTGTAATTTTCAGCTGTGCAGTTCGCGAAAAGTCGTGCTTTTTGGCAGTAGCCAAAGTTATACCTGTGTCCAAGTCGACTATTTTTAATACTCCGTCACCACTAAATCCGATCGCATATCCGCTACCGGCAACAGCTGGGACTTTCGCATTTTTTTTCATACCGTGATCGAACATCAACAGTCGGGCCATCGGGTCAGGGATGGAATGCCCAGATCCTAACAATACACCAGACATTGCATCAGGGGCCAGCGAAGACTTCGCACCACCTTTTGACACCATCGTAATATTCAGGCTAAGCTCTAAACCACCTTGGGTGAGATCCAAATTGCGGGTGGTATCATGAGCGACGCGCCAGCCTAGGAAAGGTCGATTGGGTGAGCAGACTAATTTCTTCTCATTAATACTCCAGTCGTGAAGTCGGTTCCCCCACCATCCTGGACCCAGCCATCGGCCGTCGGTCTGGTAGGCATCGAGTTGTTCTGACGTGAGGACGTCCTGTTTTTGATAATCGTCTGCTGTGACAGTCGAACAAATGGTGATGGCAGCTGAACAAGTTATTACTGAAAGGGCGGTTTTAAAGTGTGGGGAGATTATGGAGGTCAATTTCATCGTCTTATTTTTTAGATTTCTTCTTATTTTTGGCTTTGGAGGAAAATTTGAAAATCTCGCTTGGGCTGTGCGCTTTTTTCATCAGGCTAGCCATTTCCTGTAGTTTTTCAGGAAACTTGTTCGCGATGTCATTTTCCTCTGAAGGATCTTTCTTTAAATTGAACAGCTGAATAGGCGCGTTACGATTTTTACTAACACCGAGCCGAACCGCTTTCCAATCGCCTTTCAATACCGCTTGTTTACCACCCTGCTCGTAGAACTCCCAGTAGAGTGAATCGTGATTACGCTGTTTCGGTTTACCTAGGATTTCAGGCAGAATACTAAAACCATCACCACCGTCAGGATTCTTTGCTCCTGCGAGTTCACAGAACGTAGGCATCCAGTCCCAAAAGGCGCTGACATGCTCGGATGATGATCCCGCTTCAATCTTACCTGGCCAGCGGGCTATCATGGGAACGCGCACGCCACCTTCGAAGAGATCACGTTTTTTACCACGCAATATGCCTGATGCTTTAAATTGTTTTAGCGTTCCTCCGATACCGTGGGCCCCATTATCCGAGGTAAAGATCACAAGTGTTTTTTGATCGATTTTCAGCTCCTTAAGTAGAGCTAGAAGCGTGCCACAGTCGCGATCCATCCGTGTGATCATGGCCGCTTGTATTTTGTGATTTTCAGCCCAGTCTTTGTCCTTGTAGGGAGCTTGATCGGGGACTTGAAACTTGGTGTGAGGAATGGCGTAAGCAAGGTAGAGAAAAAAAGGATTGTCCTTATTTTTCCGGACAAACTCTAAGGCCTCTTCCGTCATCAGATCGTGAGTATAATGAGGGCCAGTCTTCCCATTGTTGCCCGGAAGCATGACTTTATCGGTATTGCGCCATATGTAATCAGGATAGTAACTATGTGCGCGGCGTTGGCAGAGATAACCAAAAAAGTGATCAAAACCCTGCTTGTTAGGGTGACCTTCACTCCCATCCCAACCAAGCCCCCATTTGCCGATACAGGCTGTGGTATAACCTTGTGGTTTAAGTAACTCGGCGATGGTGACTTCCTCTTTGGCCAAAGGTTTCTGGCCATTTGGCTGAAGCTCTTTATTCCCACGTATGTAGGAGTGGCCGATGTGTTTCCCTGTTAAGAGTGAGCACCGTGATGGTGCGCAGACCGTGCTACCCGAGTAATGACGGGTGAACTTTTTCCCCTCCTTACACATCTGATCAATGTTAGGCGTCAATATCTGTTCTTGCCCATAACATCCAAGATCTCCATAGCCGAGGTCATCGGCCATGATAAATATAATGTTAGGTTTCTCTGAATCTGCCGACAATGTAGGCAGCAGCAAAGCCGAGACCGCCGCTGCTAATAAGGTGAGTTTTTTCATCGATTGATTATTTATTGACCTCCCAGACGGATTCAATCATCGCGAAGCCTGTTGGGTCATGTTTTTTTAGGTCAGCTCGGTTAAATGGATAGAAGTCATTTTTACCAAAATAGGCCTCGGTGCATTCGGCAAAGTATTCCATCTCGTTATTCATAGCGTAGTGGACTTTCTCCCTACCGCTGATGTGCTTCACCTTGTCATAAGTTTTTGAGGCTTTGGCTTTTTGAAACGCCTTGGTGATGATTGGATTCTTGAATCCATACACCCGATGGTGGTAAGCGTGTGCTAACTCGTGTAACACCATCATTGGTTGAGTCTTCGACCAATCGAGAAAGTTATTCACGTTCTGAAGCTCGATGCACCGGCACTTTTCCGGCATGCGATCGTTGGCAGCCAGCCATTTCGGGTTCGGATGATAACATGCTCCGGTGCGTATATCGTTATTGAGCCAAAAAGGGACAGCCTTAAGCTTTGGTAGAATCGTGGGGTTGATGAGTTTCTCAATATCGGCAAATTTGCCGTCCAGCAGTGCGATGGCTGGTTTAAGTCGGGCATGGTCTTGCAGCGACTTCTCAACGTTCACCGTCCAGCCTCTCAACTGGCGAGCCTCGTAGTCACTTACGGAGAGTTTTTTTTTGCTTTATTCTTCTGGCCCGGCTTCTGAGCGGGCTTTTGGTTAGGCTTAGCGTTTTGCTTTTTTTCGTCACCGCCTTTTTTGAAAATATCAAATTCTGGATTCACGCACTTTTGCCCCCAACGTTGGTAGGTCGCTCTAAGGCTTTTTTCTGACTCCGGTGTTTGACCTTTGTCACCAGTTTCCTTAATCCAATCGTTGAGTAGTTTGCGATGTCTCTTCAGTTCTGCGACGAACTTCGGATCATTGGCAAGATTGTTCACCTGATGTGGATCTTTGCTGAGGTCGTAAAGTTCTTCACTAGGCCGTTTACCAAAAAAAGCGACCTCAGGTATGGCTCCTAACTTGCCACTCGCATGAAGTTCGCGCAGGCGCTTTGTCGGTGCTTGAGGATCACGGTATTGAGCTTGGAGTAAAATTCTATCTGTTAGGAAATTACGGATGTAGCGCATGTTCTCGGTGCGCACCGTGCGGATACGGTCAATGGTGTAATCGCATCGGTCTCGAGCAGAGATAACATGATCGCGGCTCTTGTAGTCCTTTGAAAACAAGTCTTGTCCATCGAGGTAGTCAGGTAATTCAATACCAGCCAACGACAGCGTGGTAGCGCTGATATCGAGCGTGCTCATTAGCTCAGTACGCACGGCTTTCTTAGGTATCCCCGGCCCTGTGACGATGAGAGGAACGTGAACCCCACCTTCATAACAAAACTGCTTGTGACGCAGGGAGTGGTTATTTCCGTGGTCTGAGAAGAAAAAGACAAAGGTGTTTTCAAGCTGACCAGTCTCTTTAAGCTTTTTCATGATCGCCGCCACATGTCCATCGGTCACACGCATGGTATCATAGTGATGCGCCCACTCCTTGCGGAATAGTTCCTCGTTAGGAAAGTAGGGTGGCACTTTCATCGTCGACGGGTCAACTTTGTCTTGGAGTTTTTTGGTATTTGTTTTTCCTCCTCCGAGCTGAATCTGACCAAACCAAGGTTTCCCCTTTGCCACCTGTGTCCAATCACCGCTGCCCTTTTTAGTGTATCCACCTTTTTTAGTCTTGGGACCACCGATCGAGTAATGCTCGCTGCGATTGTAAGCAAAGTTATAGTCGTCCTTACCTTTGTTAAATGTCTCGTATCCGTTTTCACGGAAGATCTGCGGCAAGGTTTTGATTCCCTTAGGCAAATGAATAGCCGATTCCTTGGTTCGTGATGATCGATGGTTGTGAGTTCCTGTGGTTGTCTGATAGACACCGGTAATCATCGCAGATCGGCATGCCGAGCAAACAGGCGCAGGCACGTATGCACGGGAAAACCGGACACCATTGGCTGAAAGCTTATCAAGTGTCGGGGTTTTGCCAGCATTCACAGTGTAACCATAAGATTCCATCCAAGGGGAGAGATCTTCGACAAAGATCCAGAGAATATTTGGCTTTGTAGAAGCTTGCACTCCCTTAGAGTCGTCCGCAGGATTCGCCGCGCTAGCGGCCAAGCTCAATGATAGAAAGATGAGTATTATTAGTCGTTTCATATAATGTTGTTAGTTATTCGTAGCGCCATTTCGAAATCCACGGATCATTGGTAGATTTTTGAGATTTCTTGAGTTTCGCTTTATAGCTTTCGAGCAGTTCAGCATACTCAGGATTATCGGCAAGGTTGTTTGTCTCGTCCGGATCCTTACTGATGTCGTAGA
>TARA_B110000908_G_C10268367_1_pt1 | contig 24232 bp, 5 predicted proteins | sample TARA_B110000908 | Tara Oceans TARA_B110000908 (sample SAMEA4398067) | marine metagenome | biome: Polar Biome; feature: [DCM] deep chlorophyll maximum layer (ENVO:01000326); material: water (ENVO:00002006), including particulate matter (ENVO:01000060) such as... | depth 36 m
AAAAAAAAAGAAACAAAAAAAGAAACAAAAAAAAAAGAAAGCACACGTTCTGTATATTTATGTGTAGATAGTAGATTTCGTAAAAATTATTATAATACTAATTCTAATGATTTTATTATAGAATTACCCTATGAATTTAATAATGTTATAAAATTAGGATTAATGAGTATTGAAATTATAAATAGTATTACTACTCTATCTGTCGAATCGGAAAATAATAAATTTGATATATCATATAATAATACAGATAGTTCTGGTAATATTTTACATCAAGTTATTGTTGAAGATGGTAATTATTCAAGTTCTGATTTTCAAACAGAAATAAATAATGATTTAAATAATGCATTTGGTTTTGGGGTTTTAGAATTATCATTTAATAAAAAAACAGGGAAAACAGTTATACAATCAATAGACCCAAACGACCCAAACGGACATTTTAATATATATTTTGGTGAAAATAAACAAGAACCCTTTAATACATTAGGGTATAAGATGGGATTTCGTAAAAAAGAATATAAATATCAAAATAAAATTGAAAGTGAATCTTTATTTGATTTAACTGGTGAAAAATACTTTTTTTTATATGTAGATGATTATAATTGTAATTATTATAAAGATACAATAATATCAGTTCAATCTAATGATTATTTAACAAAAAACATTTTAGGAAGAATAACTATGGGTGGGGATAAATATCAAGTTATCTATGAGGATACATCTGATTTGATTAAAAAAGAAAGAATATATAGTGGACCTGTTAATTTAAAAAAACTACATATTAAATTATTAAATGTTTATGGTAATATAGCAAATTTAAATAATGTTGATTTTTCAATTATTTTTGAAATAGTTCTCAAAACAACTTCTTAATATATATATTTGTAAAAAATATTATATTTTATAAAATTATAATGAGTTCATCAAAAAACACTCATGTTATAAATGGCTGGGAAGCCTTTTCTTACTTTTGCTGTTCCGCATGGAACGATACATACTTAATTGATATTTCTAAAGCAGCGCTGGCTGGTGATTTACATACACAAAAAGCACAATTTGTACCTGTAACACAAATATATACCAGTATTGATAATCTTATGTCACAAAAGAAATTATATTCGGTCTTTGAATACCCAATGGCTCCAGATATTAGTTCAGCCACACATTTTTATAGTGGAAATTCTTCTTATGGAAATTTATCACAGGAGGATGCTGCAAGTGTCGTGTTAAATCCAATCATAGATGACTTGAAATTTCAAAGAATAGATAATAGTAATAATGTAATAGGTCAAGGTTTAAAATGTAAACCTAAAATGTCTGATTGTATTAGAGTTGGTCTCAACCCCGAAGATTCAGAATTTTCTTTGGCTGTAACACCTACTAGAATTCCTTACTTTGGACAGAATCAAGGTAATATGGTGGCAAATACCAAACCTCAAAGAGTTATATATATTGTTTCTGCTGAAAGAGAAGAATTAGAAGGACGTCAGGATTCTCACGACGTTAGCGGTGCCACAACACAAATGAAAATTGTTAATGACCCTTTTCTTCTTACAGATAAAAATACTATTCTTATTAATTGTGATATTGATATGGAACTAGGACAGGGTAATAGTGCTCTTAAATCAATAGAGTTTGGTGATGTAACAGCAAGTTATAGTTATAATTGGGATGTACACGGAGAACTAAATAAATACCCAAAAACATCAAATGAATACAAGCTTCCATTACAACAATCTGGTTCCCCGGGTTCAAGATATTTAGTTATATCTTGTGTCCCTACAATGAAAACACGTGATAAAAGAAATAACGTACATAAATTAACAGAAGAATTTTACGGTATATCTCCAAATAATGCTGATACAAAAAATGAAATCATTAGTTTTGGGTATGTTTCATATCATTCTTTAGGGGGAAAATCAGGAGTCAATGATGACCTTCAAAGAGTTAATTCTCCATATGGTTATTCATTCCCTCAAAGCAGCTTAGTTCAAAATAAAAATGCTAGCGTTTTTGATAATAATTGGTTTGATAATTGGGTAATAGCATATAGTGATTTAGCAAATGCTCTTCAGGGTAAATCAGAAGGTGGTTCGTCTAACTTTTCTATGAAAATGAGTACTAACGAAACTTTAGCATATTCTAAAATGATTAATCAAACTGCTATCGTCAATACAAATTTTCTTAAAAAATTATTATATATTAAAAAGAATGCTTATTTAAAAACAGAAGATAGCGTTAAAATATATGTGACAGTACTAGAAGATTGGGTTACACCAGAAAATGCATTAGATAGTTATAATACCTCTGGTACTGCTAATGGGGCAGCATATATTCCATATTTAGATGTTAATGCTTCAAGACAAATTGTAGTACCAGATTATGATATTTGGGACAGTGGAGAAAGTGAAAATCCAACTGGTAAATCCGCTCCCACTTCCAACTATACGGTAGAGGGAAAGTCCAATCATAATACTATGGTTCCACACCAGGGTCTTGATGTAATTACAGCTTTCCCTTCTTGGGACCAAGTAGATATTCTTACTGATAATGAATATGAAGGAAATAAAGATATGCTTTTATTTGATTGGAGAGCTAAAACTTTAGCACAACCAACATTTGCATGTTGTGGATTGGATAAAATTGTGGAATTAGGTTCGAAGTCATCCAGTGTCAGAATAGACGAATATGCTGGTTCATTCATATCTAATGAATTCAAATACTCCGGGGGAAATAAATCCGATTTCATTTTAGATGCTAATTCGGAAAATATATACGAAGCACAAGATTCCACACAAGAGGGTAATGTAAATGGAGAAGAAGGTTCAAGGAGTTATGTTGCAGATAAAAATACATACGTCCACGGAATGGAAAAAGTATACAACCAATTCTCATTGATTGGTAATAAAATTGTACCTGGAAAACTTTTTCAAAAATTTGACCCTAATAAGAACATTTTCAAAAATGATACATTCCAACTAAACAAAGAACCTATCACTATAATAACTTCTAGATATACCAAGATGCCTTGGTTTACTTGGGAAGGTCTTTCTTTACCCATTGGAGCACAATCATCACCTGCCTCTGGCGATATTAGATGTATTTTAACAAAAAAAGCAATAACAGCAGTTGTATCTATTATTAGAACTGCTTCACTTTTAGTAAGTGGTATGGTTATGAATCACGAATTAGAATTTAAGGAACAGACTGTAATTGATGTAATTACAAATAAAACATTATATATAGCCTGGTATAATACAAGAAAATTTTTAGAACAATTAGATAATATAGCTATTAGTGAAAAATTTATTCCAGAATTGACAGAGGATTATTCACACGGTACTATTCGATTACCTAGTTGGTTAGATATTTTTAAACAATCATCGAATATTAAAATATCACAATTTTTTAGGTCTAAATTTTGTACTTGTGACCAGCTTGAGAGGTTAATTGGTCCTACTTTATATTTTGATAATATGGGAATAAAAGGAGATGGGGATAATGATAAAAACTATCCACCCGATTTCAGCGTGACTGCTCGCATAACAGCAGTTCCAAAACTTGGTGTAAAAAATATAAAAGACGAAACTCTTAACTATTATGATATTTCTTTTAATTCAAGAAATCAAATTGAATATCCAGATGCGAATGGCAATGAACACGCTGATGATATGTGGAGGTACGATCAAGTCGGACAAACCAGTCCAGGTACAACTGATGGAACACTTTTACGTGGTTTACTAAGACCTATTATGTGGGACCCATTAGGAACATATCCAAATCACGCTTTAATTCCATTTAATCGTCGTGGTCAAATACTTGGTGAAGATTGGGATAAACTTATATATATTTCATCCGAAGGTACACTTAGAAATAATGGTAATTGTTTACAAAAAACTGCTTTAAATTATATGTCATTATCCAGTGAAGGAAAAGAATTGAATAAATTTTCAAAATATACTGCTGCTCTGATGTATTGTACTCCATATGTTCCAGTAGGTAAAATTAGAATCGCAGATCCTCAAAGCACGACAACTGGATATGCAGACATCGAATTATACCGTCATCAAAATATTGACCCAAATAGTCTAAATGATTCTGCGAATGATGCATCAAAAGCATTTCTCTTGAATTATGGTGACAAAACAACGGATATATCATCAAGTACATTATTTACATCTACTAGTACAGTTTTACATTGTGGACCACCAATTAATGGAACACCACTTCGACAATGTACTCTGGCTTCAGGAACTGTCATTCCAAAAGGAATTGGTTATAACAATGGTTACAATAATAAAACTGTTCCTAAAATTGACTGTTATTCAAAGAAAATTGATTTAGCACGTAATCGTAGGAGATTGAATTTACATACAATTACAAAAGGTTATAATGGAAAGGGACTTTATACCAAAAATAATAATATGGCTATTGGACCATTGGCGTGGTCTGATTTACACGAAAAACTTGTTGAAACAGGTGATGGTTATTCTCATGACTCATTATTTGAAAAAACTTCAGCGAATAAGGATTTTTATGTAACAGATTCACTTTATAGAACACAGACTATGATATCATTATTATTATCAGGATATGGTTTATATTCAGATAAAGTTTATACTAACGATGAAAAAGACGCACTTCACCCAGCTATTACTGGTACATATGACACAACACAACAGGATGTTATTAATACTCCTACACAAGATGATAATGTTTTTCGTAATAAATTATATGAATTTTCCAGTGGAAGAAAGAGATTTTTATCTGGTCCTACCAACGATAGGACGTGTAATAATTGTGATTTATTGAATTTAAGATTAAATAATGGTGATGAAATAACACAAAAAGAAAATCCTGAAACTGCATATAGATGGGTTGGTCCATCATCACACTTTCTTATGGAACCAAATACAAAAGATATTTGGAACTATATAAAAGAAGATAGACCACTAAATAGTATTAGATCATCCGTAAAAAATAGAAATGAATTTTCATCAAGAAGTGAGTCATTTGCTTCAGCAGGTACTGGATTAGATAGACATACAAAAACATATTTACATAATGGTATTAAAGATGGCACTGATGGTATTAATGGAAATTCTAATATATTTTCAGCAATAGGTAGTGCTTATGAATTGGGTGATTTTTATGAAAATAGACCATCTCTTTTTGCTATTGCGAGAGGGTATGATATTAGTAGAAATTCAGAGATTGAAATTTTGAACTGTACTTCATTAACAAGCCAAGAAATAAATTGTAATTATAGTCTAAGTGAGAATTCTGAAGGTGAATTAATATATAAAAAACTTGATAAAACTGATTTGGACGATAAAACCAGTAGTCTTGTTGTCAGTAAAAAAGTAGAAATCAGGAGTTTCACTCAAGCAATGGAATCAATGGTAAACAGCCTTTGTAAAATCACTCCTGCCACTGATAAAGCACCACTTCATTTATCAGATCACCATTTTATGACATTAGCTGCTGATGAGGAGTTGAATTCATCAATGACTCCTAGTTCTTATTATAATAATTCTAAATATTTCAGATTACAGGCTGATATGAAAGATTATATTAATGCAGAAATGACTTTGCTTGATCTGACAGGGATTAAAGATGCTTTGAGTGAAAGAAAAGTTGGTGGCGCGATGGTAGAAGCTATGTATTATATTGATGATTTAAATTCAAGTACAATTAGAATTTTTTATCCTACACCATTAAGGGATGAATTTGTAAGACCAGATAAATCGAATGGTATGGTTGCTGTTTCCGCTTATGTAGCAGATACTTGTAAAGGTTATGGTTTAGATGCTGCTATTACTGGAATAACTCGTTATAATAAAGTCCACGTATCCGATACCCATTATTCTCGTGCATTCTTTTGGGATATATTTGCTAATCTTGAATCAAGCGATATTAAAAATATACCTACTATAATTCTAAACGTCCAAGATAGCACCACCGATGTCAGTAACACCAATATTAATGCGAATAATCGCGAATTAATGATCGGCTTCATCGACGCGTTGTTGGCAGAATACACCAATGATGTACAAGATGCTGTCAAAACATTTATGGATGACAATTTTGTCACCAAGGCTCCCAACCACCACCCACAATTCGCCCAGCTTGAAAAAAGGGTACGCGACTGCGTTAACATAGAATTGGAGATCGCGTTGATTCGACAAGAGCTATTGAGTAAAAATCAATTCGAATACGAGATTAATAATATGAGCATGACAAATGCCGAAAAATACTTGAGTAAGAATCGAGAAACATTTAAAATCATCAATGCTATTAATAAATCAGATAGTTCATGGAATGCGATTCCTTGTGATAAAGATGGTATAGAGATAGATATGTCATATATGATGGATATATCACTTTTTGATGAACAAGATGAAGACACTGATAATGACTACTTTGATCCAACATTTGATATTAGTGGTATGATAATTAAATATCCAAAACGAGTTGGACTTGTGTCATCACCACAAGTGACCTTCAACACAGAAAATGCATATGCATTAAAAGCTGATTTTTCACACATAAATGTAGACATTAATACAGATGTCTTTTCAATGTCTGGAGGAGATACAGAAATCAGTAATCGAACAATAGAACAGGGGAAACTTATTAATCGTAATGCTAGTTTACTTGATGATAGCTCCCTTAAATTCCATCCTAATAATACTTCACTCCCAGGTCCTTATAAACAATTAACTAGAACCATTACTTCAGCCAATTATAAAGCTATTTACAACGACTCATTTAATACAATAGAACAACATGGAATGACATTTCCAACAGTAGGTGATAGTAGTTTTAATAATATAATTCTTAGTAATCAGAGGTCTCCACAAGGACTTATCCAAAATTTTATATATGGGCGTGGGGGTATTATAACAAAAAAACGTCAATCTATCTTGGAACTTGTAGATAATTTACCTGGATGGAAAGATGGAAAAGTCCCACTTAATGATACTGAGGGTGGTAAATTATTAAAAGCATTTATTATGAATCCTTATAAAAATGCAACAAGTGGTGCAACCCGTACTGGTTCTGCCAATGGTTCCGTTGGGGAAGCACAACATTTAAGAAAAGGTCGAGATTTAGCTATTAACCCTAATTTAGATTTAACTACTTCATCAGAAACTTCTTCTCTTACGCTTGAATCAAAAAATATTAATAAAAGAGAAATAGATGTTATGAGATATAGTAATATGTCTGTATTGACTATTACAGGTGTTCGTGATTTTGCATTCTTGAATAAAAGTTTTTCTAACATGACTCAAGATGAAAAATATGAAATCTTTAAAAATCAAACAACAATACCAATGGAACAAAGCACTGATGATTCTTATACCAAGAATAAGATTTTTTCAAGAATTGGTTCTATGCTCCTTCCAGGGACAAATAAAAAGACAAAATATGTTATTGCAAATCATGAACAAGATAAAGAAACGTTGGCTAAGAGTATTTTAAAGAATTTAGGAATGGGAAATATAGATGATAGTGAGTCAGCCAATTATGCTATAAAAGGAACTCCATTTGAAGTTAAAGTAGATACAGATATGAATTCGTATTATTTAGAAGCAACCAATGTTCCAGGATTTATAGCGAGTAATTGGAATAAAGTTCAAGCGTGTATATGTGCTCCTTCTATGTCAAGTAAAGAAACAGGTAATGATATCAAAATTCACCCCGGTCAATTATTCAGAGCTAATTTTGGTGTGATAGTTAAGCAAAAAACCAGTGGAGTGGAAGGTTCGGATATAGGTTTATCTGCAGTATCACAACTTATACCATTAGAATATAAACTTACAATACATACTATTAAATCTCCAGCTGATGTAGCATCTGAAAATTCAAATGGACTATTGGTAAATACTAAAATGTATAAAGAAAACGATTTCCATAATAAAGTCTTGAATAACATGAAAATAAATTTAATGTTAAGAAGTGTTTCTTTTGATGAGACGGAAATAATGAATTATTATAAGCTTAATACTATCATATTTTTGGATGAGGGCAGTAATGGTGAAAATTACAAACAAGTTGATAAATTTATTACAAATATGCCTGAAAATTTAACACAATATTTGGGTTATATGAATAGAACTGTAACAGCTTTCTTCCAAGAATATCCAAGTAATGGATATTCTGATCTTGGTAGATCAAGATATGGTATTGATAATATTAATAAAGCTCATACAAAACAAACATATACCCCAGAAGCTCAAGATATTGATGGTAACGATGTTAATGTATTTTTCCATACACAATATAGTGCCAACCAATTATATTTTGAAAGTAATTTAATTAATATAAAAAGTATACAAAATGATTTTGATAAACAATTAATGGCATGGAATGAAGGTATTGTTGGTGCTAAAATAGGTGATATGAAATTAGATGATTTTGATAATATTAGTGCAGAACAAGTAGTCGATTCAAGTGAAACTCTTACGGAAGTACCCGGATTTCATATTTTGATGTGGACGGAACTCCGTAACCTTGATGATGAAAAAAATATTATATCAAAAAAAATTATTACACAGGATCAGCTCGATAAACAAAAAGGTTGGATATTATCATCTGGTAAAAATGGACTTAGTCGTGGATTATATGATGATATAAATTTTTCGTTATATGAACAAGACCTTTTAGTTAAAAAAGGTGCTCTTACAATTCAAAACGAACAAATTATAAATAATAGAAATCCTGTTGTTAGTGCCATTGCCACAAGGGGACAGATTACACCAGAAAGGAAATATGAATATGGTGTTTATAAAGAAAATATGTGGTTTTCAATGTATAAAAATTCAGCAGCATCAAATATAAATATTCCTATTATTAACGAATTAGATAATGTTACTCACCTTGATTCAATTGGATTAAATACATCACATTGTGAGATTAAGGTTATTAAAAAAAATATAGGTGTTCTTGTATTTCAACACGCCAATGTTCTTTATGAAAATCATTCTGGTATTAATTTTTCAATTCCATCATCTTTGAAAAATATAAATCAAGCCCTCAATGATGATAATAAGTTAAAAGTTAATGATGAGCTTGTTTTTTGTATGTGTGCTGTACCTGAAAATAATCATCAGGTAGCTGGTAAATCAGGTGTTAATCCATCTAATTCATCATTATTAAATATAATAATCAATGATAAAAATATTAATAATACAGCTATTAATCAATGGGGGTTATGTTATGAGGAAATAAAAATTCGTTCGGAATTAACGAAAACATCCGAATTTGAAAATCAATATGTTTATAGAGACGAAAATGGAATTAGGAAAATGTATGATGTGGATAGAGATATACATTTTAATATGATTATAGATCTTTTCAGGTCAAAAAATACAACAAAAGTGAGACCTCTTATGATATTTAATAAATTACCTAGAATGGAACAAGTTAAAACAGCATTAGATTTAAATTGTAGAAAACCAACGGGACCAATAGAACGATTAATTCCTTGGGATTGTTGTGAAAATCTCCAACATCAACTAGATAATTCAGAATTAAATGCAGCACAATTAATTGTTGATTCAACAGCTAGTCTATTACAAGCAGCAGATGCATTGGTTGTTTCTACTCAAGCCGCATTAGCAGCATTACCTGCTCTACCAGATCAGGCTATATTAGAATCATCCGCCTCAGACCAAACAAGATTTGAAATAATTGATATCAATAATTCATATGTGGATTTTAACAGTATCAACGGTAATTATAACCCTGATATTATCCAAAAGTTTAAAACACAAGCACAATTAGGTTCTCTTGATGTTGGTGGTAATACGGATGGTACCAGAGGATTTAAATCAAGGAATACTTATGAAGGGAATAATTTAGTCCAACCTGATGCTTGGTCGAATTTAATGTCACATGGTTTAAACAATGGTGATGACTTTCGTGGTTCCTCTTCGAGGGTTTACGGACAATACTGGATCGCCGGTTGGAATTTCGATAATACTAATCGTTCGGTTACACTACCACTTAAACATGTTTTTGAATATATTTCATCGGATGGAACCGTTCATATAAGCACTACATATACATATCAGGTAGATGGAGTTTTCTATTTCACATACAATGAATCCGATATAGGAGTAAATACTAATGCTTCGATTGCTGCTGCTGTTGTATTAAAAACACAATCAAATATCAATATATCCAATGCAATAGTTGATGCTGCTACTGCTTTAACTAATTACAATGCAGCATTATCTGTAAAAGAAACCGCAACTGCAAAGGCAGCTGCATCCGCACCACCACCTAGCATACGAATACGACTAGATACCGAAGAATTAAATGCAGCACAAATAATTTTTGATTCAAAAAATAGTTTATTAGTGGCGGCAGATGCCTTGGTTGTTTCTACTCAAGCCACATTAACAGCATTATCCCCAGATCCAACAAGATTTGAAATACTTGATTTAACTCAATCATATGTCGCATTTGACCAGCCATTTACCGACCGACCCGATATTCTTGGTACATTTAAAACACGTGACCAATTACCTATTCTTGATATTGGAGGTAATACGGATGGTACCAGAGGATTTAAATCAAGGAATACTTATCAAGGGAATAATTTAGTCCAACCTGATTCATGGACGAATATCGATGGTAGTGGGCTGCAAAACGGTTCCGACTATCGTGGTGGACAAACGTTCATTTCCGGACAACACTGGATCACCGAATGGAATTATGATAATAATAATCGTTCAATTACACTACCACTTAAACATGTTTTTGAATATATTTCAGGAGATGGAACATCACATATAAGTACTGTATATCAATATCAGATAAATGGAGATTTCTATTTCACATACAATGAATCCGATATAGGAGTAACAACAGCAGCAATGTTTGCGACTGCAACAGCATTAGAAGTACAAGCACAAGTCGATGTAACCAATGCAATAATTGATGCATCTACTGCTTTAACTAATTATAATACAGCATTGGTTATAAGAGATACTGCAGCCACAAAGGTAGCAACAACAGGAGCAGCAGCAACAGCTGTCGCACCAGTAGAACCACAAGCCGACTATCCATTGGGTGAGTATGCGCCATTTTTATCAACTGGTTTTTCATATTCAAAGAATATTGCTATTATATCAAGATTAAAGTACCATACAGATCACTTAAATAATTTATTGACAGATGCTAGTGGAATGACTGGTTCTGAAGGTCATTATTATGGTGCCAATACCAATCCAACGTGGACTCCAAATAGGACAACACTAGGACCAGATAATGATCGTGAAACATTAATGGATTTATTTTATATAAAAAATGAAATTAATGCTAATAGTAATATGTTTACAGTAACAAAACTAGAAGCAGAACATAATGTTAAATCAAACGAAATAAATGGTTGCAATGCTTATACTGGTGGTGCTTATGGTAATCATAAATTAACAGGTGGGAACTATGATCTGAATGAAGTACCTTTATATGCAGATACTTCTTCAAACCAAATGTCAATTAGAGATGGTGTATTGAAATCTGATATATGTGGCAATATATTACATCATTACAGATACTTGGATCCAAAGAAGTCTGGTGTAACAGGTATGTGGGTAGAAACATTAATATACTTCACATCATTATTAACAAGACCATTATTAAATGGTGAAGATAATCTTTCAAATGTATTCTGGAAGGTTAAAGATACAAGAGCGGGTGAATGGACACGTATGCCTCCAGAGTTAAAAGACGCCACAAATCATTTTGAAGATAAGATGCGTTCATATAGAAAATGTTTAGTGTCAAGTTTATTACACCAACACCACGATTCAAAAGCACGCTTCTCTACCGAAATATTAGGTAGAAGTCCACCCGCAAATTGGTTAGAAACAGGTAAGTTATATAATGCTTTCCCACAACTCGAATTCTGTGCTACATTCAGAAATCAACTAGTTGATAAATCATTTAAAGATTCACAAGGTGCGGTTAAACTTGTAAAAAATCTAGCTAAATTTCCATTATATTGTTATTTGGATAATAATAATCAAAATATAGTTTTCCCTTCATGGAAAGAAGAAGGTATTTTAATGAACGGTGAAAAAGATATGATATATGAAGAAAAAATAAATTATGCTTTTGCTTTGGATTATTACGGAAATGAATTTATAACAGAGGTTTTAGACCCAATTATAGGTTTTGGATTAAATTCTACAACACCTTTTGATAGAGTTTTAGAATACCGCAATAGACTTATTGAAAGTAATGAAATTTATATTAAAGGATCTGCCGGTCAACAAATAAATTCCGGCTCAAAAGATATACTTGATAAAATTTTTAACGAAGGTTCTGGTTCAATCATAAGAACCTGGGATAATACACCACGTACACTCGGTAGTGATAGTGGTTTTTTGAAAGAATTAGGATTAATTCAAATGTGGGTTCCATTCTTTGAAATTCTTTTTGAATTAAAAAGGAGACTTAGTATAAAAAATCCAATAGGCGACCAAATGTCGTCATATATCCAACCAGATGTTTGTATAGGTGGTCATGTAAATACATTTAAAAATAAATTTGATATCCAGAATTATCAATTAAAATTAAATACTGTTCGATTAGATATTAATCTTCTTAAAGAATGTACGGCATTTGAAATTAAAGAAATTGAATTTTCTGATAATACTCTACTTACGTTAGATACAATTAATCCTGTTGGCAATCCACAAAGTTTATTTCTTCCTATTATGATTAAAACGAAGGAGGAGAATATTGAAACTGTATCACCCAGAAAGGTTGAACTCAAAACGGATTACTTATTGGAAACCTTGAATAAGATGGACGTTGTCTCATTAATGAATAATATATGGTATAGAATTGATGAAATGGGAAATAGAATTGTATTATCACCAACGGAGTTAGCACGTGTACCATTATTTAGAAATAATCCAGGAATAATGTTTAATAATAATTATGAGCCTATTATAAAACACGAACTTACAAAAGAAACTACTCTAGAAGAAATGAACCTAGAAATACTTAAACATGTAGATGGTGGTGAAGTAAGGGGTGTGAATTCATTAAAAAATCAACTAAAAGAGGATAGAACTTGGTCTGGTATGGGTTGGTGTTTGAAAGGTATAGGACAACGTCTTGGTTTTACAGGTGGACATCTTGATATATCTGGTCGAGAGCAGCAAAATGACGTAACCAAATATCTCAACCCAAGTAGTATAAAGAATATTGATAACACTTATAAAGATTGGTTTATAGAAGAATTTGGATTACTTGCAAATAAATTAAATGGATATGATGCATCTGGATCAGTCTTATTTGGTGGTTCCAATGCTAATAGTAAAGGTGCAAGTGCTTCTAGTGTTTTCGGTGCACATAGACAACAACTACATCCTACACAAAATACTGGTGGTTTTGTAAGATCCGCTTGGTTAGCAGAAAGACTTGCTACTATAGTATTTGGTAAACAAGATTTCCCATCATTTGATGATGGAACAGAGTATTCCGGTAATATACCATTTAATGATAAAATGGGTACTGGTACAGGGGGATTATTAACACCACAACACAATAAAAAATATTACCAAAAAAGTAAACCTGTGATGACAATAATAGCAGATAGTGAATTTGGTAGACTTAAATTAGCAGATGTAAGACAAGATGATTCTTCTCGAGGTCAACTCAGGGATTATAGATATCCTGGTAAACGATTTGATTATGACTATAATGTACCTATTTTTGCTGAATCTGTTCCAAATACAAATGGTACTTTTGCATGTCAAATAATTCGAATGATTAAATCAGGTTTAGTAAGTAGACCAGAAGATAATAAAATACTTATAAACGAACAAAATGTGATCGATCAAGTCAATGGTGGTGTCTATATGGCATTTAGTAAAGATATTACTGGTGTTATGACTTCAAACGTTCATAAAAGTATATATACCCATCTTCCAAATAACTTCACAGATACAACTGGTGTTGTAATTGGTGAGAGAGGTACAGGTTCAAACACTAATTCTACATTTAATAATATTGTTATGAATCCACAACAATTTATGTATCTTAAGTTACAAGAAAAGAAAATAGTTAATGTAAATAAACCATACGAAGGTGGTTTCGTTCCTATGCAATATGTCCTCCAACAATTATTATCTAATGATCCCCAACGTTTTATATTAAATGAAAAAGAATCCGATAGACATAGTGATTTTACTCAAAAAGATAGTAATAATTTTAATAAAACTTATAAGTCTTGGAGAACAAGTGTTTTAGATACTGGTTTACCAACTAATACCAAATTATTAAACGCACCGGATCGTGTTATAGGTGGTGAAAATATTTCTTCTATACCAAAACCATTACAAATATTAACTACTTTCGGAAACGAAACAGCTCACCCACTTGCTTTATGTATTAGAGGTCTAGATTTAGATCACTGTGTCATGACATATAAAGATTTATCCAATAATACATTAACAGCTACCGCAAGTGACCCAGAAGGTGAATTTTTGAAAGGCCCAGAATCAGATTCACCAAACCAAAAAGGTACACCTGATATGAATGATGCATACTTAGCAGGACACGTACGTGATGAAACAGAAAATATACGTCTCGAAAAAATATTTAAATATGGACCAGCACTCCACCTTACAGAAGGTAATGCACCAATGCGACACGATAATACATCACTTGGTCGACATAAAGATTTAAATTGGAATGGTACACGCGATGTTTCCGATAACGACTACTGGGGAATGACTGAAAACATGATGACGGATGATGTATCAGGTAGTGGAATAGTTGGATGGAATTCATATATTCAACATACTGATCTTACTAAAACATATCCTATTTATATGCTTCCACTTATGGATACAGATACTCTTAGTATTATTGTAACAAATGAAGGTTCACTTAAAGATCCACTTCAAGATTTTCCAGCAGCCGAGAAAAATTTCAGTGAAGTATTATCAGATATTACACGAGAAATTAAAGGATGGAGTGATGCTTATACTTTACCTAAGGATAAATTAAATATTAATAATACAACAGGGATGGGTAATGTCCCAGGTGTAGAGTATGGTTTGGATACACCTGATGGTATTATGCCTGAAACAATAGAAGGAGCAATACAAGATTTCCCATCAATTACAGGACATGGTATAAATATTAGTGGATCAACAAAAGTACCTTCCACATCAAAAGGTTTATATTATGATTGTGTTAATCTACTTATAGCACCAGAACTCGGTCCTTATGAGAAATTAAAGATTCTTGAATGGAGAAGTAAAAACTTTTCCATAGACGGTTCAAAAATAACCGACCCAGCTGATCCAAACTATGGGAAAGGAAGTGTACCTCTTACTTCTGGAGCAGACCCTAATTTCGCAATCGAGCATAATGCTGGTGTTTTAATCCAGAAAGATTATGACGGATTAAATATAAACGGACAAACAGCAGCATTTGTTTATGGTGATAATACACAATCAGGGTGGGGAACTCCTGAAAATACCGATAGTACAGGAAATACACCATGTAATAATTCATTAGAAGCATATTATGCTTTTCTTGGTATGAATAATAAAATAAATCCCGGAGGTGCTTCTGGAAGTGTGGTTGGTTCAAATAACACTTGGAAATCCCGTTCTAATTATTTAGCACATACTCTTTCTAATGAAGAACTTGAGTGTTATTATCAAAAATTTGTTACTCGTTCATTTACAATTAAATATAAATTGGATGATAGTGGTGGAAACCATCAAGATTATAATAATATGAGAATTTCACAATTAACAGCAGATCAAGTATCTGCTTTTGAACTAAAAGATGATTTAAGTTTACCAAAGAAGGATATAAATGATCCAGATAATTATCTACGATTTGAATATGAAAATTATAAATTTTTCTGGGATATTTCAACAACCACCACAGAACGAGAAAAAGATCAAAATAACGTAGATCAAATGATGATTGCTAAACCTATCTTATTAAATTCAATGTTTACAGAAAATTTTATGGCACAAGGTTCTATATTAATACCTAGAAGATTTGATGGAAGACCTATGGACCCTAATATCCCATCACAAAATATAATTTGTATTAGAAAAGATAATATGATTATAATTGATAAAATAAACGGAGTAGAAATCAAAAGTCCTAGTCAAAAAGATATTGCTACTAAAGGTGATGGTGTAATGCGATTCTCACTTGATATTGGTTTACCAATGCAGGGTGGTGGATTAATTCGCTGTAAAATACCTCTTGAAGCTGCAGGTGAAGACTCCTTTGCCTTTTTCCTAGATCCTGAATATAATAGAGATTATCTTATATTTAAAGTTAGAGATTGGATGGGTAATGAAAAAGAAACTGGTGGAAGGTACGAAAAAATTAAAAAACAAAATATTATTCAAAATTTACATGATGCTCTCCAACGTTCACAAGTAGCGCAACTAAATGAAAGATTATTGGAACCATATACTTCAGCTATTGCTACTAAATACCAACCACCACCTAATACTTCTTACCAAATGCCTATATTATTACCAAGTAAACCAGGTGGGGCAAATATCCAGATTGATGGTATAGTACAACAAAAAACATTTTTTCAGCCTCTTAATCTTATTTTAAATCCTATCGCTGGTGGTGAAAATCATTTCGAAATAAAACCAATCAATGATTCATACTATATCCGTACCTCAGCAGATAATTTAAACTGGACCAACTATATGCAACAGGCTAGACTATCTGTACCCAGAGCTGTTGTGTCATTGAAGAGTTGTCTCGGTTTAAATTCCCTTGGTTCAGAATTTGATGGTACAGTTTATGATGGAACTCCACATAGTCAATTCCCAAATGGTGGCGAATTGAAAACGTCCTACATCTGGCCTATTGTCTTAGAGCCTGAGGGCGGTAGTAATAACAGCAGCCGACGCTTTTACTATACGGGTAGCTACATGTACCCGTCCCCAAACAACAACACACACCCGGGTAACCTAGAGAGGCCGCACAAAAATGGTATTACAATGAAAGCAGGATCCGTAATTCACAAACCATTGTCATCGGAGGATGGTCTCACTGGTACTGACACTCGACCTTATGGTGCATTTGCTTATACAGACGAGCCAGGTTATACATATTCAAATGCCACCACCACATGGGTACTTGCCTACGACTTGCAAAACGCTTGGACCTTCGATCGTTCAAACGACACACTCCCATCGTTGGCATCAGCGGGTAATTTAGTAACACAAACTATTAATGGTATAGTTGTGTCGGGTACTTTGACTAATGATTACGGTTCGGGTAATCTGGGAGACGTTGTCGTCAATTGTGCCACTGGTGTGATTTTTACAGATATGAATGACCTTGTGATTACACTCGACGACGATACCACATATACTTGTGTTGCTGGAAACAGTGGTGGACCAATTGTTCACAGTGGAAGAACAGAAACCATTTACGTTAAAACCAGCAAAAATTACAATTATTTCCGATATTACGCACCATTCATGCTAACAGACGATACGCATTCGACAATGGTGTGGGGCGCCCAATACCTTGATTTTGGATCGGAAACTTCTCAATATGCTACCGCATTAAGTTTGCTATTGAACCCGAATGCAGTGGTGACTTGGTCCACTTACTATGCAACGTATAACTACTACCCCTACTACTTCAGACAATATTACAGTTTCCCCGGATATAAGCACCACAAAGGAGATAGGGTCTCCCTCTATTCAGGACATTGGATGCCGTCACTGCGAGCTGGAGATCTCGTCAAACAGGAGTTTACCGGTGCTATTGGACAAGTTACAAAAGATTCTAACGTAATAATACCCTATTTTTTCAAACAAGCACCGGTTGATACATTTAATATTTACGCCACATCTGAATACTACAGTAGTAACAACACTAGTGTAAATATAATGTCCGAAAAATTTTACATTGAGCTTTATGATAGTTATGGTGATGGGTGGCACTATGCTCCTGGTGAATCCACGTTTATAATATATGCTGACGACATTGAGGTCTTAAGCATCGGAGCACCAGGACCCTCGTGGAGTATTTGGAAATCTGAAACGTTCTCAATCCCCGAAGGAAAAATAATAACGACGTCATTCACTTCACAAACCAACTACTACCCCTACGAATGCTCCTGGAAACTCTTCTCAGAAATTCGAGGAGAATTATTTATTTCCCCCATGAACACCACCTACCCTTCTTTCAATATTACAAACGCTGATGATGTGATTGCGGTGGCTGGTCAATCCATATCATTTGACCAAGCACTCTTCACAAATGGAAGGCCAGGTCAATGGACCAAAGGTGATTATATGAATATAGAGGTAAATTTCGATTATTGGCCACAAAAGGCACTTAACGAACAAATCCAAAATGGTGACAAAGTATTTTACATAAATGGTGGTTTAAACATTCATTACGCCAATATATTCTACAAATATCCTAATAATAGCGAACAACCAGATTGGGTTAAACACCAACTAATATACCTAGAATTACTACCAGGAATCGAAAATAGTGCATGGGGTAGACTTTTATTTGGTGGTGAGAATAATGAAATGGCTATGGAACACAACAGTTTCGTAGAGATTACATTAAGAGAAGGTGTCTCCCAAGATATTAATGGTGATGATTTAGCTACACATTTCACACAAAAAACACATTTAATGAAAATCCGCAATATGGGTCCCTATCAACCTTCTTCCGAAAGTGCAACCAGAACAATTGATGTAAGACAAATGAATGATATCTCCTTCAACGACCAAATCGATCTTGAGTTCTACAAGGCCGACAGTGATTCACGAAACTTAAATAGTACTTCATCCGACTATACGTTCTTAATACAAAACGTTCCCATAATTGCTGGTAATACCCGTGGATTCAATTTTCCAACTACAGTCGATCCTGATACAAACTTACAAGCGGTAGTGGACTTTGTTTGCCCTCCTTGTATGACGAATGACGTAGAAGTCTTTTTTGAAACAGATGGAGCCAAACGTGCACTAGACATCTGTGGTCGTTACTTTAACATAAATAGTACTGATATAGTTTGTAAAAATTACGGTCACTCAGAACAATTGACAAACATCTCTAGTTACCACCCACAATTCGGAACAATGAATGGTGGTAATTCAACAATGGATTTATCTGCGGTTATTCATGATGTCCGTCAGTCACAATTAACAGGTTACAGACATGATGGTAAAAACAATTTATGGAATACACATCCACAGAGAGCTACTATATACTCTCTTGATTTACTTGCACTTCTTAATACTACATATGATGGAGATAAATGGACTCATAGACTTGCACCAAATCCTACCAAAAGAGTGAAGTTATCGCATGTAACATCATCACCCATCACAACATATGTAAAAAATATGTTAATCGCAGAAGGAAATACAAGAGATAAAATGCAGACACCAATTTTGGTTATTTCTGATATAGGTAAAGGTTGGGTTGATTATGAAGGTCTTATGATGTCAAGAGACAGATACTTTAGATTATGTGAAGTTCTTGGTGATCCACCCGACCATTATGCAATTGCAATGGATGATTTGGGTAATAACCAATCCTATAGTGATTTGGATATACCTGGGGAAAATAAAGGGTTTTATGGTAAATATTTCTTAGAAGGGGCAGCTCCTTGGGACTTATCTGCTAATCCTCACCTTTCATCCCCAGATGGTTCAGCTCGAGGAGGAAACTTCCTTGATATTCCAAATCAAGTTCAACTACTTAATAATCCTATTCAACATTTACACTATGGTGGTTATACAACTTTTGATGATCCTACAACTGGCGCTGGTTGTGTCGGATTTCCAAATGCTGATAGATTAAAGGACATTTCGACGAGTGGTGGAAATCATAGAAAACAATTTCGCTTAGCCTTTAAAACAACGGGCGAGAGAACATTACCACTGTTAGAGGATGGAAAACTTACTAATGATTCCACTCCTGGATCTTACCTATTCTTCCCACACTGGTCCAATAGTAATCCTGTAGGTCAACAGGATGCATACCATTCTGTGGCGACAGACTTCAATAACACTGGTACCGTGCCACTTGATACCATGAGAATGGTCCATCCTAGTAAATATGTTTTCGATCCGAAATTAGCTGGGAATATCCATCCAAGCCTGATGGAATTTGAATTAAATATAATTGAAGATTGGTCTTTTATGGATGATGTTATTGATCCTGCAAAATATGGTATCTGGACTGGTGGTGCTAAAGATAGGAATATTGATGGGAACCACACAACATATGTCAGTAATAGTGACTCTGAACCATTTACGATGGAATATGTTGCTTTGAGATACACACCCATAATACATGGTAATTACCATAGCAACGATTGGAGGAGTTGGTCCACATCTTACTTATCTAAATCACGTTCAGATAAAGATAATAAATTTTTGGATATTAGCCCATCATTAAAACATTACAAAGAAGATAGCTTTCCTAAAACTGATGCAGAAACATATCTTTTGAATGATGCATCTCTTGTTTGGGGAGATATATATGGACTGTCTAATTCGCAAATGAATGATGGTTATGTAGATAATTCAAGATATAGATGGTCGGGTTCAACTTATTATACCCATAATGGTAAAATTAAATCATTAAATTTCTCAAAGACAACCGCAGCCGCGAATCGTATTGTTCCATCACTCAAAAATGATCGTGTCGGAAAAGAAGTTTCATTTAAATTACATACGTCAGAGAAAATCGGTCAAAGCAATTGGTTGACAAAAACAACTGATGTTCCATACCGAGCATGGATGACACAGGAAAACCAGCAAAGATATTATGATACAATTAAATTTTTCTCAACAAGGGCAGATATAACAGGAGATACAACTTTAAATAAAAAACCAGAAAGAGACGAAAAACGTCAAGCTCGAAGTGAAACCGAAGAATTCCTCAGCGATGAAACAAATATTGAAAGTCTAATATAAATACTAGAGTTTAATAACTATATTTAAAAATTATAAATATAGTTATTTTTTTTTTGTTTTTCTTTTATTAGAATATTCTAAACAAATTTCATATAATTTTTGAATATTTTTCCATCCGAGTTTTTTTAATTTAGAAGAAATTATATCAATGGAATTTTTAACTTTGATTTTTTTTGATATATTAAATCTTAATACAGGATATTTTTTAATAAACCAAATTATAAGTAAATTAAAATGTCTTTTATATTCCTTTACTACAATTTTGTAGGTCTTTTTTTTCGAGTTAGGTTCACCACCATTATCTACGAATTTAATAGCTTCATATTCTTGTGCTGATATAAATTTTTTATCTCCATACCCATCCTTATTTTTTTTAGTTTTCATTATATTATATTTATATTTTATTTCTATAATATATATGGATATGCCTGATTATATTTTTAAATTAATTATTGTTGGAGATTCTTTTACAGGGAAAACATCATTACTAAATAAATCGTGTTATAATACATTTACAGAACATTATGATGCGACAATAGGTGTTGATTTTATAACTAAATTAACTAGTATGTCAGATGGTATTGTGATAAAAACGCATATATGGGATACAGCAGGTCAACGATGTTTTTCAAGTATATTGAAAGATTATTATAAATGTTCTGCTGGAATAATATATGTATTTGATAAGGGGGATAAAAGTTCTTTTGAAAATATAAAATATTGGATGAAGGAAGTTCAAGGGGGTAATATTCCTTCCATACTTATAGGGAATAAAATAGATAAATCATCGAATGTTTCGAGAGAAACCGCTGAAATTTTCGCTTTAGAACATGGAATGTCATATATAGAGACAAGTGTTCGTGCGGGTATAAATACAGATGATTTTTTAGATAAATTTATAACGGATATCTATGATAATATGGATAAGAATATGGTGGGTATAAATATAAATAAGAGAAAGTTCAAAAAAGAGAAAAAAATGAAAAAGACAACGTGTTGTTGTAATATTTCATAATCAGGAAATTTCGGTTTTTTCTTGGTCTGTATTAAACGTGACGATTATCCCTTCACCGTGTAAATCAACAAGGAAATCATTTTGATCGTATAAAGCGATTCCTATTTTAATAATATCGGTGTTACCACTAAATAAAATAGGACATATATTATCCCTACTTCCACTAAATCTAATTGATTGTACTAGTTGACCGGGTGAACCTCCACGTAAATTATTTGCGGGTATAGGTATTCTGATTTTTTTCCCAATACCAGCTCCTGTACCTCCACTGCCACCACCTGTACCTGTATCTCCACCTGTATCTCCACCTGTGACTCCACCTGTGACTCCACCTGTGTCGAGACCATTTTCTTTTATTTTATTATTAGCAGCTTCAATAGCTTTCATTGTATATTTTTGAGCCTGTGATAATGTATCCATAATATTTATATCAGTATTATTAGCAGTGCCTTTACGACTGGATCTTGTTTTTGTTTCTTTATATTTTTCGCAAAAATTCAATGAACTATCAATACCAATTCTACTTTTTATAGAATTAAAATAATATGGCTGCTTAAAGTTTTGTATGGGTTTGGCCATATTAATTTTATTATGGTTTAAAGTACTACCTGTATAATCTGTAATTTGTAAAAAAAACATATCGCTACCAATCATCCTACTATGGGTTCGAGTGGCTGTCTTTGGACTATCTTTTTTAATAGTAATTTTACCCCCATTTTCATCATCTGTATTAAATCCCATCAAAAATCCCAATGTACTATTTGGTCTATCTTTAGTAGTAAGATTAGATTTTTGTCCGACACAATATATATTATCACAATCTCCTGATAACCAATTAATCTCATATCCTTCGATACTCTCAGTAGATAATTCAAACTTCCCCCGTGAGTTAATATTTAAAGATACATCTTCTATACCTACTGAATTTAAAGATTCATGAAAACTAGATATAAATCCTTTATATGCGGGTGTTCCATTAACACCAACTTGTTTAGGTTGTTGAGGTTCAATTTCGATACATATTGCTTTATTTTTACTAATATCTTTAATAGCAAATGTATTAGTATTATATGCCGAATCAATTGGAAAATAACCAGATAGTGGTATAATAACATTACCTACGTTAAGTTTACTAGTATCAGAAAGTTTAAATTCTAAAATTACTTCAAAATTAGTCTTCTGATATCTATCAATTTTATATTCAAATGAACCATCCGGACATATATTTGAAGTAAATTTTTTTTCAATACGTTCACTATTTACAACGAATGATTGTGCGCATGATATCATGCTCCTTTTTATTTTACTAAAATCTTGTTTCTGTATTAAATTATCAGATATTTCTGTTTTACCTTCTGTTATAAATGTTTTTAATCTTTCTGCGACAGCATCGAAAAATGTTTTATATTTTTCGATAGTCTCCATATTATCACTATTACTATTTTCATCCAATGTTTCTTTCATTAATGCAACAGAAGGGTCAATATCCTCGATATTTGTACCATCTTTTTCTAAATCTAAAAGGTCAAATAAATCTTTTATATTATAATTTTCAGGGTCAAGTTCGGGATTTTTATTTAGTTCGATAAAGTCTAACTCAATTATTTTTTTTTCCCACCTTTTTTCACCATATTTCAGTAAACCTTCTTTATAAAAATATTCTCTTTGGGTGTCATCCATTTGCTGTACGTCTTCTCTTATAATATCATCCATTTTTTTACTTTTTACACCCTCTATCTCCCCATCTTCATTTGTGTTTCCACCAAATTCAATTAAAACCATATATAAATTATAAAAATATATTTTTAATTAAAAAAATATTAAACTAATTAAAAAATTGAAATAAACTTAAAACAAACTTTAAAAGTAAACTTATAATAAAAATAATAATGACAAACTACTTCAAAAATAAATACGACCCTTCTTTGGAAGAAATTCAAAAGGTATTTCCCGATTATGATTATGGAACAAAGGAGAGTTGGTTAGTACATTTTCAAAATATGTATCCATCTAACCCTATCAAACAGGCGGCATTTGCCTTAAAAAAACTAAATGATGTTACCACCTCTTATAAAATGGATGAATTACAAAAAAATAAGTTATTAAATTTGATATCAGAGGGAGAATCAAATGATACAAATCAAAAGTTAGCCCACTGGGTAGAATACTGTGGTATATTAACACCAAAGCAGATGGGTTATGTAGGATATTAAAATAATTTTCTAAAGAA
>TARA_B110000908_G_scaffold37787_1_pt1 | contig 24188 bp, 19 predicted proteins | sample TARA_B110000908 | Tara Oceans TARA_B110000908 (sample SAMEA4398067) | marine metagenome | biome: Polar Biome; feature: [DCM] deep chlorophyll maximum layer (ENVO:01000326); material: water (ENVO:00002006), including particulate matter (ENVO:01000060) such as... | depth 36 m
GGAGGTAAGGATAGTATCTTACATGTTATGAATCAGTACATGATTTCATACACACAAAAAGAAGCAGGATTTGAATCTTCTATAAAAGAAAAAATTTTGTTTGTCGATGCTCCTGAAAGTTTAATGGTTATGTGTTCTAAGTTAAAGAAGCTGCTTGTTCTGGAAGGTGAAGATGAAGTTATACTAGCTGATACAAGTGTAAAGCTTATGCAGAAGCTACATCAAATGTATAGTGGTACTGTTAAGTTTGAAAGTGGAAATTCCATGGTCCTTGATTTGTTTAAAGCTGAATACATATACGATAATTTTTGTTGTAATAAAATAGGAATATTCTATAAGTTTAAGGAAGAGCTTAACGCAATTAAGAAAGTCTATGGAGATAGTATATGCACTGATTTAGATGAGTTTAACAGCACAGATAAGTCTATAGCCTTGCAAATTGTCAGTGGAAGAGAAGGAATATCTTTGCGTAATGCTAAATATTTAGTATATTACAACATAGATTTTAGTGCTACAAGTTACTGGCAGTCAAGAGATAGAATGACTACTAAAGAAAGACTTGAGAACGAAGTGTTTTGGATTTTCACAGAAGGAGGAATAGAAAGTAAAATATATAAAGCAGTAAGCAAAAAGAAAAATTATACTTTAAATCATTTCAAAAGAGATTTATTAACTTTAAATTAAATAATATGAACAGAGTACAAAGTAGTTTAGAATTATTAAGAATAATGGCAATCAAATTTTCAGAAGAAGCTGATAAATTGAATGAGAATTTAGAACAAAAAGAAACAATTAAAACCAAACAACATGACTGAAGCAATAGGTTGGCTGTGTTTAGCCTGGGTAGTAATGGTAGTAGGAAAGTCAATAGCGAAGAAGTTATGGCCAAAAGATTGGGAATAATGAGAACAAAAGCTGGAAAATTTAGACAAGATAGTTATGATCAAAATGATAAGTTTGCAATTAATAAAATACAAAAATATTTATTAAAAAATAATTTCATTATAGAAGAAAAAGACCAAGAAGATTTTGACATAGATATAATTGCAAATAAAGATGGATTAAAATATAGAATAGAAGCAGAAGTTAAAAATACTTTTTTTACTGATTTAGATAGTTTTCCATTTAATACAGTTTCTTTTTTAGGTAGGAAAAAAAAATATTCTAATGAAGGATTATTTTATTATTTTTTGTTGTGTAAAAAAAACAATTCATTTTTATATTGTACAAGTGATACTATTTATCAAGAAAAGTATAAAGAAATAAAAGAAGTTAACACAATACACCGTTTTGGAACTGATGTATTTTATAGAGTACCAAAAGAATTATGTAATTTTAGAACTTTTTAAGGTTATAATATGACAGAACAACAAATACAAGCGAAGAGAATTAAACAATTAGAAGCTGAAGGGTACTATGTTATCAAGCTTATTAAGACTAATAAGAATGGGATACCTGATCTTGTTGCTATACCCCCTAACTGTGGGGTTATATTTTCAGAAGTAAAAAAGCCAAAGGGCAGGGTGTCTGCCTTACAAGAATTTAGATTAAAAGAATTAGAAAAGCATGGAGTCAGAACAGAAGTATATAGAGGATGAATTTGAATTGGACGAATACTTTCTAAAACAAATGCATACTTTTGAATTGGATGTAAAAAATAAAATAGCATCTAAAATAGATGAGCTAATAGGATTAAAAAGCACAGATGGAAAAATACAAAGCATAGCTGGTTATATTAATTTAAAAAAAGATATTGATATATTTTTTGTTTTAGATTACTATAGAGAAGCTGATTGCGCTCCTACTGTACTAATAGACGTTAACGAAATAGAAGTAGACAGATACCTAGACTATATAAACTCTAATAAATATATTAAATGAATCGTTCAGAAAAATTAATAATAGAAGCTGTAGAGTCAGCAACAGGTGTTTCTGATATAATTAGAAAGACTAGAAAAAGAGAATATGTTGATGCTAGACGAATAGCCTACATGATATTCAGGGAAACACAATTTTACACGTTTGAAAAAATAGGTGAATTGTTTAATAGAGGTCATGCAACTGTATTGTTTGGAATTAGATCAGGTCAATCACTTATAGATTTTGACCCAGAGTTTAAAGAAAACTATTTACAATGCCTTGCTAAGATTGGGACTATAAACACTGAAAAAGAACAGATAAGACAAAAAATATTAGATTTAAAAAGAAAGTTATTAACACTAGAAAAAATAGAAAATGGATTATAAATTTGAAGACATACAGAAGATAATAGACTTTAAAAGTTGGGTAGATAAAAAGAAGATTGATGAGCTTCTTAGAATTGATTGTACGATGTACACTAACCTGGGATTAGATAGTTTAAAGAAAGATCGTGAAGAAACAAAAAGAAGATCAAAAGTCATTTACAGGGCTATATCTAAGATAGATGAGGCTTTTGGTAAAAGCCTAATATACCAAATGGATAGTTAATAACTATTTTGTTTTTTATTGTTTTTTTATGTTAAATTTAGGAAACAATTATAAAATGGCAATACAAATACACAACCATAATTCCATAAATTTTATAAATCTTTTAATGGAAAGAATAAATTCACTTAGTGACGATATTTACGAATCACTAATGGATGAAGATACTGAATCTCTAAAGTCCTCAATAAGAGAGTTGCAGATAGTTTTACGAGAAACACAAAAAACAACTGAAGATGAGTACTAAAAAAGACGTAGGATACAGGCCAAGACTTACTGAGGAAGAAAGTGAGATGATAAATAGTCATAGAGCATTAAGAGTAGAATGCGAAACCAATGGAATACCAATGAGTGATGTAAATCATTATTGGCACAAGGGCAAAAGCTTTTCTCTCCATGTAAAAAATAGTGGAGTAAACCTAGACAAAGTAAGAGAGGACATGATTAAGGCTATGAACAATCATTCTCCTTCATATCCTAAGATAAAAAGAAATAGATCAGAAGATGGTCACTTATTAGTTATAGACCCTGCTGACATACATATAGGGAAGCTTGCAACGAGCTTTGAAACAGGAGAGGACTACAACTCTCAGATAGCAGTAAAAAGGGTTAAGAAAGGCGTAAAAGGAATTTTACAAAAATCAAATGGATTTAATATAGATAAGATTCTTTTTGTTGGTGGTAACGATATACTTCATATAGACGAACCTCATCGAAAAACTACTGCAGGAACACCTCAAGACACTGATGGAATGTGGTACGATAACTTTATGACTGCTAAAAAACTTTACATAGATGTTCTAGAGACATTGATGTCTGTAGCTGATGTTCATTTTGTATACAATCCTAGTAACCACGATTATATATCTGGATTTATGTTATCCGATTCTATACAGTCTTGGTTTAGGAAGTCTAAGAATATAACATTTGATTGTAGTATAGCTCATAGAAAAGGATTTAAGTATGGTCAAAATTTAATTGGAACTACACATGGAGATGGAGCAAAGCTCGCTGACCTTCCATTAATAATGGCTAATGAGTTTTCAAGAGAATGGGCTGATACAAAACATAGATATGTTTATACTCACCACATACACCACAAAAGTTCAAAAGACTATCATGGAATTACAGTTGAATCATTGAGGTCTCCAAGTGGGTCAGATTCCTGGCATCATAGAAAGGGATATGGAGTTGGTGGTGTAAAAGCGGTAGAAGGTTTTATACATTCAAAAGACCATGGTCAAGTAGCAAGGTTAACTCATATCTTTTAATTATGAAAGATAAATATTTTACAAAAATATTTGCTTGGATGATTATATTGATGGTCACTTATTTTATTTGGTCTAGTGTTTATACATGGATATTTTAATGATTAAAAAAGAATGGCATTTTATGGATAAGGCTAAACAAAGAAAACAAACTCCAGTTTATACAGGAGTATTGATGTATTTCCCAGATGCTATAAAAGAAATAGCACAATGCAGTTATGCAGGACAACAACAACATAACCCTGACCTTCCGTTAAATTGGGATAGAGATAAGTCAGGAGACGAATTAGACGCTCTTACAAGGCACTTAATGGAATGTGGCACTGTAGATTCCGATGGAGTTAGACACTCTGCTAAAGTCGCTTGGAGAGCTTTAGCAAACCTGCAAAAAGAAATAGAAAATGAAGGATCAAATTAACGAACAGATACTAAGAGAAAAGTTAAAATCTAATCCAGATTATAAGTTAATACAAAGGCTTCAGCAATTACTTGATGAACTAAGTTAATCTAAAAGACCTTTGCTTTTTAACAAGTTAGTAGAACCACTTCCTCCTAATTTACTTTTAGTATTTAACAAGTTAGAAGATTTACCTGATTTTTCTTCTTTTCTAATTCTCTTAACTCTTTCCTTTACTTGTTGATCATTAGGTGCTTTTTGCCCTTCTTCTTCCAACAAATCAAAAGCTTCGTCTTCTAAGTCACGCTTCTTATCTATTACTTTCATTTTAGATATATTCTTAAATGCTCTTTCTGATAAGTAACCTACTTCGCTAAATGGTAGTAATCCAACTACGTGTAGAGCGTAAGCTCCAGCTACACCATTTAGGTTATCAAGAGCTTCAGGAGTTAACTTCTTAGAGCTTTTTTTACCAAAGTATTCACTGGTTACCTCTCCACTTTGAATTGTCATTATCATATCTTTAAGTAAGATTAGCTTTTTTCCTCCAATACCTAAGACACCTAACTGATCTCCCAATTCCTTATCGGTCTTAGCAAAGAATTTAAAAGGGTCGTCATCTCCTTCTTGCATTATTGAAAGCATACTGTTTGCTTGGGCTAATGCTAAATCATTTAAAACAGGAATAGGAACAAATACATCGGCAACAACATTACCTATACGACCTGCCAATCTTGCATCAAATTCTTTTTCTTTTTTCTTCTTATTTTTTTCTCTGTTTTCAAATGACGTTAAATTAGGATCTTCTTCTTCTCCTGTATACATTCTAGCTACATTAGAAAGCATTTGAGTTATTCCTAAACCAATCGCATTAAACATTGCTGTTTCTACAACTAATCCTCCTAAGGATTTAGCTGCAGCAGTTTTATCTCCTGGCAATGCAGTAGGGTTTCTAACAAGAGTATTTAAATCAGAATACATTCTTGTTTTTTGATTTAACAAGAAGTTAGCAAATGGGAATAGTGTTTTTCTAATAATCTGAGTTTGTAAATCTTTTTTCGTAAACAATCCACCCTGTAAGTCAGAGTCAGATGTATTCTGTTGTCTGTCTACTTGTTGTTGAGCATATTGAGCTGCCTCTTTATCAAGTGGTTTAGTAAAATCGATATCCCCTGACTTTACACCTTTTTTGTCCATTGCCTTTAAATAATAAGCAATGAAAGAAGCTCTTGCGGTTTGAACATCAGGAGCTACTAATAGCTTATCGATAATAGCCTTATTACCCTTGTCTATTGCATCTACTACCTTTCCAGGTATCGATGTTGCAGATTTTTTTATTCTAGAATCAACTCCTTCAATATCACCCTGAGAACTTACTCCTCTATTCGCAATTGGCAATCCTGAATTGTTTATTGCATTTTGAACGTCTTTATTAAATATTAATGCAGAAGCTTTAGAGGTGTTAATAATACCTGCATTTATTGCAGTATTAAATATAGGCACAATCTGTTTTAAAGGTTGAGTTATTCCACCTAAGGCTTTTACAACCCCAAACGTAGCAGCTTTATTTAAAATCTTCAAAGCTTTTTTTTCATCCTCTTTTACTCTTTGACCTGTTCTTTTTGCGTCTATGTAATCTATTATTCTTTTCTTAACAATATCTCTTGACTTATCATTTGGAAATACCTCATTAAATGACTCCGAAGCAATCGCTCCTTTTATTTGTTGTATTGCTCCAGCTGTATTAATATCTGTTAAAGCAGCTTTTAAATTAGCCATGTTCTGAGAATCAAATCCTAGGTTTAGAATCCTTCCTTCTTTTAATTTACTAGGTTTAGTTGACTCTTCTAATACACCTGTCTTTTTACTGTACACACTACTTGATCCATCAGGGTTAAAAAGAGGTTTTGTTATATCCCTTCCTTCTGTCTCAGACTCTACGCTAATATTCTGAATGCTTCTAGGTATATAGTTAGTATCCTTGCCTAGGTTTTTATTGTAAACATTCAGGGATGTCTCAGCTAAAGCGTCATAGTTAGAGGCCCATACATCTGTCATATACTTTACACCCTCTAAGTTTGCAGGATCAGCCTTAGACTGAACCTCAGAAATATTATTTGAATCTTTCACAAGCCTCTCATAGGCTTCTTTAATTAATTTACCTTTATTTTGATTTTCTAAATCACTTGATTTAAGAAGGTCTTTATAAGTGTTTTCTATTAATTTCTTGCTATCATCAAAGTCTTTTACTTCTTGACCAGGAGTAAATCTTTGGATCTCACCAAGTATACCTCTTTCAATATCATTAGCTAGGTCAAAGAATTTTCCAACTTTCATTACTTTTTTCTTGAAAGCTTTAGCGTAGTCTTTAACTATATTTTCAGAATCTCTTTCAGCTTTAGCAGCTCCATTAATAGCTTCTGTCACCCCTATTTTATCCATAACCTTAGCTCCCTTTTGTTGAGAAGCAAACATTAATTCAAAAACATTAGGCAGTGTTGCTATACTTGTATTCCAATACCTTCCCAGCATCGAGCTTTTTAAGGTGCTAGTTATCTTGTCTTTAACCAAAGATTTCATGCCTTTAGAACCCTTAGCCTGTTTAAGAATAGACTTCATCCCACCTGTACTTTGATTTGTTTCAAAGTTTAGAATAGCATCTAAAGCTTTCATCTTTTCTTTTGTAGTAAGAACACTCATATCCATTTTTAGAAACTCTCCTAGAAGTTTCTTTTGCTCTTTAGTTACCTCAACATCGCTGTCGGCTATAACTTGCTTTGCGTTTATTTTAGCGTTAGATATAGCTTGTTTAAGAGCCTTTTCTACAGCATCTTTCTTTTCATTAGCAGCCTTCTCTTTACCTTCTTCAGTAAGCGTATTCCCATCCAAAGAGATCAATAGATCTCTCATCTCCTCAAGAGTTAAATCATTCGCATCTAATCCAGTTAAATCTTGGAAAGCTTTTTTCTGTAATTCGTAATCTTTTTCTTTTTGAGCTTCCTGTTCTTTCTTAGTATATTCATCTGCTTTCTTAGTGTCAAAAGGAGTGGCTGTTTTTAGTCCATTCTTTGTTTGTTTAGTTGGCATGAGACCATCTTTTATTTCTCTTGCTTTTTCTAAGTAAGCATCAATGTCATCTACTTTTGAAGGGTTTATCTCTGAAAAGTTTTTAGCCGAATCAGATAAGCCTGCCTCTTTTGTCTTAGAGTTTTTCTTTATTGTTTTTCTAAGGGAGTTAGATTCGTCTAGCTTTTTTTGATAGTTAGCATCATTCATTGTTTTTTCTACATAGTCAAGTAGCTCGCTTACGGTTTTAGTGTTATTGTACTCTATGTTACTAACCTTTCTAAGTAATGTATTTGCTTTATTTGTAGTAATTCTACCTGCCTTTAATAGTAAATTTATTGAAGACTGTAAAGCTTTTCTTTTAGTTTTCTGGTCGTTCTTAGCATCTCTAGCAATTTTAGCTTCCTTTCGCAAGTCTTTCTTCATTGCTGCATAGTCATTAGAAACCTTAATGGTAGTTGGCTTTCCAATTCTTTTTATACCCAATAGCTTCTTAGCTGTAGGTGGTTTTATTTCTACACCTAACTTAGAACTCACATCTCTAAGTATGTTTTCTCTTTCTATGTCTGTAGATTCCTGGAACAACTTAGAACCTTTTAAATAAGAGATAGCATTGTCTGCAATCTTCTGAGGATTAGTATCTTTACCTACCCCTCTATTCTTGGTCTTTTCAACTATACCATCTACAATGGAGTCTACTCTTTCCTTGTTCACACTCATCACTTCCGCTTCTACTTCTACTTCTGCTTCCGCTTCTACTTCTGCTTCTGCTTCCGTTTCTTGCTGAGTATCGATCCGTACTTCGCCTTCCACTTCCGATACACTTTCGGTTGATTCAGCATTAGATATATCTCCTGTTTTTTTGTTTTGAATGGCATCTTGTTTTTCTTTTATTAGTTTATCTTGTTCCTTTAATATGTTAGAATCTGATTCTAAAACAACAGGTAATCCTAGCCTTTCGTTAGCCTCATTTTTTGCCTTTAAAGATTCAATGGCATCTTCTCTTGTTACATTAATTTCTACAGTTCCTTCTGACTCTCCGTTTATAATTTCTTGAGCCTGTATCTTGTCTTTGTCATAAAGAGCTTGAAGCTGAGAATCTACATCATCTATCCTGTCGTCAATATTCTTCTTTAAAGGGCCTTCTAAACCTTCTCTTTGGTTTATTAAGTTTTGTCTTTGTGTAAGTAAATCAGAAGCAGGCTGCATGTTTTCTGAAACAACAATAGTTCCTTTTGTTTTATTTTCAGCAGTTTGCATATTATATATTTCAGTATATGCATTTGACGCCTCTAATGATGATAAAGAACCTTCCTCTATTAAAACATCTAAAGTTGCTTGTATGTCACCTATGTCTGAAGCTATAGTTCTAACTAAATCCGCTCTTCTGTTTCCTGACAATAATTTTTTACCACCAAGAGTGCTTGTTGCTCCAATAGTCATTACAGCAGTCTCTAAAACATTTGCCTTAGTAATTTTAGTATCCAGAACATTTTTACCTATAGTTTCGTTTACTAAATAGTTAATTCCTTTTTCAGCAAATAAAACTGGCAATTCCTCCACAAAAAGTTCCTTAAAGTTTTCTTTACCCAAAGCAATCCCCTTGTCTACTAGTTGTTTTTTAGTAAAGCTTTTCCCTTTTTTTAAAGCTAAGTTTTTCACTTGGTCTTTAATGCCCTGGAATCCCACTAAGAGCTTCTCGTTACTTCCTGCTAATCCAGAAAATATTGCATCTAATGTTGATATTGCTTGACCTGCATTAACCGCTATTTCCATGGATTCTGTTTCACTCATCCCTGTAGCCATTAGCTGAGACCTTATGTCGTCAACATTATTAACTACACCACTGACAAAAGATGCTCCAGCCATTCCTAGTTTACCAGCCGTAGCTGCTTTTACATACTTTTCAAGATTTAAGTTTTTGTTTACTTTTTTACCAGTTCTTATTAAAGCAAATAAATTTGTAATAGTATTTACACCACCCTTTGCAACTGATCCAGATGTCCAATTAATAACTTCCTTAGAAACATCTTTTGCTATTTCTTGTATTTTTCGTATTTCATCAGAAGGGATTATACCATCCATTCTTACATTTGAATTTTTATCAAACACAGTTCCATTAGTACCTACAACATATTCTTTTCCCTTATAATATACAGGTTTTCCTTGTTGAAAAGAAGCCACTGAAGCCTCTCCATACTCCCTTTCAAACCCCTTACCCATCTCCGAGAACATGGAGCTTAACCCTGCTAAAAGACCTTTCTCATCACCACCCATTGCAGCTATACGTTGGTCAACAAATCCAGGGATCCCTGCAACAAAATCCATAGCAAAACCAGTTAACGCAGTTCCACCTGTTTTAGCTAATTCTAAAAGTCCCTGTCCACCTTCTGACCACTCACCTTCTTGTACTGAATTGTAAAGTCTTTTTCTTTTCTTTAAATCTGTATCTTCCTGTAGCTCTTTTAATTTAGGAAATGAATCCATTGTAGAGTTTACTGACTTAACAGAATTAACAAATTCAGCTGAAAGTTCTTTTTCTTCAGCTTTAAGTGTTTTTAATGCTTCTTCATCTGTGGTTAATTTTTGAGCAGAAAGATTGGCTTCTAATTTCTTACTTGATTCATTTAGCTTTAAAGCCTTGTAAGATTGTAGTTTTTCGTATTGTCTTTTTTCCAAGAGAAACTGATCTTCTTCATCATCTCCAAAAAGGTTATTAAAAAACTTATATATTGAGTTTTCTCCTCTTGTATTTTTTTTCTCCCACTTAAAATAATCATCAGAATCAACTTCATTCTTTTGAAGAATATCTTCACCTAAAGAGCTTTCATTAATATCATCTTCAGTTAATTCAACATCATCATAGTTATTGAATGATTTAAATTTTGTTTTTTCAAAGAGTTCAATTGAATTCAGTAAATCAGAATCAATATCAGATTCCTTCTTGAATTCTGTTTTACCTGTTTCAGGATTTAAGAATCCATATTCTTTTTCTCTGTTTCTTAATCTTTCTTTGTCAAAATCCGAAAGATTACTATCGTCAACAGATAAGGTTAAACCTTTTGCGTATTCTAACAAGGGTTCATTAAGTCCTTCATCACGATTTAATCCTATATATCCAGAATTTTGAAATGTTGATATTTTATTGTTTTTTTCTTCAAGGTCATATATTGCATTATCATCAGATTCAATGGCGTCATATATGTCTTGAGATGGCACATCATCTCTATTGAATATAGCTTCTAATTGCTGTTCATTTGCATCTGGATTAGCTTCTATTAATCTAGAAGTTTCTTCATCATAAAGCTTTACTTGATTTCTATAATCTTCAACAGGAACTGTCTCAACTACTTCTTCAACTTGCTCAACGTTTACTTCTAAACCATCCGAAGACCCAAGCGGTGTTTCCACTTCTGTAGTGGATACCGTAACTGCCTCTTCCCCATCTGAAGGAGTAACGACAGGGTTTTTTTTTTCAGTATCAATAGCTTCTCCTACAAGCTCTAGTGTTCCATCAGCGACTAGTGAGTCAAACTGCTCTCCATATTTTGAACGAAGTTCTTCTTCTGAATACTCATTTCCTGCTGGTGTTTTATAACGCTTCATTTTTTTTTATTTAAGTTTAGTAATAAATTCAGATACAGCTCCTTGTAGCACTTGATAACCTTCGTCTGAAGCATCTGCGATGTCTTTTACTTTTTGAATTACAATAACTCCTTCACCGTCCATTGCCGAAATCATTAAATCATCACCATTCGCCTTCACTTTAAATCCTTTAGGAAGATCTAAACCAAGCGCTCCGTAGGCAGAGATTATAGTCTCTTTAACCCCTCCAACTAAATTATCCATATCTTGTCCGCCCATCGTTTCAGCTGTATCGGCATTTTCAAAAACTGTTTTTAGCTGTTTTTTTAACGTTGTTTTATCCTCTCCAGCTTTATATGTCTGTGTAAGACTTAGTTCTTTAGTACTTCCATATTTCTTATTTCTTGTTCCTGTACCTGTTTGAGAAACATTATCGAAAAGGGTGTTGTTTTTTAAGAAGTTTTTTAAAGCTATGTCAGATGATACGCCACCTGCATTAATGTACTCATAGTTTGCATTAACAAAATCTTCGCCAGATGTTTCTTTAAACACCTTTTTTCCATTTTCTGTTGCTACATCTCCAAACTTCATTTCAACATCTTTACCGTTTAAGTTAAATGAAACAGATGTTACTATCTCCTTATCATTGCCATCAGGACCTGTTATAATGGAAGTAGTTTCCTTTATACTATTATATTTTAATCCAGATAAACCTTGAAGCTCTTGTAATGATAACTGCATTTCTTCAGGAGTTTTTGCACCCCTTAAATTATTAAGACTTGCAATTGTTCTTACGCCTTTATCTATATTTGTTTGGTCTGCTGTTTGATTCGCTTTATTTCTATTAGGGTCAAACTGACTTTGTTTTGTTCCTTTTGTTATTTTTCTTTGCAATCCTGCAACTAAACTTCTTCTATTATAACCTTTAACAGCTTCTATTTGTTCTTCTGTCATTTCTGGAACAATAGCATTGTTTGAGTTTGCAGCTGCAATCCTAGAATATTTAGGAACAGTAACTTTTTTTTCTTCTAGATTCTCATCTAATATATCAACTGTAAATGTCTCCTTTTTTTGAGCATCTGTTAAATTATCGTAGTCAGTAAAAGAAACTAGCTTACCTCCCATTCCGTTTTCACTAGTGAACAAACTGGCTACATGCTCTATATTTGTTGTGTTGGCTGCTACTTGATTATTGACGTTTGCTTTTAGATCTGGATTATTTCTAGAGTCAGCAATAACATTTCCTACCATTAGTCCATCCTTAGCCATTATCTGATAATTAGTTCCAACTGCACTATTAGCAAAATCCTCAACTTGGTCAGTAATATATATCCTATCAGCTCTTGTATTTGCTTTGTGCTTAAGAGCCAAAACACTCATTCCACTTTGTCCGTCTATATAAATTGGTTTACCGTTGTAATCTAATTTACGAACTAAAGTTTTAGTTCTTTCGTCAACTTCCATTTTATAAAAATCAACTATACCCATGCCTTTATCATCAAAATTAACATCAACACCAGCTAACGTACCTATTTGAGTTTGTATCTGTTGCTTAATAGCTTCTAATTCACCAGATTGTGGCTTAACAAAAATTTGTTCTCCTTTATCATTAGTAATATATTTTCCTTTTGCTCTTTCTTCAGTAACATCTATTTCATCTCCAAATGTTTTAACAAAATCAGATAAAATTTCAAAAGTTTGTTTTCCGTTTTCTTGAAATATTAAATTTTCTTCAGGAGGAACATTTCCATTTCTTACAAGTTTTTCGCTTATAAATGCATCCTCTTTAAATTTAGCCAAAGATTCAACCATTTTAGCTGCAGCTGTATCATTACTAGGCATGTTCTCGGCAGCATACTTCTCAGCTTCACGAATTGATTTTGAAGTAGTTTTTTTAAGGTCAAGACGTTGCTTATCTATATTAGCTTTCCAATCTTGTACATCTTTTATTCCTTTATCTATAGCTGCAAACTTTGATTCAAGTGGATTACCTCCAATTAAACCTTTATCTAATGCCGCTATAGTTCCCTGTAATGCGTTACCCATAATTTAATGCTTTAGTTTGTTGGTACTGTGATTTGCCCTGATGCAACTGCTGCTGCTATCTGTTCTGGTGTCATTAAAGCTATCTGTTCTGCAGTTAAACCTGCTGGTGTTGGAGTCTGTCCGAACCCAGCTATACTTCCAGCTGCTGATTTTATACCTCCAAGAGCAGTAGTCAGAGCGCCTCCAACAGCGGTAAGACCCTCTCCCAATGAAGTTTTACCATACCCTTCAGTTCCAAAACCATCCAAAGTTCCTGCCCTACCTATTTGTCTCATTTGTTGACCTGTAAGGTCACCTCCAGGTTGTGTTGCTTTAAAAGCGTCAAATTGTGTTTGAGCCGCTTTATCGCCTCCTAGTCCAGCAACTGCTTTTCCTTCTGCGCCTCCAAAAGCACCTATCCCTGCGGTTAAAGCGCTAGTTCCTGCATCAATAAAAGCACCTGTTGCTGCTGCCTCTAATTGATTTGCTTCATTTCTCTTAGCGTCAGCCTGTAATCCTGCTGCTGCTGCCCTATCATCTTGTAAAGCTGAAATTCTAGCTGCATCCATTTCAGACGCTGCCGCACGTTTCATATCAATGTCTAATTTTTGCATCGCAAATTTATCAGCAATTTGTCCTGTCCCAATATCCTGGACTTGTTTTACTTTTCCTGCAGTTGCCGCAACACCTCTTTGATCCCCTTCTTGAGCTGCTTCTAATATCTGAGAACCTTGCACATTTGAAAGTTGAAGTTGTTTATCGTAAATATCTGTAGTTGCTCTAATTGCATCATAGAAATTTTCCTCTAATCTAGCTACGGACTCTTGTTCTAATTGATCCTGCTTAATTTCTAATCTACCTGCTTCTCTTGCTGCTTCTTTGGCTGCGCTATTTGCCATAAAACCTTTTGCTGCTTGACTTCCTACTGCTATTGTTGCCGCTGCTATTGTTGTGAATGCCGCCATATTATAATGTTTTTATCATTTCTGTGTTATAACTATCTCCTTTTATATACCCATTTTTTTTGTAAATATCAATAAGAGAGTCTGACTTTAATAAAGCATAAGAATATTTACACCCATTAAGCTTTAATGTTTCCGTTAAAACTTCAATTAAAAAAGACAAAGCTTCTCTTCTTTCGGTTTTTTTATCATATTCAAAGTTAGATACAATCCAATCACACCATCCTACTTTTGAGTTAGTTATATATATATAACCTGCACAAACAGGTATTTCTCCATCATAAACCACTACGCCACCTTTTCCATCTTTTGGTAGAAAATCTCTTGGAGGTGGTGTCCATCTCCAATCTTTCCACCATTTAGTTAAAATGGTATCGTAGTCGTTTTCATTTAATTCTCTTATAGTAAATTTCATTTACGCAAAGATACAAAAAACTAAGGATTACTTTTGAATACTTGAGAATCTATAGTAAACAGTTCTACAGCAGATGTATTGTCGTTTGTTACTTTAAATTCCATGTAATATCCTGTAGCTCCATAAGACTCAGCAACAGGGTCTTTAAGCACTAATATATATGCATTATTAGGTATTGTAGATCCAATAGGCAAGAAATTTGATGCATCAACCGTTAACGTTTTTCTATCACTACTAATTGAAGTTATAGGACCTACAGCTACAGGTGAGCTGAAGTTGTTAGGAGCAGAAATAAGAGTACTAAAATTTAACTCATCACCTATAGATATTATTCTAGATGTTGGAGTGCTAAATTCAACCGTAATTATACCAGTTGACGCACCTGTTGAAGAAAGTAATTTACCTATTCCTTGTGTAGATCTTAACGCTAAGTTCTCTGTACCTGATATTCTTTTAATGTAAGCAAAGAAGCTACCCTCTTTCTTTACGAAATCTGTCTGAGGCATAAAACCTGCTCCCAAATCAGTTACTAAACTTATATCCCATGAGTCGTCACTTTCTAATTCAATTGTTTTAAAAACTTTAACAGTAGTAGGTTCTTGATTAAAAACCCCAGTTAAAGTAGAGTCATAATCAACTCCATAATAGTTGTTACGTCTTTCATTGGTGTTATGTCTGTATAAATTTCCACCTTTAAAGGTATATAAAAACTGATTCATTCCTAATATAAAATCAGGGAAGTAGCTATAAAAAGAAGGCCATCCCTTTACTGATTCACTATATGTTACTGTGTAATTTTCCATATTTTATTTTATATTGGGGGGGTGCAAGTTTGTATGTTACTTACAACTCCGTTTGTTACTGTAATATATTGACCGTTATCCATTAAATAGTTTTGGTCTGTAGCCCTAGTCACTCCGTCATGGTCTAAGAAAATAGGATTGTTTAGAACAGGATAAACATTGACTGCATTCTGAAATCTTGCAAAGAAAAAAGTTCCTGTTACAGGTTGACAGAAAGTAGAAGAACCAATAGCATTAGCCGTAAAGCTAGGTAAAGCCGCAGGACACTCTACTGACAAGTTCCATCCTGTACTTGCACATGGGCCTAAAACCTCTATAGAGACAGTACCTGGTGATGCGTTTGGCTTAGGTATAACCATAAGGTTAAATTGAGATTGACCTCCTCTAATATCATCTCCTGTATTAATTGTTATACTTCGAGTAGAAGGGGTGTCTGCTATCCATCCATTTGAGTCATAGCCATTAAAAGCGTTATAAACACCTGTATTAGGTGTAGCTGGAACACAGTTGTCTGTAGGGTCTCCTAGTATAGTAAAGGCATTTGCCACACCACTAGTAGACTGTAAGTTTCCATCTGAAGCGCTTGATAGTCTATTGTAAAAAACACCATCATATAATACTCTTATTCCGTCAGGAATACTAGCAGGGTTAAAATAAACAAGAATAGCTCCAGTATCTAACGCTGTAGTTCCTGCATCTATATCTAATTGATATACACCTCTTGAACCTGGAGGTGGGGTCAAAGTTCCTCCACATGGAAGTCCTGCTGGAGTACATGTTCCAGTAGCTATAACAATACCATACTGTATTTCAATATATGTACTGTCAGCTAATATTACAAACTGGCTAGTTGCTGTATTGTTTATTGCTGTTACTCCACCATCATCTAGAAAAACGTAGTTCCCAATACCTGGGGTTGCCAATGTTTCAGGAGTAAAAACTATTGGAAACACGTAAGGGGGGCCTGATACATTTTGTGCGTTTTGTGCAAAGTAATAATTTATTGTTGCAGCACCACAAGTATCATCTGCTTGAACACTAGAACCTAGGAAACTATCTAACTGTATAGGGCAATCTGTTTGAAAAGTAAAAAAAGTATCTTGAATAGGAGCGTAATAATCAATATTAATAACACTAGCGCTTACTATGTTTTTAGGTATAACCTGAGTATATACCCTTGTTCCACCTCCCCTTAAGTCAATCTGATTAGAATTAACTGTAATAGCTTGAGAAGTTCCAGAAGATGCATATGTTCCATCTGTTTGTATATTATAGACAAGAATTGGAGGTGTGGTCGATGGGGTTTGCCCAGGCTGTCCATAATAAGTTGGCTCACCAGATGGAGTATTAAGTCCAACTGGCCCTCCTACATTGCCTATATATGTAAGCTGATTATATGTCTGTCCATTATATGTGGATAAAACACCATCTGGCTTCGTAAATCCAGTAATAGAATATACAACTACAGCTCCAACACCTGTCCCTCCACTTATTTCTGCTAAAAAAGTGCCTCTTATATCTCTAGATTCTCCTGCGATTTCTCCACAAGGCAAGGCACAAGCAGGGCATATTATTTCAGGTGAAAGAAACCCTCCTACTTGTTCTCTATATATACCATTAAACTGATAAAACCCATCTGGAGATTTAATCAATAAATTAACATCATCGTAAACAGATATTGCTGTTGCGAAGTTTTCAGAATCAATAAATTTATTTACTACACTCATTTTTTTTAATTAATTTTAATATTTAACACGTACCTAAATCGTTTAGTGGTTCATTTGTTGATATTATTTCTGTAGCACAAAACTCTTCACCTTGACAAATTGGGCTGCTACATTGTTTAAATATAGTTTGCTGGTCTCCATCACAATCAAGATATGTGATTTGTAAAGTATTGTCATAAGGTATACTTTTATATCTATTACAAACTGGTGGAGGCGGTGGGCCTCCAGTACATCCACAACAAGAATCTAAAGCGGTAACATCATAACATAACTCTATAGGTGTAGGGCTTCTTAAATCCCAAACTAAATACAAATAAGTATTAGCTGTGTTATAAATGAATTGAGCTTCGTAATTTTCAGGACCTCCTGAAATTGGAGTTGCTGTATTTAATAATGGAAGTAATACATCAATATCTACTTCATCGTAATTTGTATTAGTTGATAGGTATTTTAGTTTCCCTGCATTAGGATTAAATTCATAAGTTTGACCTGCATTTTGTCTAATCTGCATAACAACAGTAGATCCTTCAGGAGGCAAAGCTCCAAAAGAAGCAGGACCAGTAGACTCTGTAAATAAAGAAACACCATCTGATTCTAAAACAACAGAATTAGTGCTGTAAGGACTTAAATAAGATCCTTGTGTCCACCTGTATCTTACATCTGTAGTTAAAGGAGCGTCTCCTTCAAAGTTTACAACTATTTCTTTAACTGTTACGTCTGGAGCTATTGGACATTCAAAATTAATATCATAGTCAGAAACAACAATTGGTGTAGTGGTCACTTCCACATATCTAGGGCTGTTTTGTGTTTTATTAAAAGAAACACTACCTATCCCTGAGACATCTTGATTTATAACTTCAGTTCCATTCCATATAGCAGTTATATTTACTTGACCATTTACGTTATATGAAAAAGGTATTGTACCTATTACAGTAGTACAATCAAGGTTTAGTGTATAAGGATCTTCTCCGTTTCTTACTGTTAACACATATCCGCACTCTTTTTCTTCTGGTGGTTGAGGTATAATTTGTGTATTCGAGCTTAAAACATATTCATTCATGTATGGATCGTATCCACCTAGTTTTTGAGTTTCAAAAGAAGTTGTAAATAAGTCTCTAAACCAAGAACGCATTCCTACTGTAGATATTACATTTAATTGGTCTGTTTTAGCAGATCCTCCTTTTAATTCTATTACTGAACTTCTTTTTGAGTCCGTAAAATAAACATTATAACCATAAGAAGTAAAACTCTCTGGATTACTGCTTATTCCAAATTCCTCTATTCTAGCTAATTGAGTACCAAGAACCTCAGGTACTGATGTTATAGCTCCACCTGCTGCTGCATCAGAAAGCAAGTTTTTTCCTACTAACAAATAAGATATCTTATCTTCTTGAAGAGTTAAGATGTCTGTCTGTCTTGAATGCATTCTTCTAATCGGTCCGTATGATGTTTCTAATGTTTTAAAATTAGCTAAAGCCAGGTTAAATTGATTTAACTTATTTAAGTTAGTTTCTTGATTAAAAACTCCACTATAAGTTACATCAGCAAACCTATGACTTTCTTTGTATTGTTCTTCTGAAACAGATGTTACTTTTTCTCCAAGTTGTATAAATGGTTTTGTAAGTCCAGATAAAACATGATTCTCTTCCGCTCCATTCCCAAAAGAATAAGAATTAAAAAAAGTTAAATCAACAATAGCAGGGTTTGTTAAAGTTTGGTCTTGGTCAGCATCTGAATTTCCTGACAAATGAAGTCCATTTACAATGTCAAATGTCTGTTCATTTTCATAATACAATTCATCATTTGCATCTAATGGCTCAGTTTCAAAAATAGTTAAAGTAGATGCTCTTTCTACTTGAAGATTAATGCTAGCATAAGAATTTCTTGGTCTAAAACCACCACATCTAGGAGTTCCTGATTGATAGCAAAATCTTAAAGGCGATGTTGGAGTAGCTTGCTGAAATCCTACATAACTATTACCTGTTGTTGCTAATCGATCCTCAAAAATCTTTATATCATCATACTGAATTTGATTATTTTGAGCATTATCATCACTACCTGATGAAATTCCATTTGTAAAATCAATATTATCTCCTAACACCCAATCATGTAAACTATCATAATCATTTGAAGATATAAATTTTTTGCTCCAATCATAATATCTACTTCCACATCCTCCACCTCGACTATATCTAGTAGCATTAATGGTTATCTCTATAAGAGAACCTGCTGGAACAGTCCATGGAATATAGTCCCCAGGATTATCCTCATCTTCAATAGAGCATGAAACATTAACTAAAGGCTTATCTCTGCTGCCTCCATCACTAGTCTCTTCTATTCTAGAATTTGGCGGTTTATTTGCCGCAAAGTTAGTGGGCTTTACTAACATGTAAGTCCCTGTTGGCTGACCACATTCTTGTGATCCTGGCAAAATATTTCCGTCAATATCTTTTTCACAAAGAAAATCTTTAGCCTCAGATCCAAAACCTAAAACTTTTGTTGTAGCGCAATTTAAAACAGGGCCATTTGTATCTGCTTTGATGTATAACACATCGTTATCTTTTACCTTGTCCCTATTGTCTCCCTGAAGCAAATAGTAAGCGTCTCCTGTCTCTTCTTCTCTAAAGAATATATTGCTGTATATTGTTCTGTAAAGTCCCTTAGACTCTTTAATTACGAATTTATATTTTGTAGCCCAATAAGGAGGGTAGCTATTCATTTGAACCCTAACACTGTTTTTGTCAACTGAATTAAAGCAAGGAATAAAAATAGTATTATCTGTATCAACTAGAGCGGTTGATGCTCTTCCGTAATCATCTAAATAAACTACTGCTATTTCATAATCTCTGTTACTGTGTAAACTTTGTTTTGATCCATCTAATGCATAAAAACCTTCTGCAGAAACACAGCTTATATATTCATAAGCAAAATTTCCTAATGGAGCTGGAGGCTGTACTGTTTGGTCATATTCTTCAAATTTTAATGCAGGCGCAATAAATGAAATTACATCACTTCCAAAAGAAGATTCAATAATAAAACCCTGGGGTGTTCCACTTATTCCAAAACCGACTTTTTCCCAGTTTTGTTTAGCTACTGACGAACAAATAAACGAATCAGTAACAGACGTTCCTGTTTCTGTTCCTCCTGAAACAGGAATACAAGTGTTATTAGCTATAGGGATAAAAGAACTAATAGCATTAATGAATTCTGGGCTAGTAGCCATTTCATGAACGCTACCAAAATCTGTTTGAAGATTAAATATGAAATTATATTGAAAAATATTCTCTGGTTGACTTTGATCGTCATACGATGGGTCTCCACTATAAACAGATCCATTGTAATCAAAATCAACTCCAATTTGCGCTCCTTCAACTAACTGTATATTATCGCCTCCAAAATCAATTGATACTTTTGAATTTACAACATTAACAGCTCCGTCAATAGTGTATTGAAAGCCTTCTCTGTCTCCTGCTATACTATCAGATTCTTGAAGCTCAGATATAAGTTGTAAATCATAATCAAGGTAAATAGAAGCTCCATCTTTATCGACTATGTCGTAACCATCAATGTAATTACCGTACATCAATCTATTTCCCATAATAGTTTGTGCTTGAGCAACTCTAGGAACATTGTCAAACAATCTTAATAATTGAGCTTCAGGTAATGTTGTGAATATTTTTTGATTTGTAAAAGTTATTGTTTGATCTGTACTGTCTAACCAACCCTCATTTTCTTTATTAAATCTTTCAACAACATTTATGCTTTGACTAGTGCTAAATTTAAATAAAACATCTAAATCTTTTACATTTCTACCTCCAGTGTCAAAAGTTACTTTTACTGAATTAAATATATTTCTCATCCCTTCTTGATTATAGTTGCTATAATCAAATCGAAAAGGACCAGGTGTAAAAGCATATTCGCTAAATGGAGATATCGCTGAGTACTCACCATCTTCATATTGCCATCTATAGGCAAAACTAAGTAGTATTTCCTCCATAAAATTCTCTCCCCCACCTATTTGAAATTGTTCTATTTCAGGTGCGTTTAATGGTGGAGCGACAATAACTCCAATATCTTGCTCTGTTATTTGGTCAATTGTTGTGCCAGGGTCTGGATTTAGATAAGTTCTTTCAACATTTATCTTTCTAGGAGCATTTAAGTTGTCTGTAAAAAATAAAAATTCACCTATTAAGTTTATTCCATTAACTAAAAAGTCTTTGTCAAAATTTAAAATTGAAGTAGAAATTACATGATAATCTAAAACAAATGTTCTTGTATTATATGATGTTATTAAATCTACTTTACCTGTTGAAGAAACAGGGTTAGATTCATCACTAACAAACCAATATATTGTTTCATTTGCCCCATCTTCATAAGCTCCAATACATTTAGCACCAGAACTTAATGGCTGACCATTAAAATTAAGTTGAGCAATTAAATCGTTACCTTTTGAGTTTTCAACAGCTCCTATTTCAGTGCCTTCTGTAGAACCCAATCTAACATTTAAAGCATCAATGTATTCACCTTGAGGTACAAGGCGTTCATCAACACTTTTATTCATTCTCCCTTTTATGAAATTTTTTGAAATATTAGGCATATTATTTTATCCATTTATTTTGACCCCTTAAATTCATTAATAATCTACTAGGGTGTATATTGCTTAATCTTAATTTTGCATTTCTTAAAAGAGCTGATTTTTCTTTTTTAAGTCTAGTTACTATATATTCTTGAACTCCAATCTTATTGTTTAATATTGTGTATTTCATATATGCATAAACAAATTCTTCAAACAGTTTATTTACACTAATTAAAGAGTCATCTCCTTTTTCCATTCCATCTGAAACATATTCCAAAACACAAAGCTCATCTGCCATGTCTGAGCTAAAATTAATAACTCCACCTGATTTATTTATACTAAACGTAGGGTTTTGATTAGCAGTCTCTGTGTTAAGCCCATATCTTCCACCTATTGGATATTCAAAATACCATACACCGTTAGAAAAATAACCTTCTTGTCCGTTATAAGGGCTTTGCTGGTTTAAATATATTGATTTTTTACCTCCTGTAATTCTTTGTAAATCTATTGTAGAAGTAGAAGGTTTAAGTATATTCCCATCATGATCAAATAATATTCTACAATTATTGTCCTGCAAATAAGCATCACTCCAATTTGTTTGAATATTTTCACTAAGAGGCATTAGTGTACCATTCTTGTACAAAGATATTCTTACCCAATTTACATAATCAGAAGGCAACACAAATCTTAATGTGTCACATACTTGTAATTCAAGTATTTTTATTTCTTTTAAAGAATCGTAATTTAATTCTTGTATAGCTCTTTTTGCGTGAAAAAGTATATTATATCTTTCAACATTATTTATAAGTTTATCGTTACCAACATACATCAACATGAAGTTGTTTACAATATCCTCTAATGGTATATACTGATATGAACCCCAATTCTCATCTTCTGTGTTTGGGTTTCCTGTATTCTCGTAGTAAGTATAATCGTTTATATATGCCATAATTATTGTCCTTCTTGGTTATTTGCTTCCTGTTCCTCTACTTTCCCAAATTTAGCTACATCCATCTCTCTAACTGAAACCCCTGCATACTGAAGTATTTTGTTTATCAAGTTTGTCTCATCTGAAGCAGGTAGCTCAAAATCTTGGTAATCCGCAGCTGTCTCATCAAACGATGGCTCACCTCCAGGGAATTGAGCATATGTCCAATTAGGATCATTGGGGTATCTTACATATTGAGAAACAACTGTGCCTGTGTTATTTATTGATTCAGGATAAACTGTAATCGTGTTTCCTGTATTTATATTATTTGCACCACCTAAAACATAAGCTGGATACATTAAACTTGGAGATGTAAGATGTGAAGAGTTTAAATAAAATATTTTATTTTGAGAAACTCTTTCTATTTCTTTTATTCCTTTTGTACTTGAAATAGAATAAGAAGAACCTATATATCCTCCTGTAAAAAAATCATTAGTTGATATTGTCAATTGAGTCTCACTATCTACACTTACTACAAAAGCACTTCCTCCAGAATATAACTCTCCTCCTGTAGTATTTACTATTAACTGACCTGCAGCTACTTGACCTCCAGATACAAAATTTGCAGCAGAATCTATTAAAGTGTTTCCTGTCGAACCCAAAGTTAATGTACCTGTTGCTGTGATATTTGGATAATAGTTTATTTTATCTATTAAATAGTAATCATTAGGTAAATCAAATAAATTTATACCTACATTAATTAATCCTTTAGTAGAAGAAAAACTATCTATTACTTCAATTAAACCTTTTACTAGATCAGCATATTCGCTTCCAGAAATTCTTTTGTTTTGTTTTACTATCTGTGAATTATATTGATAGAAGTAATCTTCAAATAAATCTAACTGTGCTTGTTTTGCGTATAGGTTGAAATCATTTGGAGTAATATATCCAAAATTATTTTTATTTACAATAGAAAGAACAGTTGCTCTGACTGTATTTATTAATGATGCCATTCTTTATTTTTCTTTGAACAAAGATACAAAAAAAAAAGAGGCCTCATTTCTGAAAGCCTCTTCTTGTTTAACACCTATTTAGTTGTATTTTTAATCTACTTTATCTTCTAATATTCTTAGAACTTCCAAGCCTTCATCACTTTGAAGGAATGATGCTAAAATAAATAAAGGATCTTCACCATAAGGAACTGTAAGTAATTTCTTTTTGTTTCCTTTTAAGTTATAATAAACATCTTTTTTATTCTTCAACAACAACAAACCTTCACTAAAAAATTTAGAACATTTGTTTTGAAGAGATAATAAAGGGTCGTTAATAGACTCTAAAAAATCCTCAGGATATCTACTCGCAAACAATCTAACATCACGCTTTAACTCTGCAGATGTCATTCTATCTACTTTTACTCCCATTACGACTCTAGCTATTGTTTCCAACATCTCAATGTCTAATTCTTTAGCTGCTATCATTGCATCTAAAGCTAAATCCATGCTATCTACATCTACACTAGCGTCTTTTTCTTTATCAACTTCAATAAAATCATTTCCATTTGCAGGATGATGTGCTAGAAATTTTTGTAAAATTTGGTTTTGTTTTGGAACTCTTAAAAATCCATCTTCAAAGATAATTGGTTCTAAAAGAACATTTCCATCTTGCTCATCTTCAAAAATAGTTTTTTGATTCTTAGCATATCGCATAGATCTGTTTTGTCCAGTTTCTTCGTCAAAATAAAGTAAACTACTTCTTTTAGTATTTCTTGATGGAATTGTGTAGCTCAATGGAGCTTTGTCTCTGGTAAGTTTGTAGCTTTTGTCAACAAAAGCCTCTTTGTTTTTTTTCATTTGATTACGATTTAATTTTAATAAAAAAAAAGGGTGAGGTTAATCACCCCTTTTATTGTAATTATCTATATCTTATTTAAAGATAAAGAAGTTGTTAGCACCTAAAGTACATAAAGCTCT
>TARA_B110000908_G_C10268365_1_pt1 | contig 24171 bp, 19 predicted proteins | sample TARA_B110000908 | Tara Oceans TARA_B110000908 (sample SAMEA4398067) | marine metagenome | biome: Polar Biome; feature: [DCM] deep chlorophyll maximum layer (ENVO:01000326); material: water (ENVO:00002006), including particulate matter (ENVO:01000060) such as... | depth 36 m
CTTCACTCCTTCACTCCTTCACTCCTCCACCGTCCAAAAGCTCCTCCGCCATTTCCATCCACTCTTCACCCAAGCCGGCCTGACCTTCAGGTTGAGGCTTTCCTGCACGGTCATACCAGTATCCGGCATTCTCGAGATCACCTTCCACACGATGTAGATGTGCGTGGACCCATGCACCTTGGTATCCGTCTACTTCCGAACAGAGATCGTGCGCTTCGCTCCATCGTCCTGCACGAGCAAGCCATAAAGCTTTCGTGACATCTGTTAGGCCAGCAGGTGGATTGCCTCCACTCGAGGCCGAGCTCGCTAATTCTTTAGAATTCATACTCCACCCTTACATGCAGATTTCAGCATGATCAAGTTTCATTTCCAATCATCCGCCTTTTTATTTGCTCCTTTATTCCTCCTTTATTCTAAAAGCGAAAGCATTTCTGTTTCCGTCAATCCGGACATCATGGGACTAGCCTCATCCCCCACCTCGCCCATGGCGGCACTGATTACGCTCCGCTTTTTATCCTGCAAGCGGAGGATTTTTTCCTCCACAGTGCCTCGCGTGATCAACTTATAAATCGTCGCCGGCTTCGTTTGCCCAATCCGATGAATCCGATCAGCCGCCTGAGCTTCTACCGCCGGGTTCCACCAAGGATCAAACAACACCACGGTATCAGCAGCGGTCAAGGTTAGTCCATAACCACCCGCTTTCAGACTGATCAGGAAAACGGGAGGGCCGTTTGGCTTCTGGAACCGATCCACCACAGCGGATCGGTCACGAGTCGAACCATCAAGATAGGAGTAATCGATATCCTCGTTGTCGAGTTCATCACGGATCAACGATAACATTGAGGTGAACTGACTAAATACCAAGACCCGATGGCCACCACGCTGAGCTTCATCGAGGAGCTCCATGAGTCGGGCCAATTTGGTTGAGACGTCCATCAACGATTTACCTTTCAGTTTGTCATCTAACAACCTTAAATCACAACAGCTCTGACGCAGTCGCAGCAATACAGTAAGCATCTGCATACGCGCACCATCCTTACCCGACTGCTCACGGAGCTCGTCCACCTTTTCCGCACCATGGCGGAGAATCGACTGATAACGGTCTTTCTGCAACGGCGACGGATCGCACCACACCACGCTTTCGAGTTTGGGCGGCAGATCCTTGGCCACCCGTGATTTAGTGCGCCGCAGCATAAAGGGACTGGTGCGCCAGCGGAGTCGCTGCATCGCCGCGCGATCCGGAACTTCTGCGGCGCAGGGCAGTTCATATCGACGGCGAAAGTCCTCCCGTCCACCCAGGTATCCGGGCATGAGAAACTGATAAATCGACCACAGGTCACGCACGCTATTTTCCACAGGTGTTCCTGTAATAGCAATACGAACGGCGGCCTTCACCTTCCGGGCACCCTTTGCAGCCAGAGTGTCTGGGTTCCTGATCGCACTCGCTTCATCAAGCACCAAAGCACCAAGATTGATCTTTTGATAATGCTCGCTGTCTTTCTCGAGGAGGGCGTAGCTAGTCACGATGATATCCGCCACCGCCATCACCTCGTAGTAATCCTTTCGACGTGGACCGTGCATCACTAATACATTTAAATCCGGGACAAACTTTGCCGCCTCATCACGCCAGTTTCCTAACAAAGTGGCTGGGCATACCACCAAAGCCGGGCCTTTTGCTTCGGCTGGACCATGGGTTTTCCAAAGCTGGATAAAGGCAAGCGTTTGTAGGGTTTTTCCGAGACCCATATCATCGGCAAGTAAGGCAGCCCCCTCGCTGATGGCGCGACGGTATAACCATGCGACGCCCTCACTTTGATACTCCCGAAGCGTTCCAATCAGATCCTCAGGAAGAGTTGGGACAGGTTTCTCTTTCCTATCCTCCTCTTTACCATAATGACTGCGCAAGCGCTGCAGATAAGCCTCCTGCTGCGCCGGGAAATAGAATCGCCCATCCTCCTGCTTGGGATCCGTATCCAGCAAAAAACCTTCCATCACCTCTGCATCGAAGTGGGAAATAACTGCCTTGCCACCGCGCGGAAGGGTCATGGTTCGGCTACCCGATTGCAGCAATCTCCTCACGGCATCACGGTCGAGAGATTCACCACCAATCTTCCATGAAACATCACAGACTAACCAATCGGTGCCCCCACCTCCTCCACTGCCATTACCGCCATTACCGCCACCTTCGATCTCAATTTGAGGCACGATGCGATCGAGCTTCGACTCCACATGCACAAGCTTCTCTTCCGTTTTCACCTGCCACTGCTGACGCAATGATGGAAGTATAGTTGTTAGGAAATCAATCACCTCATCCTCACCTCGGAGAAACAGGGAACCGGTTGCATCGAGGACTTGGAAACCACACTCCATAAGTCGGGCAATCGCTGCTCGTTCACGATCAGGGTTTCGGACAAGCCACTTTGAAGAATCCTCGGTCGCGACCGGAAAATCGACGTTAGGCTGATGAGACGATGCCAGCGGAACTCGGGCTCTTTTTGTATAAACAGCCACCATCCGTGCCTGCAGAGCACGGGTAGAGCCGGCAATTTCCAGTTCAATAACGGGCTCCGCTTCGTGGATTTCAAGGCCGCCTAAATCATCGGGCAGTTGAAATTCGTTGGATAAGGGGGTTAGGGCTTTGACAAATTGGCTCAGTTCGATCTGAAGCCACTCCCCGCCGATAAGATCATTGACGTCAAGCACTTCGTCCAACGCATTCGACTCAGAGGCAACACCAGCCACAGTGAGTTGGCCTGCTCCCGGTTTCCACTCAGCCAGCTTGCCGCCTAGAGTGATTAATTCCGCAGCTTGGGTTTCTTCGCCCCTATCATCACTCACGGCAAGCTTGAGCCACATCATGTCGGCCTCGGTCTCAGCCCCAAGCTCGAGCTCCAATCGTGGTCGTAGTGTCCCAGAATTAATATGAACCGCCTCATCTCCCCGAGTCACCCTGGGGTGGTTATTAACCGCACGGTAAAACCCAGCCAGCTTGTCCTCGGGTAACGAAAGCATGGCGGCATCTGCTTGGCCTACGTTTTGCATCAACCATGCCGATAAGTTACGATCACACGGGCTGATCTGGGCACCCGCTGATCGCTTCAGATGCACCGCACGGACTCCTTCATGAGGAAATCGGGGTGAGAGTCTCACTTCGAGCGGCACCACTTCGTATGTAGCGGCCTTTGCCTGAGCATCACCTGACCCAGCTTCTTTTTGTTTCAGATCACCCTCTGGCTGAATTGAGGCTAACAGCAAGGCAGCGGCGTGCTCGCACATCGCTCCGGTGGATCGGGCCATCGCACAGCCGCAGAGATTTTTCACCTGTGTAATGCCCATCACCTTGACCGCCACCCGCATTGGCTTGTTCCCAGATCCCACAACCCCTTGAAACATAGCAGCTTCGCTTGAATCCTTCCGTGTAACCTTGATCACTTTTCCCAGACGCACCAATGCACGGGCAGCCTTAAACACTCGTCCTCCAGCCGCTTGACCTACCCATTTCTCCGTAATCTGCATCGTTTGTTGGCCGCAGATTGCCGAAATGTGGCGACAGTGCAATGACACGTTTGCAGATCATGGTTTTTTTATCTTTGGTAGGACGCAGTATTTGTGCATGTTTCCTTTCCAGCTCTGTAGTCAGCAGATCTGAATCTATTTTTAAAAAAGATGAAAATTGTTGCCATCGCAAACCAAAAAGGAGGTGTGGGAAAAACCACCACCGCCATTAACCTTTCCGCAGCCCTAGCCGCCAAAGGGCAGCGTGTGCTCCTTATCGACCTCGATCCACAAGCCAACGCAACCAGCGGTATCGGTCACGAGCCAGACGGCAGCGAAAGCATGTATTTTCCACTTCTTGGCGAAAGCACCATGGAGGAAAAAATCATCCCATCCCGCCTCCCCAACCTCTCGCTTATTCCATCAGGCATGGATCTGGCCGGGGTTGAAATCGAACTCGCCCGTATGGACGATCACTTGATGCGACTCCGTGGGCTGCTTGCAAATTCAAAACAACACAATCGCTTCGATTTTTGTATCCTCGACACCCCACCGTCGCTCGGTGTGCTGATGACATCCGCTCTTGCTGCCGCCGATGAGATCCTAATCCCACTCCAGTGCGAGTGGTTTGGCCTCGAGGGACTTGCTAAGATTGTCCAGGTGATCGATCAGATCCGCGACACTGGAGCCAACCCCGACGTCATCCTTGAGGGGATCCTGATGACCATGTATGATGGCAGGACCAATCTCTCGCGACAGGTCGTCGAGGAAGTAGCCAACTACTTCCCGTCACAGCTCTACAGCACCGTCATTCCGCGCACGATTCGCATCGGAGAGGCACCCAGCCACGGTAAAACAATCTTCGAACACGACCCTACAGGCACTGGAAGCCAAGCTTATGGCAACTGCGCCGATGAGTTCCTCACCCGCCACGCGGTCTGCGGACCTCCAATTGCTGCTGGCACTTAAGCTTAACTTTTACTAAACTTTTACTAAGCTTTCTATTCCCCTCACCCCACCCCAACGCAAAATCACCCTGGGTAGGTGCCATTAATATAGTCGTATAAAGTATCGATCATTCCTTGTCTCTCGGCCACGATCCTACGCGTCAGGTCACCACTTGAAACCACCCCAAGAAGGTGACCATGACTGACCACAGGCAAGTGACGAAATCTTTTCTCAGAGATCACATGCATCGCATCCTGCACCGTGAGTGTTGGCTTAACCACCACCACATTCTTGGACATCACTTCATGAACCTTCGTTGTTGAAACATCCAGTCCTGCAGCAAGAACACGGTAAACAAAGTCGCGCTCCGTCAGCACTCCGATAACCCACTCCTCGTTCATCACCAACAGCGCACCCACATGCTCTGCCTTCATGATCTTGGCAGCTTCTTCAATTGTCGCCTCAGGATCCACCTGACAAATACGATCCTCCTTCTCTTTAATTACATCTGCAAGTAACTGTTCCATCCTACTGGTTTAGAGAAACTGGCCACCATTGTCAATAATCACTCGCATTATGGATTTTCTTGCTTCACCTCTGCAAATAGTCGAGCTTCCTGCTGTTGGGTAAATTGATGTGTGTAAAGGGCGTGGTAGTGGCCTTGGAGAGTGAGAAGCTCCTCGTGGGTGCCACTTTCCAGAATCTGACCTTTTTCAATCACACAGATGCGATCCGCTGTTCGGATCGTCGAAAGACGGTGGGCGATCACAAAGCTAATGCGACCTTCAAAAATGGTCTGAAGCCCCTCTTGAATCAACTGCTCGGTTTCAGTATCGATCGAGGAGGTGGCTTCATCCATGATGAAAATTCTAGGGCGCGCTAATAGAGCTCGGGCGAAGGAGATTAACTGCTTCTGACCCGTCGATAAGCGGTTCCCGCCTTCGCCTACGTCTGTTTCATAACCTTCTTCAAGGTTGCGGATAAACGGGTCTGCATTGACCTGCTGGGCAGCGGCTTCCACTTCCAAATCGGTTGCTTCGAGCCGACCGTAACGAATGTTTTCACGCACCGAACCACTAAAGAGGTGCGGCCCCTGCAGCACGATACCAAGATTGGATTGATACCATGCCAGGCTGCGTTCGCGAAGATCCTTGCCATTGACCAAGATCGCCCCACCCGTGGGTTCATAGAAGCGCGCGGCTAGGTTGACGATCGTGCTCTTGCCGCCGCCACTGGCTCCTACCAAGGCAATCGTCTCGCCGGACTTAACCGTTAGGCTGAAGTCTTTAAGAATTGGTTCACCATCGGAATAGGAGAAATCTACGTCGAGGAATTCGAGGGTTTTGATTTCTCGTTCTCCCCCGTCTAATGCACGTCCCTCTGGTCGATTGTGTTGATTTTCCCAGCTCTCGATCTTGGTTTTAACTTCATCACTATCGCTGATGCCGGGAACGGTAGCGAGCAGGCTGAGCACCCGCTCACCGGCTGCCTGTGCACCCTGCAGCTGAATGAGAACTTGAGCGATCTGATTGATGGGATTGAAAAATTGACCTGCGTAGAAAATGAATGCAACCAGCGTGCCGAGAGTAAGCGCGCCAGTCATCACATCTGAGCCACCACGCCAGAGAGCGATGCCTGCCGCAATGCTGCCGAGGGTCAAAACGATGGGCATATAGACCGCCGATTGCAAAGCGTTCTGCATCGAGGAGCGATACATCCGCGAGGAAAGCCCACCAAATTCATCCAAGTTTGCTTCCTCGCGAACCAGCACTTTACTCGTCCGTAACCCTTGAAGAGCTTCGTCAAATGAGGCTGTGATCATCGAGTTAAACTTACGCGTATCCCGTGAGCTGAGCAGCAACTTTTTCTGAAAAAACATACTGATCAAAATAAGTGGCGGCACCACAGAAAGCACCAGTAGACCGAGCACTGGCTTCAGCACTAACAACACAATCGATATCATAACTACCAAACAAGTCGCCCAAACAAGATCAAGAGTTCCCCAGGCAATAATACGAGCCAATTTATCACAGTCCGATGTCAGTCTAGAGATCAACCATCCCGTAGGCCGATGATCAAAGTAGGCAAACTCCAACTTCTGGATATGCTTAAAACAACTCTCCCGGATATCGTGGCTCATGTTGTTAGACAGTCCTCCAGCCGCGTTAATAAACACCCACACCCCAGCAGATAACGTGATGGTAAGAAAACCATACGTTAACATATAAGGCCAAAGGTTCAGACCCGTTTCCGTAGCTACCACATCGTCCACCGCCCAGCGCGTCAACAGAGCAAAGCTCGCATCGACCATCGCAATCACCACTGCGGAAATCGCCAACCGGATGAGCAGGCGCTTATACGGGAGTGCGTGACGAAACACGCGAACCCATAAATCGAGGTCGAGCCGATCGCTAAAAACGTCTTCTTCAGGTTGATTTTTCATGGTTTCTGCGTGCGTTCGCCCTCATCAGCGTTTTGAATTTTCCATAGTCGACTGTATAAGCCTTCCTCAGCGATGAGTTCACTGTGAGTGCCACGTTGTGTAATCCTTCCGTCCTCGAGAACAATCACATGATCAGCGTGAGCAAGAGTGGACAGTCGGTGAGCGATAACAAGGGTCGTGCGCCGCCCATGCCGATCACGTAGGGCCTTGAGAATGGAAGCCTCAGTTTCAGAGTCCACCGCACTCAGGGCATCATCCAACAATAATATAGGTGTCTCTTGCAGCAATGCCCGCGCCAGGGCAACACGTTGGCGCTGCCCCCCTGATAAAGTAACACCGCGCTCACCCACTGGGGTGGAGTAGCCAGAGGGAAAACCTTGAATCGTTTCGTGGATCTCCGCTAAACGAGCCGCTTCGCTGATTTCATCCTCAGCCGCATGATGCCGCGCGAGGTGAATGTTTTCGCCCACCGTCTTGGAGTAAAGAAAGGGCTCCTGCATCACCACGCTAAATTGAGCTCTCAGCCATTGGCGGTCGAGATCCGCCAACTCATGCCCATCAAGCTGGATTGAGCCCGAGGAGTAGTCGTAGAGCCGCAGCAGAAGATGCATGAGCACCGATTTACCCGAACCTGATGGCCCCACGATGGCGAGAGTTTTTCCTGGTTCGACAGTGAAGGAAATATCTCGGATCGTCTGCTCGCTTTCCTGATGCCCAAAGGCAAGGTTCTTAACCTCAAGTCTCCCTGCGACAGGGCCCTCTGGCAGAACGGGATTAGCGGGCACACTTTCCTCAGGCTCGGAAAGAATTTCTCCCATACGAGTAAGTGCAACAAACGATTTTCCAAGATCGGTGAGCGTCCGTCCCATTTGGCGCACGGGCCAAAGCAGCATATTGAGAAACATAATGAACGCGAAGAGTGTCCCGACGGTTAGAGTTCCTTCGGAGATGAAATAGATGCCCGTAAAAAGCACGATCCCCTGCTGGAAAATAACAATGAGATCGGAGCTGGACCAATACCACGACATCAGCCGAAGTAACCGCAGACTGCGATCACGGTAGAGTTGATTAGGCTCGGCGAACTTGGCAATCTCGTAATCCTGGCGTGCGAATGCCCGCACCACACGCAGACCGGCAAGATTTTCTTGGACCACGCGCGTGACTTGCCCTTCGGCCTCATCCACCCCGCGGAAAAGATGTTTTACTTTGCCGACGTAGTAATAGCCAAAGAAAATGATTGGCAGTATGAGAGCAAAGGACACCAACGTCATTCGACCATCTAACATAACCATAATCGGCAATGCTGTAAGCAAAAGTAAAAGCGCATTACTTATATCCACAACTTGGGAGGCAAGCGCCATTCGCAGCGTTTCCACATCCGAGGTGCAACGCTGGATCAAATCCCCAGTCTCGGCACGATCATGATACTTGGCAGGTAAACGTTGCAGATGATCGTAGAGTCGGTTCTTGAGTTTCCTCGCAATGCCATCGGACGCCTGTGCCGCAAAGCGCCCTTTCAGATAGCTAAATCCGCCCGCCACGATGGTCAACGATACCATCAACAGAGCGGGAAACCAAAGATGAGCCCGCACAAACGCGGCACCGCCCATTAACCCAATGATGGTAGCCGTGAGCAGACCGTCATCCGGTTGCTCGGAGAGAGCAAAATCAATCGTCGCACTCGCGATGAGGGGCGTTAGGTAATTGATTGCCGTAAACACAAACAACGCAGCAATCGCCCAGCCATACTTGCCCCGGAACCCACGCATGAGCAGCCAGAGCAACGACTGAGGCGCCTGAATCGCTGGCAGAGCTGGTTGGGCTTGCTTAGATGGTGTGGAGTTCATGGTGCTGATAAAAGTGATATGGGAGCAAAAAAAGACCCGCGTTACTTGCGGGTTGCTACCAAAATCATTCAATCAGCAGCCCGCGTTAGTTAGGTGGGCAGCCGGGAAAATTCTAACCTCTCAGACAATGCCCACATTGAGAGTCCAAAAGACTCGTGAAATATAGAGGTGCATTGCTTTCATAGGGAGAAGATTAAAAAGATGATTTCTTAGGCCAGAGGGACTGGAGGGGGAAAATGATAAACCTCGCATTTTTAGTCAAGGAGATTTCCAAAATTCTAGTAACCTCTCCAAATGATCGCCATCTCACATCATCAACTTCCGGTCCAGTGTTCGATATTGAATCGCTTCGAGGATGTGCTCCGGCTGGATACTTTCTGCGGCGGCTAGGTCGGCCAGGGTTCGGGCTACTTTGAGGATGCGATCGTGGGCGCGGGCGGAGAAGTTCAGCTCGTTCATGGCGTGTTCGAGGTAACCGGAGGCGGTGGCGTCGATGCGGCAGTGCTCGCGCATGACTTTGCTGGGCATGGAGGCGTTGCAGGTGATATTTTTGTTGGTTGAAAACCGATCAAGCTGTCGGGTTCTCGCAGCCTCGACTCTTTTGCGAACAACGGCTGAGGTCTCTCCCTGCTCGTCCGATGCGAGTTCGCGGTATTCGACAAGGGGCACTTCCACATGAAGATCAATCCGATCTAACAATGGACCAGAAATACGTTGTCGGTATTTTTCAATCTGCGGTGGTGAGCAGCGACATTCACGTTTGGGGTCACCATAGTATCCGCAAGGGCATGGATTCATCGCGGCGACCATCATGAATCGGCTTGGGAAAGTCAGCGTGCCAGCGGCTCTTGAAATGGTGACGTAAGCATCCTCCAAGGGCTGGCGCATTACCTCGAGGGTCTGTCTGCGGAACTCTGGAAGTTCGTCGAGAAAAAGGACGCCATTGTGGGCTAGTGAAACTTCTCCTGGTCCTGGATTGGTGCCGCCACCTAACAAACCAACGTCAGAAATGGTGTGGTGTGGGGCGCGGAAGGGGCGAGTCACCAGCAGGGCGTTCTCTTTTCCTAACAAACCGGCGATAGAGTGAACTTTGGTAGAGTCGATAGCTTCGGCTTCGGTAAGATCAGGGAGGATGGTTGGGAGCCGTTTGGCGATCATCGATTTACCGGTTCCGGGAGGACCTACCATCAGTAAATTATGTCCGCCGGCGGCAGCCACTTCGAGCGCGCGTTTCACCTGATGTTGGCCTTTGACATCTTCTAACCCGATATCGTAGTGGCGGCGGGTATCGAAAAGTTTTTTCCTGTCTAACTGGTAAGGTGCTAGGATGCGCTGACCCGTGATGAAGTCCCATGCTTGGCGTAAGTTCTCGACTCCGTAGACTTCGATGCCATCTACAATGGCCGCCTCTGCAGCATTGGCGGCAGGAACGATAAGTCGGGTGCGACCACGCCGTTTGGCTTCAAGCGCCATGGGTAACACACCACGAATGGGGCGCACGAGGCCGTCAAGCGCCAGCTCGCCTGCGATGGAATACCGTTCAGGTTCCTGAATACGATCCTCTCCTGCGGTCTCAGCTAGGGCAAGTGCGATCGGCAGGTCGAAACGCGGCCCCTCTTTTTTGAGATCCGCTGGTGCGAGGTTAATGGTTTTCACCCCTTTGGCCCAACTCAGAGCTGAGGTGCTGAGAGCCGAAGTCACACGCTGCGAACTCTCGCGCACAGCGGCATCGGGAAGCCCAACCACGTTAATGGCCGGCTTCTCAGCATTGAAGGCACTGACCTCCACCTCAACTTCCATTCCTTCCACACCCAGTAGGGCGGACGAATACACACGCACAATCATGTGTTCACGCTAACACCACTCTATTTTACGTAAAGGGCCAAATTCCGCTGACTACGTGCATACACACACGTTTCAAACGTCAAATTGCAAATAGAGCCCTGCATTGTAATAGCCCGATACCCATTCCGTGGCACAATATAAATCACATAAGACAAATTAAACCATCCAACAACGTCTCGTTTTTGTCTATTATATTATAGACAAAACATTAACATTGTGATTTTATGTCACATAACAACTAAACAACACCAATTCTAGGAATAAATCGACCACTCAAACTGGCTCATCATAACAAATTAGAATCATTCTAAAATAAAGTAAACAAAACCCGCGTAGTTTGCATCTCATACTACAGAAAAACTTTTTACGAAGTGAATACATTTTTACACAAAAAAAACTCTCTGAGCGACGTTTAACCTAATGAAGACGATTTCATAGTAAATACTTAGCCAAATATCATTCTGAAATATACCTGTCCATATCCCCCTAAAATAACCCTAAACCCCACCCCATAATCGCCCCCCAAACCCACAATACCTCCGGAGCCCTTAACCAAACCGTAAAACGACCATCCCAGCGATGGTCCAACCCACATACCTCGGCTCCCCCAATGACCTAAGTCATCACTGAAACAATCAACTATTACCAGTTAACAACTACAAACCACTACTAATACCATGTCTAGATTTGAATCCGACAACAGCCTGCGGCTCTACCTGCGGGAAATCTCAAAAACTGAACTGCTCACACCTGCTGAGGAGGTCCAGCTTGCCGCTCGCATTAAGAAGGGCGACAAAAAAGCACGCGCTCACATGATTCGCGCGAATCTCCGCCTGGTGGTGAAAATCGCCCAGGACTACGCCAACTACGGCCTGCCGCTCGCCGACCTTATTTCCGAAGGCAACATTGGCCTGATGAAGGCCGTGGAACGCTTCGACCCGAATAAGGGAGGAAAACTTAGCACCTATGGCTCTTGGTGGATCAAGCAGTCGATCAAACGCGCTCTGGCGAACCAGAGCAAAACGATCCGACTCCCAGTCCACATGGTCGATAAAATCGCCCGTATGCGTCGTATTTCAGCCATTCTTTCTGAGGAGCTTGGTCGTGAACCGACCCAAGATGAGCTTGCCGAGGAGTTAGGAATCCCTCACAAAAAGCTAGCCCTACTTGAGCGTGCCGCCAAGCGCCCCACCTCGCTGAATGCCCCTGTGCACGATGACGATAGTGCAGAATTTTCTGACATAATCGGAGACGAGCATGCGGTGAATCCGTTTGAGGCTCTCGACAACAAAAATATGTATGGAGAACTTGATGACTTGCTCAATGTTCTTGATGAACGCGAGCATCGCATCATCGACGCCAGGTTTGGACTGGACGGAAAAACTCCCATGACTCTCGAAGAAGTAGGCGTCGAATTCGGCGTCACCCGCGAAAGAATTCGCCAATTGCAAAACATTGCGCTTGAAAAGATGCGTAAAGCGTTGCATAGAAAGGAGACGCCAATGCCAGAACCCACTACGGGATCTCTCGCGGAGGCTTCATAAAATAAAACACAATCCTAGGTATTATTATATATATATGACGATACCTTAGATTGGGATCGTAGGTGTGAAGAGCGGTGGGGTTAAACCTGCCGCTCTTTTCTTTTTGCCCCTTTCTAGCAGAATGGACAATTTGAGTCATCCACTATTTACCCCTAGCAAAATTGTTGGAGTAATACCAGTTAGTGATTCAAAAGAGACGAATGCCAGAGTGATACTCCTCGACTCGTTTTACTCCCCCTTTTCTTTTTACCTCTGTTGTTCTTTCAAGTGCTCGATCCGTTTTTTGATCATTTCACAGAAGCGGGCGGGTTTGGTCGTATCGTTGATCTTCAAAACATCCTCGGCCAGCTTAATTGCGTCATCGTATTTTTTCTCCATGTACAGTGCCTGGAGTTTGTAGAGCTGGGCCGTTTGCAGTGCTTCCCCTTCGGGTTTTGTATCCTTGATGAACTCATCCACTTTCACGTAGACGGCGGCAAAATCACGTTCCTTGAATAAGGGATGGATCAGGGTACGCAGGGCCTTGGATGCTTGCTCGACTTTAATCTTGGCTATAAATCCGCTGATGTCATCGGGATCGGCAACGGCGATTTGTTCAAGCTCGTTTGCATAGATTCCGAGGGACTTGGGGGGCACGACCGAAAGGGCGAGTTCGAGGGCTCTAGCCTTCTCTGGCCCCTCGAGCATCTCCGCTGTAGCAAAGGCATTATCGCGCTGTCTTTTCTGTTTCCTAAGTTCGCCAAGGTGGGTGACGTAGGCTTCGGCACCACCATTCTGGTAGCCGGTCTTAGCATAGGGACGGCCTTCAGCATCACATAGCATGACCGTGGGAAATCCTGATACGGAAAAAGTATCTCGCAGGGTTTTGTTTTGTTTTTTTAGAGCTTCGGGCAGCTCTTTCTTACGCGGGAAATCGAGTTCGACGAGGATAAAGTTCTGCGGAACAGCGGCTTTAAAGGCCTCCTGTTCGAAAACTTCTTTTCTGAGCTTAATACACCAGCCACACCAGTCCGAGCCAGTGAAGTCGATAAGGATGTCCTTGCCCTCTTTCTTAGCCTTCGTCTTGGCCGCATCGAAATCTGTCATCCAGCCGTCGCCCGCAGCCCAGAGAGGCGTGGCCGACAGTGCTAGCAAAAGAACGAGACGATGAAGAGAGTTTTTCATGATGGTTTTTGTAGACCTGTATTGGTCTTCGTACGGAGTAGCGGTAACAAAACGGAAATTTGTCTAAGTGAGCTATACTCGGTTATTCTAGCCCTTATTCAAACTATTGGGCGGCGTAGGCTGCAGCCACTTCCTCGGCAATGATTTTGATGCCCTCATGAACTGTGCGCTCGTCCATCGTGTAAGTCATGCGGATACATTCGTGACGGTGTGGCCAAGGTTCTGACTCGTCCTCACCAAAGAAAAAGTAATGACCGGAAACAATCAGCACCCCGCGCGCCTTGAGTCGCTCGTAGAGTTCCTTCGAAGTGATTGGCATTCCTTCAAACCATAGCCAAAGGAAGAGGGCCCCCTCGCTCAGGTGGACGCGGTATGGGAGTGATGAGTCAAATTCCTGATCGACCCACTCGCGAGCCTGACGGGATTTATCGATGTAGTATGGGCGGACCACCTCGTTGCTGAGCTTGAGGATTTCACCGCTACGAACCAGGGGCTCCATCAAAGCCTGACCGATGTTGCCATTGGCAAGTCCGACGATGGCACTCATCGATGAAATAGCTGCTGCTATTTTCTCGTTGGCAATGACGATACCGGTACGCGTTCCGGGTAGACCTATTTTCGACAAACTGAGGGTCAGCACGATGTTCGGGTTCCACACGGGAGTGGCCTCTGTGAAAATAATGTTAGGAAATGGCGCTCCGTAGGCGTTGTCGATAATGAGTGGAATGCCATGCTCATCGGCCAACGCAGAAAGATGGGAAACCTCTTCGTCTGTTAGCACGTTACCGGTCGGGTTCGTAGGACGTGACACACAGATGGCTGCGATGTCGTCATCGACGACTAAGTTATCAAAGTCGACACGGTATTTAAAGTCGTACTCACCGATTTTTTCGATCAGTGGTTTGCAGGCGCGGAACATGTCCTCGCCCACTGACTGGTTCGAGTAACCAATATATTCTGGCACCAGTGGCAGGAGAATTTTTTTGCGCACCACTTCACCGTTAGCGTCTTTAAATTTTCCAGCCAAGGCATTGAACAGGAAAAAGAAGGCGGTCTGACCACCTGAAGTGATCGCAACGTTTTTGGCCGTGATATCCCAGCCGAAACTCTCTTGAAAAAGCTTGGCAATGGCATCGAGAAACATCGGATTACCACGTGGAGGATCGTAGTTCGAAAGCATCTTTTCCATGCCCCCTGGCGTGGCCAAAATTTCCTCGATACGGCGACGCCAGAGTGCGTTCACTTCAGGAATGTGTGCGGGTTGGCCACCACCGAGCATCCGGGTATCGGGGCCACCGTGAGCGAGGGCATTGCCCAAGTCATCCATCAGTTCTTCAATCCCACTGCCCATGCAGAGACGCTCACCGAATTCTGAGAATTCGAAATCTGAAAATTGCTCACTCATGTTTTCTGCCACAGCAATACTGCTGGGAGGGCTAGGCCTATCACTAAAATACCTTTTTAACCACCCTGATTTACTTCAAAAAACGGCCTCCAACTCAGAGAGAAGGAGGCCGTGATGATTGTTTTGTATGTCAGAGTCCAGTGGCGTTTACTCGGCTGGCTGGGTTGGGTCGACCACTTGGGGTGGCTCGAGGCCTGGGATCTCTGGCTCGGGGGCAACGGCTGGCACGTCAGAAGGAACTTCTGGCTCGGGAGCCATACCTGGAGTCACAGGAATATCACCAGCACCAGGAGTTACGGGGATTTCGTTTGCTGAACGCTTTTCGCCGAGCATCACGGATGGAACAAAGCCAACTTCGCCAGTATCGACGACTTCCACTTTAACGTAGGAACCTTTTGTGGAGATCACCTTCACATCGGTGTAATCAGGAAGTGTTTTATTAGGCTGGTCACTCTCTTTAGGGAACTTGTTAAAAAGCGCCGTGTTAGGAGAAACAGTCTGAAGGAATGTCCCGGGGGTAAAAGCAGGGCCGTAGGGATCTTCCTGTGCGGCTGTTTGACCACCGGGGCCATCAAGAGGATTATAACCGTCGCCGCCGCCGAGTGGTTTATTGAATGAGTCACAGCTCACGAGGGCAACCGAGACGGATGCTAGAGCTGAAAGAGTTAGGAGGTTTGCATATTTCATACGAGGAGATCATGCACCTACCAGCCCGCGGGGTCAACGGATTTTCAGATAAACCTCTGCCGCTTCAAGCCAGTGGCGGGGGGAGGCAATACCTTCATCCTCTAGCCTCGCGGGCAGCATGGCGGTGTGGACGGGTCGTTTTTCCCTGAAAAAATGGGCGTCATCTATCGAACTAGCAATCAGTCCATCGGAGCTCAGATCATGGCCATGCTGCTGGGCGAGGGTGCAGATTTTTTCTGCGTAGCTATGCCAACTCTCAGGCTCACCGGAGTTGCATAGGTGATAGATTCCAGAGCAACGATGTTGGAGCAAGAGCTCCACCCACTCAACAACGTCATGGGTGAAGGTGGGAACTGAAAACTTATCGGCGATAAGATTTTGCGACTCACCGGACAGGGCGCGATCGAGCACGTTGTCGAAATGTGATGGTCGCTCGGAGGTGGTCGGGCCGAATAGCCATGAGACCCGGCAAATCAGGGAGTCGTCATTGGCATCTAATACATGTCTCTCACCTGCCATTTTAGTAACCCCATACATATTGACTGCTCCTATGGGATCATTTTCGATTTTTCTTCCTGGCAGTTCACCGTCAAAAACGTAGTCGGTGCTGAAGTGGACGAGTTTGGCGCCTTTTGCTGAACACACTTCGGCCATGACGCGAGGCGAGTCGACATTGACCAACTTGGCAAGATAAGGGTTGTCCGCACATTCTTCCAGTCCTGAAATAGCGGCGGGATTAATGAGCACATCGAAGTCTTCGGCCCGAATGGCATGGCGAAGCTCCTCGGGCTCCGAAAGATCGGCTTCGGAGCGGGTGAGAGTTATGACTTCAATATCGTCTCTTTTTTTCCACAAAGACAAAAACGCTCCACCGAGTCGTCCGGTGGAGCCTGTGAGTAATACGCGCATGGCTCGGATGTATTCCTGAGAGCCCTCTGTCCTAAGAGGCCCTAATCTGTACTGACGCTAAGCCTACAAATTTACCCTACAAACATGTGCTCGCCAATCTCTTCTTCGAGGTCAGCAAACTCATCGGCGGATATACCAGCGTCGCGGATATTACGCAGGGTGCGGCGTGTGCCGCGTCGGCTACCTGGGCCGTTAACTTTATCAGCCACGACCTCGACTAGAGCTGGTGCCAATGCGGCAATTCCGAGGGCAGCAAGAGTGAGGGCCACCGGACGACGTGTATCGCGGTGCATAAGGTCACCTAGAAAAACACCCGCGGCAGCACCCAGCATAGCAGGGGCGAATGACGCGCTCGTTTCAATCCAGTTTTTGTCTGACTCATCTTGTGGCATGTCCTTATTCTAACCTCGGAATCCGAGGATAAAAGCCCAAATCTTTCCAAATTTTCAAAAATCTCTCAAATCTGTGTTAATTTTACCGTTTCGCTCTTTTCATCCACAGAATCCCTCTCATTCTACGCGCATGAGCAGCTCTCTTCAAAATGAAAATCAATATGCCCTTATTCTCGCCGGTGGTAGTGGCACCCGCTTCTGGCCCCTTTCCAGAAATGCAAAACCGAAACAACTCCTCAACCTGTTTGGCGAAGCTACTTTATTAAACCAGACCATCTCCCGGCTCGAGGGGCTTGTCCCGAAGGAAAACATCCTCATTCTCACCAATGCCCTGCAGGTGGAAGAGGTGAGAAAGGTTGCCTCCGATTTACCCCCAGAGAACATCTTCGCCGAACCAGCTAAACGCGACACCGCACCGGCCGTCGCCCTCGGAATTGGCCTCATCGCTGCGCGCAACCCGAATGCCACCATGATGGTGCTTCCGTCCGACCAATTGATCAATGATACCGCTGCCTATCAATCTGTGATGCGCGACGCCATGACGGCAGCCGCAAATAATCCCGCACTGGTCACCGTAGGTATCAAACCGACTTGGGCCTGCCCAGCATTTGGATACATCGAGCGTGGCGAGACAGCCAAAATCGATGGTCCAGCACTCGACAACGCACCGTGTGAAGTCACTCGATTCCGAGAAAAACCCGACCCAGAGCTAGCCGAAACATTTCTCGCCCAAGGAAATTTTGCTTGGAACGCCGGCATGTTTATCTGGTCGGTCAAAACCGTCGTTAATGAACTAGCCCAGCACACACCCGAGCTGGCTGGATTTATCGAGGAAATTGGCCAGTCGGCTGATGTGCTACAAACCGTTGCCGATAAGTTCCCTACCCTGACTCCAATTTCCATCGATTACGCCTTAATGGAAAATGCCTCCCGCGTGCTTAACATCGAGGCCACCTTCGATTGGGATGACGTCGGATCCTGGCTCTCTGTAGCCAAGTATCTCGATACCCAAGGCGACAACAATCAGACCAACACGGACCTCGCCGAAATCGACTCCCAGAACAACATTGTTTTCAACGCCCGCAAGGATTCAAAAATCGCCTTGTTAGGAGTAGATGATTTGATCGTGGTGCAGACCGATGACGCCCTGCTCATCGCCAACCGCCATCAGGCTGACAACATTAAAAATCTTGGGCCTAAATTACCTGATAACCTACTCTAACAGTATCATCAAAACCGAACATCCAGTCCTAGCCATCGACCATGGAGATGCCCGTATCGGCATTGCCGCAACGGATCCTGTTGGCATCATGGCGCATCCCGTGGAAACCATCCAAGTCAAGACCTGTGACCCCATCGAACGCATCGCCGAGTTGGTTGAGCTGAGGCAGGTCAAACAAATCGTCCTCGGGCTTCCGCTACGGCTCGATGGCAGTGAAGGATCAGCATCCATCAAGGTGAGGAGATTTGGCAAGCTGATCAGAGCGCGCCTACCCGACATCCCCTTTCATCTCTGTGATGAGACATTCACAACAGTCGCAGCCGCAGAAAAACTGCATCAAGCAGGAAAAAATGCCAAACGCCAGAAAAGCATCATCGATCAGGCCGCAGCGGTGGAGATCCTGAATAATTGGCTAGGGTGGAATTAACTTGGCGAGATACCGCTCCTCCTCTTTTCTCCTCCACATTCCTTAAAATTTGGCAAGAATGGGAGTAACCAATCTCCGTTTTCCTCGGTATAAGGTTATCTGCGTCAATTTGACCTCTTTTTACTATGAACGAAAAACCACGTCTCTCTTTCTGGCAAATCTGGAATATGTCCTTTGGATTCTTTGGAATCCAGTTTGGTTGGGGTCTGCAAATGGCCAATATGAGTGCCATCTACCAGTTTCTCGGTGCCGAAGAAAGCGAACTCCCCCTGCTGTGGCTCGCTGCACCTCTCACCGGCTTGATCATCCAGCCAATCATTGGTTATTACAGCGACCGCACTTGGAACCGAATGGGCCGTCGAAGACCATTTTTCCTCATTGGTGCCATCCTTGCCAGTATCGCGCTAATCTTTATGCCGATGTCCAGCACTCTCTGGATGGCGGCGGGTCTGCTCTGGGTGCTCGATGCCTCAGTCAACGTCAGCATGGAGCCATTCCGCGCCTTTGTAGGCGATATGCTGCCTGCAACTCAGCGGAAGGTAGGCTTTACGATGCAGAGCATCCTGATTGGTGCCGGTGCCGTATTGGCATCGATTCTTCCCTTTGTTTTGAAAAATGGTTTCGCCGTCAGTGGTGAGGCGACTTCCGATAGTGCCATCCCGCCTGCGATCAAAATCGCCTTCTTCATCGGTGCCGGAGTCTTCTTTGCCTCCGTTCTCTACACCATCCTAACAACGCGTGAATATCCACCCGAGGATATGGAGGAGTTTAAAAAAATGAAGGCCGAAGGTGGTGGCATCGGCCATGCCTTTGCAGAAATCTTCCAAGGGATTGGAAGTATGCCCAAGGCGATGAAAAAACTCGCGCCAGTTCAGTTTTTCACTTGGTTAGGATTGTTCTGTATGTGGATTTTCTTCACCCCAGCGGTCGGTAAAAAAATCTTTAGCGGCATCCCACTCGGTGTTCACGATGATGCGGTTCATCAACTAATGAAAGATGATCCCTCATCTCTCGCCGTTGCTCTCGCGGTAACTGATCTCTACGAGAATCGAAAAGAAGTGATCGAAGCGGAGGACAGTGAGAAGCCTGATACCAGCTCAACATCCGATACCATGTTGACGATGTTCGGTCTTAAAAAGCCAGCCCCATCAGCCGCCGAAAAAATCACCACAGAGGAGCTAAGTGGATTTTTTGCCACCTCCGCAAGTGCCACCACAGCACCGGATGAAGACAAGGCCGAGAACCCTCTCATCCAAACGATCGCAGGCACCTGGCTCGCTCATAAAAACGATCCAACCGCCTGCGCAGCTGAACTTGAAGGCCACTTGCAATCGGCCCGCGACTACCAAACCGGCACTGGCTGGGCAGGTGTCTGCTTCGCCGTTTACAACCTCGTGGCCTTCATCTTCGCCTTCCTGCTGCTCGCTATCGTACGTATTGCCAGCGCCAAGATGATCCACCTCGGCTGCATGCTATGCGGCGGAGCGGGGCTTGTTTCCACCATGTTTGTCACCGATCCCAACATGCTCTTAGTAAGCATGGCGGGTGTAGGTATCGCTTGGGCAAGTATTCTCTCCATGCCCTACGCCATGCTATCGAACTCCGTACCCGGAAACAAAATGGGCTTCTACATGGGGGTCTTTAACCTGTTCATTGTCATCCCCCAGATCATCGCATCTGTCGGATTCGGACCCATCGTTAAAACCTTCTTCGGTGGTGACCCCATGAAAGCCGTCACCATGGGTGGCGTTTCCCTCCTCATCGCCGCCGCCTGCACCCTCTTCGCAGACAATGATGAAGCGGAAGCTTCTTAAACTCCAAATACCAAAGGCAGAAAGTTTCAAAAACCAAACTCCAAGCCCATAGATTCGTGGAGATCCGTCCGATTCGTGGTTTCAAAAAAATGAAATACCTCCTTCTTGCAATCATGTTCGTGCCAGTCACACTGCACGCCGTGGATCAAGCAACCCGACCGCATATCTACCAGCTCATGGTACGCCATTTTGGCAATACCAATGAGACGCGTAAAACCGACGGCACAATGGCCGAGAACGGATGCGGTAAGTTCGACGACATCAATGACGCCGCTCTGAAATCGATCAAGGGGCTCGGTATCACCCACATCTGGCTGACCGGCGTCTTGGAACAAGCAAGCTCCACCGCTTACCCGGATCGACCTGCCGACACTCCGATCCTCGTTAAAGGCAAAGCGGGGTCGCCTTACGCGATCCGAGATTACTTCGACGTCTGCCCTGACTACGCAACTGATCCCACAAAACGACTCGATGAGTTTCGTGCTCTACTCAAGCGTATTGAAAAAAACGAACTGAAGGCGATCATCGACTTCGTACCCAACCACGTTGCCCGTTCCTACAGCAGTGACATCCGTCCAGCACTATCGTTTGGCAAAGACGACGACACCGATCACTTTTTTAACATCAACAACAACTTCTTCTACCTCGGCGACTTGCACCCAGGTGGTGGTGCGCCGTTGAAACTGCCCACAAAGGATGGCTCCGAGCCCTACGCTCCGGAAAAAGACCATGGTAAGGTCACCGGCAACAACGTGATTTCATGGTCGCCATCGATCAACGATTGGTTTGAAACTATCAAACTCAACTACGGTCACGACTTCACCGTAGGGCCACCACGCGACGACCTTCACCCTCTCCCCAAGGCGGATGCCGCTCCCGATAAAACTCCCGATACTTGGCAGAAGATGGATGCCATCCTAGCCTACTGGCAGGAATTAGGTGTGGACGGGTTTCGCGTCGACATGGCGCACATGGTGCCGATGGCTTATTGGGCGTGGCAAACACGCCGCTGCAAGACGCGCGACAAAAAAGTCTTTTTCATGGCGGAGGCCTACGACAACGATCCCTCCAAACTCACCGAGGGTAACGTGCTCGAGGAGCTGTTAGCATCCGGATTTGATGCCGTTTACGACGATCCCACCTACGACACAATCAAACACACTGTAGAGGGTCAAAAGTGGGCCAACGAGATCGACGGCGCTGCCAACGCTTTTTCTCCCCTCTTCCACAAATCACTGCGCTACGCAGAAAACCACGATGAAGTCAGGCTTGCTTCCAAGGGGAATTGGACGGGTGCCGGCATGGAAATTGGTAAACCCGTCTCCGCGATCATCTACGGCTTGGGTCGCGGCCCGATCATGCTCTACAGCGGCCAAGAAGTCGGCGAACCTGCCGAGGGAGCCGAGGGGTTTAGCGGCGATGATGGTCGTAGCAGCATCTTCGACTACTGGTCTCTTCCCAGTATGACCTCTTGGGTCAAAGGCCACCAGTACGATGCATCCAAGCTTTCTGCAGAGCAGAAAAAGCTGCGCAGCTTCTATGCCAGCCTCCTCAAAACCTGCGCCGAACCCGCGTTCACACGTGGAGAATTCTACGGACTCAACCATGCCAACCGAGGTAACGAAAAATATGGTAGATCGGGTGACGAACAAGCATCTGGCCACTGGCTCTATTGCTTCCTCCGTCGTGATCAGACAACAGGGCAAGCCTTTCTCGTAGTCACTAACCTCAGATCTAACAAGGAACTTAACGATGTCCACATCCAGATTCCGGAAAATGCCATCGATTGGTTAGGTGGAAAACTCGGCAAACAAGAATTACTAACATTCACTGATCGACTTGGCTCAGGACTCACCCTCAAGGCTACCGATGACGACCTGCCATCGAAGGGTCTCCTGATTGATCAACTCCCCGCTAAGGCCGCGCTTTATTTGGAAATTGAGTGATTCGCTTACGCCTCCTCACCACTTACTTACTAAGCAACGGATTGAGCTTTTTGATTAGGGCGTTAATTTCCCCATGATCTTCTACACCAAGCTGCTCAACCTGCAGCACCTTTTGTAGCACCGCATGAGCTTCATCGTATTGTTTGCGTCGGGCTAATGCCAAGGCATAGGAAATGGCATTCCGCGTATTATTAGCCTCCAATTCATGGGCCATTTTAAAATGATTCAGTGCCAGTTCAGGTGTGTCGGTGTGCTCTTCCATCAATTTGGCTAACAAATAATGGGACTGCACGTAGCTTGGTTTACTCCGTAGCGACATCTCACAGGATTCCATGGCTTCGGGAAATTGCGCCCGCTTAAGCTGAATTTGGGCGATGTTGTAGTGAATAATATAGCAGCTTCCATCCAGCTTTAACGCCTTTTGGTAATGAGCCAACGCAAGATCATTCCGATTTTTCAGTCGATACAGACTGGCTAGATTTGTTTGTGCCGTGGCGCTGCGAGGCTCCATTCTGACGCCGTGAGTAAAGAGAGATGTGTCGTTTTTCCAAACCTTCGTTTGTTCATAGCTATGGACAGCACAAAGGATGGCCAAACAGGCTAGTGCTGTCACTCCTACCGTAAAGAGCCGTCCCTTAAGGGCATCAACACCATAAGCCAAAGCCAGGGCTGGACCAGCCAATGCTAAATAGGTGTAGCGATCCGCCGTAAATTCTCCACCCACATCGAACAGACCTAATACCGGAGCAAGGCAGAGAAGAAACCACAGCACATCCTTCCGCGATGATATCCAAGCCACAGGCTCCACATGCAACGGGTGAAGTGAAAATAGAAGGGCTACAACAACCGCCACCACTAGGGATATTCTTAGGCTACGGAGCAGCAGGAAAAAGCAAAGCTTTTTGAAGAACATTTTTTTGCATATGGATTTGATGACTGATTTAAAAGGGATTAGCCCTACAAATACACATCAAATCACCTCAAGTAATTCGTTCGTGGACACAGATCCCCACTCAATTCGCCTAAACCCACTCAACCTATCGAGTTATTTTAATAAAAGCGTCGAGAGATAGCCTCGTTGAATGCCCTGCCAAGAAACGTTCGTTACTTCAACCTAATATCCAGCCACTGCTGCATGGTCTCAGCTGGGTTATTAGCGCGCATCAGGGTTTCGCCTACAAGAATAGCATTGGCCCCAGCTTCTAGGACGCGTAGACAGTCGCCGGCGGTTTTGATTCCCGATTCACTGACGAGTAAAACATCATCGCCTACCTCATCAGCCAACTGCTCAGTGGTGGCGAGATCGGTTTTGAAGGTTTTCAGGTTACGGTTGTTGATCCCGATAAGATCAGCGCCCAAGTCGAGGGCTCGTTCCATTTCCGGTAAGTCGTGGACTTCAACAAGTACATCGAGCTGGAAATCTCTGGCCACTTGGTAGAGGCGTGTGAGGGTTTCGTCGTCGAGAGCTGCTACAATGAGCAGAATCGCATCAGCCCCGGCGATAATAGCTTCGTAGATCTGAATTTCGTGCCGGATGAAGTCTTTTCGGATCAGTGGGATGTTGGAAATGGGGGAAATTTTGGTCAGATCGGCTAGTGATCCCTGGAAGTATTTCTCGTCCGTCAGCACTGACATACAGCTGGCTCCACCATCGAGATACATATTGGCCTGACGAAGCGGGTCGAAGTTTGGGTCGATCACACCAGCCGATGGTGAGGCGTGTTTTACTTCTGCGATGATACCGAGCCTGTCCGGTCCGAGATCGAGGGCAGCGCGGAAGCCACCAAAATCGTTTCGCTCTAGGGCCGCAGCGCGATATTTTTCAAGGTGAGGAAGGATTGCTTCCACCTCGCCACGCTTGTGCTCCATGATTTCGTTGAGAATGTCCATGCGGAGTCTTTTATGTTCTAAGTTTCAAATTCCAAATACCAAGTTACAGAAACAGCACTTTTCTCAAAAAATGGCTTGTCAGCGGATGATCAGAGTGTAAATAAGCCCCGCGTCAGCTCACCAGCTGATACGATCCCAAACACTCTATGCGGGTGTAGCTCAGTGGTAGAGCGCGACCTTGCCAAGGTCGATG
>TARA_B110000908_G_scaffold172784_1_pt1 | contig 24131 bp, 19 predicted proteins | sample TARA_B110000908 | Tara Oceans TARA_B110000908 (sample SAMEA4398067) | marine metagenome | biome: Polar Biome; feature: [DCM] deep chlorophyll maximum layer (ENVO:01000326); material: water (ENVO:00002006), including particulate matter (ENVO:01000060) such as... | depth 36 m
ATTATTTTCAACCCCCTCTCACAACCCCCTTATTTACAACGATAAGGCTGTGAATAAAATTCGGACTTAAAGGTTAATAAGGACGCTTAAGGAATCGTGAATTCCTAGATAAATGCAATTTTGTGTTGTTTTAGCCACTCCTCGGGATGAAAACAGCACTTCAACGCCCCGTTTCCACAACCAGTGAACAAGCATACCTGAGCATTTAATATGCCAAGTCCTTAAAACTACTAGACAGAGACGACTTCATGCTGTGTCTTGTCGGTGGCGTTTATAATCAAAATCCAATATGAAACTAAAACATATACTTAAGAGGGCCAGACTGGCATCCATCATTGCAGGCGCAGTTGTTATTAGCAGCTGTGGAGAGAAAAAAGAAGAAGCCCACAATGCGAACGGCGACGAAAAAGTCCTACGTATCACTGCGATTCCAGATAAAAAGGTATCTGATCAAAGCATCAAATACAAGGCACTCAGTGACTACCTTGCCAAAGAACTCGGCGTTAAAGTAGAATATGTTAACTCACAAGACTACAGTGCTTCAGTCAACCGTTTCGCAAATAATGAAGTCCAACTGGTATGGTTTGGCGGGCTGACAGGTGTGCAAGCCCGTGCTCGAGTCGAAGGATCTCGCGCAATCGCCCAAGGAGTTGTTGACCCTAAGTATAAGTCTTACTTCATTGCGCATGAATCCACTGGACTAGAAAAGTCTGATGAATTCCCCAAGGGTATTGCCGATCTCACATTCACTTTCGGCTCGAAAAAGTCCACTTCTGGTCGCTTGATGCCAACTTGGTTTATCCAGAAAGAAACAGGCAAGACTCCTGAAGAGTTCTTCTCCAAGCCTGTCCAATTTACTGGCAAAGCAAGCCATGCAGGCACTGCCAATGCTGTCAATGAAGGGTCTGTGCAAGCAGGCGTGTTAAGCTACAAAACCTACGACAGCATGGTCAAATCCGGGGAAATCGACCCCAATAAAGCTAAAATCATCTGGGTCACTCCCGGGTATGCTGACTACAACTTCACCGCACATCCATCACTTGATAAAACGTTTGGTGCTGGTTTCGTCGACAAACTTCAAAAGGCTTTGATCGACTGTAATGACAAGAGGGTTCTTACAGTCCTCAATCGTGAAGAAGGCCTGATCGAAGCAAAGAACGAAGATTTCGCAAGCATCGTTACCATTGCTAAAGAGCTAGGCTTCTTTAAAGAATAGTTTCACTGCTCCTCCTGCTATAGAGCAGGAGGAGCATATTTTTAATCCTGTGTTTCAACTCACAGACATCACCAAGAGTTTTGGTGCTACCGTTGCCCTGAGCAATATCTCCTTAGAGATCAAGCAGGGGGAGCACGTTGCTCTCATTGGCCCATCTGGTAGCGGCAAAACTACTCTGCTAAAGCTGCTCAATGGGCAATTACTGCAAAACTCTGGCAGCTACAGTATTGCGGATTCGCATTTGAATAGCCTCAGCAACAAAAATTTACGCAGACTCCGTAGTGAAATAGCCTACATTCCACAGGATTTAGGGCTCATCCCACAGCTCAAGGTTTTTCAAAACATCCTACTTGGTAGAGTGGGCAAGCACTCTGCGCTGGGAATGCTATCCAAATTTCTTATCCCACCACGAAAAAATCTGCACCACATCTTCTCGCTACTACAAAGAGTAGGCATCCCTGAAAAGATGTATCAACACACGGCTACCCTATCCGGCGGACAACAGCAACGCGTAGCCGTTGCCCGAGCACTATTTCAGCAGGCACACAGTCTATTAGCAGATGAACCGGTTTCTGCAGTAGATCCAGCACGAGCTCGCAGCCTCATCACTTTACTAACAGAAATAGCGACAGAGAACCAGCTCACACTAGTGATGTCCATTCACAATTTGGAGCTGGCACGTGAGTTTTTCCCACGTATTGTTGGCTTAAAAAATGGGCATATCTTATTTGATTCCCCTGAGCCAACAACAGAGCAACTTGAAGAGCTATACCACCTTTCTGAATCTGAATTGGTAGAGCCATGATTTCCTTGAAGTCATACAAGGGCACACGCAGAAGCTTTCTGTTACTACTGATCCCTATTCTAGTATTCTGCATCTACTCCACGCAGGTAAAGTGGGCAGACTTCTTCCCTCAAGAGTATGGGATGGGAGTGATCGAGAAATTCTTCGCTGCGGCACTTGAACCCGCACTGGATTACCAAGACCCAGATATGCCGGAGTCGGCTCCGCCATTCTCGCATAAAATTGGCGAAGCATTATGGAATACCCTCCAATATGCTGTATGCGCTATCAGCTTATCACTACCGATCGGACTCTTTCTTGGCTTCCTGTCGTCCAAATCTTGGTGGCCACTTCGCTCGATGTCAGTCGCCACACGTCTCACCCTCGCGATAGTCCACCGCATCGCACGGACGGTTACGACAGCTGGTAGATCCGTTCATGAAATACTGTGGGCTCTTATCTTCATAACAGCACTCGGAACCTCGCCCATGGCTGTGATCGTCGCACTATCCATTCCATACAGCTGCAGCCTGGCTAAAGTGTTTTCCGAACTGCTTGATGAGCAGCCAAACAACTCCAAAGCTTATCTCCAGTCCTTAGGTGGAGGCTTCTTTGCGTCCTGGCTCTACGGTATATTTACAATCTCCCTAACAGACATCGTCAGCTATACCCTCTACCGTTTTGAATGCGCCATTCGCTCAGCAGCGATTTTAGGTTTCGTTGGAATATCCACTATCGGACTCCACATTGAAACAGCCTTTGAAGACAACTATTATAATGAACTATGGACGCTGCTATACGCCTTACTCGTTTTGATCCTGATTGTGGAGCGCTCTAGCCACTACATCCGCAAGAGCATGACTAATTACCCGTCTGCGAAACAGCTCCCGGATGACCTTTCACCGAGTTCACTACGCCGAGTCCAGCCGAGGCGATGGCTTCCAAAAATAGCCGCTATCTTTGTTATCGGACTCACTACCATTTCCTGGACCACCGGCGAATCTCTCTTCTCAAAACTTAGCTGGGAACAGCGCATGTCAAATCTAGATCGCTTTGTCTCCGACCAAATTACACCCTACCCGGTGCAAAAATCCGGCGACTGGAGCGATGCCTTACCATGGGCAAAGCATCTTTTGTTAGATCAAGGAGTGGAGGCCTCGCTACAGACGCTCTATATTGGCACTGCTGCGATGATACTCGCCTTTCTCATGGGTTTGATAACCTTGCCATGGAGTTCCAAGTCTCTCAATGAGGAAAAACCTTACGGCATTTATGCTGGCAATAATCGTGCCTTGAATTTGCTCCATAAGCTTATCTCACTATTCTTGCGGGCACTCTTTATTCTCTGCCGCAGCATGCCGGAGTTTCTTCTAGCCTTCTTGCTACTACAAATGCTTGGCCCTACTGCTTGGCCTCTCATCTTAGGACTCGCTATCCACAATTACGGCATTATCGGCAGACTCGGGGGCGAGCTAGCCGACCACTCGGATTTAAATCACACCAAAGTCCAGCTTGCCCAGGGTGGAAACCGCCTGCAGGGATACTTGTTCTCAATTCTCCCCGCTTACTTTAACCGTATGGTGTTGTATTTTTTCTATCGCTGGGAAACGTGCATACGTGACGCTACAGTGCTGGGTCTTCTTGGCATCAGCTCTCTAGGTTTTCTCATTGATGAAGCAAGAGCGAGAGACAACTATGATGAATGGCTCTTTTTTATTCTACTTAGTGCCTGCATCGTCATCATTGGAGATTTTGCTTCAGAAATCGTTAGAAACAAGCTGAGGAGCTCCAGCATCCAGAGCTAAACTTTCTGTCCTGCTCGGGACTGGGGTGATACCACTCCGCAAAACAGACGAGACGATTGAAAGTTTTTAAGCTGTGAGAAAATGCACTTCGTGGTCAACGAGAGTTCCGGATGAATTTCTTTTCTGGCTGCGGTACTTTCGCTGACGGAGGCCAAGCCGGTTTGATTCAGATAACTCGAGAAAAAAACTCGTCTGGTGTTACTCTAACCCCAAATCCGACCGCAGTACGATGAACATTCAAATGCTCGATGGCAAAGGGAACTCTCTATCGGGCGAACTCGTAAGGTAGCTATCTCCAATCTGGATCTTGATCCTTATCCTGATCAATCCGATCGGCCAGATTGCGAGCCTTGATACGGTGGTCACGTTTGGCACGTCGCTCAGAGAGTTGGCGGAGTTTTTTCTGCCGTTTCTCGAGTTTTTCAATTTCCTCATCGAGCTTGAGATAGCTTTCATATCGGCCTTCATCGAGTTCTCCCGATTCAACGGCGGAGCGGATGGCACAGCCTGCGTCGTTTCCGTGTTTACAATCATGGAACTTGCACTGGGCAGCCAGCTCTTCAACATCGGTAAAACTCTCTCGTAACGTTCTCTCGTCCGTCCACATCTGGATCTCGCGCATCCCTGGGTTATCAATCAGGATACCCCCATCATCGAGTAGGATAAGCTCACGAGCCGTCGTAGTGTGACGGCCTTTGCCCGTGGTTTCATTGACGTCATTGGTCCACTGAAACTCTTCGCCTAACAATTGATTAATCATTGTCGACTTCCCTACCCCGCTCGACCCAACCATGGTCAGGGAGATTCCGGGTTCGAGATACTTTTTCAACACATCAAGGCCTTCATTGCGAGCGGCAGAGGTGATGTAAACAGAGGCATCCTCGCTGAGATCCTGAATCAGGGCTGCGGCTTCGCTGTTTTGTTCGTTGGGAAAGAGATCGGATTTATTGACCAGCACGACAGCTTTGGAACCACTGCGTCTGATCAAGGTGAAGTAGCGCTCCATGCGGCGTGGGCTAAAATCGGAACCGGCATCGGTGACTACGACTACGACGGTAACGTTGGCTGCGATCACCTGCTCCATGGTGCTTTTTCCAGGAAGTTTTCGAGAAAAACACGTCTGGCGCGGCAGTCGGGCACGGATCATATTCTCACCGTCCTCGTTCTTGGCTAGCTCAAGAGCCACCCAATCGCCTACCGCGGGTAATGCCGCATCCGTAGCGGCATCGTGATAAACCTTACCGCTCATCACAACCTCACGCTCACAGACATCATCCTCATCATCGACGAAGAGAGCCCCGTAGGTGATTTTATTGTCGCGTATGAGGCGTGCAGGCACACATTTTCCGAGGGAAAGCTTATCAAAGTCTTTCTGAAAATCCGCGTTCCAGCCTAATTCCTCGAGTGTCATGAGAAGGTCAGTCTATCAAGGATACCTTGCTCTCACAAGCGCCCATCGTCGGCATCGAGGTAGTCGAACATGGTCTGGATTTCGTCGCGGTCTTGCCAGCCTGATTCCTTTTTACGACGGACGAGTAATTCGGAAAGGTCATCGCGGAAGCATCGGTTACGCATGAAGCTGTTCCACCACTCAAGTTCATGTTCATTGGGTCGGGTTCCATTTTTCCAGCACCACTCGAGAGCTTGCTCGTCGGTGGCACCGTCGATGACAAGCTGGCGAAGGGCATCGTAATCGATATGGAGCAACTGGCAGGTCCAGAGATCCATGCCTTTGCCCATGTTCGGGTGAAACTCGGGGTCGAGTTTTCCAGATTGTTGGAGGCGGATTTTACTGCAAAGACGGGCGAAATAGACGTAGTCTGAGACTTCGTCGTAGGGGCTGGAAGGTGGGGTGTAATTGTTCATTTTTTTGACAGAATTTTTTCTTGGGATGCGTGTTCCTTGGGTTGTCGGCCAGTTGAAAACTTAGCCTACTCGGAGTATGCTTCCATTCCTGTGCAGGAGCAGACGAGATTACGATCGCCGTGGACGTTGTCGATACGTCCGACGGATGGCCAGAACTTGTGGTCGCGGAGAGAGGCTACTGGGTAGGCTGCTTGTTCGCGGCTGTATTTATGGTTCCAATCGTCACTGATCACCATTTCGGCGGTGTGTGGTGCATTCTTGAGTACGTTGTCTTCTTTGTCGGCGTCACCATCAATAACAGCTTGAATTTCTCCGTGGATGGAAATCATCGCGTCACAGAACTTATCGAGTTCGGCTTTGGACTCGGACTCAGTGGGTTCGATCATCAGGGTTCCGCCGACGGGCCAACTCATGGTGGGCGCGTGGTAGCCATAGTCCATCAGGCGTTTGGCAACGTCTTCAACCGTAATGCCGCTGACCTCAGAAAGATTGCGGAGATCGATGATACACTCGTGGGCGACGAGCCCTTTGTTTCCAGTGTAGAGCACGGGGAAACAATCATTTAGTCGCTTGGCAACATAGTTGGCATTGAGGATCGCAATCTTGGTGGCCTCGGTAAGGCCTTCAGCGCCCATCATGGCAATATACATCCATGAGATGGTGTTGATACTGGCACTACCATAAGCGGCAGAACAAACTGCTGCCTCACCATTTTCCATCATGGTGTGACCGGGAAGATATGGAACTAGCTGCTCGGCCACACCGATAGGTCCGACACCAGGTCCTCCCCCACCGTGTGGGATACAAAAGGTTTTATGAAGGTTCAGGTGACAGACATCAGCCCCGATCAGGCCAGGACTTGTTAGGCCAACCTGGGCGTTCATATTGGCACCGTCCATATAGACTTGGCCGCCGTTCGCGTGAATGATTTCGCAGATTTCTACGATGGTTGATTCGTAAACACCGTGGGTAGATGGATAAGTGACCATCAGGGCTCCGAGTTTTTCAGCGTGCAGTTCGGCTTTTGCCTTGAGATCAGCAACATCGATATTCCCTTCATCATCACAAGCCACAGGAACCACCTTGAAGCCTGCCATCACGGCGGAGGCGGGGTTGGTTCCATGAGCCGATGTTGGGATGATACAGACATCGCGATCGGCGTCATCCACATTACTTTGGGCGATATGATAACGACGAATAGCTAACAGACCTGCATACTCACCTTGTGAGCCTGCGTTAGGCTGGAGGGAAACGGCAGAAAAACCTGTAATACATGCTAACCACTCGGACAGTTCATCAAGCATCTCGCGGTAGCCGATGCTTTGATCGTCGGGCACGAACGGGTGGATGTTTCCAACTTCAGGCCAGCTCAACGGCATCATCTCAGCCGTGGCATTGAGCTTCATCGTGCATGACCCAAGCGCGATCATCGATTCGTTGAGCGCTAGGTCTTTTTTCTCTAGCCGTGAAAGGTAGCGCAGCATCTCTGTCTCGGAGTGGTAGCTATTGAAAACTGGAGCGGTGCAGAACTCAGAGGCGCGGTCATGCGAGGGGGGCCAAGCGGTTTCGTTATACTCTGGAATTTCAGCATCCTCGACACCAAAGGCCTTGAGCGCGAGCATTCCTTCCATGCAGCCCATGGTTTCATCACAGGCGATAGCTACGTGGTCGGCATCGATGCGACGAAGATTGACACCGACAGCAACACCGACAGAGAGAATCTCGTCAGCTTTCCCTGGAGTTTTTACAGTAATCGTATCGAAGTAACTTTCACTGGTAAGTTCAAATCCAGCTTTCTTCAGACTCTCAGCACAGATGCGTGCGGCAAAGTGGGTATTGTAAGCTATTTGCTTGAGGCCACCTGGGCCGTGGTAAACGGCATACATGGATGCCATCACTGCGAGAAGAACCTGCGCGGTGCAAATGTTAGACGTCGCTTTATCGCGGCGGATATGTTGCTCACGAGTCTGGAGTGAGAGACGGTAGCCGGGCTTGCCTTGGGAATCGATCGACACACCGATGAGACGACCTGGCATCTTGCGTTTTAGTTTGTCCGTGCAGGACATAAAGGCAGCGTGTGGACCACCAAAGCCGAATGGGACACCAAAGCGCTGGCTGTTTCCTATACAGATATCGGCACCAAATTCGCCAGGGGCGCGGAGTATGGTGAGGGCTAGGATATCGGCTGCTACGATAGCGAGTGCGCCGGCAGCGTGTGCTTTATCGACAAAGTCAGCGTAGTCATCGACTGATCCGTTAGTGTCTGGATACTGAACGAGCACAGCAAAGAGACCTTCACATGCGGCGGAATCAAAAAATTTCCAATCACCTACTTCGATTTGAATACCTAGAGGTTCGGCGCGGGTCTGGACAACTTCAATTGTCTGCGGGTGGCAACTGTCGGCAACAAACATGGTTGTGCCGCGAGGCTTACCGGATTTGGCAAGAGCCATGGCCTCGGCAGCAGCGGTGCCTTCGTCTAGAAGTGATGCACCAGCTACATCCAGACCGGTAAGATCTGCGATCATGGTTTGGAAATTGAGCAATGCCTCGAGGCGGCCCTGGGCGATCTCAGCCTGGTAGGGTGTGTAGGCGGTGTACCAACCTGGATTTTCGAGGATATTACGTTGGATCACAGCTGGAACAATGGTGCCGCTATAGCCCTGACCAATATAGGACTTAAGCACCTTGTTTTTACTCATGACGCCGCGCAAGCGGTCCATGGCAGCCGTTTCGCTAAGTGCCCTCGACAGATTGGGTAATTCGAGAGGCTCTCCACCACGAATATTTTCGGGAACTGCGTCATCGATTAGATCAACGATACGATCGTAGCCGAGACCTTCGATTAGTTCCTCGCGAGTTTCTCCGACGCTTCCGACGTGGCGACTGCAGAAGTTATTATACATCTGATTGTTAGTTTGGTGTGTTTTTCTGGTAAAGAATACAGGCGTGCTCAAGTAAACTTGGCACGCCCGCGAGAGTGATTAATGATTCATGGTCATTTTAGCCGAGCAGTGCGCTGTATGCGTCTGCATCCATGAGGCCTTCAACAGCTGACGTATCGCTCAGGCGAAATTTGAAGATCCAACCGGCACCATAGGGATCGGTATTGATCATGGCTGGATCAGCTTCGAGATCGATATTTCCTGCAACAATCTCACCGGAAAGTGGGATGTAAATGTCACTGGCGGCCTTGACGGATTCGACAACTGCGATGGGGTCGCCAGCGTCACAGATACGACCTTCGTCAGGGAGTTCAACAAATACGACATCAGTTAGTTCTTCCTGGGCGTGATCGGTAATACCGACTGTGGCGACATCGCCTTCGAGGAGAACCCACTCGTGGTCTGAGGTGTAACGGAGATTAGCTGGAACGTTCATTGTGTGTTTTATCTAGTTGGTGAATGGTTATTTGCTGGCTTGTTTTGCACAGGATCAGGCCTTTTTGTAAAAGGGTTTTTTAACGACTTCCGCTTCGAATCGTCGACCTCGCACATCGATGTCAACCAAGGTTCCGAGCTTCGCGAGGGTAACGGGAAGGTATGCCAAAGCTATGCCTTCTCGCATACTTGGTGACAGTATACCGCTGGTGAGTTCCGATACTCGTTCGCCTTCTTTGGTAAATACTTCGTAGTGGGCGCGTGGAGGTGCTCCCCGGCCGGTGTATTTCAGGGCAATGAGTCGCTCCTTGAGGCCTTCTTCTTTCTGTTTGATCAGCGCGTCGCTACCGATGAATCCGCCTTCTTTATCGAGAGCGCAGAAAAACCCGAGTCCTGCTTGCAGTGGCGTGCGGGTTGGTGACAGATCTGAGCCATTGAGTGGGTAGCAGACTTCGAGGCGTAGGCTATCGCGAGCACCGAGTCCACAGGGTTTGGCACCGTTATCGATAAAACGCTGGAACCATGCACTACCATTTTCGGCAGAGCTGAAAAATTCAAATCCATCTTCACCGGTGTAGCCAGTGCGGCAGACGCAGAGTTTTTCACCTTCACCACGTTCAGACAGCCACATCGCCATACCATTACGGGTGGGTAGTTCTTGATCGGGGAAAAGTTTCGCAAATGCGGCAGACGAGTTCGGCCCCTGCACTGCCATACCTGCCCACGCGATACTCTCGTTAGTCAGATTCAACCCCTCAGCGAGGTGTTGATTGAGCCATGCGTAATCGACATCGATCATGGACGCATTCACCACGAGAAAAATGCGGCCCTCAGCCTGTCGGTAAATAATGAGATCGTCGATGACTCCACCTTCTTCGTTCAGCATAAAAGTGTACTGCCCTTCGCCGATCCCAAGTTTGTTGACGTCATTGGCTAGAATTTCATTCAACCAGGCTTCTGCGCCTTGGCCTTCGAGGAAAAATTGACCCATATGGGAAATATCGAATATACCCACATCTTCACGAACCGCGGTATGTTCGTCGATGATACTAGTATATTGCACCGGCATGTTCCAGCCAGCAAAGGCCACCATTTTCCCTCCGAGTTCAATATGTAGGGAGGCTAGCGGGGTTTCTTGAATAATGTCGCTCACGGGTCAGAGATTGTGAGCCACACGCAGCCTTGTCAAATTCGTAAGAGGCGTTAATTTTACTTTATGCCGAATCTTCAGCAAGCCCTCCGTGAACTGCCATCTGTGGAATCACTCACCAAACAATTAGTAGCCTCATGCACTCTGCCCCGTGCACTAGTCACCTCTTTTGTGCAACGAGAACTCAATCATACGCGAAAAACAATCCTCGAAGGTGCGTCCCCCTCTCGAGAAGACGTGCAGCGAGACATCGCCACCCGCCTAGACGAGTTCTCAGCTAGTCGGCTGCAACCTGTGATCAATGCCACTGGAGTGGTGATTCACACGAATCTTGGACGATCACCTCTCGGAGTACAAGCCGCCGAGAAACTGACTCAGATTGCCACAGGCTACTGCAACCTAGAGTTTAATTTACCGGAGGGAACGCGTGGTAAGCGTGCTGGTTATCTAGAAACAGCCCTTGCCTCGCTACTCGAAGCCGAATCCGCCACAGCGGTAAACAACTGTGCCGCTGCTCTGGTGCTCACGCTTCGACACCTGTGTGAGGAAGGCAAAAACGAAGTCATCGTCTCGCGTGGTGAGCTTGTAGAAATTGGAGGGGGGTTCCGAATTCCCGACATCTTGGAAACATCTGGTGCCAAGTTGGTGGAGGTGGGTGCCACCAACAAAACCCACCTAGGCGACTACGAAAAAGCGATTACTTCAGAAACAGCGATGATCCTTAAAGTGCATCGCTCCAATTTCTACATGGGTGGATTTACTGAGGAGCCCACTACAGTTGAATTGGCTGAACTTGCTCATAGCCATGACTTACCGTTGATCGAAGATATTGGTTCCGGAGCGATGATGAACACAGATGACCTTGCCCCCATCGACCATGAACCGAGGCCGCAAGATGCCCTCAAAAACGGGATCGATCTAGTCTGTTTCTCTGGAGATAAATTATTAGGTGGCCCGCAGTCAGGAATCATTGCTGGTAAAAAGGAGCTCGTAGAAGGCATCAAAAAAGAACCCTTTTTCCGAGCCGTCCGCTGTGACAAGCTTATCCTCACCGTGTTACAGGAATGCATCGACACCTATCTTCACACCCGTTCCAAAAAAGGAACCCGCGGCGTGCCTGCCCTAGATTTCATTTCAGAAAGCACGGAAATTTTACATAAACGAGCTGAATCCATCATGGCAAATCTCCCTAAGGAACTGCGCGCGAGCTTTAAACTAACATCCAGTATAGCCCGCACTGGTGGAGGTACGATGCCGAAGTCGGAGATCCCATCGGTGGCAATTAGCATCACCTCAGAAAGTGTATCTATCACCAAACTTGCTAGGTTATTAAGAACAGGAGCGCCTGCTATAGTGGGCACGGTGATCGAAGGCAAACTTCATCTTGATCTACGCACGGTTTTTGAGTATCAGGACGCCCAACTTACCGACGCTCTGATCACTGCACTTAGCTAGGAGCAGACCCTTGTTATAAAGCAAGGGTGCAAGCTCGAAGTTGTGATCAAATCGCCCCTTATCCAAAGGGGAAACTATCTAACCCAAGTAGATTCGATTACCTCCGTGGAGAAAATCTAAGCCGAGTAAAAAGTGGGGCTTATTTATCTTTTTTGGGAGCCTTTTTGGCAGGTTTCTTCTTACTGTCTTTTTAAAGCGCTTTCTTTTCAGCGTCTTTCGCTTCCTTATCTGCAGCCGGCTTGGGCTTCGCAGCTTCAGGAGTAGCTCCATCTTCAGCCGCCGAGTATTTAAGAAACTTAGCATACGCCGGCTTGAGCGGTGTGACTTTATCGAACCCAGCTTGCTTGTAGAGCTTCACCAAGGTGTTTGCTTCTAGAAGGCGTTGATGCCCTCCACTGTTAGAGTTTTCATCTTCGGTCTTCCAAAGCCTGATCGCCAATTTGATTTCGGCATCGCTCGCATAGATTCGCAATGCGTTGCTTGCGGCATCGGTGACGATCTCTATCGAAGCGGTGAAGTCAGCACTGAGAGCTCGGTTATAGGCGTTCAGAGCTTCTGTTAATCGCTTAGGATCTTTCTTAGCGAGATTTTCAAGAGCCAAGCCGTGACAATATGCAATCTGTGCACGCTGGCTACCGGATACCTTACGTTTCCGCCAGGCCTTAGAAAGACGGTCGAGACGCTCCCAGTCCTTCAGACGAACGGCCTCCCAAAAGATGTTCACCTCGATCTGCTGGAGATGAGTTTCACGAGTCAGCCCCTTATTGCGGAACTTCTGCAGCTCGCTGCTTAGAGCATCGAGATCACCCATGCGTCGGCTACACTCCATTTTGTAATAACCAGCGAGTGAACCGTAGTTATTAGGTGCTGTATCGATTGCTTTGAAGGCTATCTCACAGGCCGCAAACTTTGTTTTGGCCTCTGCGTAGTTTCTTCCTCGATAGAGGCTCATTGCCTCGGAGAAAATTTTCGGCAGATAGAAGTAGATTGCCTCAAGCTTTGGGCGACCTACGCGCACGATGTTCAACGCACGAGCATTGATCTTGTATGTGGCTTGACCGTTGGTGTAGCTGAGCACAAGCACATCATCGTGCGAGCCATCATTATACATCAGTCTGGCGCCAGCTGGCTCAGCAGAGAGGGTCGATGCAGAGAGCATCGTTAATACGATTGGTAATAATTTGGTGAATGATCGGATATTCATAACTGTTGGTAATTTTGAGTTAGGTAAATAAAAGGTTCTAATGGTTTAATCTTATCTAGTTATTACTTACCTCTGCCGCGACGCTGATTTTCAAGGTCTTCAGCTCGGACTTGGTCCATAGTTTTGACTTGGCCTGATGTCTCGTATTCTTTAACGAGGGCTGCGACTTCGTCCCAGATTTCCTTTTCGGCACTGGTCATGTCCTGATTGGTTTCGCGAATGCGGCGAGTTCCGGTGACATACGGCCAGCCGATGAGTTGGTAACATGCCTGGCGATCGTCCATCTTCAGTTCGACTTCTTTTTTACCGGTGCCGACTGTCTGACCCTTAGTGAGATTACGGTCCCACATGATTTCAAGAATTCGTTTCACAGACGGTGCAGAGATCCGGATGAATCCACGGTAACGATTATAGACACTACCATAGTAGAACAAGGCATCGTTCTCATTGCCACGCTTATCGAAGGACAAAGCGAAGAGGTAGCTGACCTCGGCTGATTTCTTTGAGTGCTTAGCATCGAGATAAGCTCTTGAAGCTATCTCGCACTTATCCCACTCACCAATCTTAGCACTGATTTCAACAACGCGGAACAGGGCGTTTTCTTGTATTTTTTCATCGTCCTTAGCACGTTTAATAATGTCCTCAAGACTTACAATGGCCTTCTTATTATCGATCGCACTATCGGAACGACCGAGAACATCGGCAATACCCAAGCGGGCCTTGAACTCACCAAACTTGTCTTTACGGCTCAGTAGTTCCTCATAATAAGGTAGCGCCTGCTTGGGAGCGGATGTTTTCTCTCGGAGGTAGTCACCTACACGAAGGAGCACAAAGTTGGTAAGGTCCTTCGGGTCAAACTCGCTCTTTAGATCCTTGAAGAGAGCCTTAATTCCAGAAGTATATCGTTGGGCGAGGTCCTCATTTTCATCAGCCACGGCTGTTTTGATTTGCTCTTCATAGACACCAATGATGGCGATACGTAGAAGGGCGAGCACTCGTTTGTTTGAAAGGTCGATTCCTGGGAAATTATAGTAGAGTTGCTTTAACATCTCTGGAGTATTTTTCTTATCGAACTCCAAGAAGAATTTGGAGTAAGCATTAACGCATTCTTCAAGAAAGAACGGTTGCTCTTTTCCAGCAAGCTCGGTAATCATGGCCTGCAAGTTATCAAGCCCCTCCTGGCCACGCTTAACAGCTTTCATGGCCGCCATTCCGTGAACAACTACTTGTGGTTTGTAGGGGTTGGTACGGTACTGGGTCATGAACTTATCATACCATGGTATAGCGTCCTTGATGCGTGGGTTGGGCTTTTTATCCTTACCGCGTTTTTCAACACCGAGCATTCCCACGAGATAACTGAGAGACTCACCGGCTACGACTTTGTTCTCACGCTTCTCGGCAATTTCAAGGGCGCGAATGTAGTATTGTTCTGCCTCATCGTATTTCGCGGTGCTCTCAAAGATGTTGCCCTTCATGTTGAAGGCCATATCGATGACCCCGGTTTCATGGAAGTCGTCTTCGAGTTGGTTTAACTTCACGAGAGCTGGTTCATACTGGCTTTCTGAGAAATGGCAGTTTGCCCGGTCGTATAGTGCGTTGGGAAGATAGATGTTTTTGCCAGGCTCGGGGTATTTATCAAGGAACGCATCAAGTAACTCAGCTGCTTTTTCCCAGTATTGGAGGCGAGTAAGGTTAGAGCCCACAAAGTATTCAGAGTGCATGATTAGCTTACTCTTGGGGTAATCTTTAACGTGCTGTTCAAGAAACGGCTGGGCCTTTTCAAAATGTCCAAGATAGAAGTGGCTACCACCGAGGACGAACAGGCAAATATCGTGCTGCTCAGATGGTTTTGGCACTTTATCGATGAGGACTTCAGCGACCTCGAGGCTCTTCTTGTATTCTCCACCAAAGAACAAGCTGGAGAGCATCATGCGGCGAACACTTTCGACCTTGTCGCTCTCTGGAAAATCCTTGAGGAAGATACTTCCGTAGTGTTCTGTATTCATGATTTCGCCGATAAGGGAGGAAACACGAACCAAGTTAAAGAGGTTATCCTCACGTTTCTTACTCTTGTTGTAGTAGAGTTCGAGCTGTTCAAGAGCGCCATAGACGCCACGCTGGTTGCCCGCTTGGTCGTGAAGATAGGTCATGGCGGAAAGCACTCCTACATCATCCGGGTCGCCGGAGCGGACTTTGTTTTGCATTTTACTGAGCCCTTTTGTGAGGCGTTCAGTTTCAATTCTTTTCATACCGTCCACGATGCCACGTCTTTCGGGGAGCTGTGCTAGACGCACTTGGATATCCTGAATGACATCGTCGGTTCCGGGAATCAAAGCATACAGGTTGAATGCTGCGATATACATGTCGGCATCCAAGGCATTGCTGGCAAGCTTCATGAATACCGGTGTGAACTCATACATCTGGTATGGCTCGAGAGTGATGTCAGCACGATTTTTATTAAGAAAATCGACCATGGCCTTCTCGTTTTCCTCCTGGATAACGGCTTGGGAAAGGGCGAGGAATGCTGCGACGATTCCAACGTCTGCAGTGCGCATTAGCTCTTTGTTTTTAAGAGCTGTTTCAAAATGACGGATACCATCGCTAATCTTTGGCTTCTCCATGAGGAAGTGGCAGATAGCGAGATTGATGTAGAAACCTCCGGGTGTGGGGAGAATTTTGTCTTTTGACTTGTCCCGTTCAGCGAGGAACTTCTGGTAGAGCTTGATGGCTTCTTTGTATTCGCCCATTCCCATATTGGCTTCGGCCCAGCGCTGTAGCGCTGCCTTGTGGGAGGTGTTTGTTGACTGGGGCATTCCGGCTGCGCCATTGGGGTATTTTTTGTAACAGCTTTCAAATGACTTGGCGGCAAGCTCAAACCATTTCGCTGCTGCCTCACGGTTATTAGCGCGCTTAGCGACATCAGCGAGCTTCAGCTCACAGAGACCTTTTCGGTAATAGATCACCCCGAATTTGGGACCGTAGAGCATAGGAGCTCGCCCACCGTAGGAGGAGACGATTCTATTAAACAGAGCCTGACATTTTTCGTACTCCCCGGCTTTCCATGCCGTATTGGCTTGGGACATTTGAGTTTGTAAGTCCTGCGCTTTGACAGTGCCGGTCATCGCCACGAGGACGAAGGCAGCAGCGGCCAGAATGCGGGTCACTGAGTTGAGTTTAAAGGTCGTATTCATAATATAACTTTGTTGAGTGGTGTGTAGGTAGTAGAGGCTGTCTATGTTTTGAATCTAGCTAGTTCATCGGGACGAGAAGAACTCTACGGGGCCTTGTGCGTGGCTTGCCGGGATGGGGTGTCTTCTTTTGCCTTAGATTGGACGTCAGGTCAGTATTTCTACTTTCCCGATGTTATCCTTGAGAAAAACCGAGCTAAACCCGTTGTATATTACAACGTAGGTCCTTGGCAATCTATTAGGATAAAACTGGAGGTGAAAAACTCTTCACCGCTCGGAAGCATGTGGAGAGTTTGGTGAATCCTTAAGGGGTGTCGACAAGATCAGTGAATGTGACCTTGGAGATCTGCGCCCCTGCGAGGCAGTTAAGAACATCAACGATTCGTTGCTGTTCTGCTTCACCATCTGCCCATATCTGGACAATTGGCTCCTGTGCACCGGCCTTAGCAGTAGCAACGTAGCCATCTAGACGGCTGCTGAGCTCTGCAAGCTTACGGTTGGCAGCATCAGATTCCACCAATTCCTGTGCGGGACCGGTATTGATGTAGATATCACCTCCCTTGTCCACCTTGATGAACATTGGAGCTAGAACGGGTGGAGTTTCACTGGGAGCCGCTGCAGGCAGCGACATTCTCAGATCCTGCTCACGCGGCTGAATGGTTGTTGTAACGAGGAAGTAAATAAGGAGAAGGAAACAAACGTCAATCAGAGACGAGATATCCAACCCTGGTTCATCATCCTCCAGATTATCGGCTTTCTTTTTGCGGGCCATAGTATGTAGGTAGTTTTGTTTTTGGGTTACTTCTTATTCTCAAATCCAAAGACTGAGAACACAACGTTATCGACGCCAGCTTTGGCAGCTGCGCGAATTACGGTGCGTACGTATTTGAACGAGACACCCTTATCACCTCGAAGGTGAATAATGGGGGTCAAGCCCTTGCCATCTTCGATAGCTTTCTGCTCTTTAACATAGTCCTCGATCGCGTCCGCGTCTGCAAATTCCAGAGTAGCTTTTTCTCCGCGGAATGTTCCATCTTTTCGGATGTTGATCACGATACGGCCTTTACCGTCTTTTGCTTTTTTGGAGTTATTGGCGACAGGCGGCTTCACCTCAGGGTCTTGCTTCACAACAATAACTGTGGATGCAACAATGAAGAAAATGAGAAGTAGAAAGACCATGTCGATCATTGGTGACATATCGACCTTCAATTCATCATCGTTAGAAGAGGCTGAGGCGCGTAATTTTTTTGATGCCATAGTTAAGTTTCCTTTCGTGGTTTGCTGTTTGAATTAGATGCCTTGATATCTGACCACTCCATTTTGGAAGCGTCCCGCGTGTGATTGAGATAATTATTTATCCCCTACCCCACGAGGGCAGATACCAGCGGCACCTGTGAGTTAAACGGCGATACCCTCAGGAATCTTAGCCAGATGTGCGTCACCGTTGACTGTCTGGATCGATGCGTTGAGAAGTTCCTCAGCGGTATGATGGCACTCAGCAACGAGATTGTTCAGCTTATTTTTAAAGAAGAAGTAAGCGGTAAGAGCAGGAATGGCAGTAACCAGTCCCCATAGAGTAGTAAGTAGTGCTACGGAGATATCACCAGCAAGTGCGGATGGATCAGCTGACCCGTCACCACTCGCAAGAGTTCCGAACGCACCCACCATACCAAGAACGGTTCCGAACAGTCCTAACATGGGAGCTGCCTGAGCGATCAGGGAGATGTAATTGATGAGAGTCATGCTCTTGCGGTTTTCGTTGATGGTAAAGTCAGCAATGGCATCTTCAACGTAGTCACGGCCAAGATCTTCTGGGCGACGCGCGTCAACGTTTGGCAGTGCGTAAGCCATCATACGACCAAGGTAACTTGGGTGTGATGCTCCGACTTCAATGGCTGAGCGGATGCGGCAGTTCATCATGTGATCCATGAGGCCGGCTTTGAGATCGTCTGGGCCGAACTTGGTTTTAGTCAAGTTCATGAAGTTGAAGACGCAGAGCGCAATGAGTGCGATGATGAGCATGCCAATGAGAATCATTGGCCAGCCACCATCGATCACGAAACGTTGGAGCACACTACCCTCAGGCCCCGCGAATACGGAGGATGATGAGAGAAGCACGGTTGATGTTGCGATGGCTACGGTTTTAATGGATCGGCAGGATGTTTGTTTCATACTAGTTTACTTAGGTGGGTGTGTAGGTAGGATTTTTCGATGATTGCGTTTCTTTGGTACGATCAATGGGTGATGACGATTCTGCTAAGCATCTTCTTAGAGTAAAGGAGGAAATTACAAAAAAGAGTATTTCCTATATTGATCGAACTGATCTCTTGACTCGGCATATTTAGCGAAGTAGGCATCTCCCGCAGCAACGAGCTATCCTGCGGGATGTAGTAGCACTCATTGCGATCATCGATCAGTAAATAAGGGTTCATAGTACAATGGATAGTATGACGGCCTCCGAAGCCGTAGATTCAGGTTCGACTCCTGGTGGACCTACCATATTCCAAAGATTGATAAGCATTAATTATGAATGACTTAGGTCAACTCCTATTACTTATTGGCGAAGCGTAACAGTAGCAGGATCCGAGATCACTTTTCCTGTCCAGACACGTTTTTGTTTCGATCCCTCGGTCGCCTTAACTTCGTATATTACAGTTAGTTTAAAAGCAGTTTCAGGTAGCTTTTCTGCCCCTTGCCAAATGTTTCCCGCGAGGTGGACTTCAAAAACATAAGATTTCCCTACACGAACTAGAGCGGAGTCAGGGTAAGCTTTATCCCATTCTTTGGGTTTCACGGTGAGGGAAACTTTCTTTCCACCCTCAATTTCAGCAAGCAGAGAGAGGTTTTCATATCCCCATGGACACCAATCACGCCACACACGCTGATCCTTTCCAGAGATATTGTGCAGTACGATGTAGAATTTATCCATCGGCTTGGCCGCATAGAGGACGGCTCCCTTCCCTTCGGAATTCCGACTTGGGATCAACTCCACTCGCCAATCGGGTGCAGCTAGAACTGAAGATGACAGACACGTAGCGAGAATAACGACAATCACACACACACTTGGGATTTTCATGGTTATCCATTCTAACACAGCCCCCCCTGTGATAGCCAAGAAAAAACGTAGAGGACTTTACCCTTTCTACGTATCTGAGGAATTCATTTCCTCACCCAACATCGTATCAAAAACGTTCCAACACTCGATAAAACCACTGGCGAAGTCTTGAGGCCTTGCCACGATCCACATACGTATTTCCTCTATTGAAAACCACTGACCGGCTTCGACTTCGCTGCAAGGGAACCGCATGACTCCATCGTGCCTAGCGAAGTAGAGCCTAACATGCTCGTTGCCAGTATTCTCGCAAGCGGCGACTCGCCCAACCTCTTGAATCTCGGCGTCCTTGATACCTAATTCCTCATCGAGTTCACGGACAGCGGCCGCTTCATAGTCCTCACCTGTATTTAAATGTCCTGCAGCACTCGAGTCCCACACCCTAGGGTGAATATCTTTTAGTCGCGATCGCTTCTGCAGAAAAAGTTCCTTCCTTTTATTAAATACAAACATGTGCACAGCACGATGGAGTAGGCCCTGCTGATGGACTACGTCACGTGTCTCTTGGCGAAGAACGTTATCATTTCCATCCACAACATCAAACATCTCGTCGCCTTTCTGTGGTGTATCTTTCAGTGGATGATCATCATAGTAACGTGTCAGTTCAACCCATTGCTCTAGGCTAATTTCTTCGGCACGTGCTGTCTCTGTAACACCAATTAACTTAGCGGCTTCTACCCATTCGCCGGTATCCGGCATTTGTTTGCGAACTTGCTTTCTGCGTTGAGCAAACCCTCGCCTAACAATCTCGTCAAAAAGTCGTGCATCATAAACTGGCAGATCATCTGGTCGAGGTTCACAGACCATGACCGTGGAATCGATCAGTGGTCGTGGAAAAAATGCCTGCGGTGGAATCGTTTTCACGGGTTTACTCACCCACTCGCTCTGCATGCGCAGGGAAAGAACACCATAGGCTTTGGTTCTTGGTTTCGCGATAATGCGATCAATAAACTCCTTCTGAAGCATCAGCACGGCGCGGCAGACGGGTGAAGGTCGGTTCATAAAGTTACGAATAATCGCACCACCAGCGGAATAAGGAAGATTCCCTAACAACTTTACAGGCCGATGTTTAAATAGCTGCCTGACATCAAATCTGGCACCATCGTGATGATGGACTTCGACTTTCTCATTCCCCGCAAAGCGAGTTTTCAGGCCCTCGGCTAAGCGGGCGTCAAATTCGATTAGTATTATCCTATCAGCAACCTCCACAACGTGCTCGGTCAGGGCTCCTGTACCGGGGCCTACCTCGACCACCGTATCTCCAGCTTTCACCTCAAGCTGATCGACGATCCAGCGAGCTACATTTTCATCGATCAGGAAGTTTTGTCCAAGCTTCTTCGATGGCATGACGCCCATACGGCCGAGTTGATTTTTAATTTCTGTCTGGTTCATCGTCGCCGCCATCACACGCTCCACACTAGAAAAAGGCAATCTTTGACATTAAAAACTTCAAACTTCGTAATTCAGCCCTCAAACTAGCTCCCGATGACTCTGGCCTCCAAAATCACCCTTGGCCGACTATTCTGCGCCCCTGTTTTTGCGGTGCTCGCCGTTATGTATGGCGAAACAGTCAAATCAGGCCAACCCAACGAAACCATCCGCTGGTGGGCTGTGGGGGTCTTTATCGCGGCTGCGATCAGTGATGGCATCGACGGCTATATCGCTCGGCATTTCAACCAGCGCAGCAAGTTTGGGGCCTTCTGGGATCCCTTTGCCGACAAAACGCTGCTACTGACTGCTATTGTATTTCTGACCTTCATCCCATGGGGAGAGGGTTGGCATATCCCAATATGGTTCACCGTATTAATGATTATCCGCGACATCATTATTATTGTGGGAATCAGTATTCTGCACTACGTCAACTCCTGCGTCCCCATCCGTCCGCACTGGACGGGCAAGGTCTGCACTGTCACCCAGATGATTTTACTCGGCTGGGTAATGCTTAAAATCATCCCCTTCTCACCACTCTATCCCACGATCGCCGCCGCCATTTTCACTGTCTGGTCTGGGGTAGAATACTTCCGCCAAGGTCTGCATATGCTCAAAAACGGCAGCCGTGAGACGGAAAACTCCAAGTTTTAAATTTCAAATACCAAGTTTCCATGCCAACAGTAGCTATTGTAGGTCGACCCAACGTCGGCAAATCCGCACTCTTTAATCGCCTTGCCGGCAGACGTATCGCGATCGTTCACGATCAGCCGGGTGTGACCCGTGATCGGATTTCCGCGCCTTGTTATACAACAACTACTCCCTGCACACTCATCGATACGGGTGGTATCGGAGCAACGCTTGATGATGGTTTCGGTGCAGCAGTGGCCACTGAGGCTGATATTGCGATGCAAACGGCCGACTTAATTCTATTCATTGTCGACGCCAAAGATGGCATTACCTCGATTGATGAAGCTCTCGCACAGAAATTGCGCAGATCAAAAGCCCCCGTGCAGCTAGTCATCAACAAGGCCGATAACGAGAAACAGGAACAACTCACCGGCGATTTTGCTTCACTTGGCTATGGAGACGGCATCACCACTTCTGCGGAGCTTGGCAAAAATATGGATCAACTCGCGGACGCCATCGACAAAGTGGTCGAACCACTCCATCGCGATATCGAAGAAGCCGAGGAGGTTGTCAAAAAGGAAGGTCTCAAGATAGCTATCGTAGGCAGACCCAATGCCGGAAAATCTTCGCTCATCAATGCCATCCTTAAAGACGACCGCACGATCGTATCAGAAATTGCTGGCACTACACGCGACGCCGTCGATGTCCCCTACGAATTCCTCGGTGAGCTTCACACTCTGATTGATACCGCAGGTCTACGTCGCCGCACCAAGATGGACTCATCCGTGGAAGTCTTCTCAGCCATGCGTGCTGAGCGATCCATTCGCCGTGCAGATATTTGTTTGTTAGTCATCGATTGTGCCGAGGGTATTTCCGCCCAGGACCGTAAGATTGCCCGAATCATTCAGAATGAGAAAAAACCCTGCCTGATCGTGCTCAATAAGTTCGATCTCTACCACCCGGAAAAGCAGAAAAACATCCGTCTTGAAGAAGCGACGGAACACGTTCGCAACGAGCTCTTTTTCCTCGCCTATGCACCTTACGTTTGTGTCTCCGCGCTCAAGCAACAATCTATCGGTTTGGTGTTCTCCAAGCTTGCGGAGATACGTAAAGCAGCCCAAGCCCCAATCACGACTGGCAAACTCAACCGTTTTCTCGGTGCAGCGTTCGAGAAAAAACCACCTCAGGCGAAGAAGGGAACCAAACGACTCAAACTTCTCTATGCGACCACGGCAGTCAACGACCGCTACACCGCGATCCCAGTACCTACCTATATTCTTTTCGTTAACGACAAGCGCCTTCTCCAAGAGAACTACGAACAGTATCTCACCAACCGTCTGCGCGAGGATCACCCATCCCCGGGAATTCCGATCACCTTCTCCGTCCGCTCACGTAACGCAACGGATGAGAAGAAGCGGAGGAAATAATGATCGAAAATAGGCGTTGACCTGTTCACCAGAACACACTAAATTCCCGCCATGCCCAGCGACCCAGCAGCCAGCGGGGAGTTCCTCCTCTACACCACGCCCGATGGCGAAACACGGGTAGAGTGTCGCTTCAAAGACGAGACCATTTGGCTGAGCCAGAAGCTAATTGCCGAGCTTTTTGGAGCCGAACGTTCCGTTGTCACCAAGCATCTGGCAAACATTTTCAAAGAAGGAGAACTGGAAGAAAACTCAGTATGTGCAAAATTTGCACATACTGCCACCGATGGAAAAACCTACCGTTCCAAATTCTACAATCTCGATACCATCATCGCAGTAGGCTACCGCGTCAACAGCCATCAGGCCACCCATTTTCGCATCTGGGCAACGCAAATACTGCGCGAGTTCATTATCAAGGGTTTTGCCATGGACGACGAACGTCTCAAACAGGGAGGCGCCGTGTTCGGTAAGGACTACTTTGATGAGCTGCTGGAACGCATCAGAGATATTCGCTCAAGCGAGCGACGTTTCTATCAAAAAATCACGGACATCTACGCGCTCTCCATGGACTATGACCGCGAAGCACCTGTCACACGCAATTTTTTTGCCACTGTGCAAAACAAACTCCACTGGGCCATCACGGGTAAAACCGCCGCCGAACAAATTTACGCATCCGTCGATGCCGCCAAACTCAACATGGGTCTCGCCACTTGGAAAAACGCACCCACGGGGAAAATTCTCAAGTCGGACGTATCCATCGCCAAGAACTATCTCAACGAGGCCCACATTTCCGAACTCAACCGCATCGTCTCTGCCTACCTCGACCTCGCAGAAAACCGCGCCGAACGCGGCATCCTCATGAAGATGGACGACTGGGTGGTCTTCCTGCACAATTTCCTCGAACTCTCCAACTACCCCATCCTAGCAGACCAAGGGAAAATCACAGCCGAAGAAGCCCGACTGAAAGCCGAGGGCGAACACTCGCTTTTTCAAAAACAACAAGACCTCGACTACCGCTCAGACTTTGACTTAGAAATAGCACGACTATCCACCAAACATCTTGCCGATCTCGCGGGTACAGTTCCCGACATGGAATCCGTCCACCGCCGCCGATCAACCTGATTATGTCCTTCCAACTCAATGAGCGTCTGGCAGCCGGAGGATTTGACTTTGGCACACTGGGGAAGTGCCGCATATTACTGAAGGACAATGCCATTTTCCCATGGTTCATTCTTGTGCCAGAGGTTGACGGCAGTATCACTGAGCTGCATCAATTAGAAGTTGCCGACTATGCGTCGGTGATGTTTACCGTGCGTCAGATTTCAGAGTTTGTGGAAAGCCATTTCAAAGCGGACAAAGTCAATGTCGCGGCTATTGGAAACATCGTAAAGCAACTCCACATCCACGTGGTAGCCCGCTACGAATCCGATCCTGCATGGCCTGGTGTCATCTGGGGGAGCGATGAGAAAAGGAACTACGCAAAGGAAGA
>TARA_B110000908_G_scaffold168728_1_pt1 | contig 23807 bp, 20 predicted proteins | sample TARA_B110000908 | Tara Oceans TARA_B110000908 (sample SAMEA4398067) | marine metagenome | biome: Polar Biome; feature: [DCM] deep chlorophyll maximum layer (ENVO:01000326); material: water (ENVO:00002006), including particulate matter (ENVO:01000060) such as... | depth 36 m
CCTCATCAGGTCGACCACAGTGTGTGCATGAAGCAAAGCCCGGATAACCTTCAGCTTTTTGAGGATCATTTTCTGGTGATACGAGCGTCACCAATGGTCGTGATCGCTCACGACTCACGGGCATCACCACAATGGGGTGAATCCAACACGTCAGAGGTTTGTTAAACCAGGCATCGATCCCCTCGCGCCCCTGCTCCATCGATAATCGTTGAATTCCGCATCGTCCCTCGCGATCGAGAAAAACACACCGTGTCTTCGGGAAATGCTCAGGGTAGTCGTCAGCCAGCTCCCCCGCATCAGCCTTGCGGGTCGCGGTCTTCAATGACTTACCACCTCTTACCGCAATCACCGATTGATCGGGCAGCGTCAATCCATACGCGTCAAAGCTATCTCCATGGTCTTTGAGCATCGTCTGAATACCCGAAGCCTCTTCCTTCGATAAATAGACACCATCGTGACAACACGTGGCTCGGCACTTCTCCAGCTCACAGGCCTTCACCTTCTGGTCGAATGCCTCATGGTCAACTAGTGCCTCACGCAGTTGATCCGCCAGCACTTCAGCTGTTTTTTCATACGCCGTGTTCTTCTTACTCACTGGGGGGAGTTATTATGTGAATAGGTAAGTATGTAAATAAGTTAGTACGAACCTCCTACCTACTTACCTACTTACCTACTTACCTATTCACATAATCACGTACAAACTTTTTCTCTCTTTCTCCCATTTGGTATTTGGAGATTGGAGTTTGCAATTTGGAGTTTAAGATCCACGCATGGCCCTCCCACTCAAAAAAAGCGAAATGATCTGTTTCTACGATGTTCAGTATCGTTGGAGCAAACGTAGCACCAATCAGTTCGTCGAAGTCCGCGTTGAACTCAACGAAAACCCTCATGGCCAAATGATCATCGCCCAATGCCCCCGTGTTTTTCGCCCTGACATGGTCGAAATCGTCATTGAAGAAGGCCGTAAACTGGGCTGGATCCCCGAGGTGACAGCTGAGCCTATCAACGTGCGTCTTACGAAGCGTGGGTTGACCAAGGTGGATTAATTCACACATGATCGTGTTTATTTTATGAGCAAAAAGGTCAAACGCGAGATCTCGTCACCGCTCCAGCCTAGGCAGGGCTAATAGATATTCAGCCGGTGGTGGTGCACAGCGGAACCACCGGATACTATCGTGAGTGTATTCAGCTCCTGAGGAGCGGCAGAAGTGTGCATGATCCCATACTCGCCGCTGAAACCTCTGCCAGCCCTCCGGGACTAGACCACATTGACCTAACCTAATCCGGTAGTTGGCTCCATCGGCTAATATCTATCGCCCTTACCAGCGCAATGAACCCCAGTCAGACTGGTCAAGCTGGGGCTGCCTGTAGAAACATTACTTAGGTCTTGATTCTTCGCTCGATAGGCAGCCGTGGACAGGAATGTCCACACTCCACAAAAAAACGCCGCCGGAGGTAATCCCCCGACGGCGTGATGATTGAGTTATTGTCAGTAGCCTTACGCTTACTTCTTGTCCTCTGAGCTTGGGCTCCACTCCTCGGTCGATCCAGCGGATGCGAGGTTGAAGGCTTGCTCGAGGCCAACGAGGTCGCCGGATGGGCGAAGTGTCTCGAAGCTTGCAGACTCTTTCTCGAGTTGCTCTGGGTCGTAGTTAACTGCCTTGATCGAAAGACCGATACGGCGCTCAACTTTGTCCACCTTGATGACACGGGCTTCGATTTCGTCGCCCACCTTGATGACGTCCTTAACCTTCTCCACGTGCTCTTCGCTAAGTTGCGAGATGTGGATGAGACCGTCGATGTCGTTCTCAAGGTTAACAAAGGCACCGAAACTAGCGATCTTGGCGACGGCTCCCTTAACGAGATCACCAACCTTGAAGCTGCCTTCGATTTCTGACCATGGGTCACCGTCAAGCTGCTTGACGCCAAGGGAAACACGCTGGTTTTCCTTGTCGATGCTGAGCACGATAGCTTCCACTTCGTCGCCCTTCTTGATGACTTCAGATGGGTGGTTGATCTTGCGAGTCCATGAAAGGTCGGACACGTGGATCATACCGTCGATACCTTCCTCCATTCCGAGGAATGCACCATAAGGAGTGAGGTTACGAACCTCGCCCTTAACGGTAGCACCGATTGGGTACTTGGTTTCGAGTTCGTCCCATGGGTTGGATTCGAGCTGGCGAACGCCGAGGGAGATCTTCTGCTCCTCGATGCTGATACCGAGAACAACTGCGACGATTTCCTGGTCGAGTTCCAACACATCGCTTGGACGGTTGATACGCTTGACCCAAGAGAGTTCGGAAACGTGGACAAGTCCTTCGACTCCGGCTTCCATCTCGATGAATGCACCGTATGGGAGAAGCTTGGTGACCTTGCCTTTGACTTCGGTGCCAATTGCGTAACGAGCTTCGATGTCTTCCCATGGGTTGTCCTCCATTTGCTTGAGGCCCAGAGAAACACGCTCCTTTTCGCGGTCAACGTCGAGGATAAGAACCTCGAGCATCTGGCCGATGTGGAGAAGAGCGGATGGGTGACTGATGCGTCCCCAGCTCATGTCGGTAACGTGAAGCAGACCGTCCATGCCTTGAAGGTCGACGAATGCACCGAAGTCGGTGATATTCTTGACCTGGCCTTCAACCTTGTCGCCAACTTTGACGGACTGGAGGAAGTTCTGGCGCTGCTCAGCGCGTTCGCTTTCGATCACTTCGCGGCGGGAAAGAACGATGTTCTTGCGCTCGTCATTGACCTTGACGATTTTAAATTCGTAGACCTTGCCAACATATTCGTTGAGATCTTTTGGTGGGATGATGTCGACCTGTGATCCAGGAAGGAAAGCTTCGACACCGACGTTGACCATTAGGCCGCCTTTGACAGCGCTCTTGATCTTGCCCTTGACGAGTCCACCTTCGTGGTAAACGGCAACGATTTTTTCCCAGTTCTTGCGGTGTGCGGCTTTCTCTTTGGAAAGCACAACCATTCCCTCGTCGTTTTCGAGTTTCATGAGAAGCACTTCTACTTCGTCACCTTCTTCGATTTCCTCGTCTTCAAATTCGGAGGTTGGGATGGCACCCTCGGATTTGTATCCGATGTCCACGAGGACAACTTGGGGTTTAATAGCGATAATGGTTCCGTTGACAACGGATCCTTCTTCGAATATGCGGAACTTTGAGTCGATCAAAGATTCCAATTCTGCAGTAGCAGTCATTTTATTGTTTTGTTGGGTTAAGGTTAGGTTCCTTGGTTAATTTCTTTCCATTTTTCCTGATTCGCTTCTGTAATTAATTAGTAATTAAATAGAAACGAAGCAAGTGCCCCGTGGATTGCCGATGAGAACGGGGCGCCAACACCCATCGACTGAAAGAAAATCTGAGGCGGGAAGTTACTAAAACACCCCTATTTGGCAAGCAGAATGCTTGTATTTCTACAAACTTCAAAAACACACTAAGTAGCTCTTTATGTGCAAGTTACACCATTTAGACATACGATTAAGATGTCACATCACGTGCCAAGGTCACCCGAATCCGGATTTTAACGTCATCGCCATACCTTTTTCGGGCAATCACACGAAATTGCTCGACCAGACCTCCGGGGGGAAATCCGGGGCCTTCGAGATGAATTTCCAAGTAATCAGACCCCTTCTTCTTTTTGATCATCTTAACTGAAACAACCTTGAACTCCTTGTCTGTGACGGTGATTTGCAGCTCTTTTTCAATAGGGGCGGCACGCGAGACCTTACTCACCAAGTACGAGGCCAGCGGCACACACAGTCCGGCACAGACGAGAGCCAGAACAATGACCAGTCGCTGCGCCCACAGACGTGGCGTGGCCTGTTTCCCTCTCACACCAGCCATGAAAAAGTTTAGAGAAGAGCCCAGGACAATGGCAACAACGTTGGTTCCAAATAACAAGGCTGCACCTCGGGCAATTGAGTGCTCACCTAGTGCGAGGGCAATTCCTGTGGTCGCTATCGGAGGGACGAGTGCCGCAGCAATGGCGACCCCTGCTAACGCGCTACTGAGCCGTGGTCGGGAGAGGCAATAGGAAGCGGCAATTCCCGAAATAAACGCCACGCCCATGTCGAGCGGCGTAGGCTCACCACGGGCCAGTAGCTCGCTGGTGATTCCCATTCCGACCCATCGGGCGATGCCACCGAGAATGACACCAATGCATAGAGCCGAGAGAAAACCTAACAACACCGCCTTCTGGCATTGTTTCCATAAAGGCCAGTTTCCCTGAACCACCGATAGTCCGCCACCTAACAACGGCGTCATCATCGGAGCTACTAACATGGCCCCAATCACGACTGCAGCACTGTCCGCAAGTAATCCTAAGCCGGCAATCGCCGTGGAGAGAATCATCAAGACAGCAAAGTCAAAACTCCAGCGCGCTTTGCCTTCGATTTCAGCAAACAGCTCAATACGCTCGGCTCGATCGAGCTGGGGGATGGTGAGGCTCAGTGAACGGGCCACCTTTTCCTTAATGCGGTGCCCCATGGGCCTGGCCGATCGGATAACGCCAACACACAATCCCTCATCAGAATTGATGAGGCGTTCTGGGACGGTGCCAAACAGCTTTCTCCTCAGCGTTCCCCCGCTTGCAGCTCCGATGAGAAGCATCCCATAATCCCCCTCTTGAAGTTCCTTGGCGATGGAGTGGGTAATATCATTAGAGAGCTCTACTTTGGCGCTGATCGTCTCGGGATCGATACCTGCTCGAATGATCACACTGCGTAGTTTAGCGTGACCTACCTCATGCGATAATATATCAGCATCAGGTTCAACGTAGAACGCGGTAGCATCTTTCCCGGCAATGGCAGATACTAAACGAATCCCGTGGCGCGAGTGAGGCCCTCCCGCACAGGGAACTAAAATTCCAGGTGCCAGCGGTTGACCCTCAACATCTTCTAAATTGGAGAGTCGGAGCACAAGCACAGCGCTGTGTGCTTCATCGAGAAGTTCTCGGGCGAGCTTCCCTGTCATGGAACCATCTTTGGTAGAATCATGGCGACCGACGATAACTAGCTCAGGGTAAATATCGCGCTCGACCGATAAAGCTGTTAGATGTCTACTGCGGGTATTAACCTTACTGAGTTTGATCTCTAATGTTCCGCTATCAGCTAATGCATCAGCGATCATTTCCCACTGAGGTTCTTTATCCAATAGATCTGATCCCCATGGATCCCAAACCACATCACTTGCCGACTGATGATCAGAACCAGATTCAACCCACAGGATATGAAGAGCAGATTCCCGGGCATGAGCAATACGCACAGCCCAGCGAGCCATCGCTGCAGCTTCGGATTGTTTGCGAATAACTAACAGCATCATAAAATTACTTACCGAACTTACGATCAAGTTCGTTTAGGGAAATGTGAATGAGTGTGGGCCTTCCGTCGGGCGTGCAGTAGGGCAAGTCACATGCAAACATCGAGGCGAGCAAGGTATCGGCGTGATCGATTCTACAAGGTTCACGTCGACCTATCCGGCGTGCCACACCAGCGGCAAAGGACTCGTAAGCCATCGCCTTGCCCTTGCGTGAACCTACTGTTTCACTAAGTTCGTCAACCAGCTCCAGCAGGAATGCGCGAAGATTGGTTACCTTGAGAAAGCTTGGCACACTGCTCACCTTGACGGTGCTACCGCCGAAGGCTTCCACGGACATACCCGCATCAGCGAAATGATTGGCATGTCGTATTACAAGGTCGGCATCCAACGCTTCCAATTCTAACAATTCTGGAACAAGCAGGCCTTGGGAATCGATTCCCGACCCACTTTTTGAATCAGCGCCTTTGAGTAAGTCTTCATAGACAACGCGCTCTCGGGCGGCCACGGGATCAAGTAGAACTACTCCCTCGTCTCCTTCAAGAACGATATAGCGATCATGCAGGGGGCCGATCAGATTAAACTCAGGTACTTGCACCAGTTTATCACCTGAAGTATCAACAAGCTCTTCTTGTTGTTCGGTTTTGTGTGGAAACGAACTCGGTGTTCGAGAATGTGGCGAGTTCGCAGATGGTTGCTGGGCGACCTGTTGGGGCTTTACTTTTTCAACGCTTTCCCCCGAAGGTAATTTAGTGACCCCCTTATCAACGGGTTCGAAATCATCTGCTGCATCTACTTTGGGGACGACTCTCTCTGGGGCCTTGGGTGTCAGTGCCATCTCAACGGCAGAAGCAACCAGAGCACGTACTTCGTGGGGTCGATGAAAGCGGACTTCGCGTTTGGCGGGATGAACGTTTACATCCACTAGGGTGGGATCCATTTCCAACCACAGCCATGCGGCGGGATAGGTTCCATCGATAATCGCGCCACGATACCCATCGCGCAGAGCTCGGGATACAGCGGAGTCTTCGATAGGTCGACCATTGAGAAATACAAACTGCTGTCGACGTCCCTTGCGCGCGTATTCCGCGGGAAGCAGGTATCCCCTCGCCCTCATTCCTTTACCTTCAGATTCTTTGACCTCGATCAATCTGGCCGCAGCATCAGATCCAGCCAAACCTGAAATTCTTACACGCCAGTCCTGGGTTCCGGCCAGATCGAATATGGTGCGACCATCCTTGATCAAGGTAAACCTCACCTCGGGCGAAGCGAGAGCGTGAAGTCTGACCTGGTGCTCGACGTGGGCCGACTCCGTGGTCTCAGCACGCAGGAACTTCCGGCGTGCAGGCACGTTAAAAAATATCTGTTTGGCCTCAACACAGGTCCCCTCCGGCACACCGGCATCACGCACGTCCTTAAGCGTGCCTCCATCGACGATGATTTCCGTCCCTGCTACGCTTTCTTTTTCCCGCGTGCTTAGTCTGAACCTCGAGACACTGGCAATACTAGGCACCGCTTCGCCTCGAAAGCCGAGGGTTAGGATCGTTGCCAGGCCTTCGCTGTTTCGCAGTTTGCTGGTGGCGTGGCGCTCCAGAGATAACAACGCATCCTCTCGGCTCATGCCGCAGCCGTCATCAGTGACCCTAACGAGGGCTGATCCGCCTCGCTGGATCTCGACGGTGACATGCCTTGCTCCGGCATCTAGGCTGTTTTCCACCAGCTCCTTAACCACACTAGCTGGGCGTTCGACGACTTCCCCAGCCGCAACTTGACTGGCGAGGGTGTCATCGAGAACTTGAATCTTCGGCACCGTTGAATAATGGATAGTGGATAGCGGACATTGAATAATGCCCCTGACGGGCAGAGTCTATGTGCATGCTCCCGCATTAGCCAATAGTAGTTTTCACTTCATTGGATTTTTTCATTGTCCAATATCCGCTATCCCCTATCCATTAATCCCCTATCCATTATGGCACGAGACCCACAACCAACATTCATGGAACGCATGGCCAATAGCAGGCCACCGTGGTTCTGGTGGTTTCTTGCCCTGATTCTGGCCTCCTGCTTCTCCATCCTGTGCTGGTCGCTCTGTATTTCCATTTTTAGTAAACCGGAAATACCTCGCAACTACGAGATTCTCAGAAAACTGGGACGCCTTCCTGAGCACCGTGCGTATACATCGCAAACAGCGCCGAAGCACCCTGAGCTCTCGGCATCGGCCTTACGTAAAAGTTATCTAGTTTTCAGCGATGAGAATTTAACAACCATCAATCGTAGTCTTTTGCACAGCTACCTGACTAACTTCCGAGAAAACACCTTCTGCGCTTATCTCGAAGGCGACTACAAGGTGGTTAGCGCTCGGAAGCTCACCCAAGATGATATCATCAGTGAGGGTTTTGCTGTAAAATTCCGCGCCTATATCCAACCGGATGAATTTAGTGACCCCGCACCCTATCCTGTCATTGCCGAAATCATCTTTCCTACGCCTTATGTGGATTCCTATAAAGGCTTTCACAAAGACGACATCGTTGAACTAGGCATTACCCCCCAGTTTGCATCACTGCTTCATGTAGGCAAACTCACTCAGGAAAATGATGACACCATCGTGGTCATCACAGCCGTTAGCCTGGCTAGTAAAATACGCCCGCCTCACGAGGGGCCATTTGATTTAGTGCCCCCCAAGGAAGTAAACTTGGGTGCAGCGTTTCCGCTGTTCCCGTAGCGAATATAAATAAAAAGCCCCCACCCTATCCGGTAAAGGAAGGATGGAGGCTTGATTGAATTCTTTAGAATAACTGCTTAGTTGCCGTAGATGGCTTCTTCACAGAGAGCTTCCTCGATACGGAGGAGCTGGTTGTATTTCGCGATCCGGTCAGAGCGGCTCATGGAACCGGTCTTGATCTGGCCAGCGTTGGTTGCCACAGCGATGTGAGCAATGGTGCTGTCCTCAGTCTCACCGGAGCGGTGGGAGATCACGGAGTTGTAGCCGTTGATCTTACCGAGCTCGATCGCGTCGAGAGTTTCAGTGAGTGTTCCAATCTGGTTCACCTTAATAAGGATCGAGTTAGCTACACCGAGGTCGATACCCTTTTGGAGGAAATCAACGTTGGTCACAAACAGATCGTCGCCGACGAGTTGAACTTTGTCGCCAATCGCATCGGTGAGGACTTTCCAGCCATCCCAGTCGTTTTCGTCACAACCGTCTTCAATAGAGTCAATTGGGTATTTCTCACAGAGTTCTGCAAGGTAAGCGGCCTGCTCTTCAGAGTTGCGCTTGGCTCCGCCTTCGCCTTCGAACTTGGTGTAATCGTAAACACCATTCTCGAAGAACTCGGAAGCTGCACAGTCAAGTGCGAACGTGATGTCTTTGCCAACTACATAACCTGCTTTTTCAACAGCAAGTGATACGGTATCAAGAGCATCTTCAGTGCCGTCAAACTTAGGAGCAAAACCACCTTCGTCACCTACAGCAGTGCTAAGACCACGATCGTGGAGGACTTTCTTAAGGTTATGGAAAACCTCAGCACCCATGCGGATAGCTTCTTTAAAAGTTGGCGCGCCGATAGGGCGGATCATGAACTCCTGGAATGCGATGGGTGCATCGGAGTGTGAACCACCGTTGATGATGTTCATCATTGGCACAGGGAGAACCTTTGAGTTAGGTCCACCGAGGTATTTGTAAAGAGGAAGACCGGCGGCAGAGGCTGCTGCGCGGGCACATGCTAGAGAAACACCGAGAATGGCATTGGCTCCGAGGTTCTTTTTGTTAGGAGTGCCGTCTAGTTGAATCATCGACTTGTCGATGAAAGTCTGGTCGGTAGCGTCTTGCCCGAGAAGAGCAGGTGCGATTTTCTCGTTAACGTTTGCTACAGCCTTGAGAACACCCTTACCGAGATAACGGTTAGGATCTTCATCACGGAGTTCGCATGCTTCGTGCTCGCCAGTGGATGCACCGGATGGCACAGCAGCGCGGCCAAATCCACCTCCTTCGAGATGAATATCAACTTCTACGGTCGGATTTCCACGAGAATCAATGATCTCGCGGCCTGTAATATTAGTAATCGTCGTGTCAGACATTAGTTTAGTTTTAGTTAGGAAAATATTTAGTAATATTTAGTACACAGGGCGCCGTACATCACTCGATTAAATCGAACTGCACGCCCCCACGAACAGGTTTGCTTAAATGTAAGCTTCGATACTTTTCACAGTAAGAGGACGGTCTTTTTCAGTTTCCATATCACGCACTTCCATGCGATCACCAGGTTTTGCGCCCATGAGGGTCATTCCGACTTCGGAAAGGTAGGAAACGATGTTTTCGTCAGCAATGGTATCCCACGCACCTAGGATGGTGTATTTGACGGCCTTACCCGCATCATCTTCAAGGTTAACAATGGTTCCAATATTAACGGTGCTAGTATCAGCTCCTTTGAAATCTGTAGCCTGGACATGAGCTAGTTCTTTCTCAATCTGTGACTTCCGGCGCATCAGTACAGCCTGCATTTGCTTGGCTGCTTTGAATTCGAAGTTCTCACGAAGGTCACCGTATGAACGAGCAACGGCGATCTCTTTAGTGTTCTCAGGAATCTTTACCTTGGCCAACTCATCGAGGTCAGTTTCACGTTTAGTGATACTTTCGTGGGATGAAATCACACCTTCAACCTTCTTCTCAAATTCTCCGGTAACGAGATCCTGAGTTTCTGGGCGAGCTTTGATAACGCGTGCCATCAGTGACTTACGATCCAGGTCGGTAAAGACTGGGCTACCGTAGAGCTTACGACCAAACTGGCGGGCCTCGGACTCCTCTGCATCGGCGAGCAGGTCAGAGATCAGCGTTTTATCGTTCGTCAGCATGGTCCGGAGTCTCGCACTCTTACTTGGACCATCGGCTACGTGGTCGCGGTCGAGGAGATTAAGAATTGAGTTTCCTGTTTCAAAGGTAAACACCTCAGCTGCTGATTTCTCACGCTCGCGACAAATCCAAATCAGGGCATCGGGTCCAAGGCTACGGTTAGAGATCGACTTCTTGAGGTGATTATGGAATGCATCATCGGCTCCATGTTCAATCAAATACTTGGCAATCTCGGTAACTCCCCTTGAGCCCACTTGGTCAAAAACCTTAAGCATTTCATCAGGCCAGGTTTCGCCAAAGGCATCTGGAAAACTCTGGAAAATGCTTCGTTGTGTCGCGGCAGAACGGCCCTTGAGATTATCCACCAAGCGCTCTTGCTCAGAAGTAATCACATCGGCGAGGCGGAGATCATTGTCGGCAAGCTCAAGGCTGTCAAAATGGTTAGTAATCTCATCACGCGCGACAAGGAACTCAAGTACGAGGCTGAGGTGAAGCTTGCGGCCTTTTAAACAGAAAGCGTTGATTCCTTCGATCAGACTTTTGATCTGGCTTTCGTCTTCTTCAAAAACGGGTAGGTTTTTACGGACATTCTCTAGGGCCTTAACCTTGACCTTAGGGTCACGAGAGTCGGTAAAGTCAGCCACAAGCATTTCTGCTGGACTCAGTGAATCTCCCCGAAGGATGAGAGGATCGGTACGCTTACTTGGCACCGAGAAGACATGGCTCTCACGCATGGCCTTCTTAGCCCGCTCCCACCATTTTTTATAGATATCTTCAGCAACCACACTGCCGCAGAGCTCGCGATCAAGCTGATCGAGCATCATGCTGCCGCCGTGGCTCTCAAGCGTGCGTTTTACAAGTTCGGCGGGATCATTTTCGACCAATTCACGTAATTCATCGATATTCTCGAGTTTCCGTGCACTGAAGTGCTCTGTATCCAGTGTCTCTGTTTTTTGCAGAGCGAACTGGAGTGCCATCTCCTGTTTGGGTTGTTTTTCAAAATCAATGACGACCTTGCCTCGCGGCAAGTCCCAACTTTTGACCTTACCGGCCCCCCAATTCTTATGAGTACAAAATTTTCCGGGAGCAATTTCTGACAATCTCTCTCCAACGGTTTGCGGGATTCGACCCGCTTCTACAAGCTTCGCTACGTCTGGATGCATGGCTTTAGCATGGAAAGTCCCAGCATAAATTGCAACCCTATTCTCTCATTCTGATGCATCAAGTTTATTATTATCTCTTCGCATCCTGCTTTAAGCACCTACTCCCCCCCTGCAATACGCTGTTTTGGGCTAGGAACACGGCGAACACGAGGTAAGCGGCGAAGGCGGATAGATTCCTCCAATGACCTTTGTAATATGGGTAAACGGCCACGCCATGCGAGTGGAACACGTGCAATGTCATCAGTCCCAGCAACAGGACCATTGTAGGTCTCCACACCTTGAGTCGATTCGACGTGCAACCATTGTTTACCTTCCCTGAAAGTCAAGGTAGCTGTACCATTGTTGTCACTAATCGATGCTGAGCGGTCTTCATAGCTAATAACGCGCATTGGAAGAGCCGGAAAATCAACCCCTCTGAGAGCTCCTGGAAACGGTTGATTCAGTGCGACATTACCATGTTGCGCTACGGGTGTGTTTCCAGCCTGAAATACGAGCGTGGCCTTTTTTTCAAGGCCTGAATGGAAGTAACTGATCGTAACTTTGTCACCTATACGATGGTGGGAGAGCAGAATCATCAGCTGACTCTCGTTAATCAAAAGTTGGTCATCCAACTTCCAAATCACATCCATCGGCTTCAGTCCGGCAACGTCAGCTGTGCCGCCTACCGTTACACTTTGCAGTAAAAACCCACTACCGCGCGGTAATTTGGGTAATTGTGCGTATACCGCATCTCCTAGTTTCGACACGCTGATGCCGAGCTGAATTTCCTGAAGCTTCGACTGTTCAGAAGCTACACCTTTCCCTGGAATAGGAGGCGTTGGTGAAGTTGTCGGATTTTGAGTTTGTGCACTAAGGGAAAACGCACTGGTAACAAATACACTGATGACACCGACAAAAGAAAATTTCCTGATAAATAAATTTAAGAACATGAGAGTAATAATGGGGGACTAAAATTGGGTTTTAAAATCGAGTAACGGGCACAGTGACGACCTCCTGACGTGGTTGGCACAGCGTAATCACGGTTCCTGTTTTCTCATCAAGAACACGCTCTTCGTCGATAACATGATATCGATATCGATAGTGAGGCGCACTACCATCAAGCGGCAGGATCAGGCCATCATCTTCAAGGCCATCAACTCGGTTGGTGGTCTTAAGGACTACTAACGGTGAAGAGCCCAGAGCTTCCGATACTGGATCTATCACGGCAAGTGAAGAAGGCGGCACAGCATCAAACAATGAGGATCCCCACTCAAACATAACAGCTGGTACAGCTAACAAAGCGATCGCCGCTGCAGCCTTCCATGGCCAAGATGACCCTCCTGTGACTTCTGTGCCTGCTTGGAGGAGTGAGTCTTGAGAGGAGTCCACGGATGTGGCAATTTCAGCCACGTCAAAAGAAGAACCAGCAAGCTCGTCGATGGTGTCTTCCATCTTCATCTGCCCCTCTTCGCTCACGGAGGAAGGAATCAGCTGACTAAGTTTGTCTTCGATCGATTGAAAATTATCCATGGCGTTCGCGTTTGAGGGTTTCTAGTTTACGCTCAAGTTGCTCGAGAGCATAACGGTATCTGGAGGCTGCGGTGTTAGGAGATATCGCCATTGTCTCAGCGATTTGACTAAAGGTTAATCCTCCCCATATTTTTAAAGTTACAACTTCGCGGAGCTTCTCACCAAGGCCATCGACCGCTTGTCGTAGCAGCACGGCATCATCATCGTCTTCCGCACTGGTATCTAGCCAGTAGTCATTCCGATCATGAAGGAAAATGATTGCCTCTTCCTTGCGTTTCTTCCGACCTTGTTTTTTACCATGATCCATCGCCACGAATCGTAACACCGAATAAGCCAATGGTAAGTCGGGAGGCACGTTATCCCGCTCTTCCTGGTATCCCCAGAGTCTAATCAAAGCATCCTGAATCATATCCTCAGCATCTTCCCGGGATGAGCAACGCTGACGTGCATAGACATACAAACGTGAGCTGTGCTCTCTGAGCCAGCCCTTCCAAGTCGAGGTGCATGCTCTAGCACTTTCGATTGCTGATTTCTGCCTGATGGTCGCCATCTATACTAATAATGCCATAAATAGGCACCTTTGTCTGTTAATTTATCCCTCCTGAGGCATTGCCAGAGTTTCCCATATCGCAGCATAAACGTCCTCAGCCGATCCAATTTTGCTACCGACACGGCCAATAAATACGGGTTGCTCGGCTTCGGGAACCTTATCGCGACCGTGAGAGCCTTTTACCAAACTCGCATCCAGAGGGATAACATCGAGCAAGGCTCGCATGCCAAACTTCTTTCTAAGCAAGAACCCGGCAATTTTAGCCTTGGGTAAGGCAATTTCCGGATCAAGAAACAGCTCCACAGGGTCGTATCCCGGCTTGCGGTGGATATCGATACAACGAGCGAAGTCAGGAGCCTTGGCATCGTCTTCCCAATAGTAATAAGTGAACCATGCATCAGGTTCAGCCACAGCGATGAGGTCCCCTGCCCTTTGAGTACCCACACCTTCGCCCCACATGTCAGAGGGAATCCTTACTTCTTCGATACCATCTATTTCCGCCAAAACTGATTTCACCTCCTCCTTGATCGATGAATCATTGATATAAATATGAGCCACTTGGTGGTCGGCGACGGCAAATACGCGACAGCCACCGCAATCGAGAGTTTCCAAGCCCAGTTCATCCTTCACTTGGATCCAGCCACGTTTGCGAAACTCGCGGTTAAGATGAATGGCTCGGTTGACTTTGGAAATACCGTATTCCGATAACAAGACCACCTCGACCCCACGTTGCTGATAGAAATCAATGAGTTCACCGACCACTTCATCGATCGCTTGCAGCTCGGGCACCACCTCGGGAGCATCCGGTCCAAATTGCTGCAGGCAATAATCGAGATGTGGCAGGTAGACAAGATTCAGTGTTGGTTTTTCTTTTTTCTCAATCCACTTGGCTGATTCTGCGATCCAGCGTGATGATGCTATCCCAGCAGCGGGGCCCCAAAAGGAGGGAAAAGGAAACTCGCCAAGGTCGGACTTCATCTGTTCGCGCAGATCCATCGGTTGGGTGTGGACATCAAAAACTTTTCGTCCATCAGCAGGATACATTGGACGTGGTGTCACCGACCAATCAGCGCTGGAATACATGTTATACCACCAAAACATCTTGGCACAAGTGGTGTCCGGATCTTGCGAGTGAAGTTGATCCCAGATTTTATCTCCCTTGACGATATGGTTGCTCTGTTTCCAGAACTTTACCTCGGCGGATTCGCGGTCGTACCACCCGTTTGCCACAACCCCGTGACTGCCAGCGTCTTTCCCGGTTAGATAACTGGATTGTGCCGTGCAGGTGACGGCGGGGAACGCCGGTGGGAACGATTGTAAATGCGCCGTTTCCGCGAAAGAGTGAATCGCTGGGGTGTGTTCACCTATCAGCCCCTTAGTGAGGCCAACGATGTTAATGACTGCGACGCGATTCATAAAGTAGGGCACGTTTGTAATTTACCGGCAACCCTAGGTATAATCAACCCAAGTGCAACTCATCCACATATCCAGCCGACAAGTTGACCTAGTCCTACCTTCTCGTTGGGTATCGCATGGTTGGACGTTTACTCGCTGTAGGAACACTTGTTCGGGTGCTTGGTTTAGCAGTGCGTGAGCCTTCTTTACCGGGGAGAACACCGTCGGCGAAGTCGCGAGCTGAAGGAGCCACTTTATAGCGGCGCTCCATGTCCGCTTGCGCCTCATACTGGCTTTGCTCCCCTGACACAATCGTGGGTTGGATAAAAATCAGAAGTTCACTTCGATCGACGCCCTTGGTTTTACGACTAAACAGCCGCCCGAGACCGGGAATCCGACTCAGATACGGTACACCTGACATGCTGTCATCTTGCGACTCAGTCACCAATCCACCGAGAACAACCGTTGATTTATTAGGTATCGTCACCGTCGTGAAAATGGATTCGGTAACAATCGTTGGAATCTCATTACCATCCACAATCTGGGCACCTTGGAGGGCCTCGTTTACAAGTGAGATTCTCAGAGTCACTTCTTCATCAGAGTTAATCAATGGGACGACCTCAAAACGTAGGAGAACATCTCTATATTCGATATTCGTGTTCTGAGTTCCGGTTCCGGACGTGCTAGTATTGGTTGGCACTGCGATTCTTTGACCTGATGAAATCACCGCTCTGCGGTTGTTCGCGGTAAACACGGTCGGACGTGACAGCACTTTAAAATTCGTATTCGTTTCAAGTGCTATCAGAGTTGCCGCGAAGTCCTTGTAGGCGCCATATATATTCAGTCCTGCCGAACCACCACCAACAGCGGTAGCGAGTCCCGCTACATTGGTAAGAGTGCTTAAGTCGATCAAGCCTGTGTTGGCTCCCGAATTCGTGCCTCCAGCGGTTTCTCCATTACTGATTTTACCAAAACTAACACCGGTCGTATTGCCCGTACCAAGAGTCACCTTACCGAACACTGTCGAAATCATTACCTGCTGTGGGCGACCATCGAGTTTTTCAATAAGCTCTGAAACAATCCTCAAGCTTTCAGGAGGGCCTTGCACAAGAATACTGTTAGCAATGTTATCGGCGACAATAAATGTCTTTCCAATAACCCTGGACTCAGGAACATCGTTTACGTTGAACTCTTGAACGGACTCAGCTGAACCACCGTTACCGCCACCCGTATTACGCTTATTTTGATTTCCATTCTGATTGTTATTATTGTTCTGACGGTTGTTATTATTGTTCCGGCTGGCTCCCCCTTGTGCAGTAGAACTACTCGAGGCATTGTTCGCTTCCAGCGCATCAGCAGCTACTTGAAGGAAGTCGCTAGCAATCATGAATCGCAGCTTCTGCTTAATGAATGAGCTCCTATTAGGTGGAGCATCGAATTCGCGCGCGAGGCCTTCAACAAAAACGATATCGACGGGGCGTCCCATGATGAAAATTTTATTTAACCGAGGGCTGGCAACGATTTGCACAGGGATGTCTTCTCCTGCAGCCGAGGTAGATTTTGTGTTGGTAGTTGTACGACCAGGAATATTAGGTATATTGGCTCTCTTTGCCGTTCCTGCCGTAGTTACACCAGCTGTCGTCTTACGCTGCTGCTGCGCGTTCATAATTTCATTAAGTATTGCCGCCACATCTTCGGAGTCCGCGTATTTGAGAGCCACCCATGTGGTATCGACGTTGCCAGTAGGAACATCGATGTATCTTTGTTGATTAATCAGTTTGCGCACAAACGCGGCCTTACCGGTGATCAACACTGCGGAAGCATTAGGAACAGGAGCAATTTTAGCGCCAGGTCCAAGTCCGTGAATACTCTGAGTGAAGGTTCTTACTGCCTCTTCTGGCTTAATGAAACCAAGCTTCATAAAATAAGAAATATAGGAGTCGCCTTCTGGAATGTCGTTTACGTCGTCGATAATGTCTTCCAGTTCCGCTGGACCATTTGATCCGGTGCCCTGAGCTTTGGGTAGAAGCTTCACTTCGTTTGCACCACTAGGGACGAACACAAAACCTTCCATATCAAGAATCTTGATGAGTAGGCTAGCCGCCTGACGATTAGTCAGTGGTCCCCGCTGATAGAATCTGATTTCCAAATTCTGAGTCGCAGAACTCAGCAGAACGCGCTTACCCGTGTATTTGCTATACTCGTCTGCTACATCCTGATCGTCCCAGTTACTACCATCAATCACCTGGCCTGCAGCAGCAGCGATAGCATCAGGACCTTTAACCGGACCTTTCTGAACCGGCTTTGCTCCAAGAATAACACCCCCAGGGAGGCCGGGAATCACAGGTTTTCCAGGCACTACCGGATTTACCTTTGGCGCAACTGCTGGTACAGTTGGCGTAGCAGGAGTAGGGACTGGGCTTGCAACAGGAGTTGGCGGTTTGGCTGCTGGAACCTTAGGGACAACGGGTGTAGCAGGTTGACCAGATGGGGTCACAGCGGGTTTGACAGGTGTTTTAGGAGTCTGAGCCTGTAAGGAGAGTCCTAGACCTAGTGAGATGAGAACGGGAATGAGTGCTTTCATACGGATAAACTTGATGGAATGATTTTTTTGTTAGCGCCCTGATTTGGGGACGTGGCGGACTCGTGATGATGATTTACTGGAAGATTTGCCGGGAATAGGAGGACCTCCACGACTCGATGAAGTCTTTGTTTTTTTAGTAGAAGCCTTGGAGGCTAGCGAAGGACGGACCTTAATGAGTTTTTCGTCATACGAAATCCATGCAGTTTGAGAACCTTTACGAACTCTGACTTTGGAATTCTCCTGAGAGTGTGAGTCTTGCTTTACTTCCAGCAACTGAAAATCCCCTGCTGAAAAACCGGGAATCAGGCGAATACGGTCTTTCCTGTCCTTTTTGTTGATTAAGGTGACTGACCAGCCGTTACCACTGGGACGAATGCTGCCAAGCATCCAGTCGCGCTCGAGAGGTGAAATATTCTCCCCACGAGGAGGAGGCGTCGGTTTGATCGTGAATGGAGAATAAGAAATCAGTTTAGTAAACTGACCAACGTTGGGCTTCTTCGGAGGCTTCGCGATAACGATACCAGCAAAAAGAATGGATCCGACTAGGGCAAAAAGGGTAGTTTGGTATGAAGTTGAGCGCATATTGGTTGATTGGGTTCTTATGAGAGAATTAACGCCAGATTGGCAAATTATTGTCTATTTTGATTAATTAGTAGTGACCGCCTCTTCTTCGATTTCGGGAGTAAACCATTGAGTCACCTCAAGTTCGCAGTCGACCCGCGTAGGATCATCCCGCTGTGGCGAAATACGTAACGACGTAATGGACCGACCTTTTTGGGGATCCTGCAAATCCGTCAGCCAGAGGTAGAGTTCCCTGTCCATCGCATTGCCCAACACCTTGACTCGAGCACTACGGAAGGCTCCTCCCTCCTCGGGATTTTCACGCTGAGGGCTTGGACGTTTTTTTAACTGCACTTTATAGCGCAACGCACTCTTTTCAGTGTAGGTAGCCAGTTCAGCTCCAACTTTACCATGAGATCCCTCCACAGGTGGATTATCTAAAAGCCAGTCAACATCCGCGATCTGTGATTCCCAAGCATCGAGTTCCGTGTTCATCTTCTTTAAATCCTTGGTCCCCTGCTTGAGCTGATTTTCCTTTTTCTTCATTGCCGCATTGTAGGACGTAAAGAGGAAAATATTCACGATGAGGAATGCCGCACCAAAGAGAATAAAGATGAGTTTTTTTTCGCGATCGTTCATTATTCAATTTCTCCCTTTAGTGTTCCCTCGTAGTTAAACTTCCAACGGTTGGTTTTAGAATCCGACTCCGCAGGCGGTAGCGACCACTCGTAGTCAGAGAGTGAGCGTCTCAGCTTTTCCGCATAGCTACTGGCTAGCTTCAGGTCGCCTGTTTCACCCCGCAGGATAATACGCTCACGACTAGCTTCGTAGACTTTGAATCGTAAATCTTGTCCGGGAGGTATCAATTTTGCAGTACGTTCGAGAAGCTGTAATGGCCAATGCGGGCTATCCACCACTGGTGCGAGCTGATCCCAGTCAGCATTAAAGAGGCCAATATCTCCGTGATCCATTTTTACAACCTTCAGCTCGGTATTTTGCTTTTTAAGCTTACTGCTAAGTTGGAAATAGCTGTAGGCAAAATACCCGGCAATGCCGAGATAAGCTAGAAGCACAGCAGCAATGAGCATATTGCGCTTTTGCATTTCTGCCTTCATTCGCTGCTCAGCTCGCACATCAGCGGGAACGAGTCGGCTCATCGGATGAGGAAGAACCGGAGAAGGCTTTGGTTCAGCTGAGATCTCTGCGTCTAGTTCTTTTCCAAAGGCTTGAATATCCTCATCGCTAGGATCTGAGTCTTGGCCGGACATCCAGACGATAGCTTTGTCCATATGCAGAGTCACCCCTTGCAGACTTAGCTGGGTAAGCGCTAGTCTGATCTCACGAATAGCATCCGATGCCAGCTGAGTGCCTGGGAGCGATTGAAAATAGGTCAACCGGCCGCCACTGGTGATAGCAAACACCCACCGTCCTAGCTCGCGCCATAAGGTGACGGCATTTTCAGCCATTGGGAAACAGCGTGCAGAAATATCAAACTCACTGGGTGCGCGTAATGGCATAGTTCCCTCAACTGGTGCAGACAAAACCACACTGAGAAGCAAAGTTTGACCGTCCTCGTGGCCAGCAGGGAAAACATCCGTTAATCGACCTGCATCGGCTTCCGGACGGATGCCTGATTGTTCTAAATGCATGGACGCTAAGTCCTCAAACATCGACGGGTCCTCTGTCTGAACCTTAAAAGGCACAGCAAGGGCTTCACGCACTGGAAATCCCATGAGTAAGCGTCCCGACGGGATTTTCTCAAGCGCTGATGCGCGAACAGGTCCGTTTTCAAGACTTCTATGGAAACCTTTTTCACGACTGCCCTGCCATATCTCCCAGCCTTCGGGGCCGGGGATTAGAAGTGCGCTGTCTATTTTACTGCTCAATGGATTTGCTTACCGGTTAAGGTGATCGTTAATGGTTTGTTGTTCGATGGTTAGCGATGCTGCTGCATCGATTTACCTAGGGAATAATTTCTTCTTTTCGCTCCAGAATCGCTGGCTGACCAGTCCTACTTCTTAGAATGAGTGTAATACGGCGTTTTACTGTTCCAGCCCGACCATCACTCACTATACGCGTAGTTGTGTCGCTTATTGTCAAGCGTGGTGTCACGGTCTCTTGCTGGAACTCGGAGACTCCTAGCATACTGAGAGCCTCGGTCAAATTTTGAAACCGTTGATCGTCCTCGGTGTCTCGTTCACGATCTGGTCCGAGCACGTGTTTCACCAAATCCTGAGCATCATCGATCGATACCTCGGCGGCGGCGGCAATCAACTCAGCCTTCGCTTCGTTGACATCAAGTTTGCCATTACTCCAGATAGTAAACCAGTTCTTCCAGTGCGGATTAACAGCTTCGAGAAGCTCCATATCTTTTACCAGGCGCATTTCATCAAGGTTGTAAAAAGGCCGGTTAAACGGATGATTCGGACGCCCCTGATCTTCATACCAATCGAGCTCGGCTCCATTTAACTCCACCAGATCACCAGCATCCACCCAGTCGGTTAGATTATCAACAAGCATCTGTGCTTCTTGAAGCTCCATACCCCAGTCGGTAAAAATATCTGTCAGCAAAGTTTTGTCTTTGCGCATGAGGATCACGTTGATGTTTAACCTCGCTGCTTCAGATTGAATACGTGCTCTGTATGAAATATCTCGTTCCTCGTCATACCAGTCCAGAATAGGATCCATTTTTTTCACTGCAGGGTTAACCGCAACAGCGATCCCCATCTCCGCTACTTGCAGAGCTTCGAAACCATTGATCTGGGAGGCGGCTATATCAGCATCTAAATACACCACTCTTACTGCAGAAAAAACAGCGAGGGCCAATATGGCCATGATCCAGAATACAGCAACAAGTGCGCTGCCCTTTGCTGTGGAACCGAAACAGCTTTTCGATTCCTTTGGCAAGGAATACTCAACAGCTGAATATGTATCGTATGTTCTCATGTTATCTACCACCACTGGGTATTCCACCGGGAGGGGTGCTTCCACCTCCTGGCCGCCCACCACCGCTGCCTGGAATTGGTTGACCAGGATTAATTGTTATAGGAGGAACATTACCTCCAGCTCCGGTAGTCCCCTGAGGTCCCGCTGGATTCTGCTGCATGATTTGGCGGAAAATAACTTCTGGATTTTGCTTCGGTACTACCCAAAATGTCTGTTGCATAATATCTGCAGTAGGCTCGAACCGACAATAAAATTTCACCTGCAAGGGTAACTGCCCGTTGTTGTCCCACTCAGTGACATGTTCCAACGTTCTTCCATCCACAACCTCACAATCACACATCCAAAGATTTTCTATCAATGTAATTTCAGCAATTGGTTCAGCCTCCAAATCCCCCGTCGAATCTGAATCTTCAAGAATTTCCACATCATAAAACCTTAACACCACATCGACAAAACCATCACGCTGTTCAACAGTAGCCAACTCGATTGCTTCGGCAGTCATGGGGACATCTCCCCAGTTAAAAGACATAGGCACATTCTGAAATGTTAGATTGAATAGAGTGCGTGATACACCACCATTACTCGAATCATAACTCTCCAGGCGGACAACTGCATTTCCTGGCATTTGCTCGAAGTGATTTTTAAGCAGGTTGAAAAACGCATTACGCTCCATAGTGGAGTTTTGCTCCTCCACCACAATTTGACTCAACTGCAGGGACGTCCTTGCAACCTGAAAAATCCCACCAATCAGCATAGCCATCATACCAAGCGCAACAACCACTTCCAACAGGGTGAATCCCCTGCTGCGCAATTTGCTTTTTTGATTTGGTTTGGTTCTCATACGCTATTACCTATTGGATTCGCTATGGTTGATAGAGGTTGCCATAACGCCACGTTTCGGCGCTCTGCTCCTGCCACCCACCCTCAGCTTGCCAGTAAAAAATAACCTCAATCCGGAACATGTTCTGCAGAAGTTGCCCGTCTTCGTTCTCAAGCTCCATGGGTTCGATAATGGTTTCGATCTGACCAGTGAAAAATGATTCTTCGTCTCCTGTAATCTCTGTCAGGTCAAAGGTCTCACTACCTTCTTCAAGATTGGGATTACTCAGAGCATCGGTCATCGCACTACGAAGAATGCGATCAATGCGCATCCTGTCTTGAATAGTCGCTGCTGTCTCGCTGGTCATATGCAACGCCTTCACCAGTGACACAGCAACCGCAGAAAAGAGCCCAAGCGCAATCACGATCTCCATCAAGACATAGCCTGCGCGGAGCTTTCTGGAACCTGCGCGTAGCTTCGTGGAGACTCCGCGGAGCTTCTTGCCCACTGGTAATTTATAAGCTGTAACTGGTAACTTCATATCACTCGTTTTCCACACTCATTTCCTCGTCCCGAACACCTGCTGTAAGTGGGTGCAACTCACGAATCAACCAGCTTTTGCCGATACTGCAGCGAATCGAAATAGGCTCTACTAGACCCACTGGATCGAGAGTGAGGATGATTTTCTTGTCGTCCTCAATTAATTGCCACTCATCCGATCGCCAACGTTTGATTTCATAGGTAACTTCATCATCAGTATTTTCGCTGGCTGTGATGTCCTCAAAATTCTCTCTCGGTATTTCAGCGTCTCCCTCTTCGGGCTCCGTGAAGTGCTCATCGCTATCCATTATTACATATTGGGGAGCAATGGAAATTGAGTCCTTACTAATGACCAGCTGATAGGCTCGCTGTTGCCTAACGGCAATATTGCGTCCGCGCTTAGCCAGCGATTCGATACTCCCTGAGGCTTCACGCAGTTTTTGCTCGGTTTCAACTGTGCCGATACTTAGCGTCAGCCATGTGACTAGCATTGCCACCATGCCGAGCACAAAGACGATTTCCAAGAGGGTGAAGCCACCAGCTTGCGTCCCCCTTCTATGGCATTTGCCGTTTTCCATTATTGCTTAGGATCCTGACTCGACATGTCGTCCTCAGTTCCTTCAAGGCCGTCTTTACCGAGACATATCAACTCTGGACGAGATCGATCTTTTGTTCCTGGGTATTTGTAAAGATACTCATTATTCCACGGATCTATAGGTACGTTATCCATGATTTGCGTCCAGCGCCTTGGTCTAGGTGCCGACGTTGGTTTCTCGGCAAGGGCTTTTAGTCCCTGCTGCTCAGATGGATAGTGACCAGCATTGGTTTTGTAGGACTGCAGGCCGTTGTTGATCGATGAAAAATCACCATCGACTACTGTGATTGCTCCACTATCGGATATTTTGGTCATGGTAAAAATAGCCCCACCCATAATCATGGCGATGATACCAAGAACGATCACCATTTCCAGTAATGTGAAACCGGACCGACTCATGTTGGCGATGGATGTTAAGTGAGAGGACGATTTATTTTGGAACTTTGTTTTCATAGTTTGAATCAATTGGATACTTTTGGAAGATATAGAGGATAAAATAGGGCTGAAATATAGAGTCGATTAGCATACTCACGTATCTTAGGAATCAATACGTTGGTAACACTTCGTTTCTACAACCAATTAAACGCCTTTTCAGGGAAAAGTTGTCTGATTTTTTCAAAGAATTTAGTCATCATACGAAGTTTACCCCCAAGTTGGCCAAAAGCCCCTTCATACCGTGATTCTACTGATCAGTGCCCCACCTGATCCAGGCGACTATTCATCAAGTACAGTGATCACTCGCTCGTTGAGCATTATCTTAAACTTATCGAGATCACGGGCTAGCAATAGCTGCTCCTTTTACAGCGCAGTTACCATATCTAAAGGGGCGGGATGATTAACTCGAACATTATCTTGCCCCTCCAAAAGCTCTCTTGTTTTAGATGGATCAACTACTAGCTTTTCCAACTCATCCATCTTACCAATTGGCAGGATCCAATAACTTTCCTTGCTGCCCATAGTGTAAGCCTAATGCA
>TARA_B110000908_G_scaffold172787_1_pt1 | contig 23702 bp, 7 predicted proteins | sample TARA_B110000908 | Tara Oceans TARA_B110000908 (sample SAMEA4398067) | marine metagenome | biome: Polar Biome; feature: [DCM] deep chlorophyll maximum layer (ENVO:01000326); material: water (ENVO:00002006), including particulate matter (ENVO:01000060) such as... | depth 36 m
AGGGCATCTTCGTGTAGCTTAGTGTCCCTGGACATGATTCGTCTGCTGATTCGGTACAGTGACTACCATAAAAATTGAAAAACTGGTCGGTTTGTCTTTTCATATGATAGGTTGGTTCTGCATGTTTCGATACGAAGAAATTAAACAATGCTTGCCAACCTTCTTTCCCTGGTGCTAGATCTTCAACGGTGAAATCGTTATTTGTGTTGTACATCCATTCTTCCAAATGTACGACTAGGTAAAAGCTTAATATTTTCGAAGGGACTACCCATGTAATTTCAATCTGAGCACTGTTCTGCAATTGTAATTGTAATTCTAATCTAGTTTCAGACCACTGAGTAACTGTTATTTCGATAATACCTGTCTGAAATTGTAATTCTTCGGTGTGTGGATATATTGCACTTGCTAGTTCAAATTCTCGTAAATGTCCAGAAATAATCATATCTCTGGAATATTCTTCTCCTTCTGTCTGTACTATCAGTAATGTATTCCCTTGTTCTACTTCCGCTGTGGCTATATCGGTGGAAAAAAGATTCGCATCGTTAGTTCTAATAATATCTAGAAATTCGTTGGTTGGATTTGAAGCAATCCCTGGCTCTACCATGTAAACATCATTTCTATTATATTGTTGATATAATGTCGATTTTTTGAAGAGTAAATCTGCTTGATTCCAGCGTGCTTGTTGCATATAAATTCTTTCCATTTTAGTCATCGCATCATCTAAATATTCTGGCAACTGTGTAAAGTCTAGTTTTGGTTGTGTACGCCATTGTATAGTATTAAAGAACCGTTGGTATGGATCTGTAGCGGTCACATCTATATTTAACCATTCTTCCAAGTAGATAAAAACACTGTCGGGTTCTCTAGTATATTCTGTTAAAATTTGACCACTAATTTGAAACTGCCATAGATTTGTATTATTTCCAAACACATTGCTATTATTGTAGACTTGTAATGCGCAAGAGACTGTACCGCCGGAACTTCCAGAGACGACAGTTCCAACTTTGTCTGGAATGGCTGGAAAAATGGTGACTTCGTAAAACCCATCTATTTTAGTAAATGCAACGGTATCCGTTCCGATATAAGTATACAAACGATTAGTATCATCATTTGGAGAGGCGATCATATTAATGAGCGTTCCTCTATAAGGTGCTTTTTCATATTTAACCCATCTTGGTTTGGTGCCATCTAATGTAAATGGTAAAGAAAACATGGTGTATTCGTCATCATTTTCATTTGAAAGGACAAACAATTCGTTATAGAAAAACCAGATTGGTGCATCACGTTGTTTAATTGGAGACTGACCACTAGTTTTAATTGGAATCCATTCAACAATGATAATTTGAGTGTCGGTTTCAACACCAGTTATGGTATCGACATTGACCCAATCCTGTTGTGCAACTGAAACTCTGTACAATGTTTTGGATAGAGCTTCTGATACAAACTCATAATTATTTGTACCGCCAAAAGCGTAAATTGTATTTACGCTTGCTTTAATAAATGTCAGACCTTCTCGAGGAGGTGAATCACCTCTAGCTAATACTAGGAGTGGTATATTATTTAATGTGGCAAAGAATTGTCCTTGACTGAAACATAACTGTAGTTCCTCCGACATTTGAACTGGAATACATGCTCCCCAAGGTGGTATTGTATGTACTTTCAACATGGCGTTTAAATTACTTAATAATGTCACTCCATTATTTGTAATTCCCTGGTCGTTATTCATATAATCTATACCATTATTCCATGGTTTGTAATCGTATGGTAACTGAGAATTTGCTTTTGGTTCTAAATAATAACCATTATCAGTACAAATAGTTGGAAAAATTTTGATGACATTGACGATAGATTGCTGTTGACTAAAACTTAAAGGTAAAATTGGGCTTGCAATTTGATGTGAGGCCCCAGTTACATCAAACGAATCTAAAGTTGCTTCTTCCAATATGACAATATCCTTGGCATATAAAAAAGCAGTTGGATCTAACCATTCCATTCCATCATATAATGTGCTATTATAGCGTGGCGTTTCACCTACTTCCAGGACTTTTTTGACATTATAACGCATAAATGGTGGTAATGTACGACATAATCCATAATAAGAATCACAGATCCCATATTGAGAAGCCATTCCTTCCCCATATGTACCATTATTACAGTTACCACATGGAACAGCACAATTGGCGCCGCTACCAATAGCACATTGACAGACACCTGTAGCTGCAGGTGTGGGCCCCATTAACCAGACTGGTTTATAATCAAATGGTATTGATGTTTTGTCCACAACAATATCGTTACGATATGATAGAGCTGTTTCTTGTGCGGTATAATCGGCACTAATTTCCGAAAAATCTTGAGCAAAGCATCGTCCATTTTTACCAGAACAGGCAACTTCCAGGCCATTTTCAGCTCCGGATGGGCAGGTTAGCTCGCAGAAATCCCCAGCAACACCTAAATTATCCTCTATATTACAGTCGCAGGAGGTTCTGGAACAGACTCCTTCAATAGTACCATCTGATAGTTCACCGCACCAAGTTCTCCATTGTGAACGATTAAATTCTTCTCCTAGCATTTCTCTACAGTTATTGGAACAAGCACTGTATAATTGTGGTATTTTGATTTGATCTTCTTCATGATATGCATTTTGTAATGCACAGAAATTGGTAATAACCAATTGTTCGACATTTTCCGAGCATAAATCATCTACTGCTGGATTATTGGTAACATTTAACTTGAGAAACTCTTTACGTTTCTCACAGATACTAGGATCATTTGGAGAGGAAGAAAGTTGTGTTTCAACATAATCTAAACAATCTCTGTCACAAAAATCGCGATAAACTCCCATTCTATCCAGACATTGTTTAAACCAACCAATCGTAACAGCTGAACAAGTATTGTTGACATCTGTTCTGAAAGTCTGAGAGGAATGACAGAGTGTATCTAAAGTATCCGGACTTGATGCAGCTAATATCGGATAATAATCAGAGAGTGGTATTTTATCAAAAGACTTTTGATAATAACAGTAAGAAGTCCAGTTTAAAGTCTTGCCACAACCAATATTTGGATCTTGGTATTCGATGAATTGGCCACATAGTTTCATATCACGTGGATCATATAAACTGGTACATGGACGGTCATGACAAACATGTGTTTCATAACCAGGCAATGAGGTAAATGTAGCGGCTAAATCATTACAAACTGTCGTTGTATCCGGAGTGTAGGCATCCGTCCAGTCCATTGGTGGATTTTTGATAACTACACTATTTTGTTTGATATGTGCAAATGTAATAGGGGTCACTGAGTCGGTATCTATCACAAAAGAGGCAATATGATGCCCATGTAATGCTTTCAAGGTATGTGTACCATGAACACAAGAATCATCTTCATGACAACGTTTTTCATAGAGATAACAGTGTTGATCTGCTTTTGTCCATGAATATTGTAAACAAGTTGCATGGCCGTCACAAGTTTCATGACAGTCGGTTTCAGAGATTGCGGGAATATTATGAAAAAAAGGAGCAATACGACCTAAATGTGAAACAGTACGAGAAAGACTAGTATGTTCCACATGTGTAGTTAGTGTTTGGCCTCCCGCGAAAGCGGTTGCTTGCCATAATTGTTGATGTTCAGTAACCCCAAAAGAAGTCAGATGAGTCTCATTAACATAACGGGCTTCAATATACCATTTGATCCAACCACCATCCGATTCAATTTCTGTCAACATATTCTCCATACTCAGTTCTGTCTCTGAAATAACCATTTCAACGACTGTTTTTTCTTCTAATGATAGTAAACGAATAGTAGCTGTACCAATGCCAGTCACCCAGACCCAACCAGAAACACGGATATTATCTTCGACATTCGCAAAGGAATGTAACATTCCCATTGTATCATCGGCACCGGAATTAGCTTCGATATAACTGGCACTTTTACCAAAAGTTACCAGATTTACCTGATCAAAAAGTCCGGTTTGAGGATGTTGATCAAAGGAAAGATAGCTTTTTAAATTGGCTGGGTTTAGTTCCCATTGCTCCATTGTCACCATTTCATTCTCGATCAAGGACTCAATGCCATCAACAGTTATAGAAGTGACTAAGACAGTACCGAACATCTCAAAGAGACAATCTTCAGTTATAGTCACTTCTATAACTGAAGATGGCGAGAGAATAGTAGTCGATGCTGGACAGGTTACTATAAGCAATGCATTCTCAGAACTATTGAACACGGTGAATAAGACCTGATGTTGCGCTGCTGTTAGATCAAGTGTTGCGGTTTTAAATAAAACTACCGAATTATTGACCCAGTAAGCTTCTGATCTCTGATAAAGGTCGGTACCGATTTGAATTGGAGTGAGACCCCAATTGGAGGAGAGTGTCGTGACTTGTTTCGTTGTAAGGTCTGTGCTTACTGTATCAGAACAATAATCTAACCAATTAATTTTGCGGTATTCGTCATGTAGAAGCACCATGGGTTCACGAGCAATAGCATAATTGCTAACTTCATTTGCGCTATATGCACAAGTATAAACAAAATCAGGAGTGTCTACTGAACTACATGTCGTTGCGCCTGAACAGGTAACTCCACCTGCCGCATTGGAATTACAGACAGGACGGGCATTAAAATTTCGACATTCGACATAGTCACAATTTGGAGTAGAACAGGGTGTACATAGATCTAATGTACCACATGGATTATCAATATCACAGAAATCCGGTACATTTGGTACTGCCGGTATAGCTGGCGATTTGGATTGTTGAAGACATATTTCTTGAAAATGTTGTTCAATTTCGAAATGTGACCATTGTCTTGTCCCCCAACGACGATCTTCCGGATGTTCTTTTAATGTACAACCGTTATTCGCAAAAGTGGATGGGAAAATAGTATCTTTAGACATATATGGCGTGAATGGTTGACCGATTAAACAGTCGAGTGTCCATGGTACCATTTCTGCCGGATTAGAGCCTGCTTCTAATACGGAACAGTCTATACCTGAAGCGCGATAAACTTCAGTCTGTTTGACATTGGCTTCGGTTTCGGTTGACCATAATGAGATATATTCTCCACATTTCAAACGCCAAGGTTGATGCCAATTGATTGTTTCGGGTTGATACCAGGTAGTATCCGATAAAACACTGTCTAAATGATTATCACAAAAAGTACTAGCACTAAAAGTGGCCCAAGGACATTCGTCTGGTTCAGCTGTCCGACCAGATAAGAACCCGCTCAAATATTCTTTAACCAAGACTGTGCGACCCATTACAGTTAAGGTACCAGTCAGTTTAATATCACCCGGTACACTGTCTTCGACCATCCAGGGATTATCCATATTGGCATACATCCAACAACTGAAAAACAAATCATTGGAGTTATCCAGACCAACTACAGCACTAATATCCAATTGTTCCCGAATATTATAAATCCCTTGTGAACATTGCTCTTCAATGCCTGGTATATTTTCACAGGAGTTATCACTGTCAAAACAGAGAGACTCTAATGATGTACCCATAATTGCATCAGGACAGGTTTTGGCCCGACAATATGTTTTGGTAGAACAAACATTATTTGAATCTAATTCGCAGGGGCCAGTGCAATCACTGGTACTTTGACAGAGATCGTCTGTCGTTTGCATGTAAATCAGAGTTTGATCGTAAATACATTGAGGTGTTTGTAGACATTTCGAGGCCAACGTCTGACTATAACATAAACTGACACTGGCATCAAATTCCACCTGGTCTGGATAAGCTGAAAGTGAACACGAAGTAGAGGCTTGGGGTGTCAATGCTTCAAGAGCCCGATCACACCAAGTTGCACCATTTTCATCTTCTTCGATGAAATAGATTTCTGCCGCATTACGATAAGTAACATCAAAACCACAATTGGCAGTATTTAATTCATTTGGATACCAACCATTTAAAATCTGGACACAGAAATCACCCCAATCTACACTGTAGATCATATCAATACAACTGCCACCATCCACAGAAGTACATTGAGTATAACCAGGACTACCGGAGGAGGCAGCGAAAAACTGCGGGATTAAAGAATCCCAAGGTGTAGCCAATACAGAACAGAAAGCATCTTCCGTCCCATTGCGATTTTCACCAACTACACTGGTACAGTTAGAATCGTCAGTACAACTAACAACCAGACCATCCGTATTTAAAGCAATTTCTACATCACAATCACCACGACTGGCACAAACTTCACTATTATAAGTTGGACAATGGAAACTACAATGTTTACCATGATAGTTGGCAGCAGGCGGTGGTGGTACCACAAACCCCTGTTGGATCATTCGAGTCCGGGACTCGGCAGTGTAAGTATCATAGGGTAGACACTCACAGCGGAAATTATTGGTAAATGGATTAAACCACATCTCAAGAGAATCGCGGATACAACGACCATGGCCAGAACAAGCGGTACGACCTTCAATACCACAATCGATTTGACAATATTCGCCAGTAGTACCATCGCTACAAGCACAAGTACCTTCCGCAGCACAACGACCAGCATTAGAGCAAACATGACACCGACCATTGGTTTCAAAACCATCGCTATTCGGAGTACACACCTTATAAGCTTCAGTATCACCTTGTAAAGTTAAATCTGTACCAAAAACAATGGTGTTGGCACTCACTGCCGAGCCCAAGGTACCAGAAGCAGCACAATAACTGGTACAGCGCGTGTTGATATCGTCCAGGTCTTTCGGGTACCAATTAGGTAGACAGGCCGCACAACCAACAACCGGGTCTAACGTATTGAAAGATCGAGTATTGCCATTCCAATCACAATTACATATGTTATTAGAACCATCAAAATCATAATTACAGTCGCCTTTGAAACTACATTCATTGTCTCGAGAACAAACAGCGGAACAGAATTCAACCGTAGTATTGGCAATTCCTACTTTGGGGAAATAATTAGCCTCACAGTCACTACATTGACCAATGCCTTGGATATTAACTACATCATAATTGGCAAGACATTCGCATTCGACTGTTTCAATCACATCAACTGTATTCAGAAAACACGCACCATGACCATTACAGCCGATATTTGTACCAAGATCAGACTCTTGGCCATGAGGGTCACAGTAGAGATTACACCGGGAACCAAACCAATTATCTTTACATCGAGCACAGTTTGTACCAGCATAATGACGATGAATACCATTGAAAATTCCATCCATACAATCACAGACCTGAGGCGAGCGAGGATCTGTCGCAAATAAGGTATTAGCCGCAAGGCCATCATAGAGGAAATTACATTGGCCATGACCAGAACAAGTATACTCATCCACACAACTACATTCGAAATTACCCCAGGGATTGGTACATTCACATTTAGCTGTATTAGCCGTGTCTAAAACACATTGCCCATGGCCAGAACAGGGTTCACTAATAATATCTCGACCAGGACATCTTATCATACAGTCTTCACCAATATAATGGGGGTCGCAAATACATTGGAGTCCAGTTCTGGCTAATAATTCACACGTACCATGACCACTACACGGTTGAGTATTATTAGTAGCACAGGATTGTTCACAGCTAGTACCAAAGTAACCAGGAAGACACACACATTGGAGCTGACCCCCAACAGAAGTACAGGTACCTCTATCAGAAGGACAACCACCTGTACAAGTTATTCCACATTGATCCGATTCACCACCGTTTCGACCAGTAAAATAACCAGAATCACACTCACATTGACCATCACCAAGACAGGTACCATGACCATTACAGACGCTACATGAACCACCACCAGCTTTGATTTCGATACAATTGGGAGCAGAATTGATTGTAGCATTCGGGAGACATAACCCATTACATTTACTACCGTAGTAATCATCCAGACAGACTCCATTACAGAGGTCGGTATTACTGGCATGAGAGCGGGTATAACAGTCATTACAGAGTATACCCACAAATTTAGTGTGGGAAGGACAAAAACAACTAAATCGAGTATCGATAGCTCCACTGCCAGCCATTACACAGAGACCACTGTTTTCACACATGCAGTTTTCGCAGGAATCACCCCCAAATATTCCGAAAGTATTTTCACAGGAGCAGGTTTCTGTTTCTGGTATCCAGACTCCATCATTCACACAAGGTGAGAGTATATCATTTACTTTTGACACTATATAATCCACACTTAACGCTAACAGCAAAATAATTGCTGCGCTAACAAACAAGCAGAAAGAATACATCGACAGTCTTTGAGTTTGAATCTTCATTTTAATAAATAGAGTAGCCGTGTTTATACTAAAAAAATATTAGTTATGTAATGCTGATAAATATTTGCATAATATTAACATATCCTAGAAAAAAAAATAAAAAAGATTGATTTTAATGACGGTTCTTTGACGAAATATAAATTCGATGAATAGAGGACATATACATAGTGTTGATTTTGGAATAGTTTAGAAATTTTTTTATTCGAAGATATAGTTATTTAGTTTTTGTCTTTTTACTGCTCTATCTACTTCAATTGATAATACAAATGAACACAATTTGTTAAAATCCATCGATGAATACAAAATACCATTAAAATCCTGACGTACTAACAATAACCAATATACAAATGCTTGATGAATGGTTCCATCCGGTGTTAAATGAACAACAGATCGATATAAGACATCATATCGCTTACGTCGTTCCAAAATAATAGGTACAGTTATAGTTTTTAATTTTGGAAGATGTTCCCAACATTTTTGTTCCGAACAAAAAAAATAATGTTTGAACGAGATGGAAAAAGTGGACTGGAAATAAGCATGAATTAGATTCAAATGTAGAGCTTCAATCACCAATTTATTATTATGTAGCTCATCCGCTGACGCATATGCTATAACATGACTTAGAGAATCAAGCACGTGTAAAGGCCGATTCTCCGCTATAGATTGATATGCCGACACCTTACTACCTCTTACTTTATAACTAGCACGATAACGGTCAGAGACTCTAACCATATTCTCCCAAACATCATCGGCGACAATATCTCTAAATTTACGTATCGATAGATGTCGGTTTTCCTGTTCAATAAATGCATCCCATCTATTTTCAGGTAAAGTCCGAGGAGATGGTACTGTTTCAAACATAGTATATTGTGCAAACGAACGTTTCATTACTATAAACCTTATGTAAATCTCAAATATATGGGCTGGTGAAATTTGATAACGATTCTCTTCTACCTTTTTTCTTTCCTTTGCGATGTTTAAACTATTCTCTGAACAGAAACAAGAGATAAAGAAACAACATCTTGTTTCCAATGCATTAATATAGGTTAATAATTCAGAGGTTAAATGTGGAAATTTTTCCCAGTTTAATTCTAAAATGTCTAAAGCATCTAATATATCAGAGATAGCAAAATCAGTTGTATCATAAGATTGATGAGATCGAACTTTATTGGTACGCATCCATTGTCTGGTATTTTCAGGGATAATGGTACTATTATTTGCTTTCATTCTTGATAAGGAAAGAATTAAATATAAAAACATACCTATAGTAAATCCTTTCATTTGACCCGGTATGCCACTTAACAATTTTGAGAAATTTAGAAAACAAAACTTCTCTAATTTATTGTTTAATGCCATATAAGTTTCCTTTTCAGGTGGCAAACATGAATCATCTAATAATAAATCATAAATATCTAATAAATACAAAAAGAGGTCTACTTCTCTAATTTTAGCCATGTCATAAGCTAAAACTTCGCCGATAGTATGACAGCGGTATATTGATTTATAAGAACATTGATACATAGTAACAAATATAAATGCACGCTATATACGTACATTCATAAATTTTTCAAGTTAATTTATTTTGGAAGTTAATTTATTAGATATACTACACTCATTTTAATGTTGTCTCACGAGCTTTTCCAAATTCTTCCTTGTTGGTTTTCGCTAGATATCTTGCCAATGCATAACACAAATAGTCATCACTTTGTGGGTCGAGACCCAAATCGCCGATGATGTGCAACTTACGAGATTCGAGTGCTGCACGCATTGCATCGAAACGCGGGGACAAATCGCCCTCGTCTTCTGCTGCCTTATCCTTAAGAACATGTTTGAGCACCTCTAAATGGCTCTCCGACGTGAATACAATCGAGGAGGTGGAGATTCGTAGCAGAAAATCGTGAAGGCCAGCGGCGTCGTACTCTTTAATCTTGAACGCTGGCTTTAACTCCACAATCGATTCAAAGATTGCTTGGGTGACTTCTATCAATATAGATCGCTGCATGTCGACACTTTGTGTGTCAAAATGGTTATGAAACCATGTCGAGTATGCTTGCATCACGTTGGTCAGATAGGTGGAAAAATCAACCCCCACCGTTGTGTTGATAGTGGACATCAACGTTTCCACACCCGGGATTGCAAGCTTGGCCACACCCGGGATTGCAAGCTTGGCCACACTGAGTTTTTTGACCACTAGTTTTTCCAACTCGTCGTATTTTCCGTTGCGGATCAGAGAGTGAAGTTCAAATTGCCGAATAAATGCCCCCGTTGTGACCTTTGAACCACCGTCACTACCGTCGGCTTTGATCAGTGTAGGATCGCGAGTAATCCAAAAACCCCCAACGTTGTATTTACGCAATTCTTGTAATTCTGGTGGGTAATGTGGTAGTATTTCCTTATCCCAGACGTCCTTCGAACTGTATGACGGAGGGGGTTTTTGTGGTTCCAATCCCAGGAATGTGGCAGCGCCGAACCCAAAACCCTTTAATTTAACACCCAGATTTGATCTCAACGCTTTCCAATTACTCAGTTTGTTGCCAAAATCGAGGTAGTTGAAGCCAGGCCCCATAACCCCAACATAGTCGATTCTCGCGATGTTCTCCAGCACGACCTTATTGAAACGAGTTGGATCGTAATGCCCACACAGATACACGAGATGTTTGGTGCCAGTGCTTAACTGTTCGTACAGACTTCCTGCAGTAGCCTGTGGAAATGACTCGTGTCTGCTTATATGTGGGATCCAACTTGTCAATGCATCCTTCAGCATCCATGGCTTTTCATTTGGTTGAAGAGTTTCAACTGATGAATTCAGGAAGCCAATATCTTTGGTTAAACGATCGCGACACGACCGATCGTAATCATTCCCACCAACAGAATAGATTTGAAACTTATCAGCATATTCGATAATGGGTTGTTTCCTTGCCTTTTTTTTTTTCCTTGTTCGGAGTTCTTTAATTCTATCTCTTTTTTTCTGGGTTTCCTTTAGTTTCTTTTTGCTTTTTCGGTTCGGTTTGCTTTTCGGTTCGGTCGGTTCAAATGTCGGGGTATAGCGTTGACTAGTAATACGTACCCCCGACATTGAATTTGTCAACAATTTTACTTGTTTTTGGTTACTAGTGGAGCGTTGTACAGTTGACTCAACCATAATTTTATGTTTATTAAAGAGAGACATTGTTTTTAACTTATTTTAATTCTTTATATATAACGATTTTACTGTTTTTTAAATTACAGACGGTATATAAAAACTTTCCAAAAATTTTTTGAATAACTTTTTCTGAACAAAATGAAAAGAGGTCGATTTCCTCATATGTAGAGAATATATTTACGGAAACACCAAACGAGAAATTCGGTGTTTCCGTAAATATATTCTCTACATATGAGGAAATCCAGGTGCTTGGACAAACTCCAAAAAAAAGTATTTGTTCTTAACCAACGCCAGTAATACTTGAATATTTAATCTTTATCTCTACCTAGGCGTTATGTCGCGAAGCGCCAAAGAATTAGAGACATTATTGTACTATACAACAGGTCAGTTGTTGTTGTTGTACTATTACTATTGGGCTATTTGGTGTGTTATTTTGTGTGCTACTTTGTGTGCTACTACTTTGTGAGGGAAATTCGATCGGTGGCGGTGGAATAATAATGGATAATAATTCAGAATTAGGTGGTGGGAGAATAATATTTAATAATCGTCTAGGTGGCGGTGGTAGCGGTAATGGTGAAGACTGAGGTGTCGGCATAAAAATATGTCGACACAGAGGACAATTCCTTTGATAGTTATCAATCCAAATATCAATACACTTTAAATGAAATTCATGCCCACACTTGAGTTCGACACTCTCTCTCAATGTTTCAAAGCATATTGAACAATTTTCAGCTTTGATAAATGGATTAATAATATGTACTTTAAGTCTGTTAGTCATTATTAATTATAGTTTCTGTATTTAAGTAGAGTTTTTAACAGAAATATGTCTGAAAAACTGACGGAAATCGCAAAATCCGCTCCCCCCGTGCCATCATTTCTGCATGGATTTTTACAATTATTGGATAAACATGTTAAGAAACCTATGGAGGGTACAGTAATAGACACTGTACTCTTTGAACCGGCTAAACAATACTATATTTGTACAAAACGATTAGATTAGAGCTTACAGCTCCTGATTTTTCGGTTAAGTTTTTTTTCTACACAAATGTACGGGCAAGTTTTTCCTATGTAATAAATTTAAATTTCTCTTTGTGTTGCCAGAACAGATATTTGGAAATCTGATGCCGAAGTAGTAATGTTTTTCGACATACGGGGCATTTGCCTTTTACTCTTTCTTTGAAAGTTTTCATGCATTCGGTGTGACCACAGCGAGTGGAACAATCGCAATGTAATACTAAATACTCTTTACCAAAGTCAAACTCTCCTCTACACTGTCGACATAACGGTTTTGTCGCTAATTTCTGCCGTTTAGCAGGATTTAATCCGGTTTCTATTTTGGTTTCTATTTTGGGATCTATTTCTTTAATTGATTCTACCATCTTCTTTGAAAATTTGATAGGGTTTTTCTCTATTGAATTAAACCATAATATTCTGGCTCTAGTTAATACTATTTTTTCGGAGTTCGGTGCTATTAAACAGTCTAAGTATGCATCATAGCATTGTCTTGCCTGAGGATCTAAAAGCATTGTAGCTGATGTTTTTAAATATTGCTCTCCTTCTTCATACACTGATTTTGCATTAACTGCTGCAGATGTATTATCAATGCTCCTATTTAATTTACTAATAACATTTTGAAATGTCCATTGTTCTAACTTTGATTTGCATTTCTCTAATATTACTAAAGAACTAGCATCTTGATTGAGACCAAATAAACTATAGATGTCCATTTATATTCTCCTTATAATCTTGTTTCGCTGTCGCTGATCGATCTCAAATATCCAGGATTTTTTTTTATAGCAAAGCGTAGCATAGCGTGAGGATTATAAGTTAAGAAAATAATTGTTTTTGTTTTTTTTTATATGTTTATAGTATTAGTATATTTGATTTTTTTTTTATCTATGATATTGCGTCAGCTATACACGCCGGTAGAGGATTCAAATCAATCACAAAATCCCCCGAATTATAGGATAACATGGTCATTATCAACTTAGAATTAGTTGGATTTTCACCCCAATGTTGTAATCGTATTTGAACTTGTTGGCCTTTTAAAAATGTCGGAGTGCATCTTTTAGTAGCTCCATAGGTATGCCACCAATCCCAGACATACAGTTCTGCCCACCACCCTGGAAAACCAAGAAACGCCATGTTATATTCTAAGGAACAGTAATCTACACAGGATGTGGCTCGAAAACATAAGGATGCTGTTTTAATCATTGTAATGGTAAACCCTTTATTATCGTTACAGCCAGAATAATCTTTACCTAAAGAGTTTTTGATAGGCCCAGGTTGAGTTGAAGCCGGAGAATCTGTCGGTTCAATGCCGTACTGAAATTTGCAATTGTTCCCACCAGACACTAAAGGTGATTTAAAGATTTGACCAAATTGATATCCTCCACAGTCAATACATGCTATTCTGGTGGCAGTGTCCACTACTTTACCAGACGGACATGTAGTACATGCACTATTGGCTGCTGCGGTTGAATATTTCCCAGCGGTACAATCTGCACAAGATTGTCTACCGCTAGTACCCGTTGCATATCTTCCTGCAACACAAGCATTACTGGCTGTTGCACTACAACTATGCCCGCTTGCACATGGACTACAGCTGCTAGCACCACTTGCTCCCACATATCTACCATTGGGACAAGCAGTGCAACCTGGGCCAACTGAACCAGTGGTACTAATATATTTCCCTGCTCCACAAGAGATACATGTGGTCGATCCTGCTGTCGGGATATAGTAACCACTAGGACATGTTTTACAAGAATATTGTCCTGTCCCTGTCTGAAACCTCCCTGGTGTACATTGTGGGCAGAATATCTGTCTAAAATTGCTTTGAAATGTACCAGCCAAACAATCTGTACAGGTTGATTGACCAGTAATTGCAGTTGCTTTGCCTCGTGCACAATCAATACAACCCGTTTTACCAACCCCTGGTTGAGCTGTCCCTGCTACACAGTCTTGACAATCGATTGTCCCAACATAGGTGGCATATCTCCCAGCTACACAATCTGTACAACTAGTCTTGCCTCTATCTAATTGGAACTGTCCTTCTTCACATAATAAACAAGAGGTAGCTCTTGGTTCTGGTTGATATTGCCCTGTATCACAACTTTTACAGGCTTTAAGTGCGGCGTCATCGGTAGTTGCACTATATGTTCCCGCAACACATGGTTCGCAACCGCCCGCGAATGAAGAATGTTCCCCCGGAGAACATGCCGCGCAAAATGGATATGAACTTTCTGCCCACACTCCTGTTCCGTCTACTTTGGAAAAGGAGTAAAAATCATCAGTATTCCAATGGTCAAAACGTTCTAGCACCCCTCTTTGTTTGCAAATACAAAATGCGTTGACACCATCAGTTGAACAGCGCTTAATATTATTATTAAGAGTATTAAAAATATAACTGTTTGGCGTATTACTGAAATCAGCAGAACAACCATAAGGTGATAAAGGTAATTCAACTATTTGAACAATGGCCGGCACAATACCAGTCACTTCGTATGCTGCTCGTTCACACTCCTTGGCCGAGGTTACTGGTAGATGCAGCTCGTCGTCCGGACAAATCTCACCTGCAGTTCCTTTAGAATACGTTGCTTTGTTTTGTACGCATCTTACACTATTAAAATCATCCAGCTCTGACCTTGCTTCTTTCGCATATCCAATAAAATCCCAACCAAATCTATCTGGATACAAAAAATTACAAATTAAAATGGCATCCGCCAAAGTCAGTTCTGCACTTAAATCCATCGTTGCTACTTCGTTGTATTTTGACGCATCCAGTTGATAACCTAATGTGGAGGAATCTGTTATTGCGGCGTCGCGGGTATGTGTAGTATAGAAACAACACGTGCCTTTCGACATACTTATCCTCGGTACTATTTTCCAAGTATTCCAATAAATCTGAGTGCCGCTAAACCCTTCGGAACAACCGGTAACCGAATGTTCTGCATAACATTGGTAAAGAGTATCGACTACAGTGCTTTTGACTATACTATACATATCCAGATTGCTATTACTCTTCCATCCTTCAGGGCAGCCTTTAGCGGCGTATTCCTGCCAACACCACCCTAAATACATAAAACCTTTCCCAACAAGAAAAGTATTACACCCTGGTTTAGCAGTGCATATATCAAAACAACTCTGGATAGTCTGCCCAGTCGCAAGTAACACATCACCAGTAATACATTCCATGTCATCTGCAACCCAATAAAAACTATTGCGCATCTCATATGCTGGTCTAGCCATCCCGTAAATAAATGTATTGTATCCTTGGCCTAAAGTTGCCGTAGCACAATCCAGCATATTCGGAAAAAAACCGAGCATCGTATGACCAGTTACACATTGCTTTTGCGAAGCTATCTGCTCGGTATCAAAGCCGATCGTAGGGCTCATATAGTCTTCTTGTTGAACAGTCACGAAGGTACAATCCTCATCTTCCGAACATGTTTTTCGACACTCTTTTTTCATAGTTTCCGAAATAGCGCCATGCTTATCCCAGGACTCTGAATTACAGACTTGCTCATGATTATAAACCCCATCATAGGCGGCATCCCAGGTCACTGAGAATGTGGTATACGTCCCTGAACTTACCCAATAATTATATTCTGGCTCTAGAGCTGGATTATCTTTCACTTGCTCCAACTGTAAATTTTCAAAACCATCCACCCCATACCGTAATGGTTTGTATATTTCTGGCGGTAAAATCCATTCACTCAGTAGTATAGCATTACCTTCCACCACTTTAGCCACCGAATCTTTTAGATAAAGTTTCAATTGATTGGCAAAACAGGTAGTACATCTCATTGAACCGGCACTCGTTACGGAAGTGGAAGGACAAGGGAAACAATAATCTTTAACTAACATCTCTTGTAAATCATTCTTCGGTTCTTTGACTGTTTCACAGATACATAAGTAGTTTTGGGCTGCGCCTCCTGCAGCGCCAGAAGCTTCACCACATCTTCTACCAGCTCCAAACCCATAAAAACTAAACTCGGAATTCGGAATAAACTGTTCCCCTGCACCATTACAACTAGACGATAAGGTATACTCTACCCAACATTCCTGTTCTTTGGGTTGCCCCGCCATCCCATAAATAAAGAATTGACAATCACTTCTCGCGAGACATGCGGTGGCACATTTTTCTAGAGTTTTGTAGTTTCCGATATATCTTTCTGAAGATGAACATTCATACCCGGCTTGAGTGAGACTAGGATTTATTATGGGTAGGACACCGCCGGTGTTTGAATCTGAATTAAAATAAGCACCATTCGCCATATCGTCAAGCCCTGTTATACAACCGGGTGGTAATCGGCCTGTCACCACCGTTGATGGTAATATTCCGTCATTATATGCATTTGTTAACCCTAATGCCAACCTTGCTTCGTTACATCGGTTTACATCTGAAATATATTGACCACCGTTGTCGGTACATGTTCCCTCCACTACAATTTGATATTCATATTCCACTACTTCTTCTTTTTCAAAGATCATAAATGGTGGTAAAATAGCACTCGTGTTAGTTACACTGGAAGCATGTAAAGCGGCGACTGCTTCCTCATGTCCATATAAGACATATGTCCCGGGATTGGAGGAATAACCAAAAGGACAGGCAATCACAGACATAAAGGATGGTTTCTCATAATCCATATACATATCTAGTGCGGGTACATGAATATGTCCATTGGCGATCTGTGCACAATCTGACTGTTCATCTCCTGTTTCATTGGGTAGGTAATACCACGGTGTAAATGCTGTATTCAGATGTGCTGGTATATTTAACATAACCGTATTTATATCGGCATCTCCCGATAATTTTTTGACTCGTCCCTGTGGACATTCAGTACATTCCGAAGCACCTTCTGCTGCGTACATATGTCTTGGACATCTTTCACATTTTTTATCTACATAATCATTTGGATTCAATGTAGCTGTATTCGGATTACAGGCATCTATCACGTCCTGTGTACTACTCCTCTCACGACTACAATGAGTCATCGGATTTGTTCGAGATATTCCTTCACTTGGTTGATAATAACCGGGTGGACAAGCTTCTTTAAAGCCAATTACATTTCCCATATAAGAATTTTCTGTACAGAAATGTCCTTTAGGACAATTATCGCCCAGGAATGGATCCTGACCATTCTCATATTCTTCTGTCACATAATTACCAATACGATATTTATCTGCTCCAGATTGAGTATACGTAAAGCAAGTATCAAATCTATCAAATGTCGCATCTTCTAATCTTTCATCACCCTGTCCAGAAATATCTAATTCATAAACAGAGTAAGCAGAATTGGGTAAAAAGACACAAGACAACGTATCCGAAGGATAACGACACTCTCCTTCGGTATTTGGATGAAAGACATACTCTCCATTAGCATCTGGATTCGGCAATGTCCCGGGTAATACCATTGCAAAGTCATATGCATGCAAATCACCGTTACTATCGACGGTAGTGACATATCCGATGATCGTGGCATCATCTTTTAAAGCATTAATTAAACTTAAAGGAATCTCCCCATCCGAATCTAAGACCCATTCTGTACCCGTATCGACAATAGAACCAGGTACAGTAATATCAATCTTATAGCTTTCAGAAAAGATTACATATTTAGCGGCTTCATTCAAAATTCGTGCTTTCGAGATACAATCGATTAGATTATTGGCTGGTGGTGATACGGCACGTGTAGGTGCTGTACATTCTGCAAATTTACGGGATAGTTGATACATAACTTCCCCAGCTTTAACAAATTCTCCAAAGAAAAGTACAGCATCTTCATCTTGTTGACGATAAAAATCACAAACACCAAGACCATTACATTTCTCCCCCTTAGCTGAAGTATCCCACCAAAAATCTTCCGCATCTTGTTCGGTTTGAAGCTGGACAGAACGAGAGACAACACCTTTACCAAATAATCCAGGACAAGCCCGACACAATTCTCTTTCAGTACCATAAAAGGTATGTTTGGTATAAGGGCCATATTCGCGGTAATCTACACCGATTGTACCTAGATCACCCGTATAAATGTTATTGACATTCGAAACTTGAATCTGCACTGTCTCATTAACTTGTGAATAGGCAGGATATTTATTTTGCAACCATAAATCCTTATTTGTCCAATAGTCCAATTGTTTATTGACAAGGTTTGTAATAAATGGTAAAGCTGTATATTGATAATATGGAGTCACTTGACGTTTACCATAATACACAAATGGTTCAAATCCATGCGGACAACACATAGCATCTGGATCATAAATATCGGAAGTACAGATACATTGAGTTTGTGGTACAAAGACTTCGGTAAAAACTTCACTTTCATGACTATTAAGAGTATAACTGTAATAGAATGGATGGGGAGTGTTGAGACATTTGCCATAATTAACACAAGCGCCACATTCATATTGACAGTTTTCGCCATGGAAACCATTAAGTACTTGAGTTTTAGCAGGGAAAAGAGAAAAAGTATCTTCTACAAAGTAACCAACCTGTGTGTATTCAGTTGAATCATACTGTGAAACACAGGTTGAGCAAACATTCTCATATATCGTTTGAGGTGAATATCTTTCAAACCACATATGACCTCGGAAAGGAGTATAGGTATTTAATTGTAAGACAAAGACAGAATATTGGCGATATTCCAATAGATAATAATAGGGAATATATTCTGTTTCTAATAGAATGTCATCCCCATATCCATTACATTTTTGTCCGGCCGGGCAAGTTTTGACATCCACCACAATATTTTCACTTGTAGCATCCAATGTGTTTTTACCACCACATAAACATTGACCACTGCCATATTTACCATACCAACATTTACCATTGCCACTACACATAGTTGAATCATGGATACCATCATAACCAGGACATTTTAATAGACATTTACCTACTCGACCACCAGCAAAACCATGTCTACATTCATTACAGACTGGCCCAGCCCAGAAACCATCGCGGGAATTATCATTACAAGAGCAGCTAGGGCAGAGTAAGACCATATTAGGTCGGATTTCACACTTACTCGATTCTACCTGGATTTCTTTAGCATCGTCTTTAATACCAAACACATATGTGATAAGACCATCGCCATCGAAACATTGAGTTATATCAGACGCACCCGGTTCAGAGAGAGGCTTTTCTAGAGCATTACCCAGACTATCCACTGTACATCCAATACAAGTGGATTGTCCTCCTTCATTCTGATATGTAGTTTCCGGACATTCATTACAACGGCCAGTGGGAAGACCGAACGAACCAATGGGACAATCCTTACAGTCTCCTTGTCGACCAAATTCAGTGTCTTCAGCAAACTTACCAATAGCACAAGTTAGACATTGAATTTGTCCGACCTGGTTGGTATATGTACCTTGAATACAGTCACGGCAGGCACCCTGACCACTTTCAGATGTATACTGACCCAGTGCACAGAGCTTACACTGGGATTGCGAAGAGACCGCTGTATACTTACCAGGGACACATTCATTACAAACAGTTTGACCCACAAGAGGTTGACTTTGACCCACACCACAGGCAGAGCAGACCGTTTCACGGCCTCCTAGCGAGGTTTTACCTGCCGGACATTCAAAACAAGCGGAACCTACCCCGATAGATCCTTCTGGACACACTCCTTGACAATCATCAGTACATTCTTCACAAAAAGTTTGACCGGTTTCACTTTGTGACCATCCCAGCGGACATGCTTTACAATAAGTACCAGGAATGATATTATAATGATGAGCACGACATGGTAGACAAGCAGTAGTACCAGACGGTTCATAACCAGGCTGGCACTCTATGCAGTCGCTAGCCAAATGTGAACTACCAGGGTAGACCTTACCACTAGGACAAGTAGAACACCGCCCCAGATCGACAATGGTATATTTAATACCATCACAGGCTGTACAGCTACTTGCTGCTTCTTCCGATTCTTCGAATTGAAAACATTGAGGACAAAGGCTTTGTCCAAGAACAGATTGACTAAAACCAACAGGGCAGTTAGTACAAACACCAGCACTTTCATATCGACCTATATCACAGTCAGTACAGGCAGAACCATCGGCAATAATACCTTGACCAGCAGGACATAAAGTACAGGCCGATGAGGCAATCGACGCGAAATAACCAAGCGGACATTCAATACATTGTGTTTCAGCTCCGCCTATACCATATCTACCCGATAGACAATCCGTACATTCCGAAACGATAGTTGCAAAATATTCTCCTTCTTTGCAGCGAGGGTTTTCAGTAGTTTCACACGATGAACTACCAATTCCGTCAATATTGGTCAGGTCTGGTAAAACACAAGTCTTACAAGTCGCTTGACCAAACTCATCTTGATAGTTATTAATGGCACAGCTAGTACAGACACTATCAGCTACACCATTACTTCTACCTAAAGGACAATCAATACATAGAAAAGGACTTTCAGTAGAAGCTTCTTGTCCAATTGGACAGACAGAACAAGTATCCCCAACCATACTTGGGCCAAGGCCAGAGGTACACTGAGAACACACCTGTGATTGGACACCACTAACCCATCCTTCAGGACATTGATCACATAGAGCATTGGATAAACCAACCACGAAGTAACCAATTGGGCAATCGACACAGGTATTTTGATTCAGAACGTTTTGATATCGACCCACTGCACAGTCTTTGCAAGTAGACTGACCAGTTAAATCTTGGTATTTACCACCAATACAGACAGTACAACTATCAGTGTCATATTTGTAACCAGTAGGGCAATTAGTACAGACACCTAATAAGGGTTGTGTAGGTGCTGGACAATCTTCACAGCCATCGCCAGCCGCATTTGTGACTTGAGTAGCGTCACAAGGTACACATGTCTGAGTATCTAATTTAAATTGGCCAGGCAGACAGGCTACACAGGCTAAAGTTCCCGGATCCCATTCGTCACCGACGGTACAAGTATTACAAACCGGAGTTGCATCTTGACCACCTACAGAACAGGTAGCAGCACAGGTAGGCGAATCAACCGGTGATCTCAACCCAGCAGCGCAAGGAGTACAGACAGTACTACCAGCTAAACCATCGGTTGATTCACCAGCAGGACATGCGGTACAGACAGCGGTGTTATCCACAGCGGTAAAACGTCCAGCTACACAATCTTTACAGCTAGAAGCACCGAAACTTGAAAATTTACCCTCTGTGCATTCTAAACAAAAACCGTCAAGACCATATTGGCCGGCGGGGCATTGGATACAGGTGTTTGAAAAGTCATCCGTACCGGGAGAACTACCAGGAAAACAGACTTCACATTCGTCATAACCAGTGGTAGTTGCAGAGCGGATAGAAACAGAACCATTCGGACATGAATCACAACTAGTACCATCAGTGTATAGTGAATCACCCGGATTACTAGTATTAGCAAATTGGCCCGCTGGACATTCTTCGCAGATACCAACATCGTTAACTGCCCAGCCAGTACAACAGGGACTTAGAAGACTACAGGGATAACACTGCTCTGAACGTATTGGGGAATAAGTTAATCCAGTACAGAGCGAACAGTTCGTCTGACCGTATTCACTTTGGAAATAGCCTATTGGGCAATTGTCACAGGAAGGCTGTCCATCACTTGCGAAACTCGCGTATGTACCTACACTACAAAGATTACAGTCGATGTTGCCAGCTATACTTTGTTCAAAACCCGATGGACAGGACTCACAGAGAAATTCCATGTTTTGATATTGACCAGCATTGCAAATAGTACATTCAGTCATGCTACCACTTTGCACAAAACCATTTGGGCAGATTTTACACGCTGATTGAGCGTTTTCTTCATGGTATTGGCCCAACTCACAAGTATTACAACCGACAGAAGCGACAACAGGCGAAAACATACCGCTCAAACAGTGCTTACATTCACTCTGTTCTACCTCGTCCGCAAAAAAACCAATTGGGCAATCCTTACAAGCGACGGTCTGATGATTATCCACATTCATGAATTGACCAATGTCACAACTCCGACAGTTATCTCCGGATAAGAATTGACCAGCATTACAGTCTTCACTAGCAACGAGAGTAGAAGAAATTAATATTATCAAAAATAAAAACAAGTTCATTTATTATTATTATAATGACCCTCTTATATAGGATAATATGTTTAGATTATTCCTTTAACACCGATCAAATTTTATCGGATCAAAGAATATGTTAAGAATATTCTTTTTTTGTATTTAAGTAATATTGAACTAGCAACCTCTCTCAGAAATGTCCACTATCGAATGGAAATATAAAGATCTTGTCAGTCATATCCTACAACATGGTGACCGCAGAGAAACTAGAAATGGTACAGTCCTTTCAGTCTTCGGTTCATCTCTCGAATGCGACCTAAAAGAAGGGTTTCCACTATTGACGTCTAAAAGAGTTTTCTTCAGAGGCATTGTAGAGGAACTCGCCTGGTTCCTACGGGGATCAACCAATGTGAACGAATTGCGCGACAAAAAAGTGCATATATGGGATCTGAATTCTGAACAGACTGGCTTCGACGCAGGCCCGATCTATGGTTTTCAATGGAGACATTTTGGAGCTCCATACACGGATTTTAATGCAGATTATACAGGCAAAGGCATGGATCAAATCAAGTCGGTTATAGATCTGCTAAAAACGGATCCACATTCCAGGAGAATCGTTTTATCGGCATGGTGTCCAACACAACAAGAACAAATGTGTCTACCACCTTGTCATGTCATGTACCAGTTCTATGTCGAATCTGATGGACGCTTATCCGTACAAATGACACAAAGATCTTCAGACGTATTCCTTGGCCTACCCTTTAATATCGCCTCAACTGCTTTGTTAGTTCATTTGATTGCTCATCAGGTAGACAGAGAGCCTGGCAGGGTTATCATTCGAATCGGTGATACACATATATATGAAGAACATGTCGAAGCTTGTCGATTGCAAGCCCGTTCGGGCGCTTGTTCATTGCCAACCATTACCATAGATCGTCCCAAAGACGATGATCTATGGACTGTAGAATCAAAACAAATACAATTACATAATTACACACCACAAGCTACTATTAAAGCAAAAATGAAAGCTTAAAATTTTATTTTATTTTCCGGCGCTTCGCGACGATCAAAGTATATTACACCAGAAGGCTCTTATACTCTACATATATTAGTTAGAAAACTCTACATATATTCAACGGGTCTTAAGTCATAACCATGGCAACTATATTGTCCATTCAAATAAGCTTGGTATTCTCGTTGCGATTGATTTTGACAATCCCGGTGGAGATATGTCACTTCTGATTGTAAATCACGGAGTTGTGTCATCAAGAGATTGGTGTTTGCACGTAA
>TARA_B110000908_G_scaffold38819_1_pt1 | contig 23367 bp, 18 predicted proteins | sample TARA_B110000908 | Tara Oceans TARA_B110000908 (sample SAMEA4398067) | marine metagenome | biome: Polar Biome; feature: [DCM] deep chlorophyll maximum layer (ENVO:01000326); material: water (ENVO:00002006), including particulate matter (ENVO:01000060) such as... | depth 36 m
GGTGACGTGGTGGAGATTCACCCTGCCTATCTTGAGGACACGGCAATCCGGGTGGAGTTCTTCGGTGATGAGGTTGAACGCATCTCCCAGATCAATGCCATGACGGGCACAAGGATGGACACGCTCGACAGCCATACTTTTTTTCCAGCTAAGCAGTTCGTTACTGATAAAAATAAACTCAACACCGCGATCCGTGCCATTAAGAAAGAATGCTCAGACCGCGTTGATTGGTTTGAAAAACACGATAAGCTCATCGAGGCGCAGCGGATCAGAATGCGTACCGATTTCGATATCGAGATGATGCAGGAAATGGGGTTCTGCCAGGGTGTTGAGAACTACTCACGCCATCTCACGGGACGGGAGCCGGGTGCTCGACCCTATACCCTACTTGATTTCTTCCCCGACGACTACCTCCTACTCATGGACGAAAGCCACGTCAGCGTGCCGCAGGTTGGCGGAATGTATGAGGGAGATAAAAGCCGGAAAACAACGCTGGTTGAACACGGCTTCCGACTCCCAAGTGCGCTTGATAACCGCCCTCTCCAGTTTAAGGAGTTCATGCAGATGACGAATCAGCGTGTTTACATCTCCGCCACCCCCGGACCGTTCGAATTCATCAACTCGCGCCCAGACAACAAAAAATACATCCCGTGGAAACGTGGTGAAATTTCCGCCACACAGGCGCTCAAAAAGATCCGCAAACACATCACTCCCAGCGGGGCCGATCAAGACATTGACGATTTCGATGTGCGCTCAGCTGGCTCGAATTTGGTGGTGGAGCAAATCATCCGACCAACTGGATTGTTAGACCCCATCATCACGATGAAACCACTGAAAGGTCAGATCGATGAAACCATCGATCTTTGCCGTGACCGCGTCGATCGAGGTGAGCGCGTCCTGATCACGACACTGACTAAAAAAACCGCCGAGGATCTTTCTGAATACATTCAAGAAACCGGACTCAAGGTGCGCTATATCCACGCAGACGTCGGAGCCATCGAACGCGTGGAAATCCTCCGGTCGCTCCGCAATGCAGAGATTGATGTACTGGTGGGAATTAATCTTCTCAGAGAGGGTTTGGACTTACCTGAAGTCTCACTCGTTGTCATCCTTGATGCCGATAAAGAAGGCTTCCTCCGCAATGAAACCTCTCTAATTCAGACCGCAGGCCGAGCCGCCCGCCACATCGATGGTGAGTGTGTGCTCTTCTGCGATGTCGTTACCGATTCCATTCAAGCGCTGTTGAGCATCACTGAGAGTCGCCGTATCCGACAGCTCGAGCACAATGAAAAACACGGCATCACACCGCAGGGCGTCATCAGCGCTGTGCAGGAAAGTCTAAGTCATTATGAGGCCAACAAAGAGACGGCCGACACATTCAACCAAGGCATGGTCGCAGAAGATCAGGCCAGCTACAACGCCGTCGTCGTCATCGCAGAGCTCGAAGAAGAGATGCGAGAGGCTGCCGCCAAGTTAGAGTTCGAGCGCGCCGCGCATTTAAGGGATCAGATCAAACAGTTGCAAAAAGAACCATCGCCGTAATCACATGGGAGTGGTCATCACAGCTGTGTAGTTAAAATCAGGGAACCTTGCCGCTCCCCGTGTAGCTCCAGTGCCATGGCTCGTAGATAAAGCCGAATTTGTTATCTCGAGGGTAGGTCATGGAGAAACCAAAACTAACCGCATTTTCCTCCAGCCAGGAAAATGCTTCCGATTGCTCAAACTCTTCCTCTAAAACGGGATAGCCAGGTGTCGATACATCAATAGCACGACCCGTATGATGCTCGCTATACCCAGGTGGGGCTGACACCGCAAATATCTCGTCATTACCTATTCCCGACAAATGTTTAGCCCGGACAATCTCAGCCTGCCGAGACGCACTTCGAAATGCCGATACGATAAAAATTTCATGGCCTGCAATCAACGCGGCTTCTTTCATAGCCTGCCATGCTTCGCATGCATTAGTAACCAACTCATGGATCCGACCGTTTTCATCGGTCTGAACGACATCTAGCTCATCGGCATCCTCAAACCGCAGCAAGCCTCGTTGCTCGAAAAATTCTTCGGATAAGCCGAGTTCCTGAAATACGGTAGTTGGAGAAACATCCATGGTGTCGCTAATCACGCTAACATAGCCGACTGCTGCATCAACACCAAACTCGTGGAGAGCTTGCCAGGATGATCCGCAGCCTCTCATCTGTTTCTAATGACAATTCTAAAGCCAATTCACACAGGTTTTTTTGGGCAGCAAAGCACCATGCTAAAAATATTTCATTTTTCAATGGTTTGCTTGAAAGGACTCCCCTGCATTAGAAGGTATAAGAATAGCTGGGGGAACATTGCCCAGAGAACTCAACTATATAGGCACTATGAATGAAATGAACGATAAGGAAGCCGTAGAAAAACTTCACGCGACCTACGAGCAGATGAAGGAAGAACTTTCCCAGGTAATTGTAGGACAGACCGAAGTGGTCGAACAAGTGCTGATGGCGATATCCTGTCGTGGTCACGCCCTCCTCGTCGGTGTGCCGGGCCTAGCTAAAACTCTTTTGGTTTCCACCGTGAGTGAAGCATTACATCTGAGCTTCAAACGGATCCAGTTCACTCCCGATCTGATGCCGTCCGATATCACCGGAACCGATGTGTTGGAGGTCGATCAGGCGACAGGCCGACGCGACTTCAGGTTCGTTCACGGTCCCATTTTTGCCAACATGGTATTAGCCGATGAGATTAACCGGACGCCGCCCAAGACTCAGGCATCCTTACTCGAAGCCATGCAGGAGCACCACGTCACAGTGGGCGAGAAGACCTTCCACCTCCCCGAGCCATTTTTCGTTCTAGCTACTCAAAACCCGATCGAGCAAGAGGGCACCTACCCTCTACCTGAAGCACAGCTCGACCGATTTCTCTTTAACATCGTGGTGGATTACCCGTCTGAGGAAGACGAAAAGGAAATTATCCGCAGAGTCACCAGCCCGAACGATGCCAAGATCAAACCACTGATGACCGCGGAGGATATCGTAGCCCTTCAAGGAGTTGTCAAACGAGTTCCGGTCGGTGACCATGTCATCGACTTTGCCGCTAAACTAGCACGGGCGACCCGACCCAAGAGTCCCGATGCACCGGATTTCGTCAAAGAAATGGTCGGCTGGGGTGCAGGCCCTCGTGCAGGGATCAGTCTTATTTCCGCAGCCAAGGCACACGCAGTTCTTCGAGGTCGATTCCATGCCACTACCGGAGACGTTGCCGCTGTTGCCGCTCCGGTTCTACGCCACCGCATTCTGACAACATTCAACGCGGAAGCTTCCGGAGTTACCAGTGACGAAATTGTCAAAATGCTACTCAAGGAAATGGCTCCAAAAGCTGATCTCGAGGTGTAAGAAGGCTGTTGTTTGTCGCCACGATGTCCGATTCCTTTCAAATGCCCGAGTCCATGTCTCTTCTCCCCGAAGAGACAATGACCGTGCTGCGCCGTCTCGAATGGCTGGCGCGAAAACGTATGCAGGGGACACTCTCGGGGAAACATACCAGCCCCGACAAAGGATTCTCCGTCGAGTTCGCAGAACACCGCGAGTATTCGCCTGGTGATGATCCACGGAACCTCGACTGGCGGGTAATGGCCAAGAATGACCGCAATGTCATCAAACAATACATCGAGGAGACCAACCTCCGAGTAACCATCGCGGTGGACGTCTCTGGTTCGATGGATTACCAAGGTGATCAAGCCGCCGAGATCGATGGAGCAGCGCGGTCCAAATTTGAATACGCCCGCTATCTAACTGCGGCATTATCCTATCTTTATGTCAAACAAGGCGACGGCGTTGGCTTAGTCACCTTTGACAGTAAAATCAAATCCCAGATCCGCGCCGCCAGCCGACCCAGCCAGGTGAGACGGATCCTTGATGAACTCTGGGATACCGAAACCGGCGAAGAAACCGAGGTCGCAACTGTCCTCCATGAAGTCGCCGAACGGATTCCCAAACGCGGACTCGTCATCATCATCAGCGATTTCTTCGACGACCCGAAAGCGATGGTCGAGGCATTGCACCACTTTGATTTCCGTCAGCATGAGCTGGTTCTTTTCCATGTCCTCGCAGAGGAGGAGCTAACTTTCCCGTTCAAAGACTTTCAGCAATTCAAAGATCTCGAAGGGGTCGATCCGATGTTAAAAATTGACCCTCAAGCAGTTCGCGCTGCCTATCTTGAACGACTTCAAGAGTTTGTGAAATCCATGGAATCGGCCAGCGGCAATCTGCGGGCTGATTATGTCCCCATTACCACCAAGGTGCCACTACGTGATACCTTATTACGATATTTGGGAAGGAGGATGCATGCGCGCAGATAGCGCTGTAACGTTGCCATGTTATTTCTCAATGCCATCTTACTTTTAGGGCTCATCGGGGTATCCATCCCGATCATCCTGCATCTGATCCGCCGTCAGGCAGCCAAGCCAATGAAGTGGGGCGCCATGCGGTTCCTATTCGACACCGTAGCCATGCGCCGCCGTAGGATTGAGTGGGAAGATCTTCTACTGATGGCGACACGCTGTCTCATACTCACCTTAATAGCGCTGGCAATTGCTCGTCCTTTTGTCCCACCAAATTCATCCGTTCCATGGGTCGTTGTGTTACCCCTTGTTCTGCTCGGCGTCGCTGCTCTCGCTGGCTCGGTGGTTTTATCCAAACTGAAAACACGCATCATTGTTCGCATCGCAGGTATCGTTTGCCTCTTACTTGCAGTGGGTGCCGTGGTGATGGAACGCCAACTCAATTTAAAACGTTTCCGCCTCGAAGGAGGACGTGATGTTGCTCTCGTCATCGATGCCTCAACTTCGATGACCATGATCCATGGAGAAAATGGCGGCAGCCAAACCGCTTTCCAACTCGCTATTGAGGAGGCTCGCCAGATCGTTAAAGAAGCTCCACGTGGCACTGCATTTTCCGTCATCCTCGGCGGCCCTGCCCCAGAACTCAAAACAGCAACTCCCCTCACCCATCGAGCTGATGTGCTGGAGGTGCTCGACCAACTTCGTCCTGTTGGAGGTCCATTCCGCGCTCAAGATGCCCTTGGCGTCGCCACACTCAGTCTCGCCCAAGGAGAAAACGCAGGTAAAGAAATCCTCATCCTAACCGATGGCCAGAGAATTGGATGGCGCACCGATAGCCCACCTGCCTGGAGCTCGCTTGGAGAGGCTCTTGATTCGCTACCTAAAAGACCCCGACTCATGATGCGCAGCTACAAGCCGCCCAGCACCTTACGAAACCTCGCGGTAAGCAGCATCGAACTATCGCGTGACGTAGTGGGAACCGACCGTGAAGTTGCCCTCTTTGTCACCATCGAAAACACTGGAACCGAAGCCGTAACTCCTGGTGAGATCGAGGTTACCATCGGAGATAAAACTCTCGAGCCTGGCAGGGTTGGGCAGATGGTTGCCGGCCAACAAGAGACCTTGGAATTTAGACACCGATTCACCAAACCTGGAGCGCAGATTATGGTGGCTCGACTCGATGCCAAAGACGACATGCCAGAGGACGATCGATTTGAACGTGCCCTCATCGTCAGAAAACGCCTCCCAGTCCTACTCGTCGACGGAAACCCAACTGGCAGCTTCTTCCAACGTGCCGCTGGTTTCACCGCTTTGGCATTGGCTCCAACGAATGCTCTTATCAAAGGGACAAAATCAAAAGATGAATACCTGATGGAGCCCGAAGTTGTGGCCGCACCCGATATCGCCCGTATCAAGGAGTTCGACCCCCAAAGCGTCATCATCATGGCTGATGTCCCCCGTCTCCCCGCAACCGTAGCCCGAAAAATAGAACGCTTCGTCGCCAACGGAGGCGGCCTGCTCATCCTAACAGGATCACGAGCAGACGCATCATTCTACAATGCTTGGGAAGGAGCCGACGGCCCAGTTTCTCCAGTAGGACTCGGAGACGTAAAAACAGAACAAGAAGGTATCCCACCCGCACCTGAAACCTTCGACCACTCGATGCTCAGCCTGTTTTCGGATGAGAAAAAAAGCGACCTCGGTGATTCTTTAATCACAATTTTCAGAGAAGTTGACGAAGAAAAATCCGCCCGATACGTCGTAGCCCGCTACGCCAACGGTGAACCATTTATCACAGCCAAACCCTACGGACAAGGCCGAGTGGCTCTGGCTACTTGCGGCTTTGATAGTCGTAGTGGTAACCTCCCAGCGAAAAGATCTTTTGTCCCCTTCATCCACGAGATGGTCACATGGCTTGCAGGTTCTGGTGGTGTCGATCTCAACGTCAAGGCCAGCTGGAGCCCTACACTCTACCTCCCCGGAGGCGGCGGACTCCGAGGTGAGTATTTTCGCGGTTCAAAACCAGGCACACAAGCCGTGATGACCCGCATGGACCCCGCAGTTGATTTCGACTGGAAAGAGGGAGCACCTGTTAGTAAAATGTCAGCCGATCGTTTTGTCGTCCAGTGGACAGGCCGATTACTCCCACCCGCTTCCGGAACATACGAGTTCAACGCAACCGTCGACGATCGAATGGAAGTTGAAATCGATGGAAAAACAATTATCAAAGCCGATACAACGTCCAACACAACGGGAAGTATCGAACTTGAAGAAGGCAAAGCCGTCAGCATCAAGGTGACTTATTGGGAAGATACAGGTTTAGCCTTTGCCTCCCTCTCGTGGACACCTCCAGGAGGCAAATCATCCATCGTCCCATCCTCATTCCTATTCCCTCCCGTCGATGACGCAAGTGGCGCTGAACTCGTTCTCGAAAAAACCGAAGTCATCGACCCACTCGGGGTCACCCGCAACGCCCACCTCGCCGCTGGGCGCCGAGGAAGGATGCTCAAGATTGATGGAGCAGCCATCCCAGGAATTTACCAACTCAAGGTCCCACAAGCAGCATCAGAAAACATGGGTGGCGAAGCCGGTAGTATGATCCCGATGGTTGTCAGCCGCGACGTTGCTGAGAGCCGACTCGAAACCCTCACCGAAGATGACCGAGCACTGATCGAAAAACACATCGATGTGGTTGAAGTGAGAAACCGCGAAGATGTGCTCGCGGTTTTAAACGGCAAAGGCTTCGGTGAAGAACTCTGGAAATTACTCGCCGTAGCAGCCTTCTTCCTACTTATCTTAGAAATCGCACTCGCCCGCTGGATCTCAAAATCCCGCCGTGCAGGTGAAGATGTCAGTATTGATTTTGAACATCGTGGCGACCCTAACAAGGGATTCATGGATCAACTTAACCGGATGAAGGAGACGGAAAAATGACCAAAGTTTTGTTCCATAGCGCCATTCGTTTGGTTGCAATTTCCCTCGCCCTCTGGGGGCTGTTCTGGCTACTCGGACGAGTATTACAGTATGGCACCAGCTGGTCGATCATGTCGGTGGCCGCCACCGGAGCACTCGCTGCAGAACTCATCGTTTGGCTCTATCGTTATGAACGCAGTGCTGTAGTCCCACGTAAAGGACGCTGGTTATTAGCTCTACGACTTACTGCTTTATTGGGGCTGCTCTGGATGCTTTTACAACCCGTTTGGAGCCGCAAGGTCGAACGAGAAATAGTGCGTGAAGTTGTCGTCCTGATCGATGACTCGGCATCCATGCATCTAAAAGACGATGGCTCCTCCACGACCCGACAGGAAATTGGTCAACGCGCCCTTGATGAAAGCGGTTTACTCAAAGAGCTCGACGGTAAGGTCAACGTCCGCACACTCCGTGCTGCCCGTAAAGTTCTCTCTGCAAATCAGGCAGCCAACGATGGATGGGATCAAGCCACCGATCTAGCAGGAGCACTCTCTACGGTACTCGAACAAATCCCTGCCGATAACCTAGGTGGCGTTGTGCTACTAAGTGACGGTCGCCACAACCGCCCCGGCAGAGTTGAGGATGTTGCTAGGCGCTTTGGAATTCTAGACGCCCCGATCGCAGCCATTGCCCTAGGTAGCGATGCCCCGCCAAGGGACGCGGCCATTCTTTCGGTGCTATCACCCGATGCCGTCTATCTAGGCGACCGCATCAAAGTGTCCGCGCGATTAAAGTTTGATGGCTATCGTGGTAAACAAGCCAAGGTCAAATTGCTCCAAGGCGACACCGTTCTCGAAGAACAAACTATCTCCATCGCCCAAGACAGACACCGAGAAGACGTCAAGTTCCGCCACACTCCGGAAAAAGGTGGTGTCACTGGCTACCGTCTGGAAATGAGCCCTATAGACGGTGAACGTTTTAAAAACAATAACAGCTGGTCGTTTGAAACTGCCGTTACCGATGCCCGTACCAACGTTCTGATCATCGACTCCCACGCCCGATGGGAATTCCGCTATTTACGCAATCTCTTTTACGGTCGCGATAAATCAATCCATCTCCAATACGTCCTACTCAACCCCGACCGTATTGAGGGCCAGAAGGATGAACCCATCGCAGCTTCCGCCGCCCGTCCATTCGGCGAAGCCAGAGCGACCAAACTCCCTGTCTCAGAAGATGAGTGGAGAAAGTTTGACGTCATCATACTCGGCGACATCGCACCAGACTCACTGACAGCAGATCATTGGAAAATCCTAAAAAGCTGCGTGCAGGATCGAGGTTCCCTTTTAGTCACTGTGGCTGGCCCCCGCTGGATGCCACACGCCCATCGCAACCCGGTGTTAGAGGGCCTACTCCCTGTCGAATATGATCTCACGGACCGAAATTACTTTGGCTCAGGAGAGAAGGGCTTTAAAATGGCTCTCACATCCGAAGGCAGGGCTCACCCCGTTACCGCTCAGTCGGATAGCCGGATCGAAAATGCCCGCCTCTGGTCAGGTTTCCCCGTCATGCGCTGGCGTCACCCGATCACAGGCGTCAAGGAAGGTGCCGAGGTTCTGTTAATGGCGAAATCAGGATCAGAAAAAGCACCAGCAGCACCCCGCTCCGCCGATGAACTGGGTAGCGCTTTGGAAGCTTTGACCAAACGTAAACAGGAAGAACAAAAGAACGCGCTTCTTGTGGCTCAACAAGTCGGCAATGGCAAAGTAGCCATGCTGCTAACGGACAGGACATGGAGGCTTCGTGAAGGAGTCGGCGACGTGCACCACCATCGACTCTGGGGACAACTCGTTCGCTGGGGTGCTGGACCCAACCTCCGTTCAGGCACAGCAGGTGTCCGACTCGGAACCGACCAACTCACTTACTCGGCAGATGACCGTGTCGAGATCACAGCCAGACTGAGAGACAAAAATCTACTCCCCGTTAAAGACCCCAGCCTACACGCCCTAATCCATCTCAACGGCAAACAAATTGCCTCTGTCCCGATGAAATACATGACCGGTTCCAATGGCTTGCACCGAGCCCTCGCCGGCCCCTTTGCTCAGCAAGGAAACTACGAAATCACCCTCCAAGGTGCCGAAGTGGACACACTCCTTGGAGGCTCGGACGCATCGATAAAAACAGGCATCCGCGTGATCGGGGCCAAGAGCCCTGTGGAGCTCTCCGAGACCACCCTTAACCGCCCACTACTCGAAACAATCGCCGAGCTTTCCGGTGGTCGCGTGATCGAACCAAACCAAACTTCCTCACTCGCTTCCTTGTTTTTAACTGGTGATGAAACCCGGGAAGAGTTACGAGAGACTACTCTATGGGATCATTGGTTGCTCCTGATCATCCTCCTCGCCGTCCTTACCGCCGAATGGATGGTAAGAAGAGGAGCCGGATTGCCGTAGTCCTCTATTGCCCCCATCAACTCCCAACCCCACTCATAAAATGAACGACAAACTACCCAGCCAAATCACGGAACGCCTCCAGGCGGTCCTCCGACGGGTGAGACGTCTGCAGTTTTTCAGAGGTATGCTCGGAGTGCTCACCCTGACACTGGCCTCGGTGCTGGTGATCATGGGAGCTGACTACTTTTTCGCCCCGCTCTCCACCCCTGTCAGATGGGGTTTGTTCTTTGTTCTTGTGGCCGTAACCTTTGGTTCATTCTGGCGACTGTTCCTCAAACCACTGAATCGAAAAATCGAACTCCTCCAGGTGGCACGTTGGCTTGAAGTCAAGCATCCGGAAATCCAAGAACGAATCAGTACATCCTTGGAACTTGTAGGAACATCAAATTCAGGCACTTCCGAAAGCCTTCTGGAAGAACTCATCCACGAAGCCGAACTTGATGTTAAAGACCTCAACCCAGTGGTCGAAGTTCGCTCTAAAAAAGTTCGCGCGTGGCTCTGGCCAGCCGCAGGCCTAGTGACCACTTTTGTTTTGCTCTTCGCAATCTGGCCCGAACAGATCAGTCGACTGCTCGTACGTGCCGTCGCTCCATTTTCTCAAGTCGGCAATGCTGGAGCCATCGCCTTTGATGTTCTCCCAGGTGATCTTGAAGTGCTTGAAGACGACAAAATCGAAATCAAAGTCCTCTATCAAGGATCTGAAAACGACATCCTTACGCTGGAAACCACCAAGGGAAATGGTGATGTCACCCAGGAACGGCTTCACTTCTCAGCCAAGGAGGACGGCAAACATGTTGCTGTCTACCAACTCGCCACAGCACGCGAAAGCTTTAACTATCGGGTAACAGCGGGAAGAAACGAGAGTGATGCTTTCAAAGTCACCGTCTGGCCAAAACCAAGGTTAGCTCGCCTAGATGCTAACTACGACTACCCAAGCTACACCGGCTGGGCCCGTGCCAAACGAGAGCTCAGCCCCAAGGGAATCCAAGCCATCGTAGGAACCCAAATTCGATTAAACGGAACGCCAAACACCCCTGTGGAATCAGGAACATTCCTCATCGACGGCAAAGAGGCCGGACCTGTAAAAATAGAAGGTAGCGCTACCGGTGGTCGTGTTTCAATCGATTTCCCGATGGACACCAAACACTCAGGCGTGGCAACCATCGTCCTCAAACACCGCCTCGGCCGTGAGATCCAAGCAGCACGTTTCCCGATCAAGGCCCTGCCCGATGAAGCGCCAGCGGTGAGTATCCTAACACCCGTCAAACGTGAGCTGAAGGTCAAACCCAACGACCAGTTCACCATCACCTATCTAGTCCACGAAGAGGTGGGCCTTCAGTCGGCTGAACTCCTTATTCAAGTCAACGGCAAACAAGTCGCCCCCATGCCGCAGGTCCTCCCCCTCAGAGCAAAAAAATCTAAGAAGCCACTATGGAATGGTGAGATCCTTGTTTCTATCGGAGCCCTGATCGAAGAGCACCCTAAGGCTCGGGAAATCCAGCTTAAACTCCGTATCAAGGATAACCGCCCCGACAAGTTCGGCGGCGCCAACATCGGTGAATCAGAAACCATCGTCCTAAAAATTTCCCGTTCCGCCCAGTCCTTGGTCCGACAAGAACTTCGCGCCCAAGAATCGGATATTCGTGAAACAGCCGAGGATGCCGCCAAAGACATCCGAGAGGCCAAGCAAAAGATGGACGCCAATCGCGAAAACATCAAAAAGGAAGAGCTTCCCAAACAAGCCCAGAAACAACTCGAAGAAGCACGCGAACAACTCGCCAAAGCCGAAAAAGCTCTCGAGGAACTCGCCGAGCGAATGGAAAATACCGTTCATGCCCCTAAGGCAGACAAGGCTGAAAAAGCTGCCGAGAAAGCCAAAGAGGCACGTGAAAAACTAGAGACAGCTCCACTTCAAGACACTCCCGAGGAAAAACAAAAACAACTCGATGAGGCACGTAAGGCCGCTGATGAGGCACTCGAAGAAATCGAGAAAATGCGGCAGGAAATCGAAAAGGACCGCCAAAAAGTTGAAGACATCGCCAAGCTCAATGATCTAGCCCAAAAAGAAAAAGACCTTGCACGTCAGGCTGAAAAGCAGGCTGAAGAACAAAACCGGCAGACTGCCACTGAGGACTGGAAGCAGAAGCAACGCGAAGTTCAAGAAGAGCTCCGTAAAGAAGTCAACGAGCGCCCAGAAGCCAAAGCCGAGGTAGCAAAACAACAGGCAGAAAAAGCTCGTGAGCTTGCCGAGGAAGCACGCGATCTGAGCAAAAAACAAGAGGAACTCGAAGACCTCGCCCGTCAGGCTCAGGAACAGGATAAAAACAAACCTCAGGATCAGGATCAGGATAAAGATCAGCCAGATCAGCAAGCTGACCAAGAAAAAGCCAAGGAAAAGCTAGAAGAAGACATCCGCCAGCAAATTGAAAAAGAGCAGGAAGGTTTACTCGAAGAAGCCAAAGAGCAGCTCGACGAAGCTCAACAAGAACGCGAAGACCGCGCCGACGAATTACCCGAAGCCGTAGCTGAAGCAAAAAAAGCTCTCGACGAAATTCGTAAAGACCAGCCGGAGAAAGCCGCCGAGGCCGCACGCGAAGCTGCTGAGAAACTTGAAGAACTCGCCAAACCCGAAGCTAAAGACGGCGTAGAGGAAAAGGCTAACGAAGGAGAGCAACCCGATCAGGCAGAGAAAAAAGACCAAGGTGAAAAGCCAGATCAAGGTGACCAAGCAAAACCCGACCAAGGAGAAGAAGGAGATAAAGCCGATCCTGAGCTTCAAGACCTAGCAGAACGTCAGGAAAAAGTTGCGGAAGCTCTCGAGGCTCTTGCCGAAGGCGACACAGACAAGGCACTGGAAGCGCTCCAAGAACTTCAAGCCGAAGCCGCCAAGGAACTCGCCGATGACATCGAAGCCATACCTGAGATCGAAGGAAAATCCGGTGAAATGGCGCAAGCCGAACAAGCAGCTAACCAAGCCGACGACCACGCCCAGGCAGCAGCCGAACAAGCTGAACAAGGTAATCAGGAAGCCGCAGCTGATCGTAACGACAAGGCCGCCGAGGCTCTTGACAAAGCCGCTGACGCTCTCGAAGCCGAAGCCAAGAACCTCGATGCCAAAGCGGCACAAGAAGCCGCCAAGGCAGCACAACAGCCAGCGCAGGACAACCAAGCCCCCGCCGATGGCAAAGAGCTCGCCGAGGCATTCCAAAAAGCAGCCGAAGCCGCCCAAGCTGATTCTCCAGCCGAGGCCGCCCAAGCATCCAAAGAAGCTGCCGAAGCCCTTAGCCAACTCGCGGAGCAAGCGATGCAAAGCATGCAGAGCGGTCAGAAGCCTGGGCCGAAAGGTAAAGGAGAACCCGGACCACCAAAACCACCCACACCCGGAGAAAGTGACAAACCAGATGACGGTCCACGCCTACCTACACCCGACCCCGGAGTACCACCCGAACTAGCCAAGCTCGGTGTTTCACTCAAGGACTGGGAAAAGCTAAAGGAAATGATGCGTTCAGACGTCGCAGGCAACGAAGCATCCGGCATTCCGGAAGACTACCGCAATCTCGTTAAGAAATATTTCGAAGAGGTCTCCCGAGAGGGAAGCTCAGGAAAGTCTGGAAGGGGGAACCGTTAACATGTTAGGCAGCTTTATCAAATACTCTGTCATTGCATCCGCGGCCTTGATCACCCCCCTCACCTCCTTTGCGCAGGAAACGCCCAAGACCGTTTTTTCCAAGTTTCAGAGTAAGGTCGACCCGAGCATAGAAAAAGGTCTCAACTACCTCGCACAGGTTCAGAACGAAAACGGATCATACCCCGATCGCTTTGGCGACTCCACAGGCATCCCTGCCCTCGCCGGCATGGCATTCCTTTCCAAAGGACACCTCCCCACAGAGGGCCCCTTCGCGGAGAATATCAATCGCAGTATCGACTTCATACTCGATCACCAGAAATCAAGCGGTGTGTTTGAAGCCGGTAATGCCGGATCAGGCCCCATGTATGCTCACTGCATTGCCAGCCTCTTTCTATCCGAAGTTTCCGGCATGGTTGACCCTAGCCGACAGAAAAAAATCGCCGAAGCGCTACCCAAGGCACTCAAACTTATCCTCCAAGCTCAGAAGGTTAAAAAGAGTGAACGTAACCAAGGTGGCTGGCGCTATCACGCAGGATCAAACTCTAGTGATACCTCCTGTAGCGGCTGGGCTCTGATGGCGCTCAGATCAGCCAAACTCAATGGTGCCGCCGTATCTGACAAAGCGATTGCAGACGCCGTCGCCTACCTCTATCGTCACCATAACAAAAAGACAGGTACCTTCGGCTACACCGGAACTGATGATCACAAAATAACCCTAACTGGAATGGGACTCCTCTGTCTCGAACTCTGTGGAGAGCACGGTAAACCATCCACCCTCAAAGCTGGCGATTTCATTCTTAAAACTTACCCATCCCTAACAAGTCAATCATTTGAAATCTATGGAAACTACTACAATGCCCAAGGCATGTTCCAGTTAGGGGGTAAATACTGGGAGCAATACGCCGCATGGATGTATAATAACTATCTCCCCAAACAAAAGGACGACGGTTCATGGCAAAGCCGCAAAGCAGGTAACGTCTACGGCACCTCGATGATGGTGCTCGCCTTCACTGTCCCCTATCGTCAACTCCCCATCTATCAGCGGGACGAAACAGTGGATGAGGAATAAAAACCGTTCGCATCCATTATTAGCTCTAATCTTCCCTCATCGACTTCAGCCGTTTTTCATGGTCATCGAGGATGAACATAGAGCGTTTGAAATCGATCAAGCCCGTTAGCTTTTTTGCCTCATCACGTGACCGTTCATCGATATGGAGAATCATCTTCCCCATATCCACGCCGGGGATGTCCTTAACCAGCTCAGGACTGGAAATCCGAAGAATGATCCGCCTTATTTTGAACCACTTTTTAACGATCTCAACGTGATCAATTTCCCCGTAAGGCAGATCGATCGTGGTCAGATTCCCTTTGCCGCCTTGAAAAACACTGCCCTTCATTCGCCAACTCAAGCCAACGTGATCAGGGAGAAAACGCAACTTCCCCAACACCTCCTCCTTTCCTAGAGGATCAGTGGCGGGAATATGAAAGTGAATGTTGACGGGGTCGATCGATATCATCGTGGGTGCAGCATTAAAAAAATAGCGCCACGGGCAAAAGAAGATCTTTGCCCGAGCGCTATTTAAAGAGTTCTTATGTTATGATGGTAGCTAGGCGTCCCCCATTAAAGTGGGAACACTAGTTGACTGCCACAGCATCAGAACCGGTCTCGCCGGTACGGATACGGATAGCTTCTTCAACAGGAGAGATAAAGACCTTACCGTCACCGATTTTGCCGGTGTTGGCGCTCTTGACGATGGCCTCGGCCACGGTGCCTGAATCTTCATCGTCAACGATGATCTCAAGTTTCACCTTGGGTAGGAAATCAACGGTGTATTCACTTCCGCGGTAGATTTCAGTATGGCCTTTTTGGCGGCCGAATCCTTTGACTTCAGTAACAGTCATTCCCTGAACGCCTACTTCGGCGAGGGCTTCCTTGACCTCTTCAAGTTTGAAGGGTTTAATGATGGCTTCGATTTTTTTCATGATGGTCGGTAGTTGGTAGTCTATGGTTTGTTCACCTCATGGCAAGCAAGCATCGTGCCAATTTTTAATTGTTCGTAAAAAACTAGATCAACCCCGTCTGTTTTTGGGAGAAACGGCCACCTGGTAATTGTTGCACCAAGCCCTGTATCTCAAGCTTTAGAAGGGTTGAGTTCACCTCGGGAAGTGAAATGGCGGTGACTGCGAGAATTTCGTCGATTCGTAAGGTCTCCCCATCGAGTGCTCTATAAATACTTAATTCCGTGCCATCAAGCTCAGGTCTGATCGCCATAGCCACACCATCTCCACCACCCCCACCAATAGCAAATGAATCCATCAGAGGCAGGACGGATATGTCATCGAGAATGTCCTGACCACCAGTCACCAAGGTGGCTCCTTCACGGATCAAAGAATTGCAACCGGCTGACGTGGGACGATCAATCTGCCCCGGCACGGCAAAAATGGGCCGCCCTAACTCTCCAGCAAGATTGGCGGTAATACGCGCTCCCGACCACTCTGGGCATTCGACCACAACGACGCCCTGCGACCATGCGGCGACGATTCTGTTGCGCATAGGAAAAGTTTTTTTGCTCGGTGTTGTGTTGAGAGAAAATTCGGAAACGACAGCACCGTGCCCCGAGGCAATTTTCTCTGCGAGAGCCATATTTTCGGGTGGGTAGACCTGCCCAAGCCCCGATCCAATCACGGCGATCGTGCGACCTTTCGCAGCGATGGCACCTTCGTGAGCGTGGGTATCAATGCCCCGAGCGAGCCCAGACACGATCGTAAATCCGCTACTCGCCAGTTGAAAAGCAAACTGCCGCGCCGTCTGAATACCGTAATGCGAGGTCTTCCGAGAGCCCACGATCGCTAAGGCATGCCTGTCGATTTCCTTCAGTTCACCCCAAACATAAAGCACCAATGGTGGGTCGTAGCTCTGTTTGAGAGCGTCAGGGTAGGCTTCATCCTCAAGGGTTACGATAGAGAGAGCCCTATCACGGACCTGTTTTAACTCCTCTGCCAGATCGATACTACTCTCCCAACCACGGATGATTTCCGCCGTTTCCGTCCCAATTCCCTGAACCGCCATCAAGCTACGCGCATCCTTTTGCAAAATAGCCTGCGCACTACCAAAGTGATCCATCAGCCTGCGCACACGCACAGGCCCGATTTTAGGCAGCATGTTGAGGGCAATGAGGGCTTCTCGTGAGGTCATACGAACAGTATGTATTTTTAAGCCTTAAATTCCAAATACCAAATTGTAAAATCTGATAGGACTCAGTTTTCTTGTGATATTACCCAAAATTCGTCAAGGGCCTAGGCGGGCGATGGGTTGAGATCAAAGTGCGCCTAGAGAAGTAGTGGGCGCAAAAAAACCTCCCTGCATCACACAGGAAGGTTTTTGAAAAGTCTGGATAATTTCCAGACAGGGCAAGTTGAACTCAGCGATTAAGCTTTGAGCTTTGGCTTGCCAGCGCGGCGCACTGCACCGAAACGCTTCTCGAACTTGTCGATACGACCCTCGGTATCCACAAACATCTTAGAGCCTGTGTAGAAAGGGTGTGAATCGGAGGTGACACCCATCGAGATGATGAAGTGGTCAACGCCGTCGATTTGCTCAACCTTAGCGGACTTGGCGGTGGAACGCGTAACAAAACGCGTGCCAGTAGTCATGTCCTGGAAGGCAACTGGGTGATACTCGGGATGAAAATCTGTTTTCATGATTAGTTTAGGTTGCTGCCACCACGTTTCCGGCGCGGCGGGACAGGGAAATTGCATTATTTCGACGATGTGTCAAGTCGTTACCTGATGCTATTTCAGGTTTTCTTCACTCAGGATGCCTTGAATCCTGCGCTATGGCCACTCAGCGCGTAAATGGCCACTTGATAGCTAAAAATACGCGATTGTTCACAGGCCTAAATCATTTACATGGACAAAGATTCCATATCCACCCCCTAACGTAGAAACCCTAGAAAACTGGGTTGTATTTTTTTATTCCACATCGATTTCACGAATGCTGAGAGAAATTGGGCCTTCCTTGACGGGACCATCGAACTCAAGCCTGAGAAAACGCGCGCTTTTGATGGGCTCATTGGAACGCGCGGGGGAAGATCACCTAAAAATCAGGACGATGCAGTTAACAACAACTATCGCCTTCGCAGCAAGAAGAGCTTTCAGTTGTTAGGCTATATTTTTCACCTTTGGTTTCACGTGGTAACCGTAGTCGATCACCTTCGCAGACATCAAACACCTTAGCCTGATCGAATGGAATCTCGTTAACAGGCTCGATAAATTCGAAATATTCACGATACGCCTCACTCTGGTAAAGCTGGAACGTTTTCTCACAAACGGCGTATCTTTTACCTCGTTCAAGAGCATGACCATCATCATCGAGAACCTTTTTGAATGGCCCCCGGTAAATCACGGCCTGATTGCGCTCGAGACATGGACCTGCTGCAGGTTTCCACGCACGCACTGTCACGGATCGAAATTCTATCCCTTCAACGACCTGCCACGGCTCAGTCTCAAATTTGACAAATTCTACACCGTAAAAACCGGCATCCTCAAAGGCTCGAATAAACGCCTCCTCGGTCAAGGATCCCGAAATACATCCGCTCCATAAATCATCGTTCTCCTGCAAATGCTCAGGCACCTCTTCATCGGCAACAATATCTGAGATCACGGCACGACCACCTTCCTTGAGCACTCGAAAAAGCTCTTGAAACAACTGCGGCTTGAGTTGAGGTTCGACCAGATTTAGAACGCAGTTAGAAACCACCACATCAACAGAGTGGTCAGGGATCATGGTCTGCTCACGACGAAGTTTTTCTGAAACCGCTTCCATCTCCAACCAACTATTGGCGTCTGTGATAGGATTGGCTTTTAGTTCGTGTTCCAGCAGATTCAGATCGAGGGCTAGATCCTGGATGCGACCTTTCTTAAATTCGACGTTGGCGTAACCAATTTCATCAGCAATCACAGGCGCATTACGTTCCGCGACTTCGAGCATGGCATCGGTCATATCCACACCGATCACCTTACCTTCTGCACCCACGACTTGGCTGGCAATGAAACAGATTTTCCCCGTTCCACTACCTAGATCAAGAACCGTATCGCCGGCCTTCACCCACAGTGAGGGATCACCGCAGCCGTAGTCCTTTTCGATCACCTCCTTAGGTATTACCTTAAGGTATTCTGGGTTGTAATCAACAGGGCAACACAAGGCGGCTTCTTGTTTCTCGGCGGCGGCAGCGTATCTGTCTTTGACAGCAAATTCGGTCTTCATCTGGATCTATATTACTCGATGTTAGAAATATTTCAGTAACTCATTCTTTGCCGAAGCGTCTTTTTTAGCAAGCATGATGAATGTGTTTTCGCCGTCCTGCCAGCGGGCGATATTCCACTTCGTCTTTGGACAGTGATAGCAGTCGCCTTTCTTGACCTCAGACAAGGTCGGTAAATTACGATCCTCGATGTAGTCATTTTTAACGATAATCACGTGCACGGTTCCACCATCATCTTCACGGAAACACACTAAGGATGCTTTTTTGTCGCCAGGAAGCTTGATCTCCTTGCAGCCAAGCTTCTTCACATTCTGAAGGCTCTCAGGCAAACCCGATAGACTAGGTAATTCATGACTGACCAACCAGGTGTTGATGCTTTCGGGATTAGGCCCTTTAACATCCAGTTCGAAACTCGCATTCAGTAATTTTCCAGCGTGCTGCTGGACGTCATGAGAAGTAATCCGATCATCTACCGGATTCGTGGATGTCATTTGAAATGCAACAAAGGTGCCAAGCACTACCGCGGCAGCAACGGCAGCCAACTTTTTCCAACCAGCCCAACCAGCAAACCAACCCGCTTGGGTGGCATCAGGGGTGATAGCATTAGAGGGAGCTTCATGCGAGTTCTCTACCTCCATAGCAGCGAGAATTTGCTCACGTAAACCTGCAGACGGCTGCACGTCTCCCATCGCATCAAAAAGGATGTTATCCATGGCCGCATCCATCTCGGGGTCAGTGGGTTTTTCTCCACGCATCACGGCAAGAATATGCTGTCTTAATTCCTCGGGGATTTCCACCTCACATAAGGCGGAGGCAAAGGCGGCATCGGTAGCTCGCTCATCGGCGAGCCATTCACCTAGCTCACGATTCTCTACAGCTAGCTGTAGAGCTTCGGCAAAGTCAGTATCAGCGGCATCGGCTCCATCAGGGCGGAAGCTTTGTAAAATAAATTTGGCTTGTTCCTTATCCATGGTTCTCAAGAGTTTCCAGGTTAAGTTGAATGACTTTCTGAGGGGCGGTGGAAGGTTCTGCGAGCATCTTTTTACGCAGTTGCTGTTTACCCCGGGAGATGCGTGACATCACAGTTCCGATCGGCACATCGAGAATCTCAGCGATCTCTTTGTAGCTGTGTTGTTGAATATAAAAAAGAGTAAGCGGAGCGCTGAAGTTCTCGTCGAGCTGACCAAGCAGGTGCACGGCACGTTTTCCATCGAGCCCCCTGCCACTGTCTTCCTCATGGGGGGGTAACTGGTATTCGATTTCGTCGATATCACTGTCGGAATACCGCTTCTGTCGTCGCGATAAGGCGAGGTGTTCACGAAACAGAGTTGTAAAGAGCCAGGTCTTCGCCTTGCTCCTATCTTTCAACTGGTGGCCCTTCTGCGCCCATATGCAAAAGGTTTGCTGCACCAAGTCCGCCGCACCATCGGGATTCTTCGCCAATGAATAGGCAAAGAGATAGAGCGGCTTGTAGTGAGCATCTACTAATTCTTCAAACTCGGACATTATGTAGCGTAAGATGACATAAACGGATTATTATTCCCGCTTTATTTCACCCTCGTCACACCGCCGGCTTACTCGCTATCAACTAGAGCCCTAATCGCGCTGACCGGCACGCAGTTCCGGATCACCATCTGGAACGGGCCTTTTTTGTCGGTTTTCTTTTTCGGTGGGTAATAAATACTCTGAGTGCTGGCGACCATACCAACGACATTTCCAGCCGAATCCATCACCGGACCACCGCTTGATCCACGGGCAAACTCAGCGGTCACCGCCATAATAGACGGGCCGTCACCCTTGGGAACGCGCTTACGATAATAACGAGACACCTTACCTGCTGTGTAGGTGTAAAACCTCGAATCCGGGTGAGCGATGATGTGCAGGTCACTGCCCACATTGGCATCGGGGCCAAGTGATAAAGGTTTAAAACCCGATCCGGCCACCTTAAAAATAGCTACGTCATCGCGCTTGCTTCCAGCGAGGATTTCAACCACGGGTGCCACTTTCCCATCTCGAGTTCTAACTCCAAAACCGGCAACGTCCTTGCCGTTAAATACGTGATAATTGGTCACCATGACTCCGTCGGCCGATAAGACCCAAGCGGTCGCAGCTCCGGAGTTATGCCATTTGTCGCATTTGCCACATTTATAGACCGAGGCAATGGCGACTACGCTGTCGGAACATTGGTCGTAGAGATTTTCCAGCGACTTGGTAGCCGCTTTCTGAAGCTCTACTTTGCATTTTTTCTGTTCGAGTTGATGTTCTAGTTTTTTAGAGGAAACGGCCTTCCCCCCGTCAACTAAGGAACCAACACCTTTTGACAAAGATTTGATAATCGCGGCATCGTCAACGGTTACAGGAGCGGCAAAACTTGGTGAGATCAACGATAGGGCCAGGGTCAGAAGGTAGGGAGCATATTTCATAACTGTGTGGGGATAAGCGACCAGAATACTGGTTTTCGTCTTACAATTCAATGCCTTATCGTTTGAGGGCATTGAGGATAAACTCAGACGGCATGAAGTTCTGAATGATCACCTCCTGCTGAGCACCTCGCTTCATACGCACTTCGGAAATATTAAAATTGGGCGTCTTATGCGGAGCAAACAAGATATCGTCGTGGGTGCTGTTCTCATGCTTCTTGAACATGCCGGGAATAATATCACCACCTAAATGATCGTCACGACCCGTTGCCAAGTGACAGGTGCCTAGAATTTTCTCGTCCTGAATATCCGAGTAAGAAACAGGCAGGACCTGAGTGCCAAATCCAAGTTCTCCGAGAGTACCCGTCATGGGATCGTCAGCGAGGCTTTGATTGTGCTCATCAATCGTCGCCTGATTCCCCTCAATTAAGGTTGAGCTGATGATACTTCTATCTACCACCTCCAGCACTCCGAGAGTTCCATCCTCATACTTCATGGGAAACTGACCGCGTGCATCCGCGGGGACAAAATAAACTTCACCGGCAGGTAAGTTGGCCACATCCGGAGCAGTGCCCTTGCAAAGCCCGTGACTTTTCTGAGCCTCCTGCGCACCAAGACCGAGCCATGCTGTTAGAACCGTGCCATCCTCTAGCGTGAAATCGACTTCCACCTCATCGGCATGATTCATTGCCAACCGCATCAGTTCGGCATCCGCCGATACTTCATCATAACTTACAGCAAGGCCTGAGTTCAGAATCACATCGTTGACGCCGTGCAATGTAGCTCCGCGGAAACCATACTCCTTACACTTCTCTGTCAGTGGGGCCGTAGCACTCCAATCGGTGATACAGAGGATAATGTCATAATTGGTATAAATGTCCCCCTCCAGCGAAAGCTGTTTACCATCCGCATCCCAACATGGATCCTGCATATCAAGATTGGAACCATTGGTGCAGTAGTAGGCAAACATCTCACCACCATTCATGTCCAACTCCTCCATCACACCACCGTGGAGTGCCTGATAGAAATGCTTGTGCGCGTTTTTCTGCACAGGAAAACCATCCGCTTCGAGATAGGCATGGCCTTTCATCATCGTGGCAGGGTCGTCAAAGTCGGTCAGAATACAAATCCTACATCCATCGGTCGGCTCAAATACGGTGCTTAACAAACGAGCCAAACTAAAGGCACCAAACTCACGCTTATTGGGGTCATTTAAAATCTCTGTTTGCAAATAATCAGGTAAAGACATGAGACGACCCTACGCATGAAGGGGCAACGCGCAAGGGGAAGTTCATGGATAATATGACATGGCTAACACCGGATGATTTCCGCCCATCCTATAACCCGTTCAAACAACGTTCCAATTCCATTCTTGACGCCTATCTTTATATTACTCTTATATTAAGAAATCTCATCCTAGAGATTACAACAACGCAACTCAGCTCTAACTCGGCAGTATGAATTCGACCCAATGGGGGGCCAAATTCCGCTGATGACTCCGCCAGTGGGCGAAACTCCGAAAAAGTTGGCGTCGCCATCCAAATCAGGTGTAGGCGTCGATCCACCAATGGTGGTTAAAGCGTTGCGTCCTGTCGTGCCTTGTAGTTCTCCACCGGAGTAGAAGATCAAGTCGTAGATACTGCTGTCATTCAACCCGGAAATGGTAAACGGAACCGCTGTCTCACTCCTTGGAGCACCCATACGCCAGAATGAATTACGCGGACCTGTATTCGCAGCCTGATTGTTGTGCTGAGCAGTCTCTCCCCCGGTGGCGTAGGCAAACGTAATGACACGCCCTGATTGATTGTCTCCGGCACTGATTGGACCAGTGCTACCGCTACCTGCCAGATTCTCTACCCAATCTCCTGACTGACCGGTCATGTAAAGGCCGTCGGCATGTAGCACGCCAGCTCCCGCCGTTGTATTCACCGTATAATCGCCTGTTGAATTCGTACTGTCCCTGTCGCCAAATATGAAGCTGGCTACGAGCGTTCCCGTTCTAATGACTAGCGCCGCATTTGCACTGACCACCAGCCCAGCAAAAGCCGCGAGAGGAAGGAGTGTTTTCATTTGTTGGTTCATTTTCATAATGTAGTTACTTGGGTTTGGTTGTATTTTTGTTAGTTATTAGCGAACTAGCCGATCCTGTCCCATCGAGGAGACAACCAAGATTAATCCGTAAGCTGGCACGCATCCCCCCCCCAGCACCACCTGTTAAATAGAAAATCAACTATTTTCAGGGAAATTCCGCCCCTATTTTTGGGCAGGATTTATCCGGGTCTGATTGGCATATTTTGCTTTGTAACCCCCTTATCACCCCATGAAAGCCCCTCCGAACATCTCACTCAAAAAGCAAATTCCTAGCAGT
>TARA_B110000908_G_scaffold151795_1_pt1 | contig 23253 bp, 22 predicted proteins | sample TARA_B110000908 | Tara Oceans TARA_B110000908 (sample SAMEA4398067) | marine metagenome | biome: Polar Biome; feature: [DCM] deep chlorophyll maximum layer (ENVO:01000326); material: water (ENVO:00002006), including particulate matter (ENVO:01000060) such as... | depth 36 m
GCCTTAACGGGCGACCTCCCAAGCTGTTCCGACACCACTCTCCAATACCTTCTTAGACACTAGATCACCTCCTTTACATTTGTTGAACTCAAGGGAATCGTCGCACAGGTTTGCGAAATCACAAAGCGTTTTTTTGTAAAATATTTGAGAGGAGGTTTGGCTGATTAACGGACCGTGCGGTTTCGACTTGGTGACGTATTGTACAAATGGGGTGGTCAGTTGTACAATTTGGTGGGTTCAGAATGATCAAATTTGGGCGGTTTGAACGTAAATGTACAAATCGATATCTGAATTGTACATTTTGTTTGCCCAGCAACCGTTCACCTATCGTTAACAACACGGCACCGTTAACGATTGATAAGTACGATTAACTATCAGTTAAGCTTTGACATCAGTCTCTGGGGTTTCATCAGTTTCACCGGACGCTACTGGGGATTCTACTTCTGGTGCAGGCAATGCAAGTGCCTCATCCGGCATCTGATCTGGAAGTTCCAAAGTTATGGACCCAACTGAAGGATCAATTATGACCTTCGGTTTGTCGACCAACAAAGCAACGATTTCATTTACTTCGGCCATGGCGCGTTTAATTGTTTGGCCCTGCGTTTCTATTGAGGTTTTTGAACCACCAAGGCGGGCTTTGATAAAATTGAACATGTGTCATCCTAGATTTCTTCATTCTAGACTGACACTATGCGACGGGAATACCATCTTGCAGGGGAAAGCCCCGCCTATTCTCCCATTGGGGCGAAATGAAGTTTGGCGGGGTAAGCCACCCCGCCACTATGTTTGCCAGATTTTACCGCTCAGTCATCAGCCGCGACGTCAAAATACGGAACGGCACCAAAACGATCAGTGCCAAGGCCAGCTTCACCAACCAATCGGCAAATCCTAATGTGACCCACAAAGGCATCATCGGGCCAGCGGTCATAAAGGGTGCCGCGTCCCACGCCCAGTTGATTGCAGCGTCAGCACCTGGGCCAAAGAACGTCACCGAAGCAGAGAATGCGATGGTGAAAAATAGGGCAGTGTCGAGGGCGGAACCGATGAGGGTCGACACCAATGGCGCGCGCCACCAAGAACCACCGCGCAAACGGTTGAAGATTCCGACGTCGGTCATTTGCGCGATCAGGAATGCAAAGCCTGATGCGACTGCGATCCGCAATGGGACGGCAGGGCCGAATTCCAGCATGACTTGGCTGCCGATCAGCGAGCAGATGATGCCTGTTATGAAGCCTGCAAAGACAACACGACGGGCGGCTGATGCCCCATAGATACGGTTCATCACATCGGTGACAAGGAACGCCAATGGATAGGTAAACGCCCCCCAAGTCAGCAACCCGTCAAGGATCAGGAATTGCACAAGGATGTTGGAGGCCACAACGATGGTGGCCATAGCGAGGATACCGGGAAGGTACGCGCGTGCGCGGAGTGTAGATGTCATAATTTTGATCCGTTTTACAAGGTAGCGGAGAACTCGGCCTGCACCATGCAGACGGGCCGTCTTTAGCCAGCGCCACGTGAAGGTGCAAGTTATTCTTGCAGGATGTATTCCACGATTTCACTGCGCAGCGCGCTTAGGAAATTATTGTCCGACACCATCGTAACACGGGTTTGTCCAGCGCTGTCACGCCAGACACTGATCCCTTCAAGATTGCCGTGTTTGGATGGCAACGTTGCTAATAGGACCTGTTCATCCAACCCTTGCACATTCAGATTAAACCGCCTGACCCGTGATCGAAAACCAAAAGGGGAAACCGTGCGTTCCAGTATATAGAACAAGCCGTCTGGTCCAAAATCCGCCCCGACGGTCATAAAGCTGCCACGCCTTGGTAAGCCACTCACTATTTGCCAATTATGATTTTGGTAGGCAAATAATGGATAGATGTTTGATCTGTTCGATGGGTTTTCTGGCAATGTGAAAAGCGTTCCATCGGATCGAATGGCGACAGTTTCAAGTGACTTATTTTTCTCGAACGTCTGGAACGCAGGGTGCTTGTTCAGTGTCGTTATTTGGCCATTTGGCGACAACATAACCACACGGGTGTCCTCTTCAAACGAAAAGAAAAAGGTCTTTCCGTCAAGGGTGGCAACCCCTTCAAGGTCACCTTCCAGCGTCGCAGGCTTTGCCCAAGGCGACATTTCTATCCTCGAAAGCCTACCGTCTTTTCGCGCGATCCCAACTTTGAACAATTGCCCACGATCGGACGCGATCAAACCCGTCGATCCATCTTGCGACAGTTCAATACCCGACAGCCCGCCAACCTCGGTTTCAAGGGTCACCTGACCCGAGTAGGTTAAGGTTGGCCCCGCGGACGCGGTCCCCGCACCAAGTACTAGCGCGAGCGCAAGACGGCTGAACATTGCTGCGGCAAATCTGCGACGGTGTATTCCCGACGTGGTTTCGGTTTTGGCGCGTTCGGGTCGCGTGGCTTAGCTGCTGGCGGATTCAGGATATCATCCACCCATTTTTGCGCATCTGCACAGCCGTCGCCTGCGGGCGGTGGGTGTTGGTCTTTGCATCCCCGTGCCCCGCGTGGACAGGCCAAACGGATGTGGAAATGATAGTGATGCCCGTACCAAGGACGTACTTTATTCAGCCACGCCTTGCTGCCTGTTTCGTCGGCACACATTTTAACTTTGGCACCTGGGAAGACAAAAATACGCGCAGTGCGTTTGTCTTTGGCCGCGGCTTTGATGATCTCGTGATGCGCCTGTGTCCAGCTAGCGTTGGTGAATGCACCATTTGATCGGCGGGTTGATATGGACGAGATGTTCTCGCGTTCTTTTGGCGATAAGCTCAGGTTTTTGGCGGGCAGCATCCAGATATCTGCGTCCAACCCGATTTGGTGGCTGCGGTGACCTGTTAGCATTGGGCCGCCGCGTGGCTGGCTCATGTCGCCGACGTACAGCCCGTTCCAGCCCGGTTGTTTGGCGGCAACGCGGCTAAGTTTTTCCACCATGTCGACCAGTTCGGGATGTCCCCAGTTGCGGTTGCGCGACAGGCGCATCGCTTGCCATGTGGCCCCCGTTTCAGCCAATTGTTTGGACCCTGCAATGCAGCCCTTGGCGTAGCCACCAAGTGGTTCAGCTGATTGCGCAGACCCAAATTTCATTGCCCCAAATGCGGCTTTGGCAAATCCTTTGATTTCGGACGCCTTTGGCTCAACAACCCGCGTGCCATCTATGCTGGTGTCAGACGATCCTGAACAGGCCATCATCATCAATGTGAGGCCTAGGATTGAAATGTTGCGTAGCCGTTTCAAGTAGCTTTCTCCCCATCTGCCTTGACCCAGATCAACAAGATTAGACCAGCGAAGAAAAGAACAAGAACGGGTGAAATCCCAATCCGTGCGCTGCCTGTGGCGGCAGTGACGATGCCAATCATGAGCGGTGCCAAGAATGCTGTAGCCCGACCAGACATACCGTAGAGGCCAAAATATTCAGTAGAGGATTCAGGATCGCAGTGACGTACCATAAGCGATCGACTAGCGGATTGGACGATGCCACCCATACCACCGATGAAGACGCCACACACCATAAATACAGTGTCTGGAAGGCCTGTACCTTCCACCAATTGAACGCCAAAGAACGATGTTGGGGACAAATTGATGATGGTAAAGCTGACAGCCATCAATGCTATGATTGAGAGGACAATAACCGGCTTTGGCCCAAATTTACGGTCTGCAAACCCGCCAATGTAGCTGAAGACTGCGGCACCCAATGCGGCAATCACGCCAAAGGCACCGACCTGACTGACCTCCCAATTCAGAACCAGCAATGCATAAACGCCACCAAAGCTATACAGCCCGTTTAGCGCGTCGCGGTACAGCATTGACGAAACAAGATAATAGGCCAAGCTGGGTTTGTCTCGTAGCCCTTTAATCGAGGTTATGACACTGCCCAGCGCTTCGGATACGCTGTCTCGCTTGGCAGTCGAAGGCTTTTCGCGCACCCAAAGAAAATAGGGAATCATAAACACAGCAAACCAAATGGCGGTGAAGATACCAGTGGCGCGGGTGCCTTCGCGTTGGCTGGGATCCAGACCAAACAGCGGTTCAAGACCGACAATCGTTAGGCCATTGCCTTGCTCCACGATAAACGCAAGCACAAGTATCAAGGATACAACGCCGCCCAGATATCCAAGGGCAAACCCAGAGCCGGAAATTTTCCCGATCTCGTCCCTTGCCCCAAGCTTGGGCAATTGCGCATTCACAAAGATCAGCGCGTATTCTGCACCGATAAAGCCCATGCCAAAGGCCGCCAGCATCCAATACAGATTGCCAGCAGCTGGATCGGTAAACCACAACAGGCCAGCGCCCAGCACATACATGATGCTGAAGCCGACAATCCACGGCATACGGCGCCCCGAACTGTCAGCCATTGCGCCAAATACAGGCGCGGTTAGGGCGATTATGATGCCGAACAACGCGGTACTCCACGCCCACAGCGATTGAGCTTTGGCGTCTGCGATGTCTTCGCTTAACCCAAGGTTCAGGAAATACGTGGCTGCAATGGCCGCGAAAAACGGGCCAAAGATAAAGGTATTGAGGACAGTGTGATATGGCTGGCTGGCCCAGTCGAAAAAATACCAGCCCCAAATCCGCTTTTTCAATGATACATCAGACATGCCCTGCGCCCCTTTTTAGTTAGCGTAAATAAGAACAGGCCCAATGGGTATAATCAAGCGATGGTTTTATTGCACCTCAGGCATTGGCGGCCACGGACGTTTGTCTTCGGCGGCAACCCACGCCACGATCCAATCGGGCATTGGCGGATTGGTGGGATCACTGTTCAGAACTTCAGCAACCCTGGAAGGTGGAATCGCCCGCCGATTTTCTGTCACTGCAGCCCGGTAAATTATGTGATTGGCGCATTCACCGTCCAATTTCCACATCGACTGCTCAATATAGATGAAACGATTGTCCCAGCACACCACACGACTGCGCATTGTGAACCTTTCAAACGCGGTTAAGCGACGCCGATACCGCACCATCGCACCCGCCATCGCAAGGCCCCACTTGTTTTGATATAACGCCTTCACCAGACCACCGCGCTGGGCCGCTGCGAAACGGCCCAAGTCATAGATCGTCAGCACACGCCCGTTGTTCATTTCACCAAAGAAATCGATGTCCCACGGCCAGCAGATATGGTGGGATTCGTGAATGTCTGTAAAGTTTTCAAGCGGCGGCAAACGACGGGCTAAAACGATGTCTTTGACGGCGCGGACAAATGGGAACATTGGGTTCTCCTTTACCGCCCTATGTGAGGTTCGCTTACGGATCGTCAACTAAGAAGATCGTCGCAGGCTTGCCCTTTGGCCACAGCGACCTTAGGTGTTTGGCAGCGTTATTAAGGACGAACCCTATGTTGGCAATTTACGGACCACTGCAATTGATCCTCGGGATCGTATATACTGTAATGATTGTTCACATCATTATGAGTTGGTTGATAAACTTTCAGGTTCTGAACTTGCACCAGCCCATCGTTTCGCAAATTTGGCAGGGTATTAATCGCCTGTTAGAGCCTATTTACGAACCAATTCGTCGCGTTCTTCCTGACACACGCCCGATGGATTTGGCACCGCTGGTCGCCTTGATCGTGGTGATTTCGCTGCGTTCTTATATCCTGCCTGTGATCTTTGGATTTGCCTAAGGCCTTGTTCACCGAATCTTAGTGTGAAATTGTCACCTGATAAGAGCAGAAATTAAGAACTTACAGGGTTTCCCCGCATGGCTTTTTCCACATGACTGGCGCACCTGCGCTGTTACGTGATGTCTTTGGCTTTGATGCCTTCCGCCCCGGCCAGCAAGAGATTGTTGAGGCGGTAACTGCGGGTGAAAACGTGTTGGCGATCATGCCAACTGGCGGCGGTAAATCCCTGTGTTTCCAGTTGCCTGCATTGTTGCGTGATGGCGTGACTGTTGTCATCTCCCCCCTGATTGCCTTGATGCGCGATCAAGTCCGCGCCTTACAAGAAGCGGGCGTTTGCGCGGGCGCATTGACGTCTGGCAACACCCCCGAAGAAACCGATGCAGTATGGGAGGGGTTGGAACGGGGCGAGTTAAAGCTGCTGTATATGGCCCCCGAACGTTTGGCCGCTGGCGGTGTTATGGGCATGTTACGCCGTGTTGGCGTGAATCTAATCGCTGTTGATGAGGCGCATTGCGTCAGCCAATGGGGCCATGATTTTCGCCCTGATTATTTGCGGATTGGCGAATTGCGCCGTGCGTTGGATGTGCCTTTGGCTGCTTTTACGGCCACTGCGGATGCTGAAACCCAAGTCGAGATAATTGAAAAACTGTTTGACGGCACACCCCCAAGCAAATTTTTACATGGCTTTGATCGCCCTAATATCCACCTAGCCTTTGCTGCCAAAGACGGGCCACGACGCCAAATTTTGGATTTTGCCGCCACGCGCAAAGGCCAATCGGGGATCGTTTATTGCGGCACCCGTGCAAAGACCGAAGGCATCGCTGGCGCGCTACGTGATGCGGGTCATTTGGCGCTGCATTATCACGGCGGCATGGACGCCGAAGATCGCCGCATTGGGGAACGTCGTTTTCAACAAGAAGACGGGTTGATTGTGGTCGCCACCGTTGCCTTTGGCATGGGGATCGACAAGCCCGATATTCGCTGGGTCGCCCACGCCGATTTGCCCAAGTCGATCGAGGCGTACTATCAGGAAATTGGCCGCGCTGGACGGGACGGCGCGCATGCCGAAACGTTGACGTTGTTTGGCCCAGACGACATTCGCCTGCGTCGCAGTCAGATTGACGAAGGATTGGCCCCACCAGAACGTCGCGCGGCAGATCACGCCCGTTTGAATGCGTTGTTAGGATTGGCCGAAGCATTGGAATGTCGGCGTAAGAACCTACTGGGATACTTTGACGAGACGGACGTGACCTGCGGAAATTGTGATCTGTGTGACACGCCCGTCGATGTGTTCGATGGGACTGTGGCTGTGCGCAAGGCGCTGTCCGCGATTTTGCGCACAAAGGAATGGTTTGGTGCTGGTCACTTGATCGACATTTTACTGGGCAACAAAACCGCCAAGATCGATGAGCGCGGGCATGACAGTCTGCCAACTTATGGCGTGGGTAAAGAATACAACAAAGCACAATGGCAGGCTGTATTTCGCCAGATGATGGGGCATGATTTGATCCGTCCCGATCCGGCGCGACACGGTGCTTTGCGGATGACGGATGCGGCGTTGCCGATCTTGCGCGATGAAACCACAATTTCATTGCGCCGCGATACGATTAAATCCGCGACACGCCGCCCAGCGGTCAAGGCGATGGTATCTGACGAAGACGCGCCATTGCTAAGTGCGTTGAAGGCGAAACGCCGTGGCTTGGCCGAAGCGGCAAAGGTGCCTGCGTATATTATTTTCAACGATAAGACCTTAATCGAGATGGCTGAAAAGCGGCCTGTTGATTTGGATGCGATGGCTGGGATCAGCGGGATTGGAGCCAAGAAGTTGGACAGCTACGGCGATGCGTTTTTGGAAGTAATCAACGGTGAAGCCGCGCAGATGCATCCGACACGGCGCAAACTGGCGGGACGTGATGCCGGATCGATCTATGATCGGTTGCTAGAGGTTCAGGCCGAATTGGCCCGTGGGGTCGGTGGCATCGACAAGCCGTTAAGTTGCTCGGTATCGATGTTGGCAAAGGTGGCGCAGATGCGGTCCAGTGATAATGATGCTATGGCGCGATTGCTGGGTGAACGCCGCGCGGAACGATTTGCAGGCGCATTTCTGGACGTACTGCGCGAAGCGGGCTAGATCATTTACGAAACGAGAAAGAGGTGACGAGATGTTGGTTGTGATTTCACCGGCGAAAAAGCTGGATTGGGCGACACGTGATGTGGCCGCCACCGCCCCTGATTTTCAGGATGACGCGATCAGTTTGGCGCAAACCGCCCGCAATTTGTCATTGGGTGACCTTAAGGGGTTGATGCACCTAAGCGATGATCTGGGTCGTTTGACCCTTGATCGATTTCGGGCGTTTCAAGATGCGCCAACTGAGGATGTTACTCGACCTGCCGCACTTGCTTTTGCAGGCGACACCTATCAGGGGCTTGAAGCTGGGACACTGGACGCGGATGAAATGACGTGGGCGCAGGATCATTTGCGCATTCTTTCGGGGCTTTACGGCGTTTTGCGTCCTTTGGATTTGATCCAAGCCTATCGATTGGAAATGGGCAGCCGATTGAAAACCCGTCGTGGCAAAAACCTGTACGACTATTGGGGCAATGATTTGTCCAAAGCACTAAATGCGCAGGGTGAACAGGTTGGCAGCGACGTATTGATTAATTGCGCCAGCCAAGAGTATTTCGGGGCCGTCGCTTTGAAAGCACTAACGCTGCGGGTGATCACGCCAGCCTTTATGGAAGACAAAGGGCAAGGGCCCAAAATTGTCAGTTTTTTCGCAAAGAAAGCACGTGGCGCAATGGCGCGTTATATGGTGCAGAACCGATTGACTGATCCAAAGGCAATTTTGGAGTTTGACGCGGGTGGGTATACTTATCAACCTGATCTGTCGACGGACGACAAGCCAGTGTTCGTGCGGCCCTATCCCGAACCAAAGTAGCTATTTCAGGTCAAGGTCACCTAAGGATTCGACCCCTTGGGGAAGGTATTCAGATAACTTTCCGTGGATCGCCCATTTGCGCAACGGTTTGGTTAAATAGTGATCAAGACCTGCCTCTAAGATACTTTTTTCGTCACCCTGCATTGCATGGGCTGTCAGCGCGACGATACCGACGGGATGCGAGGTCCCTTTTTCCAGTTTGCGAATTTCACGCGTCGCCTCTTTGCCATCCATGATGGGCATAGAGATGTCCATGAATATCAAATCGGGCTTGAAGGTTTTGAAGGTGGCCACTGCCTCTTGCCCATCGTTGGCAAACACAAGATCGATATTCAAACCCTTCACCATTTTGTTAAATACCAATTGATTGGTTTTGTTGTCCTCGGCCGCCAAAACGCGCATCTTACGGTTTTCTTGCGGGATGGCCCTTGGAATCAATGGTGCAATCCATTCAGCGTCGGGATGTTCAAGCGACCTTAATTTGGCGAACAACTCCCTGCGCGGCACCGGTTTTTGCATCAGCCCATGCAGGTATTTCCTTGCTGGGTCTTTGTCGGCAAATCCAGGGTCAGAGCTGAGCAAAATGATTGGTGTATCAATGCCCCTTTCATAGAGCGCAGTGGTCAATTCCAAGCCATCCATTTCCGGCATGTTATGATCGGTCAGTATCAAATCAATGTCGATCCCAGCCGAGATTTTATCCAACGCATCGCGCCCGTTTATACAACTGGTCACGCGCAGTCCCAATTGTTCCAGCTGGCGTTCCAGAATTGTTCGGTTGGCAATGATGTCATCCACCACCAAAACATGACGCAGCCCATCCGACAGGACCGGAAAGACGATCGCTTCGGCGTCGACAGTATCAAGCGGAATGTGAAACCCGAAACATGATCCTTCATCTTCCTCGCTGGTCACCCATATGTCACCGCGCATCAACGTGACCAACCGTTTCGAAATGGTTAGACCCAGCCCCGTCCCATCGAATTGGCGGTTGCGTTCGTTTTCAACCTGATTGAATTCACCGAAGATGTGCCCCACCATTTCTTTGGGAATTCCAATGCCTGTGTCCTCGATTGTAATGGTGACTTCGGCATTGCCATGTTCAGGGTTTGGGATGCCCAAGACGCGGATCAAAACATGGCCTTTTGTGGTGAACTTTAGCGCGTTGCCCAAAAGATTTGTCAGCACTTGTCGAATGCGCCCCGGATCCCCAATGAACCGTGTTGGCAGGAACAAATCATAATCCAACGCGACCGTTAGGTCCTTTTCACGCGCAGCCGGTTGCAACAGCATTATTATCTCGTGAATGCTGCGTTCAAGGTCGAAGGGCTCTGGATGTAGTTCAAGTTTGTCCGCCTCAATCTTGGAATAATCCAAGACATCGTTAATGATCACCAAAAGCGCTTCGCCAGAGTTCTTGATCGTATCGACGTAAAGCCGTTGTTCTTCTGTCAGATCTGTATCGACCAACAGGTCGGACATCCCAACAACACCATTCATTGGGGTTCGGATTTCGTGGCTCATGTTAGCAAGGAAAGACGACTTGGCACGGTTCGCACTTTCGGCAATTTCACGTGCAGTTTCTAGCTGTTTTTCATACTCGACAGTGGCCGTGATATTTAGACCAAGGGAGACGATGTCACCACCCTGCCCCCGGCGGTCTACTAGCTTGATATATTGGTCGTTCCACATTCGTAAAACGACTGGTGATGGCATCGGTTCTTGCCACCTTTTTATCATCATGTCGCGCCACGCTGTTGCGGAAACGTCGCCAGTATTTACGATACCTTCGTCCGTTAACGCCTGTAAAATTGTGACGTAGTTCACGCCCGTCTGGATATCCTCCAAACCATCAAAAATCGTTAAATACGCTTGGTTCGCGGCGATCATATTGCTTTCAGCATTGAAAAATGCAAACCCGTCTTGGATCGTTTCAACCGAAAGCCACAGCCGCCTTTCTGCAATCATAATCTTTTGATTGGCAACGGTCAGGTCTGACTTCACCCGCTTGTTTTCGTCCTGAATAATGACCGACTGCGCCCGCGTTTCAACGATTTCATCGCTAAGTTCACGTGCATGATTTCCCAACTTCCGATTGGCAGCAAACAATTCTGCCTGCTTCAGCTCTAGCAGCTTTTCGGCGGCCAACCGTCCCCGCCGTTCCGTTGTGATTTTATCAGCCAAACTCATTTTACAGATTGGTCCCTACGCATAGAATAGACGTCAAGATCGCTCACTCTGGTGAATATCCGCTTAACCACGATCAATTGTTTGGCAATTGTTTGGCAATTGTTTGCACCAGCTGCCGCAATTCTCTGGATTGAATCGTCGCTCGGTGAAATGCTACCAAAAAGAAATACGTCTAACCAAAGGTGCCGCTCAAATGACTGACCACAGCAATCGTAAGTTATCGATCCAAACCCGTGTGGCCCAAGCCCTACATTTTGTTGAGGCTGAAACGGGCGCAGTTGTGCCGTCAATCCAACCAGCGGCCACCTATGCCCGTGATGAAAATTACGAAGTTCGCAAACCCTATTGGTATCGTCGCGATGGCAGCCAAACCACAGCCCACGCCGAGGCGATAATTGCCGAGATGGAGGAGGCATCTGAATCCTTGTTATTCGCGTCCGGCATGTCGGCTTGTACCGCTGTGATCGAACACCTGCCAACTGGGTCACATATCGTCGCCCCCAAGGTCATGTACCACGGTGTTCTGATGCAAATTCAAAACTATGCAGCCAATGGCCGTATCACCGTCAGTTATTACACCGCGGGTAATCTGGAAGAGTTGACAAGTGCCGTTGCTGCCCAGAAAACCACCCTTGTTTGGGTTGAAACACCCAACAATCCGAATTGGGAAGTCACCGACATTCAAGCCGCGGCAGACATTGCCCACGCGGTGGGTGCCAAGTTGATTGCGGACTGTACGGGCACGCCCCCTTCTATGACAAAAGCCTTGGATTTTGGCGCTGACATCGCGTTTCATTCGGCCACAAAATATCTGAACGGACATTCCGATATTACTGCGGGTGTTCTGTCGGTCCGTGAGACGGGAAAATATTGGGATGACATTTGCATGGTGCGCAAATTGCATGGCACTGCGCTACATTCATTTGACGCGTGGTTGCTGATCCGTGGTATGCGCACGTTGTTTTTACGGGTCGAACGATCTTGCAAAAATGCCATGGCAATTGCGACGCATTTTGAAGGGCATCCGCAGCTTGAAGCGGTGTTGTATCCTGGTTTGCAATCCGATCCCGGACACGCCGTTGCCAAGCGTCAGACGGGTGGTCAGTTCGGGGGCATGATGTCGATCATTGTGAAAGGGTCCGAGAAAACCGCAATTGATACCACCCGTTTCTGCGAGTTGTTTTACCCCGCAACCTCCCTTGGAGGTGTCGAAAGTTTGATTGAACATCGTAAAACCGTGTCTGGTGACGGCTTTCCTGTGCATCCGCGTTTGTTACGCTTGTCCGTTGGGATCGAGGATGCGGATGATCTGATTTATGATCTAGAACAGGCTCTAACGCGCGCAAACCAGTAGTCTTAGCGTTGTCCTTCGCGCATCCATGCGCTGACGATGAACAGGCCTGCCAGTAGAAGAACCAGCCATCCCGGCATTAGGGGGGTCAGTCTAACATCGCGCACTTCAAACGCGTTGCGGGGGGTAAGACCGATCCAGTTACGTCCTGTTGCTGGCCGTCCTTCACGCACGTTTCTGATCGACGGTAATCCGTCTTCAAGACGGTGAATGCCGCCGCGTGTTGGGCTGATCACTGGCCCCAAAATATCGCCCGTCGCGATGGTGTTTACGAATTCTCGGGGGGCGGCAGGGCCAAGTCCGATAACGGTTTCTTGGTCACCATTGGTCAGGCGGTAAAGGCCGATTTCGGGGCCATCAAACGTACCCTCAAATTGCCCTGCACCTGCGCTGTCCAGCAGCATCGTTGTGGTGGTGCCGTCGGGCGCGGTAATTGTGACTTCGGGGATCGTTTCGCCCAAGGTCCGGCGCAAAATGCGCATGGTTTGGCCCGTGGCGATGGCGGTTAGCGCCTCTTCCTCCAGCTCGGGTTCTTTCATCATCCAGTGGCCCAAGCGGCGTAGCAATTCCAATTGCGGGCCGCCCCCTTCATAACCACGGTTCCACAGCCATGCGTGGTCAGATGCCAGCAATGCAACCCGCCCTTCGCCAACGCGGTCCAGAACCAACAGGGGTCGCCCGCCCAAGCCCTCCATCACGATATTGCCCGACGTCGCGGTCACATCGATCTGGCGCAACCAACGGCCCCAATCGCCATCGGAGGGCAAATCAGCTGTGACGGGATGGCGACTGCCTAAATCCGTCACGACGGGACGGTAGGGTTGTTCTAGTACACGCGCTGTTGGTTCTGCGGGAATGACGCGACCCAAGGGTGAACGATAGATGCTATCAGCGCTGGCGAAGTCCGGACCAGCCGCGACCAAAACCGCGCCGCCTTGTTCCACATAATTCACGATGTTCTCAAGGTAGGCAGTTGGGAGAATGCCCCGCCGTTTGTAGCGGTCAAAGATGATCAAATCGAAGTCATTGATCTTCTCTAAAAACAGTTCGCGCGTTGGAAATGCAATCAGGCTTAGTTCGCTGACTGGCACGCCGTCCTGTTTCCCCGGGGGGCGCAGAATGGTGAAATGGACCAAATCAACCGAACTGTCAGACTTCAGCAAATTTCGCCATGTACGTCCACCTGCATGTGGTTCACCCGACACAAGCAAAACACGCAAGCGATCCCGCACACCGTTGATTTGGATCAAAGCGGTGTTGTTGCGGTCGGTCAGTTCAGTCTCAATCGCAGGCGAGGTGAATTGGATCACGTTGCGCCCGCTGTGTGGCAAGGTGACGGGCAGCTCCATGTCTTTGCCAAGCGGCACATTGAACCGCTGCACGGGTTCACCATCGATTGAAATATCTAGGGGAACGTTACGTACAATTTGGGGCGCTGCGCCCATATCGTCGATCCGCAGGGTCAAAACGACAGGTTCGCCGATAATCGCAAATGCTGGTGCGTTGCGAATTGTCAGACGACGGTCCCAATCGGTGGCTTTGCCGGACTGCAAAAGATGCATCGGTGCGGGCAGATCAATGGGCAGATCACCGTCATGGATTTGACCATCCGAGATCGCGATAATGCCAGCGATCCGGCCACGCGGTTCTTGGGCCAAAGCATCCGTAAGCGCGCTAAGCAATTGGGTGCCCGCGTCACCGTCCCCATCGTTCACATCAATACGCCGAAGTTCGGTGTTTTCGCGGGCGCTGATTTGGGCGGCAAGCAGGTCGGCGGACACGCTGGATTTGGCAGGGCGGTTCGCCAAGTTTTGCGACGCTGTTTTGTCTTGGATCATCAGGACAATGTCGGACAGCGGGCTGCGGTCTTCCTGTTGATAGGACGGACCAGACAATGCCAATAGCACGACAAGCCCAGCACACCCGCGCAACGCCCAGCCGCGCAAGCCACGTATCAGCGCCAAAATAACCCCCATAGAAACAACGGCCCCCAGCACTGCCAAAACAGTGACAGACACAAGTGGGTCAAAGATGATGGAACCCGTCACTGGCCAAGCCGATCCAGCAATGCAGGCACATGCACCTGATCGCTTTTGTAGTTTCCGGTTAAGACGTGCATCACCAAGTTCACACCAAAACGGTTTGCCAATTCGCGCTGTCGTTCACCACCAAACCCCCGTCCGACAGGCAACATTGGTCCACCCGACGGGGTGGTTGCCCATGCGCCAGCCCAATCATTACCGCCAATCACAACTGGCGTGACGCCATCATTCAAATTGCGGAACGGCATCCCCTCTGCCTGCTCTGCATCGGCGGGTGATGCTTCAACCCAAACCTCGCGGCTGGTGTGGCGACCCGGGAAGTCCTGAAGCAGATAGAATGCACGTGTCAGAACATGGTCGGCTGGAATAGGCTCTAACGCTGGGATATCCATCAGGCCCGCAATTTCCTGCAGCTTACGACCATTCGGACTGGCGCTACCGAAGCCAGCGATATTGGAGTCGCGGGTATCAAAAAGGATCATGCCCCCTGACCGCATGTAAGCGTTTAGTTTCGCATATGCTTCAACCGACGGGCGCGGTTGATCGGGCGTGATGGGCCAATAAAGAATTGGGAAGAACGCAAGTTCATCGGTTTCAAGATTAACGCTAATTGGTTCTTGAGGTTCGATTGATGTTCGAAAAAACAACGTATCTGAAAGACCGCGCAGACCAGCATAAGCAATCTCATCCACTTCCTTATTTCCGGTTACGATGTGGGCCAACGCTAACTCTGACGCAATGTCGATGTCAGATGTTTGGGCATTTACGGGGGCTGTCTGAAAGGCAATCATACCTAACGCCAATACGGCAATTGTCCCGCGCGCCGCCTGCCCCAGCAATCTGCCTGACAGCGCCAAAGACGCGATGACGTCCACCAACAACAACAGCAGCGCTAGCCCGAGCAAAGGGCCACCTAAGGGGCGTGGTGGTTCAATCGAATAGCCGCTGACTAAAATATTCGCAGGCCAGCTGGCGACGTTCAGAATGTCATCAGATGAAATGACGTTGCGGGCCAAAACGCGATCACCGGATGTGTAAATCCCTGGCAGTAACTTGGGGCCAGTGTCCGCTTCGATCAGGTCGGGGCCGTCAACACCCTGCAGCGTTCCTGCATCGCGCAACGTCCCGAAGCCATCCATGACTTGGCGCGGCGTCCATATAGTGCCTTCAAGGTCTGCCGCGTCTGGTGCCGTCGCGGACGACGACACGGCCAGCCGTTCCAACATCTCGACGAACAGGCCAGAGAACGGCAAAGTTGACCATTCGACATTTGCTGTGACGTGGAACAAGACAACTTGCCCTTGCCCAATAGGTTTGCGTGTGACCAGCGGAGTCCCGTCGTTCAGTTCGGCAATCACACGGTCTGCAAGTGTCGGATCAGGTTGGGCCATCACTTGGGAACTGACCAGCACATCCGCGGGCACCTTCAACCCAAAAAAGGGAGAGCTTTCTGTGAAGGGCGCAACTGTTTTTGGCTCCCCCCAACTCATCGTGCCACCAACGCTGCGTCCACCACTGCGCAAACGCACAGGCATAAGCGGGTCTTCCTCAGTTCGACTGATGTCGCTGGCGGCGGTGCGTGGTCCCGCAAATCGCAGCAACATCCCACCCTTGTCTAACCAGTCCAGTAGCGATGTGGTTTCGGCCTTTGACAGGATCGCAACATCGGCCAAAACGATGACATCAGGATTCGCAGGTAGAACGTCGACCAATGCCCCCGTCAGCAAATCAGCTGTCGGTTCTAATGCTTGATTCAGATAATGTAGTGGCGAAAGCAACTCCAACCCTTCGCGCCCTTCACGGCCAGAGATCAGCGCAACTTCGCGTCGTTGGAATGCGTCATCTACCAATGTTTTTGCGCCCGCAGCCCGCAGCCCTTGGATTTCGAATGCAGTGACGCGCGCCCGTAATTCGGACGGCAAGACCATCGCTGTGTTTGCGATGTTTTCCCCACTTGCGAATTGCGCTGTGGCCGTGGCTAGCGTTGCATTGTTTCCAGAGGGGTCACGCCCTTGAGCAAGGATGGTAACATCTTGCGCGTCCCGCGCATTTGCCCGCAGCACCGAAAGGTTGATTGCGCCGTCAACGTAGGTGGCTGGTGTCAAACCTGCAATTTGATGGGCACCCTGTAAGACCCGTAAGTCCGGAATGGATTCGAGGGTGGCAAGAATGCTGTCGTGTCCTTCAAACGCCAAGCCATCGCTGAACCAAACGACAGATGACGCGTTGGCGTTTGTTATGGCGGTGATCGCGGTTGCTACATTTTCAGTCGTTGGCAGCCACGGGTTTGGTATCAGGCCGGTTAGGGATGCAGCGACCGTCGCCGCAGGTAAAAATACCAGCGGTTTAGGGTTGGTTAATTGAAGGATGGCAACCGGCTGCCCAGCGCTGGTTGCACGGGCTAATTCCACCTCGATCCCTTGTAACTGACGCGTATGCCCGATGGCACCTGCCCAAGACCCGTCAAGTACGATCAGTTTTGGTCCATTGATGTTGTTGCTAGAGTTTTCAGGGTTAAGCACGGGTTGCGCCAGTCCGATGACGATGGCGCCAACAGCCAGCATTCGCAGCAAGATTAGCCACCAAGGTGTGCGATCCGAAACGGTTTCGTCGTCCTGAAGGCCCAACAGCAGTGCGACACCTGGAAAGCGACGGCGAATGGGTGCGGGCGGCACGGCGCGCAGGATCAGCCATAAGATTGGCAAGGCCGCCAAAGCAACCAACAACCACGGTGCGCCAAACCCGATGCCACCTAATATGGTCATACCCGCGCCCCGCCATTCAGCGCTTGATAAAGCCACAGTAGACCCGATTGCGCTGAACTTTCCGTATGGTGCAGGCCGTATTGCCAACCAGTCCGTTCGCAAAGGCGTTGCAAATCCGCTTTACGTTCAGCGAGACGCGCCAAATACCGATCACGCAGGTCATTCGCTTTTAGAGTTTCGTGGCGGATCGTTCCGCCGATGCTTTCAAAGATTGTGCGGCCGTGAAATGGGAATGCCTCTTCACTTGGATCAAGGATTTGCAACAAGACGCCGCGCACACCACGATCAGCGGCTTTGGTCAACGCAAGTTCAACGGGGGCGATATCGCCAAGGAAATCCGACGCAAACATCGCTGCGGCATTCGGGATCATCGCGCGGTGTTCAGGTGGGCTGTATTCTGCGTCTTGATCCTCAGATAGAATTTCAGCCAGCTGCGTAATTTGGGCGTTGCCACGACGCGGTGGCAGGCGTGTTCCGGTCAGGCCAACCCGTTCGCCAGCGCGGTTTAGAAGGATCGCAATTGACAGTGTTAGAACCCGCGCACGGTCTAATTTTGTCGGCAGGTTGTCATTGCTGGTGAACCGCATTGAGGCACCTTGATCACACCAAAGCATCACCGATTGCGCGATTTGCCATTCCCGTTCGCGTACGAATTGTTGATCCCCCATCGCACTGCGACGGTGATCAATCATGCCGCGGCTGTCACCGATTTGCGCAGGGCGGTATTGCCAGAAATCATCACCCATACCAGACCGTCGCCGCCCGTGATCACCCAACAGTACGGCGCCGGCCAACTGCTCTGCCCGCGCCAAAAGAGGCGGAAGGCGGGCGGCGTGATCCTGGGATCGTGCGCGAAGGGTGGCAGGGGTGTTCACGCGGCGGCTTTTCCTGTTGTGAGGGTGGTGGCTGTTGTGTCGATCAAGTCGATTAAGCTGTCACCACGGGCGCGGGCGGTAAAGTTTAGCGCCATGCGGTGGCTTAGGACGGGGCGGGCCATGTTAATCACGTCCTCGGCGGATGGGACCAATCGACCGTCCAGCAATGTGCGGGCGCGCACGGCCAGCATTAAGGCTTGGGCTGCGCGTGGACCGGGGCCCCATGCGACTGTTTCGCGGACTTGGTCAGACGCGGATGCATCGTCAGGACGGAAAGCACGGACAAGGTCGAGGATCATTTCGACGACGCTGTCGCCCACTGGCATACGGCGCAGCAGGGATTGCGCGGCGAGGAGTTCGCCCTCCCCAAATACGGCCACGGCGTCGTCTTCCATCTCGCCAGTTGTGGCCATTAGAATTTCACGCTCTGTCGCGCGATCAGGATAAGGCACATCGATCTGTACAAGGAAGCGATCAAGCTGGGCTTCGGGCAATGGATAAGTGCCCTCTTGTTCAATCGGGTTTTGGGTGGCGAGGACGTGGAAAGGGTTGCCAAGCGGACGGTTTTCACCTGCAACAGTCACGGTCTTTTCCTGCATCGCCTGCAACAACGCGGATTGGGTCCGCGGGCTGGCGCGGTTGATTTCGTCTGCCATCAGTAACTGGCAAAAGATCGGGCCCTGCACAAAGCGGAAGGCACGCGAACCATCGTCATTGGTATCCAACACCTCGGACCCCAAAATATCTGCGGGCATAAGGTCCGGCGTGAACTGCACACGGCTGCCATCCAGACCCATCACGGTGCTGAGGGTTTCAACCAAACGCGTTTTGCCCAACCCTGGCAAACCGACCAGCAAACCGTGGCCACCACACAACAATGCGGTCAATGTCAGCTCGACAACACGGTCTTGTCCGATGAAGCGACGGGTGATCGACGACTTGGCCTGCGCCAGTTTTTCGCCCAGCGCTTCAATTTCGGCTACCATATCTTGGCTATTGGTCATGACATCTGTCTCCGGCAGGTTATATTGTTACTAACTAATCTATCGCGTGTGCGGGGAATGACAATTGATATGAGTGGACAAAAAACCGTGACCCCCAATGCCGAAGGGCTGATGGCGTCGATAAATGCTACAAAAACACGCGGTTTGCCGCCTGTTCACCTGTGGAATCCACCGTTTTGCGGCGATCTGGATATGCGGATCGCGCGGGATGGGACGTGGTTTTACGAGGGGACACCGATTGGACGGCCCGCGCTGGTCAAGATGTTTTCATCGATTCTAAAGCGGGAAGACGGGAAATACTTTCTTGTGACACCTGTTGAGAAGGTGGGAATTGTCGTCGACGACGCGCCGTTTGTGGCGATTGATTTTGATGCGGCAGGTGAGGGTGACGCCCAGAATTTAAAGTTTGTGACGCAGGTTGATGATTTTGCTGTCGCCGGTGTCGATCATCCAATTCGGGTTGAGCGAGATAGTGAAACGGGCGAACCATCGCCTTATATCTTGATCCGTTCGGACCTAGAGGCGTTAATTGATCGCAAAAGTTTTTATCGGTTGGTGGATTTGGGTGTGCATCACGAGGGCTGGTTTGGTGTTTGGTCCGATGGCCAGTTTTTTGGAATTATTCCGTCGGATGAATTGGATTGAATGATATGATCTTGTCCCGCCGCACCGCTTTAATCGGGCTTGCCAGCCTGCCTCTTTTGTCAGCCCCATCACTGGTCATGGGCCGCAGTCAGTTCAACGACCGAGACCCTGTTGATTTTGGGCGCCGCGGCCCTGCATCTTTTCCAGTGCATGGCATAGATGCTGCGCGTTTTCAGGGGCAGATGAATTGGCGACAGGTCAAACGCCAAGGCATTCAGTTCGCGTGGCTAAAGGCGACCGAAGGTGGCGATCTGGTTGATCCAGAGTTCAAGGCGAATTGGCGGGCGGCGAAACGGGCGGGCGTCCCTGTGGGGGCCTATCATTTTTACTATTTCTGCACCGATCCCGAAACTCAGGCCAAGTGGTTCATCAAAAATGTGCCGCGCCTACGGGGCGGAATGCCCCCTGTGCTTGACCTTGAATGGAACCCGTTTTCACCGACCTGTACGCTGCGTCCCCCTGCAGCCGAAGTCCGTCGTTTGGCGAACCGTTTCATCCAGATTGTGGAGCGGCACTATGGGACGAAGGTTGTGGTTTATACCGCGCCAGATTTTTGGGAGCGCAATGACGTGGCGCGATTGAAGCGCGACTTTTGGCTGCGCTCAACCGCAAAGCATGTTGAGAAGCGGTATGGTGTGAGGAACTGGCAGTTCTGGCAGTATACAGCGACGGGTGTTTTGAACGGGATTGAGAAAGAAGTTGATCTGAACTGCTTTAACGGGTCGCAAGGTGATTGGGAGCGGTGGTTGAAATTACGCGCAGTTCGGTGATGCTGGTTTGGCGGGGCGTTCTTTGGGATTATTCCGTTGGGGGAGTTAGAGTGAATAAAATGTTAATGGATCAAATATTGACTAAATCTATAAGTAAAACTCTGGCGAGTTTCTTTTTGGCATTTGCCATGTCACAAAACGTTGCCGCACAAGACAAACCGCGAATGACAATGAAAACCTACTCGGTTGTTTCAGCTTTCGAGCTACCTCCGTGGAGTGCTGGTTTTGATATTTTAGAAACCAGCGAAATCTTCCGAAATGAAGGCAAAGCAGAAGCTGGTCACAACTTTTTCATCTGGGAAGCCATCCCAAAGGGCGAGAGCTTTGAAGATTGGACAAAACTGTTTGGTCTCACGGCAGAAAATCCGCTAAACGGCGACCTTGAACGTTTTGCTAATGGCCAAGTCAATCAATATCAAACTGCCTGCGATAACCCTGCCGTTCAGTTTTCAGACACAACCCCCAATACAAAGAAATTATTTGTGGTGTACTGCCCGAGTTACAAGGATCGCCCAGAAACGGGAGAGGTTGCATTTTTCAACATGCAGTTGATCGACAATACGCTTGTGAAAAATTATTTTCATGTTCTCGTTCCAAAATTTGATCTCTCAGACGCTAATGCGTTACCATTGTCTTCTGAAGAAATGATCCGCATTTTAACGAATATCGGATCATTAAAGCTCATAACACAATAGAGCGATTAAGTTTCGGTAAGGCTAGATTTATCCCGCCGTCAACATTGGCGCGGTAAACCCCGCCCTACGTTATTCCCAACGCCTGCTTCAAAAATCCTATCGCATCCTTACCCGCCACATCCTCAACCACCGCAAACTTCAAATGCCGGCGGTTCTTGCCTTTGCCTTCAAGCACACCATCAGGATCGTCAAACGACGCCCCTTGCGAGAACTCTAACGACACGTGGTCTTTGTAGACAAAAATCCCACCGACGAACTTCTTGTCGTCATCTGGATAGGGTGCCAGCACTTCACCACCGTATTTCGGAACGAACCGCACGTCAGGTGCGATGTCCTCGATGATCTCTTTAATCGCGCCCTCAATCGCTTGGAAAATTGCTTTGTCCATCACTGGGTCCGCCCATATTCTTACTCAGCCGCCCGTTTTGGCAATGTCCAATCGGGTCGCACAAAATGACATGTGTAACCATTCGGGGTGCGTTCGATGTAATCCTGATGCTCAGGCTCTGCTTCCCAAAAATCGCTGACCGGATCGACTTCGGTAACAACTTTACCCGGCCAAATGCCTGACGCGTCAACGTCGGCAATCGTATCCATCGCCGTTTGGTGCTGCGCATCGTCCACGTAATAGATCGCGGAACGATAGCCCAAGCCACGGTCATTTCCCTGCCGATTGGCTGTGGTGGGGTCGTGGATTTGGAAGAAGAATTCCAACAGCTCGCGATACGAAATTTGGCTGGGTTCGAACATAATCTCGATCCCTTCCGCATGTGTGCCATGGTCGCGGTACGTCGCGTTCGGGACGTCGCCGCCTGTGTAGCCAACGCGGGTCGACACCACGCCTGGCATTTTGCGGATCAAATCCTGCATACCCCAGAAACAACCACCTGCTAAAACTGCGCGTTCCGTGCTCATGTAATGTCCTCCACTTGGTCCAAATATGTGGCGTAGCCTTCGCCTTCCATGTCGTCACGATGTACAAATCGTAACGAAGCCGAGTTGATGCAATAGCGCAATCCGCCGCGATCCTGTGGTCCGTCTGGGAACACGTGGCCAAGGTGGCTATCGCCGTGGGACGAACGTACTTCGGTGCGCACCATACCATGGGTCGCATCCTGAATTTCAGCTACATTTGTCGCCTCGATTGCTTTGGTAAAGCTGGGCCAGCCGCATCCGCTTTCGTATTTGTCTGAAGATGCAAACAAGGGTTCGCCCGAAACTATATCAACGTAAAGGCCGGGTTCTTTGTTGCCTAGAAGGCTGCCAGTGCCAGCGCGCTCTGTGCCGCTTTCTTGGGTAACACGGAATTCCTCGGGCGAGAGGGTAGCAATGACATCGTGATCTTTGGTGTATTGCGTCATAGCGCGTCCTTTCAGGTTGGTTTCCTATAAGATGGGGCTGGGTGTGGAAAAAGAAAAGGGTGAATTCGTTTCGGAGCAATTGTCGGGGTCAAGATCCTGTGACAAACTGAGTATGAACTCCAAAAAGGGTACATCAAATGGCGCAACAACCCCGTGCATGGCAACGTATGCTTTCTGGTCGTAGACTTGATCTGCTGGACCCGACCCCTGTGGATATCGAGATTGAAGATATCGCGCATGGATTGGCTTTTGTGGCGCGCTGGAACGGCCAGACGCATGGTGATTTCGCCTATTCCGTGGCTGAACATTCGTTGCTGGTTGAGACCCTATATGGGCGTATTGCCCCCAACGCGCCAGTGAAATGGCGATTGGCGGCGTTGCTACATGATGCCCCAGAATACGTCATTGGCGATATGATTTCGCCCGTGAAATCGGCTGTTGGTCCGGGGTATGGGGAACTGGATGACCGATTGATGGCCGCGATCCACATTCGCTTTGGTCTGCCTGCGGCGATCCCTGTAGCGGTGAAGAAGCAGATCAAGAAGGCGGATAAGATCAGCGCGTGGATGGAAGCGGTGCAGATCGCTGGTTTCTCGGAAATTGAGGCGACCAAGTTTTTTGGCAGGCCTGATAGAGACATCATTGATGGGTTGTCGATTGTTCTGCGCACGCCAGTTGAAACACGTTATTCGTTTACCACCCGCCACCATGAATTGCTGAAAGGTATGCCATGATCACGGTCCGCCGCGCGAGCTCAATGGATGCAGGATCAATGGCTGAACTTTTGAATGCAATTATAAAAAAAGGCGGCACTACGGCTAAAACCCAAGCCGTTACGGCAAAAGATATTGTTGAATGGATGGAATTTGCGCCCAGTCAATCCGCGTGGCATGTCGCCGTAGACGATCGCGAGAAAGTAACCGGGTTTCAATGGTTCGAGCCGATTGCGTACTTACCACCAGAG
>TARA_B110000908_G_scaffold11636_1_pt1 | contig 23085 bp, 23 predicted proteins | sample TARA_B110000908 | Tara Oceans TARA_B110000908 (sample SAMEA4398067) | marine metagenome | biome: Polar Biome; feature: [DCM] deep chlorophyll maximum layer (ENVO:01000326); material: water (ENVO:00002006), including particulate matter (ENVO:01000060) such as... | depth 36 m
CTCATCGTTGACGGGGCTGGTTGGCATAGTGCCAAAAGTTTGCAAGTGCCGGACAATATTACGCTCGGGAAGCTCCCGCCATACTCACCGGAACTGAACCCTATGGAAAACGTTTGGGCCTACCTGCGGGCCAATAAACTCGCTATCTCGGTCTTCGACACCTATGAGGAAATCCTCGATAAATGCACCCAAGCTTGGAACTTCTTTGCGACGGACCCCAACAGAATTATATCAATCACAAACCGTGAATGGGCAAGGGTCACTTAAAATGTCCTCTGGTATTATACATCAATTAAAGAGAGGCGTTCGTCCAGCATCTGGTCTCAAAAAAACTCAAAATCAGAAAACGATAGGCTCTAGATCTCCATAAATACGTAGTCTGACATCCACTCCTCTCCCCAAAAGGGAGCAGTCTTCGGCAGTACATATCAACCGTCAATCACAATATTTGTTCATGTTTTTTTCAAGTTATGCCCAGATATGAAGCTTCGGGCCAGTTAGGCCGAATAACTTAGACCGCTTCATTTTGATTGCCACTGAAAGTGGTTTTCAGCAGGTCTTGTCCCTGGTAACTTAAAGCAGTTCCGTCAGGATTGGCTGCGCCCATTGCGCCGTATCTAGAAGTTTCTGATCCTGATGTCGGCGCCCGATCAGCTGGATGCCGAGAGGCAAGCCCTGATTGTCTGTGCCAGATGGCAAAGCCACCGTCGGGAGCTGTAGCAAATTCCATGCGCGACTGAACAATGGGTCCCCGGTGGCCGCTAAACCGGAAGGCGCTGCACCCATCGCCGAGGGTGCGAGGATCGCATCATAATCAGAGAATACTGTGTCCAACATGGCGTACACACGATCGCGACAGTCTAACGCCGAATCGTAGTCTGCATCAGAAACTGTAAGACCAGCTGTGATTAGATCAGTGAACTGAGAGCTGATTTGAGAGCGGTTATTATGGTATTCATATGCTCTTTCACGGGCCGTTTCGTATCCCATTACGGTGATCTGGGCCGGTGTAAGTTGTGCAAACAGCGATGGATGAGCCAATTCACCAGTTTCGGCCCCCTGCGCTGCAAGTGCAGAAAGCGCACGTGTACAAGTGTCGCGCATCTCGATGCTACCGTTCCACCAATCGGGACCACGCATTAAGCCGATGCGCGGGCACGTTTCACTGAAATCGACAAGGCCCGGAAGGGGCGTCGACAGTAATACAGAACGCGCAAGGACAAGATCACGGGCATCGCGCGCTAAAATTCCGAGGGTATCAAGGCTGTGAGACAGGCCCATAACGCCTGTCAAATCAAACCCACCCCTTGTGGGGCGAAACGCACTGACCCCGCAAAAGGCGGCAGGCCGGATCAGCGACGCTGCGGTTTGCGAGCCAAACGCAAGTGGTGCCATAAAATCTGCAACCGCTGCCGCAGAACCAGAAGACGAGCCGCCAGGGGTATGGTCTAGATTATGTGGATTGGCGGTTTTGCCGGGGCTGAAATAGGCAAATTCCGTCGTAACCGTTTTACCAATCGGAATGGCACCTGCGTCCAAAAAGGTTTGAACGCAATGTGCGTTCTGATCGGGTTGGCGGTTTGCATAGATATCGCTCCCCCAACCTGTTGGCATGTCGTCGGTTGCGATGATGTCCTTGATCACAAATGGAACCCCGTGCAGTGGTCCTTTGATGGGTTTATCATCTGCGGCTTTTGCACGGGTCATTGCCCTTTCCGCGTCCAAATACTGGAACGCCCCAACCGAGGGTTCACGCGCGTGAATGCGGTCAAGATGTGCGGCCATCACAGCGCTTGGACTGGTATCGCCGGCGCGTATCAATCGGGCCAAATCAGTTGCGCTCAGGCGCGTAATGCCCGTCATTTATCAAGCGCCTTCAAGGCATCAGAAAACGGTGTGACGGGCATGTCATAAATGCCCCCGCCAAGACGACCTGCAATCCCTTCGCGGTCCAGAATTCCCAAACTGATAAACGGACCTGCTCCTTGCGCAACAACGCCGCGCGCTGTTGAACCCAGTGAAATGTTCATATTTTGAAAATAGGGATGCGCGCCGACCGATAGACCGGATTTGCGCGCCTGTGCATTTTCAGGAAGATAGGCACCCAATCCAGATTTCTGCTCTGGCGACAGCTCAATCGCCATGGCACCTAAACCAAATACATCAACGACAGCACTGTCACCGATAGCACCAAGGGCGCGATCAATGGGCAGATCCACGTCGAACATTCCCTTTGGCGCATCTGCGGCCACGGTAAACCATTTACCAGACAAGCCTGAAATCTGGATTGCAGCCTCGCGGCCATTCCCGCCAGCGGCAGTTACAAAGCTGGAGCCTTCGATACCTTCGGCCTGCTTCATCATCAATTTGGTTGCCGCCATCCACAAGTTGAGGAACAGACTGGGTGAGGAATGCAGAAACTCTAACGCATTTTCATCTGTTATACCGTTGGGGGAGCGGTCTAGCAGTTCTGCCGCGAGGGCCGCTCCTGCAACAGGTGTCCGCCCGTGACAATCATCGCCGCCAGCTAGGCCAATGCCCGCCAAGGGAACCAATGCAATCCCTTCTGCCAAACCATTTTGAAGGACATCCACAAACCGGGTGTTCAGCCAGCGGATGTGTTCCAGCACTGCTTCGGAGCGTAGCCCTAACCGCATAGCAGGACGCGATCCGCCATTAATTGGTGCGTAAACACGTTGTGTTCCACCCCAAGCATCATAAACAGCGTGCAACGGCATTGATGCACTGACTACAGCAGCCAACGGGGTCACGACATCATGGTCTTGCGCTGGCTCAAGGTTGATTTCCCCAGCCAATATCATCGCTTCCGCCTGATCAAAATCACGGGCGATGCCTTCGTAGACCGCGGCGACGCAGGCGGAATTCAGGATAGGCAAGGTAATTTGGTTCGCTTCGGCAAAGGCCGAGCCTGAGTGGAGCAGTACGTTTGGTCGTAGGTTTAATGCCTCAGCCGCAGTGTTGAAACGGTTCCAAACAGGTTGCGTTACCATGGCCCTGTCAAAGGCCAGCCGGTCGGCAGGATGAAGTGTCATGTTTTCTCCGGTGGGATTACCCAAGTTTCAGAAAAGTAGAGGAATGCGGTCGTGGTTTCGTATCCCGCTTGGACGCGTGTACCAACAGAACCGTTAAGGCTGTGCCCGTTCACGATGATCTGCGCCTGTTGAGCTGGCACAAGAAGGGTGAACATGGTGTGTTCGCCTGTACCAACCTGATTGGGGGTCAATTCGAGGGCGCGTGGTGGTTCCAACCCCTCCCAAACCAATTCTACACTTAGCTCCTCGCCGCTTATCGTCTCGCTATACCGATGACCCATGGGGTCCCCAGATGTGCGGACTGACTGCGCAAAAACTTCAGGCACCGTGTCAAAGGCCGGTGCATTCGCAAATGCGGCCAGCTTGCCGATAAAGTTCTCTTTTAGAAAAGCTGTCAGCGCAGGATTGTCACTAAGAATAACATTTGGCGTGTCTTTCGTGCCAGTGACCTGATCGGGTGTGCCGTAAAGTAACAGCACTTGCCCCTGTCCAACGGGCGACCAAGCCACGCGAAAGAACAACGCCATTGCGGCAAAGCTACCATCAGGGTTCTTGAGCAAAATTCCAGGGTTTTCACCGGTCCATTCGACGACGCCGGGTGTTATGGGTTTGTTTAAAGGCATTATTTATCCCCCTGCGGTGTGACCCAAGTTTCCGAGAACGTCAAAAAGGCTGTGCTCATGGTTTTTCCAAAAAACTGACGTTCGCCGACGACACCTTTAAGTGGCGTTCCGTTGATAACCACTTGCGCATCGGCAGCTTCAAGAAAGACCGAATACATTTCGTGTTCCTTGGTCGCCGAATTTTCTTTGGTGACTTCGACGGGCACAGGTGGCCCCATATCGCGCCAGATCATTTCCAGTGTGACGCCTGACCCACGAAGCGTTTCGCTGTAGCGTTGTTTTAAATCACCGGGTCGTTTTTCGATACTGTCACAATCCAGCCAAGTCATGGCTGACAGTCCTGATTTACCTATAAAGGTGGGCATTTTGGTCACCCAACCATCGATGATCCAACGCATCATGCGTTGGTTGTCGGTCATGATGAAATTTGGTGCTTCGGGCCAGCCAACGGCCTTGTCCGGCGCACCCAGTACAATCGCAGCATGGCCACGTCCATAGGGGGAAAGGGCCACCCGAAAGAACAAGGAAAGCACAGAGTATCCAGTGCCATCGAAATTTTCCGTCAGATAGATACCGGGGTTCTCGCCGGACCAATCGACCCGCCCTGTGTTATGTGCAACTCTGTTCATGTCCAGCTTGCCTCGTATTCCTTGAGTGCTTCAATAATCCATGGCTTGCGGTTTTTGATTGGCTGCTCATCCCCGTCTTTGAAAATCTGGGCAACTTTGAATGATATTTCTTTGAGCACCGCGCCGTCATCACGCCCGTCCTGCACGGGAATGCGCAAAATGGTATCGCCAGCATAGGTCGGCATTATTCCCTCTGGGCCAGGTTGAGGGTGATCTACGGGATTTCCTGCAGCAACGGAACGAATTTGGTTACGCAGCAAGCGTCGTACTTTGGCCACACCGCGATCTGTAAAAGAAAGGTTTTCGCGCGAATGTATGTTGCGCGGCCCTTGGCTAACCCATGCGTCATAATCCCCCGGATCACGTTGACGCATCTCATAAAGGCGATCGGGGTCTTGGCCGTAGAAATCAGTTTTTCCATAACCGACTTGAGATTTGTCCGTGAGCCCCTTTGGGTCATCACCCTCACGGAAGTGCCGCCATGTAACAACCTGAGTGTGGGTGTCGTCAATTGGCACTACCCAACGGGTTAATCCGCAGCGACCAAAATAACGTTGGGTGTCGGGAACAGGGAAGTGCGCGCCGTTTTGCGTAAAGGACGGCATCATATGGTCATGAATGCGTAGCCATACAAAATCATTATCGCGGCGAACATTGGTATAAAATTCGCCATATTTTGCCTCGTGGAATTCAATCATTGGCATATGGGCAAAGCTTTCGTGGAACTGCACGCGCGCCGCTAATGTGTGCAGGTAAACCACGTGGAACGGATCCCAAGCGTTTTCCATTACTTGCAGCCAATTGCATGGGGATTTGATCAAAGATGGCAACATTTCGTCACCCTCTTCGTCAAATGTATCCATCACAGGGAAAAGCGGCATCGTATCCGCAGGGCCCATATAGGCAAAGGCGAGACCTTTGTATTCGATAACAGGATAGGCACCAAGACAGGCCTTTTTCTTGACCTGAGATGCGGGCGGTTCGCAGGGGGTCTCTTTAACCGTGCCGTCCAATCCGTATTTCCACCCGTGATACGAACAACGGATGCCACCGGGCTCGATAATGCCAAACTCAAGACTCATGTTGCGGTGGGCGCAATGGAGGTGTGTTAGCCCAAGTTTACCTTCGCCAGGTTCACGAAAAATCACCAGATCCTCGCCTAGAATGCGAATCCGGTAAGGCAAATCCCCAATCTGGTCTGTCATGGCAACGGGCATCCAGAACCGACGCATGTATTCCCCGCAAACCGTAGCGGGGCCGACTTCGCTTAGCTCCGGGTCTGGCGTCGCCGACCAAACGGACTGAAGATCGTGGCCACGAAAATTTCCTATCGGGGCTTGGAAGGTATCACTCATTTGGGTCTCCATATTTGTCTATCTTACGGTTAAGCTGTCGTGCATTTTATTTTTAGGGAAAAGGGTCGGGGACGGGGCTGGTTCCGATCCAGACCGACTTCATCTGCAGAAAATCTTTGATGGCGTCAGGGCCAAGTTCACGGCCATAGCCCGACTTTTTAATTCCGCCGACAGGCACACCGGGATCGACGCTGCGGTAATGGTTGATATAGACAGTGCCGGTGGTGATCGATTTTGCGATGCGCATGCCTTTGTCGGCGTCTTCAGTCCAAACGCCGCCTGCCAACCCATAGTTGCTGTCATTGGCCAAGGCGATTGCTTCCACTTCGGTGTCAAAGGATGTCACCGCAAGCACGGGGCCAAACACCTCCTCTTGCCAGAGCTGCATGTCTGTAGTAACTTCGTCAAAAATGGTCGGCCCCACATAGAACCCTGGCCGCGCCCCTACGGTTTGTGTACCGTCAAGCAAGCACGTCGCGCCATCAGCTTTTGCCTGCGCTATCATTGCTTTTACTTTGTTTAAATGTGGCTCATTGGCCAGGGGGGCAATTTGTGTGCTCGGGTCCATCGGGTCACCGATCTGTAACGCCTTGGCCCGTTGCACAATACGATCAAGCAAGGCGTCCTTTATAGAAGCCTCCACAATCAGCCGTGATCCCGCCACGCAGGTCTGTCCGTTGGACAGGAAAATACCAGACAAAACACCGTTGACGGTGTTTTCTATATCAGCGTCAGCACAGACGACCTGCGCTGACTTTCCGCCCAGTTCCAATGTGACGGGCAAAGTATGGCTTGCCGCAGCTTGTGCAACTTTTCTGCCGCCAAAGTCTGATCCTGTAAAAGTCACTTTGCGGGTCAAAGGGTGTCGCACCAGCGCTTCGCCGACCTCATGGCCGTATCCCGTTACGACATTTAAAACGCCCGCGGGCAAACCCGCTTCATTGGCTAGGCGTGCAAATTCCATAGTCGATGCAGATGCCATTTCAGAGGGCTTCACGACCATAGTATTGCCAGCCGCAAGCGCGGGAGCCAATTTCCAAGCCAAAATCATCAAGGGTGAATTCCATGGGGTAATAGCAACCACCACGCCAAATGGCTGGGGATGCGCTTCGCTCTTTACGCCCGCCATACTGTTATTTTGAGGCTCAACACCTAGTTTGCGGGCTTCTTTGGCAAAGTGACGGTACCACATGTGTAGACATGAAAATTGACCTCTTACTTCAGCAATGCGTTTGCCATTGTCACGCACTTCAACTGGGACCAAAGATTCCCAGTTCGTGGCAAGACTATCCGCCAAAGTATCCAGATAATCAGCGCGATCAAGCGCACTGGCCTGTGTCCAGGGACCTGACATAAATGCAGTGTTTGCTGATTGGATAGCAAGGTCGGCTTCGACGTCACCACAACGCGCAATCTTGCTCCAAACACGGGCATTGGATGGGTCGATACTATCAATAGTCTCGCCAGACCACTCTATTACTTTACCGTCGATGAACGGGTGATAGGTGTGCATTCAAGTTCCTTCGCAAATGGGATTAGCAATAAGCGCCAACAGTTCTCCGCGCCGAACAAGGCCGCGCGCGCAATGGGCCAGAACAAAGCCGGTTTCAGAGAATTTGAGCGATAAAGAGGAGCGGCTTGGCTCCATTGGGAAATGGAAACAACCAGCAAAATCACCGCTTTGAACCGTTTGGCCTGCGCTAACCGCACGATCAAACAGACCGTCTGATGGGGCAAATAATGACTGACGCGGTGAACCGGTTTCTAAATATGTCGGTGTATTATGTGGCATCGCTTCGTGCGCTATGACCCCAAGATAGTCCAGACATCGCAAAAGACCTTCCTCGGCCTGATCTGTAACATGGGGATCAACCCCGCCACCACCGCCCAATTCTGCGGCAATCATCGGGACGCCCACGCGTTCAGCAGCCGCATTGACCGAGCGATCATCGTTATTTTCACCTAGCACCCAAATTAGAGGCAAGCCGAAAGCGCGGGCAAGGGCGTAGTTTTTAGCGCGCAAGGCTATATCCTTGGTCCGGGTCGCTAAGGCGCAGGTCGCAAAGACGGATGCCTTGCCGCCCGAATGCAAATCAATCACAGCATCGCAGCGTGGCATCAACTCGGTCTCTACAAAATGCGCGAGCATTGCCGTGGGGCCACCATCGCAATCACCGGGAAAAGCACGGTTCAAATTGACACCATCCAATGGCGACACACGTTGCGAGGACTGGAACGCTGGAGCGTTAAGTCCCGGTATCGCGATAATCTGACCAGTCATCATCGAGGGATTTAGGCGATTTATAATCCGCATTATTGCGGCGGGGCCTTCAAATTCGTCGCCATGCGTGCCCCCAATGAGTAGAACAACAGGTCCGTTGCCATTCTTTAAGCTGACCACAGGGACGGGATGGTAACCGAGCGGGTTCGTGTTGTCCGACCAGCGCAACATAAGATCGCCTAGCTGCCTGCCAGGCTGCAACAAATCTAGTACAAGAACCAAACGGCTGTTATGAGTAGACATATTCCGACACCTCCTTGTATGGGTTTTAGCTGATGCACCTTTCTAGCATAATTTTTTTGAAAGTGAATTGCTAATTTTTCGCTTATATGTAATGAGTGGGGGAATTCAAGTAGGGAGAGTGCGGTGGCTGTTGAGCGGGATAAATTAGGGATCGAAAAGATCAAACCCCATATGGTTATCGGCGAAAAGCAGGATGTTCCACCAGCTTGGGCGCTTCTGAACTCGAACGAGAGCGCCTATGGGCCTAGCGCGCGCGCGCGCGAAGCGGCGATCGCTGCAGTAAGCAGTCTTGGTCGATATTTGGAGAACCCGGACAAAATATTAGCACCAGCGATTGCTGACTACTTTGGCTTGGATGCCAAACGCATTACAATTGGGCAGGGATCTGACGACCTGCTTGCTAGGTTGGCCCGTGCCTATCTGGGGGCAAATACAGAATTGGTTCGTTCGGCCAACGGGTATTTAAAGGTTCCGAACTACGCCTATGCAAACGATGCTGATGTTGTTTCTGTACCCGACATCAACTTCAAGGCTTCAGTTGAGGGCCTGATTGATGCGTTGACTGAAAAAACGCGTATCGTGTATTTGGCAAACCCAGAGAACCCTGCAGGCACCTATCTGACCGGCGAAGAAGTGCGTCGATTGCACGCTGCGCTGCCTGAAAATGTGTTGCTCGTCATCGATGCTGCCTACGAAGAGTATGTCGACGCTGATGATTATGAGCCCGCTCAGGTATTGGTGGAGGAGGCGAATAACGTTGTTATGTGCCGCACTTTTTCGAAAATTTTTGGCCTTGCAGGAGCCCGTGTGGGTTGGATTTATGGTCCCGATGATGTGATTGATACAGTTCGCAGAATCGGCGTGACCTTTCCTGCGGCATCCGTTTCCGTTGCAGCCGCCGTCGTTGCGCTTGAAGATCGCGAGCACACCGAAATGGTTTTCTCTGAAACCCAAAAGAACCGCAACTGGTTGACTAAACAGTTGTCCGAATTGGGACTAAATGTGATTCCGAGCCAAGGGAATTTCGTTCTGATCCAGTTTATTGACGCGGAAAAATCAGCCGCTGCTGTCGATCAAGCCTTGCAGCAAGAAGGCATTGCCGTACGCCGATTTAACGCTCCCGCATATAGAGATTACATCCGGATAACGATCGGACATCCGAGCGAGATGCAGGCGGCAGTTCGGTGCATTGCAAAATTTTTACAGGGAGGGTGATGATGGTAGCTGCAACTAAAGCATCACAAAACGGGCCAAAGGTTGCGCACCCGTCGGGCGGGAAAATTATCCAGCTGATCAAATTTGCAGGCATCCGTGAAATCGTTGCCGTACCCGATATTGTGACCAGTGATGGTCTATTATGGCCAATCTCACGGGACCCTGAATTTCGGCTGACCCGTGTATGCAAAGAGGACGAGGGCGTCAGCATTTGCGGCGCGATGTCTTATAATGGCACGCGTGCAGTTTTGATGATGCAGCAAACAGGGCTTATGGATTCGTTAAACGCCATCCGCGCAATTGGAGTGGATTACAAATTGCCCATTGTTATGTTCGTTGGATTGCAAGGCAAAGAACCGGCAATCTATCCTGATGAATCTGCGGTTTACGGCGTGCGTATCATTCGACCCGTTCTGGATGCGATGCAGTTATCCCATTCTTTGATCGAGGAACCTGGTGATGAAGCGAATATTCCTGAACATATTGAACAAGCCTACGCCATGTCACGCCCGCACATTTTTCTAATTGGTCGATCACCGGAGGTCCTATAATGTTGAAGCGCGATGATGCCCTTAAGGCATTGATTCCACATGTTTCTGAAGACGATATCGTCGTTGCCGTCTATCAAAGTTGTTTCGACTGGTTGGCACTGAATCCTAGTGATTTGAACTATGTTGCCGTTGGCGCAATGGGGCAGGCGTCGTCCCATGCTTTGGGGCTTGCATTGGCCAATCCAGACCGACGGGTGTTTGTCCTTGATGGAGACGGCAGCCTATTAATGAACCTTGGAACATTGGTGACAATTGCGAATGCGGGGGTCAAAAACCTCTATCATTTCGTTGGTGCAAATGGGGTCTATGAGGTCAACGGAAGCCAACCGTTACCGGGCGCAGAAATCGTAGATTTCGCTGCGATGGCTAAGGCCGCAGGCTATGTTGGCGCGCGTTCGATTAGCGACCAAAGCGCGTTGGAGGCGGAGCTACCGGATATGCTGGCAACATCTGGACCGCAAATGTGTGTGTTGAAAATTGTGGCAGGTGCTGCGTATCCACGCGATTATGACTACATCCACAGTGCGGGCGCGCGTGATACTTTTCGTAGGGCACTTAATCAGATTTGATGGAATTCTTAACGATGTCCAAAAAATCCTGCGCGATCGCCGACATAGCTGTGGATTTTGACCAGAAAAGATATGCACGATAGCTTATGGGGCCGGCAAATGGTATAGCTACACAGCCCGGCATCGTATTTAGGTGCACCGCGCTGGACCCAACCACAGAGACACCGAGATTGCGCGCAACAAGACGGCATATCGCGTCTGTTGTGCGCGTTTCATATTGCATCTGGCGTTCGATTTTCTCAGCTTTAAAATACTGATCTGTATCGTACCGGAAGAGCGAGGCAGGCATGTAGGAAATAAAGCTTTCGCCAGCTAGATCACGTGCGTAGATCAATGTTCTCTCGGCGAGGCGGTGGCCCACGGGCAAAAGGCAGCAAACCTCTTCGTCTTTGATTTTCAAGCGCTCAAAGGAAGGGTTGGGATTGTCTTTGGATGTTATCCCGAAATCATAGTTTTGCGACACCATCCACTCAACGGAGTCGTCGTTAGCTTCGATCTCCATCCGCGCCATGGATTGGGGGCGGGCCTTGGCAAATTGGCCGAGCAGATCCGGAAGCAATCGGTTCGAAAAGGAAGGCGTCGTGACAATTTTGAGGCGCGCATGCCCAAAGCGAGCTATGGCGATGGCCGAATCCTTTATATGCTCCATGCCGCTGACCGCTTGCCGGACTTCAGCAACAAGCAAACGGGCTTCGTCTGTGGGTACCAAAACGCGGCCAGACCTACGAAACAATTGAAAACCAACTTCGGTCTCCAAGTCTGCGATGAGGCGGCTTACCGCTGGTTGGGATATCCCGAGCACTTTTGCAGCCTCAGTGACGCTGCCCATCGATACCACAATACGAAATGCATCAATTTGCCGAAAAGTAATCTTCATTGCTGCGATGTCTCCCAGTCTGCCAACAGGTTAATCATAGTTTATTAACATTCGTATCAAAAATTGCAAATTATCAGGGCTGTTTGCTGATTTTAATTAAGGTGTTGCAAAGATGAGTTAATTCAGAATCTGTGGTTTTACTGTTGAACCCGGAGGAGAGTTGCCATGATATCAGTCAAATCAGTTTTACATCAGGTTCCTGACCCGCGCGGCAAGCAAGGGCTTCAACACCCACTTGAGGCGCTGTTGGGATTGATTTTACTGTCGATGTTAAGTGGCAGAAAGGGCATGCGTGCAGCGTTTCGTTTGGGTCGCACCCTTTCGCGCAGGCAGCTTAATATGTTGGGCTTTCGCCGATACCTAGCTTCCCCATGTCACGCGACATTTACGGAACTGTTGCGCGTGCTTGATCCTGACGCTTTGGCCAAAGCTTTCAGCCAATTCACCACCGAACAACAAGACTGTGAAGGGGATGAAGCGATACTCCGTCAGCTTTCAATTGATGGCAAGACCCTTCGCGGTAGTAAGGACGCAGACGGCAAGGCCGAACATGTCCTATCGGCTTTCAGCGCAGCGCTTGGCCAATCTGTGGGCCATAGTTCATCACGAGGCAAAGGTTTTGAAATACCAGACGCCCTGCTTCTACTCGAAAAGATCGACCTAGAGGATCTGATTGTCACTGGAGATGCAATGTTTTGCCAGAAAACAATTACTTACCTGATCGTGGATAAAGGTGGCGATTATGTTTTTCCTGTCAAAAAGAACCAGAAAGACCTACTTGAGGAAATCGGAACGGCCTTCAACGAGCCGGTTTTCCCCCCTCGCACACTGGCAAGAACAGCCACAACCCGGTCACGGACGAATTGATCAACGCCACATCGAACTCCTCCCCGCAAACGCGCTCAGCGCATACATGCGCAATGCATGGCCCACGATCCGCAGTATCGCGCGCGTCACCCGTAATCGCCAGCATGTCAGAGCAGGCAAGGTCATAAAAAGCGAGGTAGAAACCACATACCTGATATCCAGCATAGCAGCGCCTGCACCGGAAAGCATTTTGAAGCTCAACCGAAATCACTGGCAGATAGAGATCATGCATCGCGACAAGGACGTGACATTGGGAGAGGATCGTTACACGAACCGCTCTGACCATGCGCCGCAAAACATCTTCACACTCACCAGTGCCACATTAACCTTGCTCAAACGAATCGCAAATTCACCAACCCGCGCAATTTAATTGGTCCAGGATAATCGCGGGAAAGCCGTCGAAATCATCGCGATTGACAGAAAATCGCATTTTCTCTGAATCGCCCTGGCAAATTATAACTTTTATGGATGTGAGATGGAAAAATATGTTGACAGAGCTATATTATAAAATTGATACTTCTGGATACGGTAGATCAGTAAACTTTGGGTAGATATGCACGCAAGAAGCCGAACAGCAACACCACACGACCGTCGGATCCGCGAAGAAACAGGACTGGATAAACGCCAGTTGTTTCAAACATTGTCGCGGATTCTTCAGGCGGCCTTAGTGTTTATCGTCATCGCCTATCTAATTTGGCGCGGCGCGCTAGCGATGGAATATAATTGGCAATGGTATCGTGTGCAGCCATTCCTTTACCGTGTAATTGACGGCGAAGTGATCTGGGGCCCTCTGTTGCGTGGATTGGTCCAAACCCTCAAGCTGGCTGCAATTTCGGGCGTAATCGCGATTGCAATTGGTTTTGTCACTGCATTCGCGAGATTGTCCGATTCAATCGCTGGGCGGGTATGCTCCAAACTGTACCTTGAAGCCATTAGGAATACGCCGCTTCTTGTACAGCTGTTCTTGTTCTACTTTGTCCTTGCACCGATTCTTGGAATTGACCGTTTTTGGGCGGCTGTATTGTGCCTCTCCTTTTTTGAAGGGTCATTTGCGGCCGAGATTATCCGCGGCGGTATCATCGGTGTCGACAAAGGCCAATTTGAAAGTGCCGATGCCATTGGGCTTAGCCTGTTTGACAAGTACCGTTACATTATCGTGCCGCAGTCCCTGCCGCTAATCTTGCCGCCGCTTACCGGATTGTTGATCTCGTTGGTTAAGCACTCAGCCATTGTAAGTGTAATTGCTGTTTCAGAGTTGACGACAGCAGGGCTTAATCTGATCGCGGACACATTCATGGCATTTGAAATTTGGTTTATGGTAGCGGGCATTTACCTTGTGGTCACCATATCACTGTCCGTCGGCGTCAGCCTATTCGAACGATCTCTGAACAAAAGCAAAAGATAATTCAGAGCTATATCCGCATACAACCAACAAGGAGAGAAAAATGAAATTTGGGAAATATATTAAGGGCGTCGTCTGCGCTGCTGCTCTGGCGGTAACTGGGCTTGTGACGGTAGCTCCACCAGTTTCAGCCCAAGAGGCGCTGATCGACATTCAAAAGCGCGGTGTCTTGCGGGTCGGCATGTCAACGTTTGTGCCTTGGGCCATGCGCAATAAAAAAGGCGAACTTATCGGCTTTGAAATTGACGTGGCGACAAAGCTTGCGGCAGACATGGGCGTCGAAGTAGAGTTTATTCCTACTGCGTGGAGCGGTATTATTCCGGCTCTGATCGCAAAGAAATTTGACATTATCATTGGCGGTATGTCCATCACACCGCAGCGGAACTTGACCGTAAACTTTACCCAGCCTTACGCACACTCTGGTCAACAGATGGCAGCCAACATAGGTTTGGCAGGGGCGTTCACGTCTATGGATGACTATAATGACAGCAGCGTGACTATCGCATGTCGTCGTGGTGCAACGCCATGTAACTTCGCTCAAGAACGCTTTCCAAAGGCAACTTTGCGTCAATTTGACGATGATGCACAGGCATTCCAAGAAGTTGCAAACGGTAACGCGCACGCAATGATCTCTTCTGCGCCTAAGCCGCGTTTTTGGTCCGAAGCGTATCCTGACAAAGTATTTGTTGCCAACGATGGTAACAATCTTTCGCAGGGTGATGAAGCATTCGCTTTGCGCAAAGGTGATATCGATACGCTGAACTTCTTCTCGAACTGGATTTTGGTGAACAATTCAAATGGTTGGTTGGACAAGACCCACGCCTATTGGTTTGAAGATCAGTCGGGTTGGAAGGACATGGTTGCTGAATAAGGCGACTTTAGTTCGCTAATGAAAATCAGAAGAGGCGCGACAATGCGCCTCTTCGTTTAGACAAAGACATGGACATTATGAACCGTTATACGTCTCCGCCAGTACTGCCCAAAAAGCGCCTTTCCCTGTTCGACTATGCCATATTTGGCCTCGTAATCGTGGCGGTGTCATATGCCGCATATCGAGTGAGCGACGTTCTGGTTTACGATTGGAACTGGAGCAGGGTATTCAACTTTCTAATCCGCTACGACGCAGATGCTGAAAGCTATGTCGCCAATCTGTTGTTGTTTGGTCTGGCCACAACTTTGCGGTTGGCCGTTTGGGCGACGATCCTCGCGACGATTATCGGCGTGGTTATGGGTTATTGGCGCACATGCGACAACCTTGCCCTTAGAATTATCAGCCGAACCTACGTCGAGCTGATCCGAAATTTACCGCCCTTGGTATTCATTTTCATTTTCTACTTTTTCATCTCTAGTCAATTGTTCCCTGTATTGGGCGTTGATGACATCAATCCTGACAGTTGGTTTGTGAACAGTACGATGTTCAAAATCATGTTTGGTGACGAACGGTTACTGTCCAACTTCCTTGCAGGTGCGCTTTGCCTCGCAATGTTCGAGGGAGCGTACATCACCGAGATCGTCCGCGCAGGAATTCAATCCGTTGGAAAAGGCCAATGGGAAGCATCGCGTGCCATTGGCCTTTCGCCATTCAACGTGCTGCGCGATGTTGTTCTGCCGCAAGCCTTCCGTAAAATTTTACCCCCCTTGGCGGGGCAGTTCATTACGCTGATCAAAGACTCCGCAATCGTTTCTCTTATCTCGATCCAAGAGCTGACCTTTATGGCAACAGAAGTCGCGGCCACCACTACAAGAGTTTTTGAGACATGGATTCTTGTCGGGGCCATATATTTTATCTTGTGCTACATTTTTGCGCTGACCTTCGGTTGGCTTGAACGCCGCGCCGCAAAAAGTCATCGCTAGGAGATACCACCATGCTCGATACATCCCCAAAATCACTCGTCGAAATCAATGGCTTATGTAAATGGTACGGCAACTTTAGTGCGCTGTACGACATCAACTTAACCGTTGCCGAAGGTGAAAAGGTGGTCATTTGCGGCCCATCGGGATCTGGAAAATCCACAATGATCCGTTGCATCAATCAACTAGAGGCTCATCAAAAGGGCGAGATCCTTGTTGATGGGGTCGAAGTGACCCCGGATATGAAGAATATCGCTGAAATCCGACGTGAAGTGGGTATGGTTTTTCAGAGCTTCAATCTGTTCCCGCACATGTCCATTCTGGATAACTTGACGCTTGGCCCGATGCGTAACAGGGGCACTTCTAAGAAAGAGGCTACCGAATTGGCGATGCACTACCTCGAGTGGGTGCGCATTGCAGAGCAGGCCGATAAATACCCACCGCAACTTTCGGGTGGTCAGCAGCAGCGAGTTGCTATTGCACGGTCACTTTGCATGAAGCCCAAGATCATGTTGTTTGACGAACCGACATCTGCCCTTGATCCAGAGATGATCGCAGGTGTTCTTGATGTTATGGTTGAGCTGGCTGAGGAAGGCATGACCATGATTTGCGTGACCCATGAGATGGGGTTCGCACGCAGGGTCGCTGATAGGGTCGTCTTTATGGACGAAGGGGAAATAATCGAGGTTGCCGATCCCGAGAGCTTCTTTAACGCGCCCGAAAGTGATCGTGCCAAAATGTTCCTAAGCCAACTGATGGGTCACTAAAGCCAGCGCGCCCTGTTAGCAGGAAACTGCTAATTGGGGCGGCTGGACACTGTTAGAAAGTCAATGGTATTGGTGATTATTTCGGAAAAGCCGTGGGTCAGCTTTGCGTCAAAACTTAACGTGTCCCCTGGAGACATTTCAAACGCTTGACCCTCACAAGAGTAGATCGCTTTGCCTTTAATCAGGTAGATGAAAACATATCCTTCGTGTTGGTAGAGTGGCAGCGTTCCCGATGAATCTCTTTCAATTTGAATGCGAGCGGATTGAAAACTGCCCCCAATCTCGCCGTGCTTTCCGAGCAGTAAATAGTTATGGGCGTGATCATCAGTTATTCGCCGTGACGGTAGTCCGGACCCAGCCCGAACATGATGAACATCCGCAGGTTTTTCGGTGTTCGAGAAAAGGGCCATAATCGAAACTGATAAAGCTTGGGCCAATGATTGAAGTGTATTTAGCGACGGTGAGACGTTTCCATTTTCGATACGAGAGATCATCGCAACCGAAACGCCTGCTTGTTTCGCAAGTTCGGTCACGGTCATGGATCGCTCCTGACGCAAGCGATGCAGCGCGCGGCCCACTTCAGTGTCTATCTCTGAATTTCCTGCCATGTCGATCGCCTTCTGGATGTCGTTCTAAGCTATACCCGATAGCTGACCCTTGTAAATATCTACGGGTAAAATTTGTTACTAACACGCAATTAGGATCTTGACTAACCTCTAACCGTAAAGCATAAATATTACTATGAAACAAAATTACTCCCTCTTTTCTCTCGCCCGAAATGCCCTCAGTGGTCACAAGGATTGGAAGCAAGCTTGGCGTAGCCCTCCTTTGAAAAAGGAGTACGAAGTTGTCATAATCGGCGCGGGTGGCCATGGCTTGGCGACCGCCTATTATTTGGCAAAAGAATTCGGCATTACGGACGTGGCTGTCTTGGAACGAGGCTGGCTGGGGGGCGGTAATATCGCACGCAATACTGTGACGATCCGCTCGAACTACATGCGCGATGAATCGATCCCGTTCTACGTCAAGTCGGTTGCCATGTATGAAGGGCTGACAAAAGAGCTGAATTTTAACATGATGCACTCCAAGCGTACCATGGTTGATGTCGTCCAAACTTATCCACGAATGCGTCAATTGCGCCGCCGCCAATTGACGATGGATATCTATGGGTCGACCTATGAACATATCAGTACCGAGGATGTGCGCCGTCGAATCCCCGCCTTGACCGGGGGTGGCGCAGATGCCCGCATGCCGATTATCGGGGGGATGGTACACACTGACGCTGGGGTGAATCGGCACGATGCTGTGGCTTGGGGATATGCGCGCGGCGCAGATGAACTCGGTGTAGAGATTCATCAGCAAACAGGTGTGAATTCACTCATCCGAGGTACGAATGGCGCCATCACAGGTGTCGAAACGACACGGGGCACTGTAAAGGCAAAAAAAGTCGTCGTTGCAGTCTCTGGCCATACGACAACAGTCACTGAAACAGCTGGCTTGAAGCTGCCATTGCGGACAATGAACCTAACCGCGTTCGTGTCCGAACCTGTAAAGCCACTGGTTGATGTTATTGTAAACTGCCCTGACAGCGGGTTCTACTTTAGCCAATCAGACAAGGGTGAAATGGTGATTGGCGGTGCCCCTGACATGGGGCAGAGTTTCCGGCGTGACATCAAACAGCACGTTTTTGAAGATACTGTAACCTCGATGCTTTCGCTCTTTCCAGCATTTAAGAAGCTCAAGCTGATGCGGCAATGGGGTGGCCATCTGGACATCGCTCATGACGCATCCCCGATTATGTCGAAAACCGACATTGACGGATTATTCATCACCGCAGGGTGGTGGGGCGGCTACAAAGCCATTCCTGCTGGCGGCCTGACTTTGGCGCATCTTGTTGCCAAGGGCGAACCGCACCCTTTGATGGCGCCGTTTACATTGAACCGTTTCAAGCACCTAGACTTCATCATGGAAGCTGGAACAACGACCACACGATAGAAAGGACAGGACCATGCTAAATATTACTTGCCCATTCTGTGGTACGCGCAACGAGAGCGAGTTTTCCTTTGGTGGCCCCGTAGGGGGGGGGCGAATTGACCCAAATAACAGCACCGATGCTGATTGGGTCGAATACCTTATGGTCGTGCCAAATCCATTGGGGCCCGTTGAAGAAAAGTGGTGGCATGTTCGCGGCTGTGGTGAATGGCTAACTATCTGGCGTGACACACGCACCCATAAAATTTTGGAGGCGCCACATGTCTCAAACTAATCGACTATCAAATGGTGGAATGATTGACCGTAAAAAACCGGTTAGCTTTCATTTCAACGGGAAACAATATCAGGGCTATGAAGGTGACACGCTGGCCTCAGCATTGATTGCAAATGGTGTTTCAGTCACGGCACGTAGTTTCAAATATCACCGTCCCCGTGGCATTGTCGGCTTGGGCGTCGAAGAACCGGCATCGCTGGTGGAGCTTGAGGGTGAGTTCGCTTCTGGCAATAACCCGATCACAACGGTGCAGATTCAAGGTGGATTGCGTGCAAACTCCGTGAATTGCTGGCCATCGGTGGATTATGACTTTGGTGGCATCAATCAGTTGTTTACCAAATTCATTCCTGCTGGTTTCTATTACAAAACGTTTAAATGGCCCAATTGGCACTTGTTTGAACGGTCAATTCGCCGCGCCGCGGGACTTGCTGGCGCGCCGGCAAACCCTCCTTCACAGGGTCGATTTGAGGCACGCAATGCCCACACGGATGTATTGATTGCGGGGGCTGGTGCCGCTGGTTTGATGGCTGCTTTAACCGCAGGTCGCGCCGGTGCACGGGTTATTCTTGTTGATGAAAGTACTAAGGCTGGCGGCAGCTTGCTCAATCGTACGCTTGAAATCGACGGATTGCCTGCAACCGAATGGGTTTCAAAAGTCGTAGCTGAATTGGATGCGATGGACAACGTAACGCATCTTCAAAACGCGACGGTTTGGGCGTACCGCGAGCACAATATGATCATCGTGAATGAGCGCAGCCCCGATCAGGATGGCGTGTTGGAACGGAGCTGGCGGATTCGTGCAGGGCACGTGATTTGCGCAACCGGTGCCATTGAGCGCGCTTTGGTATTTGCCAATAATGATCGCCCTGGTGTGATGATGACGTCTGCAATTCAGGCTTATGTGAACCGTTATGCCGTGCGCCCAGGCAAACGCGCGGTTCTGTTTACCAATAACAATAGTAGCTACGCTGTGGCCGCAGACATGGCAAAAGCTGGCATCGAGATTGCTGCAATCGTCGACAGCCGTGCATCTGTTCCCGCCGAGGCGTTGGCCTTGGTCAAAGGTATCAAGGTGCTTGAGGGGACCGTCGTTACAAACGTGAAAGGTCACAAACGTGTAAAGTCTGTCACCGTTGAGCCGAAAAATGGTGGCACGTCGCAATCGATTAGTTGTGACCTGTTAGGGCAATCCGGCGGCTGGAACCCTGCTGTCCATTTGTTTTCGCAATCTCGCGGCACACTGAAATACAACAAAGAAATATCTACCTTCGAACCCGACACCCCTGTTGAGGCGACCCTAAGTGCCGGTGCAGCAGCTGGTGTAATGACGTTGCAGAGCGCATTGAAGACAGGTTCCATGGCGGGCGTTGAAGCGGCCCAAAACTCGGGCTTCGCAGCGGTTTCAGGAGACATACCTGACTGCAACGACCTCGCCTACGCAATCGAACCTTTATGGCGCGTTGAAAACGCATCGTCCAAAGGCAAGGCATTCTTGGACATCCAGAACGATGTTTCTGTGGACGATGTGCATCTTGCGCTGCGCGAAGGATATACGAATGTCGAACATGTCAAACGTTATACAACCGGCGGCATGGGCATTGATCAGGGTAAAGTTGGCAACATCAACATCATTGGTACCGTTGCATTACAAACTGGGGTCAATCCACAAGAGGTGGGCACAACAACGTTCCGCTCGCCATATACGCCTGTTTCATTCGGGGCGATTGGGGGCCTGCGCGAAGAGTCAGTCGTATTTCCTTATCGTCACACGCCAATAACCGAATGGAACCACGATCATGGTGCCTTTATGTACGAGGCCGGGGCGCGATGGAGGCGTCCTGGTTACTTCCCTCGCAATAGCGAAACGTTTCAGGAAACGGTCAATCGCGAATGCTTGGTTGTTCGTGAGGGAGTTGGTGTTTACGACGGATCGCCGCTTGGAACTTTTGAACTTAAAGGTCGCGATGTAGGTAAGTTTCTGGATTTCATCTACACCAACATGATGTCGAACTTGAAACCTGGCAATGGTCGCTATGGTCTGATGCTTTCGGATGATGGTTTGATCTTGGACGACGGCGTCACATTCCGCGTGGACGAAAATCGTTGGATCCTCTCGACCTCGACGGGCCATGCCGATGCTATGAACCAGCACATGGAAGAGCTGCTTCAGACAGAATATCCCGATTGGGAAGTCAAAATCACCTCGGTTACAAGCCAATGGAACAACGCGACAATCTGTGGCCCTAAAGCGAGACAGTTGTTAGAACTGCTCGGAACCGACTTTGATATTTCGCCCGAAGCCTTCAAATTTATGTCTTTCCGCGATGGTACGGTTGCAGGTATTCCTGCACGTGTCGTGAGGGTCAGTTTTACCGGCGAGTTGTCTTTTGAAATTAACGTTGCCCCACGTCACATGCACGAATTGTGGCAGAAGGTCATGGAAACAGGCAAACCCTTGGGGATCGAGCCTGTTGGATCAGAAGCGAGCCATGTTTTGCGTGTCGAAAAAGGATTTCTATCGCTTGGCCATGAAGTTGACGGCACCGTCGATGCCCATGATCTTGGCATGGGCTGGGTCATGTCAAAGAAAAAGCCGGACTATCTGGGTAAGCGTTCGGTCGAGCTTCGGCGCGCAGGTGGAAGTGTGCGGCAAGAATTGGTCGGATTACTGCCCGTCGATCCAAATCGCGCCATTCCCGAGGGCGCGCCGTTGACCCCCCAAGGTCGCAAAGAAGCGACGGAAGGTTTGACGACGGCATGTGTCTGGAGCGTGGCAAACAATCGTTGGGTTGCGCTGGCACTGTTGAAAAACGGTCACTCTCGTCATGGAGAAACCGTTCATGTGCGTCTACTGGACGAAATCATCCCTGCAATAGTTACCGCCCCGGTTCACTACGATCCGGCTGGCGAAAAGTTGAGGTCATAAATGGCATATAACGTAAATATCCAACGCTTGGACATCAGCGCTTTGGTTGACTTCAAAGGTAAAGTGCAAGCCGTCAAAAAATTTGCAGGGGCGCACTTGCCTGATTTTCCTGAGCAGCCCAATACGCTCACACAAATGGACGGCAGGACGCTGGCATTTATTGGCCGTGACCATTGGTTGTTAAGGGCAGATATTGCTGAGGAAAACACGATTCTTGCGGCCCTTTCTATAGACCAAGCACCTGCGGATGTCAGTATTGTTCCGGTGTCAGATACGATGACCTTCTTTCAGGTGACTGGACCGGATGCAGATGACATTATGTCTATTGGCTGTCCGCTCGATCTTCACCCGCGGGTATGGGGAACCAATGCGATCAGCTTCTCCGAGTTTTTCGGTCTTAGAGCTTTGGTGCAACGGATTGAGGCCGGCTTTGAGGTTGGTGTCGAGCAGAGCTTTGGTGATATGGTCGCGGATTATCTTGCGCGCAGCAAAGGGTAGGCGAAATGGCGAAGGATGGCCAACGCATTGATATGCACTCTCACTTTTATGGGGGAGGGTTAGTAGAGACCTTGTCCGAACGAAAAGAACGCCCCTATTTACGCACCTCAGAAGACGGTAGGCAATTGATGGTTGCAATGAACGGTGAGTTTCCGTTCACCGAACATTACTATAATCATCATATCGGACTGGCTGAAATGAAAGCTGTTGGGCTAACCCATCGTATGCTAACTTTCCCCGGCGCTTTGGGCGTGGATTTATTACCTGCATCAGAAATTGCATCTGCGATTTCGGCTTATAATGATCATTTGGCACAACTGACTCGAGAGACAAATGGAACCCTTATTGGCCTTGGTGGTGTACCACTTGCTGATATGTCACTTGCGTGCGGCGAAGTCCGGCGCATCCGCCGCGATCTAGGGCTGCCGGGCGTCATATTGCCGTCGAACTATTTCAATTCTATCGAGGAAGTTGAGGAACTGCGGCCGTTTCTGAAGGTCGCGAACGAATATGGGTGTCACATCATGCTGCACCCCGGGTTGAAAGTAGGTCAGGAATCACCCCTACGCCCGACTGACCACATACAATACCGCCTATCAGCTGTAGAACTTCAATCCAGCGCCGCACAGGTCGCGTTAACTGTGATATTGTCGGACATTCTTGATGCATACCCAAATCTGACGTTCCAAGTTGTGAACCTCGGCGGGACGCTGCCGTTTATCTTGGAACGAATGGAAAGCATCGCGCGGCATCGCAACCCCGACGAACCTTTTCCAACCGCGCGACTGCGCCGCCTTTGGTATGATTGTGCTTCTCTCGGGCCTCGTGCATTGGAAACGGCGGTTAAGGTTTTAGGCGCGGATCGGATCATGTTGGGTTCAGACTACCCCATCTTCAAGGATGATCCCTACAGCCACGCAGTCTTACCCGCGGAACTGAGTGACGAAGAAAAACAGCAGATCAGTTGGAAAACTGCGAGTGACCTTTTCGAACATCTGGAAAAGATGTTCGAAAAAGCTATTTAGGAAGGGCGTTGTTGCATGGATCGGCTTACGTCTGATACGTAAGGTTTCTGTTTCATTCAGGATTCTGTAATTGCCGCACAAGTTCAA